>JAEEGL012667695.1_pt1 | contig 15371 bp, 3 predicted proteins | sample 9134231 | NCBI WGS metagenome assembly JAEEGL01 (sample SAMN16246548, study PRJNA631951) | gut metagenome | biome: gut microbiome; feature: rumen; material: fiber-attached | host: Bos | place: Iran: Karaj | collected 2018-10 | reverse complement strand
GCGGCGCTATTGTTGGCTCGCTGTGCGGCAAGAGTAACGTTATCGTAGGGCGAACTATTCGACGCGGCTGCCACTGCTTCAATAACGGCGTAAATCTTATCGCCGTCGCGTTGCGCGTCCTCAAGGCGTTTGATCAACAGAACGCCGCATCCTTCTCCAGGCACGTAACCGTTCGCTTGGTCGTCAAAGGGGGACAACTGCGGTTCCGTCGAAAGCGTTCCCGTCGAGTAGAGAAGATCAAAAACGCCAGGACCTAAATCCTGCTGCCCGCCGATAACGACCATCATGTCGTTGCAACGCGCAAGAAGTTGATCGATCGAACACATAAGCGCGGCGCCAAACGACCCGTTCTCTGAATCGACCGCGACTGCCCCGCCGCCCAAGTCGAGCGTTTTTGCGATACGCGAAGCAAGAGCGCTGGGCGTAAAACTGCCTGTCTCATCCAGAAGAGCCGGCATGCGCTTATGTAAAACGTTCGAGTATTCCGCAACTATTGCGTCGATTTGCGTTTGCTCGACGTCTTCTTCACGCAACGCGTCTGATAAAAGACGTTCAAAACGCGGCAGGTCAAGAACCGCGTTCATCTTGTTCGAAAAATCACCGCCAAATTTTGAACCGACGACGACGCCGGAACGTCGACGTTGATCCGCGGTAAGTTCGCCAAGCGCCGAGAGAGCTTCATTCGTAGCGTCGAGCATCATGAACTGGATCGGGCTTGCGTTTGCAACCTGTTTCGGCGGAATTTTGTTCTTCTTCCAGTCGTAAACGTACTTATCGATTACGCCCGCAAGAAACTCAGGAGCCTGCGACAAGTCGCGGCCGAGATAGTCGCGGCGGAAGATTCCATGCTCCCAGACTTTGTTTGGAACCTTACGAAAAACGTTCGCGTCCGATTCCAATAACTTTTCAAACGCGTCGATTGAATAAGCGTCTGGGAAAACACACCCCATGCCGACAATCGCAACCGCGTCTGACTCGGCGTTTGACGAAGCAAGAGAAACGCTCGTTCTATTGCGATTCTTCGCTTCTTCCCGCCAATAATCCGGCAGATACTCGTCGAGCGCAATATGCGCGTTGAGTCCGCCAATGCCGAAGGAGTTGCACGCCGCGCGGCGCGCGCGTCCGCTGGGAGACGGAGCGAGCTTCTCCAGTTCCATCGGCGCGTAGAAAGGAATCTCCGACCAAGGAACTCTCGGATTCGGCGTTCGCAACCCGCCTACGGGAGGCACAAGTCCCGTCGAGAGCGTCAGAACCGCTTTTAAAACGCCCGCCGCGCCAGCAACCTCAAGCGTGTGACCAATGTTTCCCTTCGCGCTGCCAAGAGGAATGCGTCGACCTTTCAACGCGTCGCCAAGCGATTCTTGCAACGCCTCTAGTTCTGTAGCGTCTCCAAGCGCGGTCGACGTCGCGTGCGCTTCGATATAATCGACGTCGGAAGGCCTAAGCCCGTCGACATACGCCTTGCGGATCGCCTCGATCTGCCCCTCTTTACGCGGAGCCCAGAGGCTTTTTCCTTTGCCGTCCGACGCGACGCCGACGCCTGTAATAAGGGCCATTATCGGGTCGTTCGCCGCAAGCGCGTCGGAAAGTCGCTTTAAAATAAAAGCGACCGAACCTTCGCCGACAACCATTCCGTCGGCTTCTTTGTCAAAAGGACAGGAACGATTCGTCGTCATCGAACGAGAACTGGCAAACAGAAGAAGCGTGTCGCTATGAAAATAGCTGGAACCGCCCGCGATCGCCGCGTCGATACGACCAGACCGGAGCGCAAGCGTCGCCTGCGTTAGAGCGTACAACGACGACGCGCACGCGGAATTGAAGACCATGCCGGGGCCGTCAAGTTTGAGCGTCTCCGCAACGAGACGCGCCAGGTCGCTACTCGAATAAAGCGGACGAAAATCGGCGGGAATCTTTGCTAATCCCTGAGTCGCGCGTTCTTGCAAACGACGATAGAACGCGGGAACGTCCTTCACGACGCCTTGAAACGACCGCGTTTCATTAAGATAGCTGATCGTCTCCGGGCATGTAAATCGAAGCTCCCACTCCTGCGAAATCGTTCCAGGGCGCGTGTGTCCTACGAAAACGCCGGTATTCCTCACAGGAAACGAGTTGGGATCGTATCCCGATCGACGACACGCGGCGGCAACCGTATCGACGTAAGCCAAATGAGCGACGTCGAAGTTTTTTTCGGCGTCTGGAGGAAGCGGAACGAGCGCCCGATCAATCGGCGGATATTCGACGACTGCGGCAAGATCCGTATACGTCTTATTGAGTTTTCCGATCTCCGGGTCGTAAAAGAGTTCGCGATTAAAGCGCGACTCAGGCGCGTGACCAATCGCTATTTTGCCGGCGCATATATTCGACCAGAATTCGTCTACGCTTCGTCCGCAGGGAAGTCGACATTCCGCGGCAATTATGGCGATCGGTTCTTCTTTGTAATCCCTGGAAAATCTCATTTTATCACCGGAGACTGTTCTTGTTTGATTTGAGAGTTTCTTTCGACAAGCTCGCGTAACGCGCCAAGCGCGAGCCTGAATTCCTCGTCGGAACCGCGTTCCCACGACGATTTCGTTTCCAAAGCCGCGACGTCCCGATCGGAAAAGAACGTGCGAAACGTCTTGGAATTCATCGTCATAAGGGGCGCGTCGAGAGGCAGTCCGCGCGTCGTTGCAGACTCAGAGATTGTCCAATCTCCGCCGCCGACGCCTGAAACCCTCAAACCGAAAGCTTTTGAATCGTTGCGTTCCGCGAGCGGACTTGCCGTTCCTTCAAGTGCGGAAGCGACCGTAAAATCCAGCCGAGTCGGCTTAGGCTTAGGCCATCCAAATTTGCTCTCAATCGCGAATCGAACAAAAACAAGCAACTGTTTGTCTGTCATCGGAACCGGTGGAAACTGGGGAACAGCGCGCAAAGTGTTCGTCATATCGAACTCAGGATCGTCGCGCCAATACGCGCGGTAAACGCCCATTTGATCGTGAAAGAGGGGCAAAAGCCGCGCAAGTTCCATCGGTTTCATCGCCGATTCGCCCGGCTTCTTATACCTGCGAATTCCTTCGACGATGAGTCGACTTAAATCGCCGATTGAAACGCGATTCTCCCCCGTAAGATGATAAGTCTCCCCGTGCAAACTCGGATTAACGACGATCGACGTCATGACGCGCGCGATCCAATCGACAGGCACGAAGTTCTTCATGTCGTTCGGATTCATACCAAGGACGTCGCTAAACGCCTCAACGCCTTCAAACTCTGCGTTCTCAGGTTCAATGAGCGGAACAAGGATCTTCATCGGCGCGTAGAATCCGTGGTACGTCGACGTGTAGCCCGTTACGGAATCGCCGACGATAATCGCGGGGCGAAAGACCGTAACCGAATCGAGCCATTGCGTCTCTCGAACCGTCTTTTCCGCCGCGTACTTGCTTTTTTCATAGTCGTTGCCGAACCCATATGCGTCCGAGAAATCAGACTCCATAACGCGCTCGCGCCGATTGCCGCAGACGTAGGCGGTCGACACGTGAAAAAACTTGCGAACGCCGATCGTTCGGCATAGTTCGAGCGCGTTTCGCGTTCCGTCCACATTCGATTTATACGGTTCGCCAGCGTCGGTTTCCACAAAGCTCAGACTCGCCGCATTGTGGAGCATGGAATCCGCGTGGCGCGTCAGCCACGCCTTTTCTTCGCTCTTCAGGCCCAATTCCGGCTCGCGAAGATTACATTCCATCACGATTGGACGCGGCAGCGGACGACCAAGTTGGCGCTCAAACCGTTGCAGAACCCCCTCGACGCGCTCCGTCGCCGTCTCCAGACGCGACGAACGTACCAGCGCGACGACCGGAACGTCCTCAATCATTAAGTCGCGCAATAAGAACGAGCCGAGCAACCCTGTCGCGCCGGTTAAAATTGTATATTTTGTCATAGCGTACGCTCAATTTCCATTACGCGTGAATCGCGGAACCGCCGTCGACGACAAGCGTCGCGCCCTGAATCATGTCGGCAAGGGGGCTGGCAAGAAACAAAACCGCGTTCGCAACGTCCTCGACTTTCAAAGTCCGATTACCGACCATTGAATTCGCTACGATTGCCTCGAACATTTGATCCGAACCGGGAAGTTTACGCCCCGAATCGGTGTCGAGCAACCCCGCGAGAACGACGTTAACGTTCACACGCTCCCCCAGTTCCAACGTAAGATGTCGAACCGTCGACTCCAAAGCCGCCTTCGACGCCCCGATGAGTCCGTACGAATGCAACGCTTTGAAACTGCCATGGCTTGATATCGCGACAATTTTGCCGCGCCCCTCCGAGCGCCAAAGCAAATCTCTGGCCGCCTGCGCAAGCAGAATCGTCGGCAATACGTTCGCGTGAAACGCCGCGTCAAAATTTGTCTTCGTCGCCTTTAAGAGCGGACGGAATCCGCCCGTCGCCGCATTGCTCACGATAATATCGAGACGACCGATCGCGTCCTCGACAAATTTGATCATAGAGTCTACGTCCTCTTTTTCGCCGACGTCCGCGCGAACGACCCAGGTCCTGCGTCCAAGCGCTGCGATCGCTTCCGCCGTATCGCGCGCCGCGCTTTGCGACGTTACGTAATTTACGACCACGTCCGCGCCCGCTTCCGCAAGACGAATTGCCGTCGCGCGTCCCAAGCCGCGCGAAGATCCGGTTACCAGAGCTACTTTTCCTGTAAGATCTATCATCGTTATATCCTCAATCCGAGTTTGTGGAAGTCGTTTCAATCAAACGCCGTCAAAAACGCTCGACGCGTGCGGAAATATAGTAATTCAAGCGAAACACGATCCCGTTACTTTAAAACTCCGTCATTCTAAAACCATTCGCACGCCAGACGGGCAAACCTTTAGAATTGTAAATCACGAAATCAAATACCACTTGCGTATAGCCCATCGGGAGCGTTCGTCTTTCGCGGACAACTGAATGAACCAAACACTTCTCGCCAGGCTCAATCTGTCCCGACGTTCCAATCAACGATTCAAGAGCGTCAGGAATGACCGATTTACCGGGTCTCGCATAACCGTTGAGACCGCCGCAACACCAAAACGACGCGTCAAGCAACGCGGAGTCAAGAATAGCGCAAGCCGATTCCTCGCCAAGAAGTTCCGAAAGCTCTGGCGCGACAAGTTCTCCAACGGTTTCGCGCTCGCTTATGAAATAGCAACGTCGCAATTTCTGGAGCGCCGGGCCGTGATAAAACTTTTCGCTGTTAATTGGCGGATACTCCGGAACCCATTCGACCGCGCCCGTTAGGTCTTTCGGAACTTCAGACACTACGAAGTTCGAAGAAATTAACGTGTTCGAATAGCTCGCGCGTCCCGTAAAATAAGGAAAAGAGTCGCTGATCGTTTCGCCTTTTGCGTTCAGACGTTCGCCGACGAGTCGCAGATTCCAACTTCCCGACTCGTTTCGATTCGCCGTCGATCGTAACCGGTACGGCCGAAGTTGCGTAAAACGGAGACCATTCACTGCTTTGACCGAGTCAAACGTCCATAATTTTCGAGAATTCGTTTCATCGGTAATTGTTTCCGCAAAAGCCTCCAGCGCAATCACAAAAGGCAAAATCGGCGTCCTCTTGAACTGATGTTCAATGAGATAAGGCGCGCTGGTAGGTTCGGGGGAAAGCGTCGCAACAATCTTCGTAGCGTCCTTGGAAACTCGACGAACGAGCGGATGAGATTGCAAAGTCGAATTGACGACGTATTCCTTTTCTTCCCCCTCCGCGAGCGGTATCGCAAGCGAATCCGCGATGAACTCCAACGTTGGAACGTCGAAAGGCTCAGAAAACAAATAGGAAACTCTAAAACGACCGTAATCGCCGCTATCTTCGAGTTCCGAAGCCTTGTTGAAATACTCGGTCCCTTCGTCTCGACCATACATTTTTTCAGCGTCGGCAATTCCCAAAATAACAAGACAATCGTCCTCAGCGTAACGTCGCGCGTTTCGCCATTCAACAACCCGACGAAAAACGTCGTCCATCTTTTTGCGACGAGCGGCAAGTCGAACGTCGGCGCGCGCCTTAACTGCGCCGTATTCCCGCGGTTGCGTTATAAAATAAATCGACGCGTCCTTTAAGGAGGTCACGTTGGCTTCGCCGCGCAACACGCGCGCTTCCCAAGTCTCTCCGTCAACGACAAACGTCGACTTGCGTTCAATGCGTAGATTGTTCGTTGTTTGAAGCGCATTTTTTGGATTCGACGTAACTTCCGGCTGAAATCGATCGTAGTACTTCCACGACACAAACAAAACTTCCGGCTCAGGCAAACCGGCGTGAAATTCCCTAACAAAAAGAGGAACGCCCGTCTCTTTCGTAAGAAAGAGAATCTTTGCAGAGGCAATTGCGCCTTTTATGTCAGGTCTTGCCGCCATGCCGACGTCTCCCCAAGGCCCCCATTCGACGCACATAAAGCGGCAGTCCGGCCTGCAACGTCGCCATGCGTGAATCGCCTTGGCGCACATGTCGTTATGACCAGAGTAGCTAATCTGTCCGTTGCCGCCAAATCGTCCGGCTACCGAACCAAAAACGACAACAACTTTCAACGGATGACCTGCGAGCAATTTCCAAAAGAAAATCAAACCGTTTGTTTTTGTAAGAACACAGTCGATCGTCTGTTGTCGGTTGGTCAACTCAACTGCGTTAATATGTTCCGCCCGCCCAGCACCATACGCAAAAAAGGTAATACGGTCGCCGACGTCCTCAATTTCTTGAACAAGAGAACCAATCTGATCGGTAAAACGCGTGTTGCATGCGCGGCATTCGATTTCTATCCCCAAATCTTTGAACGCTTTCAGATTACGAGAACATTCAAGGTTACGGTGAAATTCATTCCATCGCTTTGTTGGACTCGCTTTCATTCGCAGAGATTCACGAGTCATCTCGCGTTTCAAAGCGCCTAGTTCTTTTTCCGTCGCGTCGAGGTATTTTTCGTCAACGCTCTCGATCGGTTTGGAGACGACAAGCCAAATCTTTTTTGGACGAATCTCGTTAGCAAGAGCGAAGAGATTCGCGTTTGTTATACCGCGCAAACCGCCGACCAAAAGCCAAACGCCGTCTCGAGATTCCGATTCCTTCAACGCTTCAAACCATTCAGAATTTGTCGAGTTCGATAGAAGAGGCAGCCCTATCGTGCGAACGACGTAACGCCGCTCGCCCATATAGCCAGTCTCGACGTCGAAAGGCGACCATTCGCCTGGCGTCGCTTTACGCTCACGTTCGCTTGCAATTAAGTTTGGAATAAGATTCGCGCCCGACGCGATTGCGCGACGTTCTTGATTTAGTTCCGCAAGCAAATGAGCGACGACGCGATCTATAGGCGCGTCGACAGAATGATCAACAACTTTAACAGGCAAATAGACAGAATCCCTGGTGTGAATTTCGTCTCTTAACCCCTTGGCAATTCCACAAGCGTGCCCGCCTTCCGGATAATTCTCTAACGCGGAAAGACCGAAATCGCCGCCAAACCGAGTCGCTACCAAATGATTATAACGAGCAAAACCGCCAATGGAACGCAACGCCTCAACAACAGGTTTCAGAAAAAGCGTTTCAAAGAGAATGTAGCCGTGCGAAGTTGCGTTCAATGAAGATTCGGTAAAACGAGGTTCGTTGCGCGTCCAACCGCAAAGATCAACGATCGTCGCAAGGCGTTCAGAACGCGCGGACAGCACGCGTGTCATGACGGCTTCGCATTGTTCCTCGCAAACGTCTGCGGAACATGGAACGATATTGTCGGCGGGAACGTCTAAGCGATTAAGGGCGTCAGTCAAAGACCGAGCAAGTTCGTTGTCGCCCAAAACAAGGACAAACTCGTTGTCGTACAATCCCTTCCATGCAGACGACGAAGAAGCGTCAGGGGGGCGTTGCGTCTCTAAAAGACGAGGGGCAAACCTCCCCAAGCGATCGAGGGGATCGGCGAGTTCAGGAGCTACGCCAAGAATTTCGTCGCATGAATTGCCGCGTCGGTAATCAGCTAGCGAAATGAGCGCGCGCGTAGGACAGTCCGGGGAAGGCGCTGATTTACAGTCTTTATTTGCTGCCGGCGGCGCGCTTATCTCATGCAAAGAGGCCGCGCTTTCCCTAATAGACGCAAGCCCTTCGTCTGAAAAATACAGAAATTGATTGGTTGCTAGCAAATGGATATAATCTGGATCTGTTTGGCATATTTCAACAGGCCTTCGCGTGCCGTCAAGTTCGTCTAGAAAAACCTTCATCCCCTCGTTGAGCGGCATGTAGGTTACTCCTATGGAATCAAGAACAAACTTCGTTTCTGGCCGCATCGCCATGCCGACGCCGCCCCAGGCGGGCCAATGAATAACGGTTGAACGACAACCGGGACGCTTCCTTGCAAAAAAAGCAAGAGTCTTGGCCAGCAAATTATTGGCGACACAATAGCCGACTTGTCCCAAAGAACCCAATCGACCGGAAATCGACCCCATGCCAAAAATTGTCTTGGGAAAATTGTCGTCGTTGAACGCTGAAAGGATTGCGACGGCTGAACCAACTTTTATATCAACAACCTTTAGCGCCGTCTCTTCGGAAGTTTTTTCAATGAGCGCCGACTTTTCGTACCCCGCGCCGAAAAAAACGCCGTCTATTCGCCCATGTTTTTCGAGTAAGCGCCGCGTCAACGCAAACGCCTCCTCAAAATTCGAAAGGTCGCAATTATAAGATTCGACTTCAATCCCTGCGTTCTTAAAGCGAATAAGATTCTTACGCGTCTCTAAAGCTCGTTCAAAACGCGCCCATTCCTCTGCCGGCTTCTTTTTCTCTTCAAGAGCCCTACGCGCCAGGGTCTTTTTAAGCTCTTTGAGACCGTTCTCGTCAAGATTCAGCGCTTCCTCAATATTGGAAATCGCAGGATCGGAAGAACCTATCAGGCACAATTTCGCTCTACGCGTTTTTCCAAGAGCCAACGCAAGTTCGGCCGTAACGCCTCGACGTCCGCCGGTAACAATCCACACGGGCTTTTCCTTCGTCGAATCTTTTTGCGGCCTTGAAACTTGCGGACAAGCGATTTGACGCAAGACATAACGCTTACCCAGACGATACCCGACGTCTTCGGCAAACGTGGGACTGTGTTGAAGCTCCGCGATAATATCGTGTGCGACTATAGAAAAATCGGCGTCGTATTCGTGATCGACGCAGAACGAGAACACGCGCGCGTGCTTGCTCGAAAACGACTCATATTGCAACGAACGCATGAGTCCCGTCATAGCGCCGTCTTCAGGACGCGTCGTCAACCCGTCGGTTCCAAACGCTCCCCCCATACGCGTCGCAGCCACGACCGTTAAGGTCGTCAAATCGATCTTATGTTCTAGGGCTTTCTTATACCAGGAACACAACGCAAACATCGGAAAAGCTATTCCTTGCGACCGAGTTTGCATCCACGAGTCCTTTGAATCAAACACGCTCGGCGCGGCGTCGTAAGAAGTAAGAATAACTACGTTTTTGGGAAATTCCTTTTCACATAGAGCCGCTATCTCCTTACTGAGCGTTTCCCTTGTTTTCTCAACGCCGTTTCGTTCGTGGAGCGCGATAAGTTTCGAATATCCGCCAAGCGACGCGATTTCCGTTTTCAACTTTCGCACGAGCGCGTTCTCCGTCGCTGCGACAAGCATGACGTTTCCGTTCGGAACCGCAAGACCTTTCTTACGCGGCGGCAATGGAACAACTCGATCCTCGTATCGAATAGTCGTTGTTTTCGCGTCTTGCAATACTTTATAATCGGAATCAATCTCCGCAAGATAGTCTTGCGGAGCCATAAACGGGTTGTACGGCGCGTCGTTTGTCTCAGCGTCTTCTTTTTCTTCCTCTTCCCGAATGGTCGCCGCCGCGTCTCGCGGCGCAACTTGCGGACGATATTCTGGCATAAGTTCGCAAAGAGAAAAGAGTTCGCTTGAATCTTCGTTCCCTATCGTCGTCAAATTGGAATAGGTTCGTTGAAACCGAATAACTCCGGCGTTCCGATAGAACAACCATGAAAAAGCGTTGTCGGCGCGACAAATCATATTGAGAGTACGGAATCGAGACGTCGCGTTTGACCCAACGCGTTTTAAATCGTATTCGTCGCGCAAAACGGAAAACGCGTCGGCGCTATTGAGTTCTAATCTGTCGGGATCCGAGCCAAGCAAATCGCGCAATCTTTCGTAACGCGCAATCGAATGCGCGGGGGACGCAGAACTATCGAGCGCAGATTGGAGCGTCGTCGCATGATTGGTTTCAAACCAACGTTTAACGATATGCGAGTTGCAATCGTCACCCGCGTATTCGACAATCGCCGTCGCGCCTGTCGCGTCGCTCAAACCGATCGCCTTGGCGCCGCTAAGTTTTGTCGTTTTGAGGAATTCAATCGCTTCGTCAACCGTCGCGCAACGATCAAGGATCGTTTGAATAGCCACGCCGCGTCGCAAACCGTCTTTTGACGCGTTTTTATAAACGTCGTCAAGTAGATCGCTCGTCGTCGCCGCTAAACCGCGTTCGTTGACTCCCCCACGGCTGCCAATTAACCCTGTAAGTGAAACGGAAACGGAAACGTATCCGTTAAGCGGACATCTTACGACAATTCGAGGCGCAATTGCGTTTGAAAGAACGTTCGTCATCGGCGCGTCAATATTGCCCCCGTGAACAAACTCGCCGTCGAGCGTAACGCCCGCGAAATGCGAACAACCGCCGCCGGGCTTCATAACGCCGCCCCATTCGGGAATAAACTCGCGCGAAACGGGAAAGACGGAAAGATTATGACGAATCAGCGCCGCAAGCGGGACGCCGGCGCCTTCCGCAATTCCGCGAAGCTCGTCGTAGCCAGACTGTCCGAAGACGTCTTGCGCTCGCGAAAGCTCAGACGCGTCGAACGCAGGCAAAAGTTTTTCATTTGAAGAACCCGCGACGTCCGCGTAACGACGCAACGCGCGACGAATACGGTCGCCGTCGTAACGACCGCGCGCCAGTCCGATCTCGTACGAATCCCCGGAATAAGAAACGACGTCTTCCGGAAGCGAATCGCTATGAAGAATCGCAAACGACGCTTGCAACGTCTTGTCTTTACTGACAGATTCCGCGCTCTTGTGTTTTGGCGCAGAAATAGTCGCAGACGGAACGACGATTCTTGGAGTGCGTAAAGTGTCAACAATAGACGCGTCGAAATCGCGGTCAATCCCTTTTGGCCCGTAGTCGCAAACATAATATCGCGCGTCCGGTTTGTCTTTGAGTATCTTCGCGGCAAGACGAGTAAGAACCTGCTTCGGACCGATTTCTACAAAACGTCTACCGCCGTTTCGATAGGCGCGTTCGATCATTTCCACAAAGTCGACGGGCTTCGTCATCTGCTCGACGAGATTCTCGCGTATCACTTCCGGATCCGACTCAAAACGCATGGAAACGCCGCTCAGAAAAGGAGTCTTGGGAAAATCGAATTCAAAACGGTCAAGAGCTTGAGCCAACGGCGCGCAAACGCCGGAAACAAGGGGCGAATGATAACCTGCCGGAACAGAAAGAGTAACGGAACCGCAACGTTCCGCCCTAAGTTCCTCAACAATTTGGGCAAGAGCGGGTCTGGCAGCAGAGATAATCGTGTTGTCCGGGGCGTTATGGTTAGAGACAAAATATGCGTCGGAACCAAAACGAGAACGAAGACGATCAAATATCTTTTGAATAACGTCTTTTGACGCGTTCGTTGACAGCATCCCGGACGAAACTCCGGATTTTCCTACCGTCTCGTCGATAATGCGGCAACGCTCGCGCGTCGCGAGTAAAGCGTCGGCAAAAGTAAGAGCGCCAGCCGCAACTAACGCAGGATATTCGCCGTAGCTATGCCCAGCGACCATACCGGGTTCGATTCCAAGTCTGCGCAACGTTCGATCGACGATCGTATCGGCGACAAGCAAGGATATCTGAGTGGCGGCAACGTCGACGCCAAGCGCGGCGGCGTTTTTGATAGCAAGTTCGTTGAACGTCGGTAAACCGAAACTTTTGAGTTCGGCGTCAAGCTCGTCGCGAACGTCGCGCGCTTCCGGCACGGAACGCAGAAGGGACGCGAGCATGCGCGGATATTGGGAACCTTGACCGGGAAAAAGAAAAACTACGCGATCGTTTTGATGAGATCGCGCGGATTTTTGTATTGTGTTCATTGAATTCGATCCCAATAGAACTCTTTTTGTCTCAATCGGTTCTTTTTCAAGCGTGATTTGCGCAACCATTCCGTCGCGATCCCATTGAGAAACAACAGCGCGCGGGTTGTCGTCGCGATCCTGCATCTCGAGTATGGCGTTAAGAATAGCGACGGCTCCAGAGGCCGGACGAAGATCGCCAATAATATCTCGCGCGGAGGGTTGAGTTTCTCCAAAGACTTCGAACTCGTTCGTCGCGACGCCCATCCTAATCTCCGCGTTAAACTGTCGTTCAAAAGCCCGGTCAGCGCCGCAAAGAGTCTCAATAAAGAGCGGTCGTTCGACTTTACCAGGCGTCGGCTCCGCGTTGACGAACTCTTTAAGCCGCCGCAAAGCGTTGTTCGCGTCGTTCCTCGCAAGTCGTTCTTCCTCGATATTAGAAATGACGGCTAAAATTGAATCGTCGTCTTGTCGAGCGTCCTCGACTCGTTTAAGCAAAAAAGCGACGGCTCCTTCGCCAGGCGTCACGCCCAACTCAGCGCACTTTTTAAGTTCGTTCTTATTCATGCTGCTGTGACCGAGCACGCACACGACTGTTCGCAAATCCGCGCGACGTTTCAGAAAAAGCGCCGCCGTCTTTAGCGCCGCAAAAGACGAGACGTCTCCCGCGTCAAGTGTGAAACCGCCCCCCATTAAATCGTACGTCTTTGTTATACGCGACGCCAACGTGCTAATGGTATAACCGCCCGTCTCGTCTTTTAGACAAGGATACTTCTCATCGTAAACAGAGGAAAAGAAATCCTCGCAAATCGAGCTCACAATTTCACTCGAGACGCCCTCTGATTCAAAAGCTTTCTCAATCCGAGCTTGATACAGAGGCGTTTGCAATCCGAGACAGTAAGCCGTATAAAAATCGCTGTCAGAACGAGTGCCGACAATAACGGCAGTCGAATGCGAGTCCAACGCTTTCAAACAAAGAGCTGGATCGTCCTGCCGCTCAACTTTCTGCAAATGCGATCGATACCCCGCGGAAAGAACTGCCTGATCGACGGCGTCAAGAACCATAAACTGGAGAGGATTCGCGTATTTAACTTGATTTGGCTGAATACGATGACGCTTCCAGTCATAGTTATACCCTTGGATAAAACCTCCGCGCGCTCTGTTGAATAACGAATTTCGGTCTGTCTGATCGGCTACGGTAAAAAGCGTATAGGCGCGATCGTTTGGCAAAGGAATTATCGCGCTCTCCCTTTTCTCGAGGCGATTTTTAAAAGTTGAAACGTCAAACGCGCCGGGCAAAACGCAACCGACGCCTACAACAGCGACACGCCCTGGCAAAGTGTCTTTCGATCGACAAGGAGCGTCCACAACCCCTTCGGGACCCTCGAGAACAACCTGCGCGTTGAGACCTCCTATACCGAAAGCCTGAACGCAGGCTTTACGAACATGCCCCGCGCGTCTTATCCATGGTTCGTTTTCAACAGCCACGCGAATGTGCGAATTATTCCAGTCGAATTTCTGACTTGGTTTAGTGAAAGACGTTTGTTTAAGCGTCTGCTCGTGCGAAAGTTCTAAGACCGTTTTTAAAACGCTCGCCGCGCCGGCGGCTTCAAGGAGATGCCCTATATTCGCTTTGACGCTTGTAATCGGAATCTTGACTTCGTTTGGAACGCTCGTTTTCGCCATAGATTTGGAAAACGCCATAAGTTCTGTCGCGTCGCCAAGTTGCGTAGAAGTCGCATGCGCCTCTATCTTGTCGAATTCACTCCATGACCGATACCTTGCGTCTTGAAAAGCGCGATCCAGAGCGAGAGTCTGTCCCTCCGCCGACGGCGCCCATAGACTCTTGCCACGACCGTCCGAAGAAAAACCGACTCCGCGCACGACCGCAAAAATTCGATCGCCGTCGGCGACAGCTTTTGCAAGACTTTTAACGACGGCAAAAACACACCCTTCGCCGGGCAAAAGTCCGTCCGCCCTCACGTCAAACGGATAAGAACCTTTCGAAGAGCATGAAGAAGCGTTCGTAAAACTGATCAAATTAGAGAAGCTGAAGAAAGTAATGCCGCCAACAAGAGCCGCGTCTAGCGCGCCTTCCTGAAGATACCTGCGAGCAATTTCCAAAGCAAGCACCGACGAACTGCAAGCGGACTCAAACGCGAACCCCGTTCCGCAACGTCCAAGGGCCTCTTGAATTGAACGAACCAGCTGATGAGGTCGTTCCGACGAAAGAAATTCGTCGCGTCCCAATGCGCAGGAACTCGTTTTATTCGCAAGAAACGCGTTGAGAACAGTCGTCCGGCATTTGTCCGGAAGCGCCTGAAAAGACGGAAGGTCTTTAAGGACGTCGGCCAAAGCGTCTGCGTTTGGATGAATTGGCGCGAATTCTTCCGGTCTATTAGCGGACACGAGCCCACAAAAAACGCCAATCGCAGAAGTCGGAAGATGAAACGGATCGCTGCCCGTCGATCGTAACGCTTCAAGCGCAACTTTGAGCGCAAGCAGATGGCCTGGCGCTTTCGGCAAAAGGTCTTTTCCAACTCTATGGCTAACAAATTCTGCGCGAAGTCGTGGAATTTCCTCGTTACAGAATCTATCAAAATCAATAAGAGCCGCTAAATTGGTGTAACTGCAACCTTTTTGAGCTTTCTTCTCGTGCTTCGGATCCGGCGCATAAAAAACTTCTGGGAAGCGAGACGAACAAGCGGGCTTAATAGAAACTCGATCGTTGAAAAGGTTTTGCCAATATTCTTCTGGCGTAGCGGCGTCCGGAAGATAGCAAGAAATACCGACGATTGCAAGCGGATAGGGACTTCCTGAAACGGAATCTGCCGACGTCAACGACGAACTGTAAACGAAGTCCTTATTCATCGAATTCACACAATTATTTCAACTAAATTAATCCCAAATCAACCGACAAGGAACCGACAACTACTCCTTCTGTATTATACCTAATTTATCTATTTTATCAAGATTCTAATAAGCTCGTTTTGATGAAAGCGTAGGAAAAACGACCAAAGGCACGAGATAGTTTGGTTTTAACAAAAAAACAAAAAAAAACGATTACAGGGACTAAAAACATTTACAAACTAAAACGCCCGTCATTTTTTCTTTCTAGAGCCAATTCTCCCCATAAATCCAAAAATCTTTCGTCCAGTTTAATAAATCGGGACGCATAGCGGTAAGAGAGATAGAATTCTCCCCCATAAGAATACGCGGAAACGAAGATATTAGATCCGCGACGACATGGACCGGAGAAGTAG
>JAEEGL012153657.1_pt1 | contig 15371 bp, 8 predicted proteins | sample 9134231 | NCBI WGS metagenome assembly JAEEGL01 (sample SAMN16246548, study PRJNA631951) | gut metagenome | biome: gut microbiome; feature: rumen; material: fiber-attached | host: Bos | place: Iran: Karaj | collected 2018-10 | reverse complement strand
TTCCCTTCAGTTTTTATTGAAATCATTCCGGCTTTTTTGTAAGATAGAGGGGTAGTTTTGGCTGGCCGAGAGATGCTGATCCTTTCGGCTCGGGGCTCACTTTCATGTGTCTGACGCTCGTAGACCGGACGCAAGGGAGAATGCCCTGAGGACATGCGGGGCGGAAAGCCGAAACCTACAGACAGATACCTGAAGATCGGGACAGAGAGATAAACGGACAATGGGATTTGAGTATTTTGTGTTCTATACGGAAGCGACCGCCATCTGCATCCTGATCCTGCTGATGATACTTGTGAACGACAGACTGTACAGTTCCCAGCAGGAAAAGCAGATCTGGTTCGGTCGGACCGACATCGCCTTTATCATGTATTTTATTTCGGATGCCTGCTGGGCCGCGGTCCTCGGCGGTCAGATCCCGCGGATACGCCCGCATGTGGTTTTCTTTAACCTGACTAATTATTTTCTGCTCAGCGTGATGGCCTATGAGATGTTCATGTTTGTGGCCGCTTCGGAAAAGATGCCTTTCCGCAAGGAAAGGAGAAACCGGCTCCTTTGTTTTATCCCGGCCGTCGTCTCCACTCTTGTGATGTCAGGCTTATATCTGGCGGATCCCTATTTCTGGATAGATGAGGCAAATGAACTGAACGGGACTTATTATTTTCCTTTGATGATCTCGGTACCTTCATTGTATCTCACCTCCGCCCTTGTCTGTTCCGTGATCAACGCCCATAAAACAGATAAAAGAGAGGAAAAGAAACTGTATCTGCAGCTCGGGGTCCTGCCTTTCGGGGTCATGGCTTTCGGGATGCTCCAGGTGGTGCTGCTGAATGCGCCCACATTCTGCTTTGGCTGCACCATTCTGTGGCTGTGGTTTTACATCCAGAATATGCAGGCGATGATATCTCTGGACAACCTGACAGGGCTTAACAATCGCGGCCAGATCAACAGATACATGGACCAGATCCATTACCGGGAGAATACGCCCGTATTTATCATGATGATCGATATTGATTCCTTCAAAGGGATCAATGATAACTACGGCCACGCTGAAGGAGACAGGGCGCTTGTGCTGGTCGCGGAAGCCTTGAAGCAGACCTGTGAAAAGCTTAAGACAAATGTCTTTCTGGGCAGGTACGGCGGGGATGAGTTTACCATCATTATCCAGGATCCTGCGGAGGAAGAACCGCCCGAACAGATCGCCCGGGCTATACGGGAATCTTTGTCCGATAAGTGGACCGAGAGCGAAATGCCTTACAGACTGGAGCTGAGTATCGGGTACTCGGAACTGGGAGACGACGGCGATACCATGCAAAAGTGCATGATCCGTGCGGACGAACAGTTGTACCGGGATAAGAGGCGCAGGAGGAGATCCTGATCCGGCGGGACATGCTCCACTGACGCCCCGGGATCTGCCCCAATGAACAACGCAAGGGAATCGGTCCTGCCCCGGCAGATTCGGTAAAGGACTTGAGAATAATAAAACCACGGAAAGGAGACTGACGACATGTTTGACTTTAAATATTACACCCCCACAAAAGTAGTGTTCGGGAGGAACACCGAGAGCAGGGTCGCCGACCTCATCAGGGAGTTTGGCGGAACGAAGATACTGATCCATTACGGGGGAGGGAGCGTGGTACGGTCCGGGCTCCTGAAACGCGTGACGGATATCCTTGATTCGGCGGGGATCAGCTATGTGACTCTGGGAGGCGCGGTGCCCAATCCCCATCTGGGGCTTGTATATGAGGGCATAGAACTCTGCAAAAAGGAAAAGGTCGATTTCCTCTTGGCAGTTGGAGGCGGAAGCTCCATAGATTCGGCAAAGGCCATCGGTTACGGCGTTGCAAATGAGGGCGATGTGTGGGATTTCTACGATTACAAGCGAAAGGCCGAAGGCTGTCTTCCCCTTGGGGTCATCCTTACCATCGCGGCGACCGGCAGCGAGATGAGCGATTCCTCCGTTATCACAAAGGAGGAGGGGCTGATAAAACGCGGGTACAGTTCTGATCACGGCCGCCCGAAATTCGCCATCATGAACCCCGAGCTTACAATGACACTCCCCGATTATCAGACAGCCTGCGGATGCGCCGATATCATGATGCACACCATGGAGAGATATTTCACCAACGGCGGCAATATGGAGATCACCGACGCTCTGGCGGAGGGGCTTCTGCGCACCGTGAAGAAGAATGCACTGATCCTTCGCGAAGATCCGAAGAACTATGATGCCCGCGCAGAGGTCATGTGGGCCGGGAGCCTGTCTCATAACGGGCTCACCGGATGCGGAAATGACGGCGGGGACTGGATGACCCATAAGATGGAGCATGAGCTCGGAGGACTGTATGATGTGGCCCACGGAGCGGGACTTGCGGCGATCTGGGGCAGCTGGGCAAGGTATGTCTGTAAGGATTGCCTCCCCAGGTTCAGGAGATTCGCCCTGAACGTTATGGATGTCGGGGAACGGGGCAGCGATGAAGAGACAGCGCTTGCCGGTATCGAGGCGATGGAGGAATTCTACAGGAAGATAGGGATGCCCACCAATCTTCGCGAGCTCGGGGTCAAGCCCACCGAAGAGGAACTGGCTCTGATGGCGAAGAAATGCGCTGACGGAGTGGGCGGCGAAATGGGCTCCGCTAAAGTCCTCAACGAAGAGGCGATGCTGGCCATCTACCGCGCCAGCATGTAAAGTCGGTTTTCGGGCGGAAGAGGTGCGGGGTTAAGCCTAAGGGCGCAGAGGCTCGCTTCACTCCGGGTTTTGCTCCTGACGATACGCATTCGCCATATGCTCGAAACCGCATTCAGGTGCATCAGGCCGCATGTTCCACTGTTACACAATGACCGGGAGGTGAGATACTCACCTCCCGGTCTCCTACAAGTATGTCGTCGATCGGCGTCTGCAAGAGCTTGCTCAGAGCATAGAGATTGTCGACTGTCGGGAGGCTGTCTCCCCGTTGCCACTTGTAGACTGCCTGTACTGACTCGAACCCCATATAGAGGCTTATGTCCTCTACAGACAGGTGGTGTTCCTCCCGGAGCCGTCTGATCCGCTCTCCGGTCCTCTTCGCATCGAGAACTGCATATTCCATAATCTGCCTCCTTGTAAATCCTGCTTACCCAACGGCTGCATCAACTTACTGCATCCTCTACCGCTTGCGGCATTCGATACCCCTATCTCCGAAGGATGCCGGGCACATTATTTTGTTGTCCTTCCATTATATTTCTCTTTCGTCCTCTGTCAATCATCCATATTGGCAAAATAGCCCGCAGTTGCGGGATTTTGCCCTGTCCGGCCCCTGATTGAACCGCTGGTTCAATGCCTGAAAATTTTCTTATAATAATTCTTGACAGGATATTTTTCCTGAGGTAATATGTACTTTGCGTCTTTAGCGGAAGACGTGGACTTTTTTTGCACCCTAATTATTCATATTGGTGAACGGTTTCAAGCAAATAACGGAGGATGTATGGATAAAAACAGGATCAGACCCGTCAAAGCCGGCAAGCACGTACGTATGTCTTATGCGAGACAGAAGGAAGTGCTGGAGATGCCGGATCTCATCGAAGTACAGAGAAACTCGTTCAGATGGTTCCTGAATGAGGGACTCAGAGAGGCATTCAACGATATCTCACCCATAACGGATTACAGCGGACAGCTCAGTCTGGAGTTCGTGGATTATCAGCTTGATACTGATCACATCAAATATTCCATTGAGAAATGTAAGGAAAGGGACGCCACCTACGCCGCGCCTTTGAAGGTCAAGGTCCGCCTGATCAACAGGGAAAAGGACGAGATCACCGAGAAGGACGATATCTTCATGGGGGATCTTCCCGTCATGACCGATACCGGCACCTTTGTGATAAACGGCGCGGAGAGAGTCATAGTCAGCCAGCTGGTCAGATCTCCCGGCATCTATTACGCCATCGATCATGATAAGCTGGGAAAGAGGCTCTTTTCCTGCACGGTGATACCCAACAGGGGCGCCTGGCTTGAATATGAGACCGACTCCAACGACGTCTTCTATGTCCGCGTGGACCGTACCAGGAAGATGCCCGTGACAGTCCTGATCAGGGCGCTGGGAGTGGGCACAAATGAAGAGATCACGGCTCTCTTCGGCGACGAGCCGAAGCTTCAGGGGAGCATTGAAAAGGATACCGCCACGAATTATCAGGAGGGCATCCTTGAGCTCTACAGGAAGATAAGGCCCGGGGAGCCTCTGTCTTTGGACAGCGCCGAGACCCTTGTGAACAACATGTTCTTTGACTCCAGACGTTATGATCTGGCAAAGGTCGGCAGATATAAATTCAATAAGAAGCTTCTCCTCAAGAACCGCATCGAAGGCTTTGTGCTGGCAGAGGACGCGGTGAGCCCCGCCACCGGCGAGGTGGTGGTCAAGGCCGGGACGGAGATCACGAGACAGCTTGCGGACAAGATCCAGAACGCTGCTATCCCCGCCGTGACCGTACAGACCGATGAAAGGAACGTCAGGGTCCTTTCCAATCTGATGGTGGACATCAGGAATTACGTGGATGGCAAGCCTGAGGAACTGGGGATCACCGAACTGGTGTATTATCCCGAGCTCGAGAAGCTCATGAGCGAGAGCAAGAACAAAAAGGCCCTGAAGGAGGCGGTCAAGAGGAACGTCCACAAGCTGATCCCCAGGCATGTGACCAGGGAGGATATACTTGCTTCCATAAATTACAACATGCATGTGGAGTACGGCATCGGTCACGACGATGATATCGATCATCTGGGGAACCGCCGTATCCGCGCCGTGGGAGAACTTCTTCAGAACCAGTACAGGATCGGGCTTGCCCGTCTTGAGAGAGTGGTGAGGGAGAGGATGACCACCCACGACGCAGAGGAGATCTCTCCTCAGCTCCTCATCAATATCAAGCCCGTGCAGGCTGCCGTAAAGGAATTCTTCGGGTCTTCACAGCTCTCCCAGTTCATGGATCAGAACAATCCTCTGAGTGAGCTTACGCACAAGAGAAGGCTTTCGGCTCTGGGCCCCGGCGGTCTGTCGAGAGACAGGGCCGGATTTGAGGTCCGTGACGTTCATTACACCCATTACGGACGCATGTCCCCCATCGAGACCCCCGAAGGTCCCAACATCGGACTTATAAATTCGCTGGCTTCCTACGCCCGCATAAATGAGTACGGTTTCATCGAAGCCCCTTACAGGCGCGTGGACAGGAGCGACCCCGATAACCCCAGAGTCACTGAGGAAGTGGTCTACATGACCGCCGATGAGGAAGATAATTACCATGTGGCCCAGGCTTCCGCAAAGCTTGACGAGAACGGCTACTTTATGAACAACAGCGTTTCGGGAAGATACAGGGATGAGACCCAGTCCTATCCCAAGGGACTGTTCGAATTCATGGACGTGTCGCCCAAGATGGTATTCTCGGTGGCTACCTCCCTGATACCTTTCCTGCAGAACGACGACGCGAACCGCGCCCTCATGGGCTCCAACATGCAGAGGCAGGCTGTGCCCCTTCTGTTTACCGAGGAACCCGTGGTCGGGACCGGAATGGAGCAGAAGGCCGCGGTGGACTCCGGCGTATGCGTGGTCGCAAAGGCCCCCGGCACCGTGACCTATGTGGATTCCAGAGTGATAAAGGTAAAGGCGGATGACGGAACGGATGATGAATATCTCCTGACCAAGTTCATGCGCTCCAACCAGAGCAACTGCTACAACCAGAAACCCATAGTGGATGTGGGCGACCACATTGAGGCCGGCGAGGTCATAGCCGACGGTCCTTCCACCTGCGGCGGTGAACTGGCTCTGGGAAAGAACCCTCTCATAGGCTTCATGACCTGGGAAGGTTACAACTACGAGGACGCCGTTCTCCTTTCGGAGAGACTGGTGAGGGACGACGTATTCACCTCCGTCCATATCGAGGAATATGACACCGAGGCAAGAGATACGAAGCTTGGCCCCGAGGAGATCACGGACGATGTTCCCGGAGTGGGAGACGATGCCCTGAAGGATCTGGACGAGCACGGCATCATCCGCATCGGCGCCGAGGTCAGGGCAGGAGATATCCTGGTGGGTAAGGTCACCCCCAAGGGAGAGACCGAGCTTACCGCGGAGGAAAGGCTCCTTCGCGCCATATTCGGCGAAAAGGCCAGGGAGGTCAGGGATACATCCCTCAAGGTGCCTCACGGAGCCTACGGTATAGTGGTGGATGCAAGGGTATTTACCCGTGAGAACGGGGACGAGCTCTCCCCCGGAGTCAACCAGGCGGTCCGCATCTACATAGCTCAGAAGAGAAAGATCTCCGTTGGAGACAAGATGGCCGGACGTCACGGAAATAAGGGTGTTGTGTCCCGTGTCATGCCGGTTGAGGATATGCCTTATCTGCCTAACGGCAGGCCTCTGGACATAGTCCTGAACCCCATGGGCGTGCCTTCACGTATGAACATAGGGCAGGTTCTTGAGATCCACCTGTCCCTTGCCGCCGAGGTTCTGGGCTTTGACGTGTCCACTCCCGTGTTTGACGGCGCAAACGAGCATGATATCACCGACACTCTGGAACTTGCCAATGATTATGCGAATCTGGAGTGGGAGGAATTTGAAAAGAAACACAAAGCGGAGCTTCTTCCCGAGGTAAATAAGTACCTGGAAGAGCATCTGGATCACAGGGCGGTCTGGAAGGGCGTCCACATATCCGGCGACGGAAAGGTGGCCCTCAGGGACGGCCGCACGGGAGAGTACTTTGATTCCCCCGTCACCATAGGGCACATGCACTACCTGAAGCTGCATCACCTTGTGGATGACAAGATCCATGCCCGCTCCACAGGCCCTTATTCACTGGTCACCCAGCAGCCTCTGGGAGGAAAAGCCCAGTTCGGCGGACAGAGATTCGGAGAGATGGAAGTCTGGGCTCTGGAAGCCTACGGAGCCGCTTATACGCTTCAGGAGATACTGACCGTGAAGTCCGACGACGTGGTGGGCCGTGTAAAGACCTACGAGGCCATCATCAAGGGCACGAACATTCCCGAACCCGGGATACCCGAGTCCTTTAAGGTGCTTCTCAAGGAGCTTCAGTCCCTGTCCCTGGATGTCAGGGTGCTTAGGGACGACGGTTCGGAGATCGAGATCGGGGAGAACGTGGAATACGGCGAAGATTTCCGTGATGTGGAGAACGATGTCAGGAATTACAGGAATGATTTTGATTCGAGAACCTTCTCTGCTGCCGGTTATCAGGAGCAGGAGTTTGCGGATGACGGAGAACTGGTGACTGTGGATGATGCGGAATCCGGCGAAGACGATATGTTCGACGGCGGTTTTGACGACGCCTTCGGCGATCAGTCGGACGATGAGTGATGACTCAGGGTTTCTGCAGGTGTAGAACAGAATTTTATGGAGGACGTTTAAATGGCAGTTCTTAATGGACACACATATCAACCGGTCACTTTCGATGCGATCAGGATCCAGCTGGCAAGCCCTGACAAGATAAGGGAATGGTCCAGGGGGGAGGTCACAAAGCCTGAGACCATCAATTACCGCACCCTGAAGCCCGAAAAGGACGGATTGTTCTGCGAGAAGATATTCGGACCCACAAAGGACTGGGAATGTCATTGCGGAAAATATAAAAAGATCAGATTCAAAGGGGCCATCTGCGACCGCTGCGGCGTCGAAGTCACCAAGGCTTCCGTGAGGCGTGAGAGGATGGGACACATCGAGCTGGCCGCTCCGGTGTCTCACATCTGGTATTTCAAGGGCATCCCTTCCAGGATAGGCCTTATGCTGGATCTGTCCCCCAGAGTGCTTGAAAAGGTGCTTTATTTCGCATCCTATATCGTTCTGGATCCGGTGAATTCCGAGCTTGAAAAGAAGCAGATCCTGAGCGAAAAGGAATACATGGACGCCAGAGAGAAGTATGGCAACAGGTTCCGCGTGGGAATGGGAGCCGAGGCCATAAAGGAGCTGCTCTCAGAGATAGATCTGGATGTGGTGAGCTCCGAGATGAGAGAAGAGCTTGAGACCGCCACCGGCCAGAAGAAGGCAAGGCTCGTAAAGAGGCTCGACGTTGTGGAGGCCTTCAGGGAGTCCGGCAACCGTCCCGAGTGGATGATAATGGACTGCATCCCCGTGATCCCGCCCGATCTGCGCCCCATGGTGCAGCTGGAGGGCGGCCGTTTCGCCACCAGCGATCTGAACGACCTCTACAGGAGGATAATAAACAGGAACAACAGACTTAAGAGGCTCCTGGAACTGGGCGCACCCGACATCATTGTCAGGAATGAAAAGCGCATGCTTCAGGAGGCGGTGGATGCCCTGATCGATAACGGCAGAAGGGGACGTCCCGTGACAGGGCCCGGAAACCGTGCTCTTAAGTCCCTTTCCGATATGCTCAAGGGAAAGAACGGACGCTTCCGTCAGAACCTTCTCGGAAAGCGCGTGGACTATTCCGGACGTTCCGTTATCGTCATCGGACCCGAACTCAAGATCTATCAGTGCGGCGTCCCTACGGAAATGGCCATAGAGCTTTTCAAGCCCTTTGTTATGAAGGAGCTTGTGGGCCGCGGCATTTCCCAGAACATAAAGAACGCAAAGAAACTCGTGGAGAGACATGACGACCAGATCTGGGATGTCCTGGAGGATGTGATACACGATCACCCCGTTATGCTGAACAGGGCTCCTACCCTTCACAGACTGGGTATCCAGGCTTTCGAGCCCATCCTCGTGGAAGGAAAAGCCATAAGGCTTCATCCCCTGGTATGTACCGCTTTCAACGCCGACTTTGACGGAGACCAGATGGCCATCCATCTGCCCCTCTCCCAGGAAGCTCAGGCGGAGTGCAGGTTCCTCATGCTCTCGCCTAACAATCTCCTGAAGCCCTCCGACGGCGGCCCCGTGGCTGTCCCCGGACAGGATATCGTCCTCGGGATCTATTATCTGACCCAGGAGAGAAAGGGCGACAAGGGAGAGGGCAGCTGCTTCAGGGATGTGAACGAAGCCATCATGGCTTACGAGAACGGAGACATCACTCTCCATTCGAGGATCACCTGCCGCATGAAGAAGACCATGCCCGACGGGACCGAGGCTGTGGGAAGAGTGGAGTCAACTCTCGGAAGATTCATGTTTAATGAGGTCATACCCCAGGATCTCGGATTTGTGGACAGGACCATCCCCGGAAACGAGACGGTCCTCGAAGTGGACAAGATGATCAAGAAGGGCGACCTTAAGAAGATAATAGAAAAGGTCATAAATATCCACGGCGCGGTGCAGACCGCCGAGGTTCTGGACAGGATCAAGAACATCGGTTACAAGTTCTCCACCAGATCCGGTATCACGGTGTCGGTATCCGATATGACGGTGCCCGACGACAAGCCCAAGCTCCTTAAGGAAGCCCAGGACAGGGTGGACAGCATCGCCCAGGGTTACCTGCGCGGTATAGTCACCGCCGAGGAGCGCTACAAGCAGGTGGTCGATACCTGGAGAGAGACAGACGAAAAGCTCACGGATATCCTTATCAAGAACCTTGACAATTACAACAACATCTTCATGATGGCCGACTCCGGAGCCCGAGGCTCCAATCAGCAGATAAAGCAGCTGGCCGGAATGAGAGGACTTATGTCCGATACCAGGCAGAGGACCATCGAGCTGCCCATCAAGTCCAATTTCCGTGAAGGGCTTGACGTTCTGGAATACTTCATGTCGGCTCACGGAGCCAGAAAGGGACTTTCCGACACGGCTCTCAGAACCGCCGACTCGGGATATCTGACCAGACGTATGGTGGACGTTTCACAGGAGCTTATCATCCGCGAGACGGACTGCTGCGAGGGAGAGGATGAGATTCCCGGAATGGAGGTCACCTCCCTTCTGGAAGACAACGCCATGATCGAATCCCTGAGGAGCAGGATCGTCGGGCGTTACGCCTGCGAGGACATCCTGGACGAGAACGGCGAAGTGATAGTAAAGAAGAATCATATGATCACTCCCGCCAGGGCTGACAGGATCACAAAGAACGATCCGGAACTTAGCAAGGATATGTCTGACAGCGAGATCGCCGCCACAAGGCAGAAGCTCCTTTCCCATAAGGTGAAGATCCGCACCATCCTGACCTGCCGGTCGAAGAAGGGCATATGCGCCAGGTGCTACGGCGCGAACATGGCCAGCGGCGAGGCGGTACAGGTGGGTGAGGCTGTCGGAGTCATCGCCGCCCAGTCCATAGGCGAGCCCGGAACACAGCTCACCATGCGTAACTTCCACACCGGCGGCGTGGCCACCAGCACCGATATCACACAGGGTCTTCCCCGTGTCGAGGAGCTGTTCGAGGCCAGAAAGCCCAAGGGTCTCGCCATCATTGCCGAATTCAGCGGCAAGGTGGAGGTCAGGGACACAAAGAAAAAGCGTGAAGTGGTGGTCACCTCTTCTCTCACCGATGAAAACGGGAACGTGACCGAGAACATTTCCAAGAGCTACCTCATTCCTTTCGGATTCAGGCTGAGAAAGGATGTTGTGGACGGCGCAGAGATACAGGCCGGAGATCCCATAACCGAGGGACATGTGAATCCCCATGATCTCCTCAGGATAAAGGGAACCGTGGCTGTCCAGCATTACATGCTCCACGAGGTCCAGAAGGTCTACCGCCTTCAGGGCGTGGACATCTGCGACAAGCATATAGAGGTCATTGTCCGCCAGATGATGAAGAAGGTCAGAGTGGACGAGCCCGGGGATTCGGGCTACTTCCCGGGGACCTTTGTGGACTGGCTTGAGTACGAAGAGAATAATAAGATCCTTAAGAGCGAAGGAAAGGAAGAGGCGCACGGCACCAGGATCATGCTGGGTATCACCAAAGCCGCTCTCGCCACGGATTCCTTCCTCTCCGCCGCTTCATTCCAGGAGACCACCAAGGTCCTCACGGAAGCCGCCATCAAAGGAAAGACCGACAACCTTATGGGGCTTAAGGAAAATATCATAATCGGAAAGCTCATCCCTGCGGGAACCGGCATGAAGAGATACCGCAGGACGGGATTGAACACGGATTACCAGTTCATGCACAGAGAGATCCCGCAGGATGCTGCGGAAGAAGAAGCGGTGGAAGCCGTTCAGGCGGAGGCCGCAGAGGATGCTTCCGGAGACGATTCCGAAGAGTGATCAAAGATTTTTGTTGACAAGACGGATTTTTATAACTATACTGTCTCCCGCATGCGCTTTGAGCGCAGACGGTTACAGATATGATGAAAAATGAGGAAGGAGGTGAAAAGAGATGCCGACAATGAACCAGCTGGTCAGAAAGGGACGTGAAACTTCAGCTTCTAAGGCCAAGGCTCCTGCACTGCTCCGTGGTTATAATTCCCTTCACAAGGAAGAGGTAGCCACCAGTTCTCCCCAGAAGAGAGGAGTATGTACCGCAGTCAAGACCGCGACACCCAAGAAGCCCAATTCAGCGCTCAGAAAGATCGCCCGTGTACGCCTTTCCAACGGAATAGAGGTCACAAGCTATATCCCCGGAGAGGGTCACAATCTTCAGGAGCACAGTGTGGTAATGATCAGGGGCGGACGTGTCAAGGATCTTCCCGGTACAAGATATCACATTATCCGTGGTACGCTTGATACTGCGGGCGTGGCCGACAGGAAGCAGGCGAGATCCAAGTACGGAGCCAAGAGACCCAAGGCTGCAAAGTAAGCCTCAGGTTTCAGGGAACCATGGATCATGCATACCGGTCGGTGTCATCTTTGAACCTGTTTTAAAGAATAAACCGCACGGTCACATGTGATCCAGTGACATGTGAGTACCGTTGTGAAAAGCCGAAATCTTTTCACACAGGATCGGAGGGAAGAAACGTGCCTAGAAAAGGACATTTGGAAAAAAGAGAAATACCTGCGGATCCCGTCTACGGCGACAAGGTTGTGACAAAGCTGATCAACAACATCATGCTCGACGGGAAGAAGGCCGTAGCGCAGAAGATCGTCTACGGCGCATTCGCAAAGGTAGAAGAAAAGACGGGAAAGCCTGCTCTCGACGTGTTCGAGACGGCCATGAACAATGTTATGCCTAATCTTGAGGTAAAAGCGAGACGTATCGGTGGTGCCACCTATCAGGTGCCTATCGAGGTCCGCGCAGACAGACGTCAGGCTCTGGGGCTTCGCTGGCTCACCATGTTCGCCAGGAAGAGAGGCGAGAAGACCATGACTGACAGACTTGCGGGTGAGATCATGGATGCCGCAAATAACACCGGATCTGCCGTCAAGAGACGTGAAGACGTGCATAAGATGGCTGAAGCCAATAAGGCTTTCTCCCATTACAGATTCTAAAGGAGGCAGATTTTGGGTAAAAGAGAATATCCGCTCGACAGGACCAGGAATATCGGTATCATGGCTCATATCGACGCGGGTAAAACAACGCTTACAGAGCGCATACTTTACTACACGGGCGTCAATTACAAGATCGGAGAGACCCATGACGGGACCGCCACCATGGACTGGATGGCGCAGGAGCAGGAGAGGGGTATCACCATCACCTCTGCCGCAACCACCTGTCACTGGACCCTCGAAGAGCAGACGAAGCCCAAAGAGGGCGCTCTTGAGCACAGGATCAACATTATCGACACACCGGGACACGTGGATTTCACGGTTGAGGTTGAGAGATCCCTCAGAGTTCTGGACGGAGCCGTGGGAGTCTTCGACGCCAAGAACGGCGTTGAACCCCAGTCCGAAAATGTGTGGCGTCAGGCCGATAAGTACAACGTTCCCCGTATAGCGTTCATCAACAAGATGGACATTATGGGAGCGGATTTCTTCGGCTCGACGGAGCAGATCAGGGGAAGGCTCGGGAAGAACGCCATCATGATACAGATCCCCATCGGAAAGGAAGATGATTTCCGGGGACTCGTGGATCTGTTTGAAATGAAGGCTTACATCTACCAGAACGACAACGGGACCGATATCCTCGTGGAAGACATTCCCGATGAGGTAAAGGAAGACGCAGAACTCTACCATACCGAACTGGTGGAGAAGATCTGTGAGCTGGATGACGACCTTCTGGCGGTCTATCTGGAGGGCGAAGAGCCCTCTGTCGAGGATATGAAGAAGGCGCTCAGAAAGGCCACCTGCGAGTGCAGGGCCGTGCCCGTGTGCTGCGGCACCGCGTACAGAAATAAGGGCGTTCAGAAGCTGATCGACGCTGTTATCGAATATATGCCGTCGCCTCTGGATATCCCTCCCGTGGAGGGGACCGACCTTCAGGGAAATCCCGACAAGAGGGAAGCTTCCGACGAAGCGCCTTTCTCCGCTCTGGCTTTCAAGATCGTTGCCGACCCCTTTGTGGGAAAGCTTGCGTATTTCCGCGTGTATTCCGGAACCGTGAACTCCGGCTCCTACGTCCTGAATTCCACTAAGGGAAAGAAGGAGAGGATCGGAAGGATAGTCCAGATGCATGCAAACAAGAGAACGGATCTGGATGAGTGCTTCTCCGGCGATATAGCCGCGGCAGTGGGACTTAAGATCACCACCACGGGCGATACCCTGTGTGATGAAAAGAATCCCGTTATCCTGGAATCAATGGTGTTCCCGGATCCCGTCATAGAGCTTGCCATCGAACCCAAGACCAAAGCGGGTCAGGGAAAACTGGACGACGCGCTGTCAAAGCTGGCGGAGGAGGATCCCACCTTCAGGGCCCATACCGACAAGGATACGGGCCAGACCATCATAGCCGGAATGGGCGAGCTCCATCTGGAGATCATAGTGGACAGGCTCCTCAGGGAGTACAAGGTGGAAGCAAATGTGGGCGCCCCTCAGGTCGCTTACAAGGAAGCCTTCACAAAGCCCGTGGATCAGGAGTACAAATACGCCAAGCAGTCCGGAGGACGTGGTCAGTACGGACATTGTAAGGTCAAGTTTGAGCCCATGGATCCCAACGCCGAGGAGACCTTCAGCTTCGAGTCCACCGTGGTGGGCGGAGCCATTCCGAAGGAGTACATACCCGCCGTCGGAGAGGGCATCAAGGAGGCCGCGGAGGCCGGCGTGCTTGCGGGATTCCCCATGCTGGGTGTCCATGCAAATGTATACGACGGAACCTACCACGAGGTGGACTCTTCGGAGATGGCCTTCCATATCGCAGGCTCAATGTGCTTCAAGGAGGCCATGAAGAAAGCCGGTCCCGTGCTGCTGGAGCCCATCATGAAGGTTGAGGTCACGATGCCCGAGGAGTATCTGGGAGACGTGATCGGGGATGTGAATTCCAGACGCGGCAGGATCGAGGGAATGGAGGACATTCCCAGTGGAAAGATGGTCAAGGCCTTCGTGCCTCTGGCAGAGATGTTCGGATACGCTACGGATCTCCGCTCAAAGACTCAGGGAAGAGGGAATTATTCCATGTTCTTCGAGAAATTTGAGCAGGTGCCGAAGAATATCCAGGAAAAGGTCATGAACGACCTTGGGATTAAATAAAAAAACTGTTGTAAAATCACAGACTATTGTATATAATGTGATTTGTTGTTTCATTATGGGTCCGTACGACCCGTGATTAAGGAGGATACTGAAATGGGAAAGGAACATTTTGACAGAACAAAACCGCACGTCAATATCGGAACGATCGGACACGTCGATCACGGTAAGACGACTCTGACGGCAGCTATCACCAACGTCCTCTCAAAGAAGGTCGCAGGGAACAGCTTCTCAGCCTTTGATCAGATCGACAAGGCTCCCGAGGAGAGAGAACGTGGAATAACCATCTCAACGGCGCACGTTGAGTATCAGACCGAGAAGAGACACTATGCGCACGTCGACTGCCCCGGCCATGCTGACTATGTCAAGAACATGATCACCGGCGCTGCTCAGATGGATGGCGCTATCCTCGTTGTGGCGGCTACCGACGGTGTTATGGCACAGACCAAGGAGCACATCCTTCTGGCCCGTCAGGTGGGCGTGCCCAAGATCGTTGTTTTCCTGAACAAGTGCGATATGGTTGACGATCCCGAGCTCATCGAGCTGGTGGAAATGGAAGTCAGCGAAGAGCTTGAGAAGGAAGGATTCAAGGATTGCCCTATCATCAAGGGTTCAGCTCTTAAGGCTCTTCAGGAGCCCGAAGGCGAGTATGCAGACGCCATCATGGAGCTCATGAATACTGTTGATGAGTATATTCCCGATCCTCAGCGTGAGACCGACAAGCCTTTCCTTATGCCTGTCGAGGACGTGTTCACCATCTCCGGACGTGGAACCGTTGCTACCGGAAGAGTTGAGAGAGGAACCCTTCATCTCAATGATGAAATAGAGATAGTCGGTATTAAGGAAGAGACCGAGAAGAGCGTCGTGACCGGTATCGAAATGTTCAGAAAGACTCTGGACGAGGCCATGGCCGGTGATAACGTTGGTCTGCTGCTCCGCGGCGTCGACCGTGACGGCATCGAGCGTGGACAGGTT
>JAEEGL011688222.1_pt1 | contig 15371 bp, 10 predicted proteins | sample 9134231 | NCBI WGS metagenome assembly JAEEGL01 (sample SAMN16246548, study PRJNA631951) | gut metagenome | biome: gut microbiome; feature: rumen; material: fiber-attached | host: Bos | place: Iran: Karaj | collected 2018-10 | reverse complement strand
GGGTGCCCGGTGGGACTCGAACCCACGACATTCAGAACCACAATCTGACGCTCTAACCAACTGAACTACGGGCACCATCAAAATGGCGCTTTTCGGAAAAAGCGATGCAAAAGTACAATTTTCCCCAATTTCAACCAAACTTTTTCTTGTTTTTATTCGGCGGAACTCAAAAAACTGCACTAACTTTGTCAAGTTTTACGTGCCAGCTTCACTGAATGAATGAGACGAAATAGAAAATGAAGAAACTGCTGCTACTTCTCCTATGCATTACTTCGGTCTGCACATGGGCGCAGTCGGAGAGAGGTGACAACGGTCTGGACATGGGTTACAACACCGCGTGGACGGCCCGTCTGCTGTTCAATCCCGGACGGAACTACGACAACTCGTGGCCACAACTGTGTGAGGCCCGCGAGGGTGACGTATACACGGTCCGCCTGCCTTACGCGACGTCTCAAAAGGGGCAGGCACAGGTGCAGTTCAAGACACCAATAAACCTGTATGCCTCGCACACCTACCGGTTGTCGCTGAAGGCTACGGCGGTCACAGGAGCGGCGTGCCCGATCGCGGTAACTTTGGCCGAGAATGAGAACGACCAAGTCCAGGCGGCCTATCTTGAGACGGAGGCGAACGGCGACACCATCGTGATTGACAATATCTCGGGCACGGAAATCAACGACATGAAGCTGTGCCTCGACTTTGGCGGCAACGCTGAAGGGACGGTCGTCGAAATCGCCGACATTTCGCTCACGGAAGAAAAGAGCAGTATTCCGGAGAAGTGGGTGGGCACGGTGTTTTACAACCAGTGCTACTATGCCCCCAACGGGAAGCGGACGAACGGCCCCACCGTCGAGGGCGCCGTGCCATCTCTGGAGTGGACCAAGCCTGATTTCAAGGACTCCTCATGGCAACAGGCCGAGATGCCCATCGGAAACAGCGGCTTCATCGATGTGGTGAGGACCATCTGGCAGGGCAACGAGTACAACAACTATTGGATACGCCGCGACTTCACGCTCGACGAGGTGAAACGGACGTCAAAATACGTGCTCGACGTGCTTCACGACGACACTTACGCCATCTACGTGAACGGTCATCTCATCGACCAGGCCGAAGACTGGACGATAGGCAAGGATGCCATCCACTTTGAGATTCCAAGTATCTACCTGAGGGTCGGGAAAAACGTGATTGCCGTCTATCAGCAACAGAATGTGGGCGGCAAGTTCTTCGACTGCGGACTGACCGTCACGCCGGAGGCTTACGATGACTACGACGACGTGAATCCGGCCGAAGCCCTTGTGGCCAACGAAATACAGGTAGCCAACATCGACCAGTACATCGACCACTCGTTCAACTACGGAGCCTGGCTGGAACTCTACAACACCACGGACAAGACCGTAAACCTCGGTGGCCTCTACGTCAGCGACGACCCGGACGACCTGACCAAGTTCATGATTCCCATGACCTACGGCTCCGTGAAGCCCCACGGTTATGCCACCATTTTCTTCGATCACAACGCCGCCGACGGCACCTACGGCCCGACGGCCAACAAGCAGGTGCGCTTCAACCTCGACGATCTGGGCGGCACCATCTATGTTTCCCACTACGATGGCAAACCCTTCATCACACAGGACTATCCCGCCGCCGTCATGCGCTGTTCCTACGCCCGGCAGACCGACGGCACCGGCAAATGGGAAATGACGGGTGAGCCCACGCCCGGTGCTTCAAACAACGGTAGCGACTTTACCGACAAACGTCTCGACGCACCTCTGGTCGACACCGACTCGCGGCTCTTCACGTCACCCTTCACTGTAAATGTAACCATTCCCGAAGGCGCTACCCTGCGCTACACCACCGACGGCTCCACACCGTCAAAGACAAGCAGTGAAAGTACCGACGGTGTGTTCAACATAGAAACCACCACCCCGCTCCGCCTGCGCTTGTTCCAGAAAGGTTACCTTCCCAGCGAGGTGGTTACCCGCAGCTACATCCTGCGCGACAAGGACTACTACCTGCCCGTGCTTTCCGTCAACACGGCCTACGACAACCTCTACGGCGACTCCATCGGCGTCTATTGCCAAGGCGTGAACGGCGTGACAGGCCACGGCAACAACTCCGTGCGCAACAACTTGAACATGGACTGGGTGCGACCGGTCAACGTGGAATACATCACCCCCGACGGACAGATGGTCATCAACCAGGAGGCCGAGTTCGGCATCATCGGCGGGTGGAGCCGCCTCTACGCCCCGAGTTCTTTCCGACTGAAAGCCAAAACCATCTTCGAAGGAAAGAAATCGTTCGACTATCCTTTTTTCCATAAGAAACCGTACAACAAATACAAGGAACTGCTCATCCGCAACGGTGGCAACGACAACGACTCGAAAGCCCACGGACGCATTAAGGACGCCATCATTCAGCAAACGTTGTCGACAAGCGGCATTTACGTGGACTGTCAGGCCCTGCAACCTGTCCACGTGTTCTTCAACGGCGAGTACATCGGCTTGCTCAACCTGCGCGACCCGAGCAACAAATACTTCGCCACGGCCAACTACGGCTACGACAAGGACAACGTGGACGCTTTCGAATATTCCAACGGATACTTCCAAAAAGCCGGAGACAACATGGCCTACCAGGAATGGGTGTCGCTGGCCGCCAATGCCGAGACCACCTATCCCACCCTGCGCGACATGGTGGACATGGACGAATACATCAACCACGCGGCCGCCCTTACCTACATCGGCTCATCCGACTGGATCTGCAACAACAACAATCTGAAAGGCTTCCGCAACCGCGACGGAGGCAAATTCCACATCGTCCTCTTCGACGTGGACTGGGGATTCAAGAATGCCCAAGGGCTCTCCACCCTCATGGGCAGCAACGCCAACGACTACATCCGCACGTTCAAGAACATGACGAAGAACAGCGACTTCAAGCGGCAGTTCATCGACGCCTATTGCCTCATGCACGGCAGTGTGTTCACCGCGGAACGCTCCAAAGCCATCGGTGACAGTCTGGCCAATCTCTTCGAACCCGCACTTGCCATGGAGAACAAACAACCGTGGACATCGTACAACGAACTCGTGCCCAACATGACCAACGAGAGCCGGCGCGAACAGCACATCCAGGCCCTGCGCAACACCATGGGGCTCGGACAGGGCATGAAGGTTACCCTCGGAGCCAACATTCCAGAAGCCCAACTGCGGGTAAACCGCCTCAACGTTCCCCTCAATCGCTTCGACGGCACCCTCTTCGCCCCCGTGGACATCGAAGCCTCGGCACCGGCCGGCTACAACTTCGCGGGATGGCAGACCAACGCCACTGAACCGCTCATCCGCAAGGGCGACACTTGGAACTACTGGGACCAAGGGAGTCTTGACATGGTTATTTGGACCGACATAGACCCTGACGGATGGAAGCAAGGAACCACGCCCATCGGTTATGGAAAGAGCGACATCGCCACCACCACCGAGGCCAACCTGCCCTGCTACTATTTCCAGAAGACCATAGAACTGGACGATCTCTCTGATGTCATCGCCATCCGCCTCAACTACGTCGCCGACGACGGTTTCGTGGTATACATCAACGGCACGGAAGCGGCACGTTACCTCATGCCTGACGGACATCCCAATTACGACACCTTCGCCACCACCTACGCCGAAAGTAATCCCGACAGCGGCTCCCTTGACCTCAACAAAGACCTCTTCCACCCCGGCAAGAACTACATCGCCGTCGAAGTGCACAACAACAAACTCGCCTCCACCGACATCTACTGGGACGCCGAACTGACCGTAAAGAAAACAATGGGCACCATCGTTTCCACCGAGCGCACCATCACCCTCACCACCGACGAAGACCAGACACTCACTGCCGTCTTCGAGCCCATCGAACCGAAATACCTCAACTACGCCGGCGCCACGCCCGTCGTCATCAACGAAGTGAGCGCAGCCAACACCATCTTTGCCAACGACTATTACAAACGCAACGACTGGATTGAACTCTACAACACCACCGCCGATTCCATCGACATCACCGGCATGTACCTCTCCGACGACCCGAGCAATCCCCAGAAGCACCAGATACAACCGCTCAACACCGGTGCCACCGTCATCCCGCCCTACGGCCACCTCATCGTCTGGGCCGACAAACTCGACCCCCTCCGGCAGCTTCACACCGAATTCAAACTTGGCAACACCGACGGACAATGCGTCATCCTTACCGCCGCCGACCGCACATGGAGCGACACCCTGCGCTATGTCCGTCACACCGGTGAAGAAAGCGTGGGACGCTACCCCGACGGAGGCAAACGCGTATTCCATATGACGCGCCCCACCCCCGCCGCCGCCAACCAACTCACCACCTACGCCACATGGCTCTACGGCCTTGACGTCAACTTTGACCCGGCCAGCCTCGAAGGCATCGCCCAAGCACAAGTGGACCACGGACGCGTCGTCCGTACCGAATACTACGCCGTCAACGGCATACGCCTTACCACGCCCCAACGCGGCGTGAATATCGTCAAGATGACCCACGAGGACGGCACCGTCACCACACGCAAAGTGGTTGTGAAATGACGCCCCAAAAGTACCATTTTGTATTATAAGAATCGGCATACTACCTCCATGACACATTATGCCCTAAACATAATATCGGATTATAGAGTCTATTAGAATGTAATTATTAAAAAATAAAGGTGTGCCAGATGGCACACCTTATATGTTATTCCCAATTGAAGTCCTTACATTCCGCCCTTCCTCCGTATTCTCTTAACCAACTGAACTCGACATCACCGCCTTTTAAGAAGAAGAGTGCGCCAAAAGACATATCCCCGTCAGGTTTTTTAAACTGTATGGAAAAACATTTCTCTCCCGTATCCGATGTATATGATTTGATAACTTTATATCTCCATTTGTCATCTTCTGCTCCACCCAACCATCGACCATGTTGTGGCTCTGCGTAATATAGTGTCATCATTGATGAAGAAAAGACCAAACGATACCACATTTTACCTGTTGGTCTACATGTCCACACTGTACCTTCAATCTTTCTTTGTAATTCCTCAATTGACGAAATATCCCAATTTGATTTACTGTTTTGTAATTGTGAGTCTGACGATTGAGTATCATCTGCTGTATTATTGGAAGACAGTTTTGTAAAAGAATAGATGGTGGCATCGTTTTCTTCTGTCCTTTTAACATATGCCTTACTTTTACTAGCTTCATCATTTCTCTTATATCTATCATCTATTAGATCATTGCTTGATGTATATAAGTTATCGCCCAATATCACTATTTCCTTTGTGGTAACTCCATACATAGAAATAGGTTTCGAAAATTTTACACACAAATCACCAACCAATGTTACCCCTTTCACTGCGCCACAAATCCTTTTTCCTTTTGTGTCAAATAATGTTCCATATTCATCATTATAGTAAAGCAGTGTATAATCAACGTTTGGCATTGACGCCATTTTATGGGAAGAAATACCATGGACCTCTATTTGTTTTTCATCAAGAGAAACAGTATAACAAATACCATCATTCACTTCTCTGCTTTCTACAGCAACTCCCAATTCTTTATTCGGATTATAATTGGAATTATAGCTAAGATAATCTGAATAATTCGTAAATAGACGCTGGTAAGAAAGATATAATCTATCCGTTGTTTTTCCAAGAATGAAAAGTGATTTAGATAATTTCAATACCATTGGCTCTTTCCTTCCATCTAGTAGAGTAAAGCTACATATTCTGCCTCCACTGGGATGATAAAACTCTCCCATATTGTCATTATAGAGCATAATAGCAAACTTTCCCTTGACATTTTTCATCACATCACTATTCAACGTATAGCCTTCGTTCCCCAATATATTCGTTTTGTTAAATACGAAATAAGTTCCGCCACCGATGAGACATAGCAACATAACTGCCAAAAACCAAATCCAACCTTTTTTCTTCCTCGGTTTTTTTTCAGATACTCTTTCTTGAACTGCTCCAACTTCTTCAATTGGACAACCACAATTAGGGCATTCCGTAAAGTTATCAGGTATTTGTGTTCCACATTCCACACAGACTTTTTTCTCATCCCGTGAGATTGGACAACCACAGTTAGGACAAGCAGAGGCTCTATCAGAAACCTCATGTCCACATTCTGTACATTTTAATAGAGCCATATTATTTCTTCATTATATTTTAAAATCAACTGGAAGTGTGTATTCAACTTTGCAGGGATTACCTTTATTATATCCAGGAGTCCATCTTGGCATTGTTCTCACAAGCCTCATTGCCTCTGCATCAAGTAATGGATGGACGCTTCTGGCTATTTGCGGTTGTGATATACACCCATCTTCGTCTATTATAAACTTAACAACAACCCTTCCTTGTATATTCTTTTCTGCAGCTTCTTCAGGATATCTAATATTTCGGGACACCCAATCCATTACATTACCTTGAAATTTTGGCATAATCTCAGTAATGGTATGGACTTCATCACTTTTTTGTTGATTCTTTTCTGTTGATTTATTATCTACATCTTCTACATAATCATTGTTATCAATCATTCCCTCATCATCATCCATGTATTCATCGCTATATTCTGATGATTCAATAACAGCCGCAGCAGTATCAACAACAACAGTATCAGTGACCACATCATCCTCAATAACTATGCTATCAGTCATCACTGAGACTGAATTATCCGCGTTATTACCTTCATCCTCATTTTTATCAGTATGATAGTTTGAAAATAACAAATAACCTCCGCACGCCAAAATCAATGCAACGGCAGCAAGAGCAAGCCACAGCGGATTCCGTTTCTTAGTTCCTTCGTTTTTTTTACTGTCGTTTTTCGAATTTGCGTTTGGTTCGATAGTTGTCGGACGCCCACACTTTGGACACTTCTTTGCTTTATCAGAAATCATGTGCCCACATCCTTCACATTTTATCAATGCCATAATCTTTTATTATTGGGGATAACATAATTATATTCTAATACCAATTCTCAATGCAAAGATAAGAAGATTCAACGAATAACGAAAAATTAACAATGAAAAAGTAGGGGCGCAATAATTTGCGCCCCTGCGTCAAAAATTTCACCACAAATATAGGTGTTTTGTAAGTGATTGATTTTTACCGACCTCAATATAACAAAATAGAAACGGCGTTTCAAAATTTTGAAACGCCGTTTCTGCGGCCCGAAGTCCCACTTTTGAACGCCGGAATCTACCTTTTACTCCGGATTTGTATGGAAGGGACCGATATGTCTAACGGTCCAATTCATTCAGTGCGAAGTTGTAGGCGCCGAGATTGATGGCGAGGCTGGTACTGAGCGGCGAGACCATGACGCCCGTCTTCATGGTGCAGACGTAGGGCACCTGGCGCCCGCTGCCGGGCACGGCCACGCTGCCGTCTTCCGACTTGAGGAGGGCTGCCAGTTCAGCGGCGTCGTTCATGTTGTACACGCTCATCTGCAGTCGCGGCACGTTGCTCTGGCCGAAGCGCTGCATTTCGCCGCGCATTTCCTCAAGCATGGCGGGCACGAAGAAGGGGGCTGCTCCGGAAAGTCCGCCGCCGATGGCCACCACGCCGTCGATGAGGGTGAGGGCGAAGCAGAGGGCATTGCCGAGCCCGTGGCCGAAGCGACGCCAGGTCTCCACGGCGGCGTCGCGGTTGCCTTCGCGGCGGCCGGCGGCAATGTCGCAGATGTCTTTGGGCGACAGGTCTTCATCGCTGCCCGACAGTTCGCCGTACATACGCTTGACGGCATGGATGGAGACGGATTCCTCGGCGATCATTTCGGGGTAATAGCGGTCGCGGAATACCCACACGTCACCGCCGCAACCGTTGTCGCCGGTAAGCAGTTCACCGTTGATGACCACGCCGCCGCCGAAACCGGTACCCAAGGTGACACCGATGAGATTACGGAAACGACGCGGATTGCCGGCGTCGGCCAGACGGGCGTTGAGCCAGGGCAATGTGCCGGCCAGGGCTTCGCCGTAGGCATAGAGGTTGCCGTCGTTGTTGATGTAAACGGGTATGCCGAAGCGTTCCTCCAAATAGCCTTTCAGGGGCACGCCGCCGCGGAAGGCGGGCAAGTTGGGCAGGTCGCCGATGACGCCGTTCTTATAGTCGGCCGGACCGGGGAACGCGAAACTGATGGCCACGGGCGGTTGTTCCAGCTGCCCGAGCACGGCACTGAAACCCTCTTCCATGGTCTTCAGGCAGACATCCAGATTGTGGGCGCCGCTGTCCATGCGGACGGGCTCCACCACCTCGCGGTTACCACGGATGGCGGAGAAAACGAAGTTGGTACCACCGGCATCGAGGGTGAGCACGGTGCGGGGGTCATTGCTATAGTCCATCATAACTTTTTTATTTGGTTGCTTCAATTTCTTTCGTACCCTGCGGGAACCAGACCTTCATCTGCTTGTTTCCGCGGTGGTCCCAGATGTAATACGGCACTAGTGTCAGATGGCCAGGCTCGGTCTTCACATAACCTTCGCCATCGAGACTCAGATGTTGCGCAGCCACACGGATGCCCACTTGCTTGCCGCCGAGAAGACTGGTGGGGTATGTCTGTTCCACCTGCGGACGGGTCGGCAAGGCATAGGTGAAGACGCCCTTGGGATTGTCGGCCGTTTCGGCGCAATAAACAACAGGACCGCGCTCGAAGCAGACCATGCCTTCGTCGGCCTTGACCTGCGGATTGGCCTTGACGGTGCGGACAGGCATGTCGAAGTGCACGGTCACACGGTCACCTTTCTTCCACTGGCGGTTGATGTGGAAATAGCCCTTGGCTTCATCGCCTTTTATTGGCTGGCCGTTGACACACACTTCATACTTCGGGCGCGCGTTGTCGGCGTAATTGTAGAGGTCGCTGGGGACAGGACTGTTCTTGACCCAACCTGGGATGCGGATGGCCAGGTCGAAAGCCTTTTGGGCGGTTTTCTCCACGGTAAAGGCGATGTCTCCGTCAAAAGGATATTCGGTCTGTTGGGAGAGGACGAGTGGCTTGCCGGCCACATCGAGGGTGGCACGGTTAGACAGGAACAAGTTGGCATAAACGGTCTTGTCCTTGACGGCATAAACGTAACCCGGCAGCGAGGGGATGAAACGGCAGATGTTGCTGGGGCAGCAGGCACAGCCGAACCATTCGCTGCGCTCATAGCCGCCGTGACAGGCCAACGGATTGGGGTAGAAGAAGCTGTTGCCTTCCACCGACACGCCGGAGAGCAGTCCGTTGTAGAGCGTGCGCTCCAAAACGTCGATGTATTTGCTTTCGCCGTGGAGCAGGAACAGCCGTTGGTTGAGGAAGGTCAGACCGATGGCGGCACACGTTTCGTTGTAAGCCGTCTCGTTGGGCAGATCATAATTTTTCCCAAAGGCTTCGCCGTTCGATGTTGAACCGATGCCGCCGGTGATGTAGAGTTTATTGTTCACAATGTTGTCCCACAAGCGGTCGATGATGCGGATGTAAGCCGTGTCGCCCGTCAGCGCGGCCAGGTCGGCCACTCCGGAATAGAGGTACATGGCACGCACGGCGTGGCCCACCACTTCGGTCTGTTCGGCCACGGGCTTGTGCGACTGGATGTATTCCCATTTCGTTTTGGTCTTGCCGCGGTAATCGATGAAATAGCGTACTTCGTCCAAATATTCCTTCTTGCCAGTCACCAGATAGAGCTTCACCATGGCCAGTTCGATACCCTGGTGTCCGGGGATGACCATTGCCTGCCCGGGATTGGGACCTACCTCGCGGCAGATGCAGTCGGCAAAACGGATGGTGGCGTCGAGCAGGGCACGCTTGCCCGTAGCTTGCCAATAGGCCACGGCAGCCTCGGCCAGGTGACCGAAACAGTAGAGTTCGTGGGAACCTCCCTCCTCGCCTTCCCAACGCGTCTTACCCGTGCCGGGATGTATCTTCGTGGGATTGACCGTGCGTGTCGTATACAGATAACCGTCGGCTTCCTGGGCTCCCACAATCAAGGCGATGATGCTGTCCACATAGTGCTCCAGACGTTTGTCGGGATAAGTCTGCAGGCTGTAGGCGGCACCCTCAATCACCTTATAGACATCGCTGTCGTCGTACTGGTAATTGGGCAACTTGTTGTCAGCCGACGGATGGGCCGCACGGGCAAAGTTGTCGATGCGCCCCGTCTCCTCGCTCTTACGGAAAGCCAAGGGAATGGTCACCTCGCGGCTGGCCTGCAGACGGGGCGACCAGAAGGTATCATTCACTTTCACTGAAGTGAACGGCACCGGACTGATAGGGTAAGAACCTTGCGGTGAAGGTGTTTCATTGCGTGCGTTGCCCCAAAGAGACAGCAACGCCACTGAACATAACAGGATTGTCTTTCTCATATGCATGTGATAATTGTAGTTTCTTTCATGCAAAGATAGTCATTTCCCAATTAATAATGAATAATGGACAACTAAAAATGAAAAGTCGCACGCCCCTACGTATCAAAAATTTTCACCCCAAATTCGGACGCTTTGTAAGTATTTGATTTTCATCGGGCTCTAAATATGGTAAAATTGAAACGGCGTTTCAAAATTTTGAAACGCCGTTTCTGCAGCCCGAAGTCCCACTTTTGAGCGCTGAAATCGGCCATCCGGCACGGGTATGTCAAAATAGTTTACAGAAAATGGGGAAGAACGTCGTGTTCTTCCCCATTTCATATTTGTCCGGGCACATGTCAGGGACGCCCTATGGAGGTATAGTCGAAACCCTGGCGCTTCATTTCGTCGGACATATAGATGTTGCGTCCGTCAACCACGAAGGGGCGGTTCATGCGCGCTTTCACCTTGGCCCAGTCGGGCATGCGGAACTGCATCCACTCGGTGGGAACCAACAAGGCATCTGCCCCGTCGACGGCATCGTAGACGTTGCTGGCAAAATACACGGTGTCACCCAACCGGCGCCGGCCTTCGTTCATGGCCTGCGGGTCGAAAACTCTTACCTTGCAACCGGCTTTCAACAGCAAGTCGATGGTAACAAGCGAAGTGGCCTCGCGCATGTCGTCGGTTTCGGCCTTGAAAGCCAGGCCCCAAAGGGCAATGGTCTTACCGACAAGGTCGCCTTTATAGTAATTGTTCAGCTTACGGAAAAGTATGGTTTTCTGTTCTTTGTTTACACTTTCAACGGCTTTCAGCACCCGCATGTCGTAGCCATATTCCTCGGCCGTATGAACCAGTGCCTTCACGTCCTTCGGGAAGCACGAGCCGCCATAACCGCAACCCGGATAGAGGAATTTGCTGCCGATGCGCGTGTCGGTGCCGATGCCCTTGCGCACCATGTTCACGTCGGCGCCCACCAATTCACAGAGGTTGGCGATATCGTTCATGAAACTGATGCGCGTGGCCAACATGGCGTTGGCCGCATACTTGATCATCTCGGCCGAAGGGATGTCGGTGAAGATGACACGGAAATTGTTCAGCAGGAACGGATGATACAGCCGCGTGAGCAAATCCTTGGAACGCTCACTGTCAACACCCACCACCACACGGTCGGGACTCATGAAGTCCTTCACAGCCGTGCCTTCCTTCAGGAATTCGGGATTGCTGGCCACATCGAACGGGATGTCCACGCCACGCTTGCGCTGCTCCTCCAAAATGGTTTGGCGCACTTTTTCGGCCGTGCCCACAGGCACCGTGCTCTTGGTGATGACCACCACATAGCGTTTCATGTTCGCCCCCACTTCGCGGGCCACCTCGAGCACGTAGCTCAAGTCGGCGCTGCCGTCCTCGTCGGGCGGCGTGCCCACGGCGGAGAAAATCAACTCCACATTGTCGAGGCAGTCGAGCAGACTGGTGGTGAAGTGCAGGCGTCCGGCCGCCTGATTGCTGCGTACCAGAGTGACCAGTTCGCGTTCATAGATGGGAATGATGCCCTGTTTGAGACGGGCTATCTTGTCGGCATCCACATCGACACACGTCACGTCATTGCCCATTTCGGCAAAGCATGTACCCGAAACGAGACCGACGTATCCGGTTCCTACAACGGCTATATTCATACGGTTTCTTGTTTTCTATTGACTTTCTTCAACGCCACAAAGACCATCGGACTGCTCTGATGGTCTTCGTCGTATATATCTTTTACCTTAAAAGATGTCGATTTACTGCTGTTCTGCTTCGGGAGCCGGAGCCTGCTGGGCGTCGCCGCCTGTAGGCATCGTCGTCGTGGCACCCTTCTGGGGAACAGTGGGCACAGGAGCCGTAGTGTTGGGCTTCATCAGCACGGAAGACTCCACGTTCTGCTTGGGCAGCGCATAGGCCGCAGCTACACTCAGAACAACCATGGCAATGGCCAAGCCCCAAGTGGTTTTTTCAATGACATCGGTCGTCTTGCGCACACCCATAATCTGGTTGGACGAAGCAAAACCAGATGCCAAGCCACCACCCTTGGATTCCTGAATCAATACTATCAGCGACATCAGGATGGATGCCAAAACAATCAAAATGATGATAATTGCGTACATGCTTTTATTGCTTTTTATTCTTTGTTATCAGTATCAATTTCTCCAAAAATCGGATTTGGTCTGCAAAGTAACTATTTTTTTTTGGATTATTCAAGTATAGAGCCCGTATAATTTCCAATGCGCGCTCATATTTCTGCTGTTTTATATAGATTTGCGCCAATGTTTCGGTAAAAAAGGCTTCCGAAGGGCGTTCTTCGGCCTCTTCTGGCGACAAGTCGTCATCCTCCACGTCTGCCGGTTCATCAGGCAGCGGTATCACACGTTTGCCACGTTTCTTTTTCTTGGGAGCCGTCACGAAGTCATCCTCCAGAGGTTCCATCATCGGCTCCGACTGAGCCTGGCGTTCACGTTCCTCCTCGTCCAACTGCATCAGATAGGCCGCGTAGTCCTGTGCCGCATCGGCCGATGTCACCTTACGGTGTGATGTTTCCACGGGCAGGTCCGTCAAATAGCTTTCTATCAGCGACAGGGTGCGGTCAGTGTCGTCACTTTCTGCCGTCACGTTGCTTGGCATGGTTTCGGCAGAGATCTCGTAATGCTTGCCTTCCACCATATTGAACAGCGCGGCACGGTCGGCCAGCAACACGGCCGAACGGCGCAGTTCCTCATTGTATTCCGGGTCATGCAAGCGGTAGAGGTTCTCCAGCAACAGCAGCCGTGCCGTTTGGTAATACGGATAACGCTCCACCAACTGCCGTAACATCGGCAAGGTGTCGCGGCTCAGTCCCTCGGGGTCCCGAATCAGGTCTATCAGTTTCTGTTCCGTATCCATCGCCCTTTACCAATCTGCCACCGTGGCATTGTATATTTGGTCCACTATGTCGTCTATCATCTGCTGCACCAGAGTCTCCTGTACGGCCTGCAACTGCTGCGACGAGTCGTACTCCGTGGTCGCCGTGAACTTGCGTTCAAAGTCCTGGGAATGCTTCTTGTTGTTTACGAAGCGCACGTTCACCGTCATCTTCAGTTGCACCTGCGACGAATAGCCGCTGGCCGACACCGATTTGTTGAACTGGCTGTAATCCACAATTTCGCCCGAGAGCTGCAGATCGCCGTTGCGTTTCACTTGGCGGAGCCGCGTCTGTTTGGCATAGATGTCCTGCAACTGGTTGTTGAACATCGAATGCATCGGTGCCCATACATAAGCCGAGCGCAGCGGGAAATCGCTGAACTGGATAGTCTTCGTCGTGTTATAGTCTATCGACGCTCCGTTGAACCGGTAGCTTACCGAGCACGACGCCAACGACAGCACCGAGACCAACACAATAGCTATTACTGCACGACTCTTAGACATTCCATTCTCAATTATATATAGTTAGTGTCAATTGACTCGTCTCGCCCTATGTCCCGCCAGCCTGCGGCTGACGTTGGACGACGGGACTCGTGATTTCGGATTTTCAATTCTCCACTCCGTAATCCTTCAGTTTGCGGTACAGTGTGCGTTCCGAGATGCCCAGCTCTGCCGCAGCCTCCTTGCGCACCCCGTGGTGACGCTCCAGTGCCCGCAGGATGGCATCCTTTTTCAGGTCGTCCATCGACAGCGACGTGCTTTCGGCTTCCACATATTCGTCCACCGTCTGCGGCTCGCCGTCCATCACTTGCGCGGGCAGTGTCACGGAATTATAGTTCATGCCGCCGTGTCCGCCTGTCAGAGCCTTCATCTGCTCGCGCAGTTCCGTGATGTCCTTGCGCATGTCAAAAAGTATCTTGAACAGCAGTTCGCGCTCGTTCTGATAGCTGTGGGCCGATTCCTGGCCGTTCACGGCCACCAGCTGGTGGCTCTTGACATCGTGCGGAATATAGCGCTCCAATATCTCCGGTGTAATCTCGCGTTCCTCCGAAGTCACCGACATGTTCTCCGTCACGTTCTTCAGTTGGCGCACGTTGCCGGGCCAACTGTAGCTCATCACGTATTGCTTTCCCTCCTCCGTCAGCCTCACGGGCGGCATCTGGTATTTCTCGCTCATCATCAGCGCGAACTTGCGGAACAGCAGCACGATGTCCTCCCCGCGGTCGCGCAACGGCGGCACATTCACGGGTATCGTGTTCAGGCGGTAGTACAGGTCCTCGCGAAACTTGCCCTCGCTGATGGCCTTGGGAATGTTCAGGTTGGTGGCAGCCACGATGCGCACGTCCGTCTTGCGCACTTCGCTCGAGCCCACGCGGATATATTCCCCCGTCTCCAGCACACGCAGCAGCCGCGCCTGCGTCGACAGAGGCAACTCGCCCACTTCGTCCAGGAACAGCGTACCGCCGTTGGCCGCGCCGAAGTAACCCTCGCGCGAATCAATGGCACCGGTGAACGCCCCTTTCTCATGGCCGAACAGTTCCGAGTCTATCGTACCCTCGGGAATGCTGCCGCAGTTCACGGCAAAATACTTCTTTCCCTTGCGGGCGCTGTAGTCGTGAATCAGACGAGGAAACACTTCCTTGCCCACACCGTTCTCACCCGTGATAAGCACCGTCAGGTCCGTACGGGCCACCTGCAAGGACACGTCCAGCGCACGGTTCAGACCCTCGTAGTTGCCCACGATGTCGTAACGCTGTTTCACTTGCCGCAATGCCGCTTCGTTCATACCTTATTTATATAGAGACCGCAAAATTACAACTTTTTTTTGACATACACCAACTTCACGACAATTCTCAACACCCCTGACCTGACAAAATGTCCGTCCGAAAATTAGAAACGGCGTTTCAAAAATTCGAAGTGGGACTTCAAAAATCAAAGGCGGCGCCTCAAAATTTTGAGGCGCCGCCTTTAAAGTCTAAAATAGGACGTAAGTCCGAAAGTAGCGAAGCGGAGGTAGCAATGAAATAGCCGCTATTTCATTGCTTTGATAACCGCCACGATATCGGCCGAGTCGATGGCACCGTCACCGTTCACGTCCGCTTTCTTGTCACCGTTCGGCATT
>JAEEGL010755213.1_pt1 | contig 15371 bp, 9 predicted proteins | sample 9134231 | NCBI WGS metagenome assembly JAEEGL01 (sample SAMN16246548, study PRJNA631951) | gut metagenome | biome: gut microbiome; feature: rumen; material: fiber-attached | host: Bos | place: Iran: Karaj | collected 2018-10 | reverse complement strand
TTGAAGTCATACACGCTTTGTGCTGACAGGGCGAGCACGCCCGTCATTGCCAAAAGGCATAAAAACAGTCTTTTCATAATTGTTCCCCTTTTTTACGTTTGAATTTATTTTTTATTCGCTTATATCCTTCCACGCCCAGAATTGTCAGCCCGCCGTACTGGCAGGTCTTTGCCAGCCCGAACAGAACTGCCCACAGCACCCCTTTTGCTGTCGCGCTTATGGGCAGCAGCATCTGTGCAAACGACAAGATATAGAAAGGGATGCAGCATGCCAACACGATGACACCGGTCCTGAACGACAGGGACTGCAGCCAGTTCTTCATCTTATGCCAAAAATTCCTGATGGTGTCTGTCATGACCACAAAGTTACTGATTTTTTTGCATTCTGCAAAAAAACAGTAGCTTCACAAAGAAAAAATCATAATAATAAATGATGAATTTTTTTAAGTGAACAGTGAAAAGTGAACAGTGAAAAGTTAATTTTCTCAGGATATGGTGTTGATTTGAGTTTTTATTTACAGGAATTAATTGAATTATTCAACTTTCGCAAGTGTTTTCAGATATTTATCATGAAGCACTTACCATACCTTTGAACTAAAAAATGGTAGTTCAGGAAATCGTGTGAACGTTACCTCCTTTTTTGATAAATCTCTAAAGTGGATATTAATATCTATTTCACAAGGGTTGAGAGAACGTACATCACTGTTAAGACTTGTACGATACTTGAGTGGAAAAATTATTTCAATTGCGGTTTATTGCTTTTCGTACACCCGTTGTGGCTTATCTTCTTTAACGAATGTTTCGGTCATCTTGTTGTCATCAATAATGTATTCCTTCATCTCGTTTTCAATGGTAATCGTCACCTTGGTCACTTTCTTCTTGTTGACCTTAATTTTTTTAGCGGTGTATGTACCCGTTTGCTCATTTTTTACTGGACGGGAGGACTGACCTGTACCAAATCTTTCTGTACCGGGTCCTTTTCTTATCACAATCTTCCATACAATTGTGGTGACTTTCACCTCGCTGTCACTCGTGAAAGTGATAACTTCCGAGTCCCCCGTGTATCCTACGTCTGCCAATAACTCGGTGTTGTTGTATTCCCAAGTAGTTCCTTCCAGGCTTGGTTTCTTGCCGCTGATGCAAAGCAGCATTGTTGCAACTGCAATTACTCCAATCAATAATGTCTTTCTTTTCATAAGCTTGAAAATTTGTTTTTATAAATTTGTCATTATTCTGTTGCAAAAAAAATGCTTTTCATTTGTAAATGCAATTTTATTATTCTTTTTTAACGTGAGTTCGGTATAAGAAATGTGCTAAAAAAGTTGTAGGAGTGGAGGTTTTTTAGTGGCTTTAAAGGCGATAATCAATATTTAAATAATATCCACACATCTATGGATACTGCAAATATAGTGGAAATATTTTGTATTTTTGACGAATTTTGTAAATATTTTGAGATTGAGTTGAAAAAAAGTGCTGGGAAGGTGCTGGAATGCACCGGGAAGGGTTATCGCAATCGTAAGGGTCGGATGCCCGACTGTGAAATCATGACAAATATCTACTACAATAAATGGTAACGAAAAGTACCTTTTTATGGGGCAGTGGAGCGGTTGGATCCACCGCCCGTGTCATCCTCTTTAATAGATATGAGATATGAGGGGCTGATTAAAAGCACTGTAGGAACATGCGAAAGTTGTATGGAATTTTTAAGTGAAAAGTGAATAGTGAAAAGTGAATTTCTTTGAAAACAATATTCTTAGAATTCGGAATACAGGCGCATGAGTGCCTCAAGATAATAATAATCAGCATAGATGATACTGGCATCAATCTCGGTGCCTGCCGGATGATGACCGGTGGAATGCATAAGGAACGACACGTTACGGTCGCGGCTCTGATAGCTGTCGGAGCCGAGGTCGGCAAGCATCTTCTCGGCTTGCTCACGGTATCCTTTTGTGGGAGCAAAACGATGGAGCTCAATCAGAGCGGAAGCAACTATTGCGGCAGCAGACGCGTCCTTGGGGCACTGGCTTTTGTCGGACTTTATGCGCGGGTCGTCCATGTCCCAGTAAGGCACCGAATCGTCGCTGGTCTCTTTCAGCCGTTTCAGATAGCAGTCGGCAACCTTCTGTGCGAAAGTGAGGAACTGCGGGTCGTGGGTGTGGCGGTAGGTCATCGTGTAGCCGTAGATCGCCCAAGCCTGTCCGCGGCTCCAGAGAGACTGGTCGCTGAATCCCTGATGTGTCACCCCTTTGATGAACTGTCCGCTGAGAGAGTCGTAGACAGCCACGTGGTAGCACGAGCCGTCGGGGCGGAACTGATTTTTCATGGTGGTCAGCGCATGGCTGACGGCGATGTCCTTCAGCTGCTTCGAGCCCCCATGTTCCGCCGCCCAGAACAGCAGCTCGAGGTTCATCATGTTGTCCATGATGGTGTTGTGCCCGCCGTAGTCCTTCACATGACGCGGCCATGAGAGGATGGTACCGGCAGCGGGATTGAAGAGCGTGGCGAGCGAGTCGGCGGCTCGCAGTGCGGCTTCGCGGTACCGTTCGTCTTTGCTCACCTCGTACCCCTTCATCAGCGCGTTGATGGTGATGAATCCGAGGTCGTGGTCATAAACCGGCTGGCTGACAACGGAAAGGATGGCGTCGGTATAGCCCCTGGCGGCCTTGCCTACCGCCTCGCTCTTATTATAAGCGAAGTCCATCCAGAGAATGCCCGGCCAGAATCCGGAGCACCACTCCTCGGGTCTGGCTTTACGAAGGTTCCATGTGGTTTCCCCTTTCAGGATGTTGCGCGGCATCATCGTGAAGTCGTAGGGACGCAGCGACTCCAGAGCCCGGTCGGTCTGCGAGGAGCAGTAAGCCAGTGAGCGGCTGACCATCGACTGCCGGCTGTCGGCACAGAACGACACGTTGCTGACGTGGTTGCCCACGTACATGGGGAGGTAGTCGGTGGTGGCATACCATGCCGGTTTGTCCTTCATCCGGTCGTGGAGCAGCCGTCCGTTGACTTTCAGTCCCTCGAAAGAGATGTTGCTCACCTGCCGGTTGTCGTCGTAGCCGTTGATGATGGAGAGGCTTTTCGGGACTTCGCCGTAATAGCGTATGTTGCGGAAGGTGATGTTGTCAACCCCTCTGCCCGGCGCTGTGCAGTATTTCTGGTTGTATCCCACCTTCACTTGCAGCAGTGAGCCTTGGAAGATCTGCTCAATCCGTATGTTGTCGAACACCACGTCGCGCACGAGGTTGTTGTCGCCGCAGTTGATGGCGAGGCATCCCTGATAATCCACCTGCGGCTCCGCCTGTCCGAGGATGTCGATGTTCTCGTAGCGCAGGAGCTCGATGGTGTCGCCCCGTTCCGCATTGCCGTGGATGCCGATGAAGATGGGGTGTGCCACATCAGCCCAGAGGGTGGAGTTGCGCATGGTGATGTTGCGTGTGCTGCCGCTGAATCCCTTGCGTGTGGCGTATGCCGTGGTGCAGTCGTCGGAGTTGCGGCAGAACACGCGGTCGAAGAGCACGTTGGAGCTTGCGAACACGTTCAGACCGTCGCCCCAGCCGGGATGGGAGATGCTCCGCACGTCGTGCAGTGTCACGCTGTCGCTTCCGCCCACCGGGCAGGTGTTCAGCGTCAGTCCGTCGATCAGCACGTTTCTGGAGCGGTGCACATGGCAGCCCTCATAGCCGTCGGCAGGTCGTGCGATCCCACGTCCCAGAATGCTGACGTTCTCCACGTCGGCGATGTCGAACGTGCCGGTGAAATAAGCTCCTCCCGCCAGCCAGACGGTGGTGTTTGACTCCACCCTGATTGTGTCCTGCCTGTAGAGCCCCGGCTCAAAGCAGACGAAGTCCCGTCCCTGCTCTTTAGCCTTGAGCGCCGCCTCCTCTTTCGTGACCGGTGGCTTGGATGTGAAGAGCAGCAGGTTGGCGGTGATGTCGCCGTCGAACTCCACGCTGACATTCTCCGGCTGGAAAAGGAGGAACTCCGCCGTGGAGTCGTTGGGTGTGCGGGCAATCACGCCCCTGTAGTCAGGACGTACCCTGACCGTGGTGTATTTCTTGTTTTTGCATACCACCCGCACAAAGACATCGCCCGTGAAGTCGAACAAGGCATAGCTGATTTCCGACACCTTGTGCCGGTTCTCGCCGACTGCCGCATTCACTTTAGCCATGTAAGTGTCGATGCGGGTCCACTCTTCGCTGCCGCGCGGACGTACAAACACCTCGTAGTCGTGTTTCAGCGGTGCGCCTGCCGGGGCAGGGTAGGTGAACACCTGATGAAGCCTCCGGCTTGCTTTCACACCTTCCACCGTAAACTCGTCTGCCTCCGGATTATGTCTGATCTCTCCCTTTTCCGCTGCTTTTCTCTGCAAGCCGAGCAGTTTTTTTGTATAAGGCATCTCCAGCCCTTTCCTGCACACATAATGCCGGTAAGGCTGGTCGTAGATGCAGCGTACTGTGCCACGCCCCATTCCTCCGGGCTCTGTCCAGTCGCAGTACAGCCCCGTGCAGTCCTTCCACGTCTGGAAAGGCACGTCGTATCCGAGGTTATAGCGTGCTGAATACTCGATGCCACTCATCAGCCGGTTGTCGAGCGCCCCCCAGAGGTCGTCGCCCTGCTCCCAAGCCATCTCGCAGATGTCGCACATGGCACCCAGCCCCAGCTGCGCATGCGCCTGGTCGCGCCCTGTCTCCTGGCACTGCCCTGTCTCGCTGACATAATGCGGCAGTGAGCCGTTGTCGTTGGCATAGAGGTATATGTCGACTGCATGCCGATAGAGCTTGTCGTCGCCAAGGAAAATCGCAGCCGCCATACGGCAACGGTTGACGATATGACCCCAGTTACCGTTGGCATACGGGCTGTCGGCCTCGAACTTCTCCATGACAGGAAGCATTGCCCTGCGCACCATGGTCCGGGCTGCCTCTGTTTCTTCCGGCGCCATCTTTCCCTTTCCGTCCAGCAGCGTCATGCTCCGCAACAGCCAGTAAGCCTGGATGCAGCAGAGCGGAGCGTCGTGGCCGTCGAAGCGCTGCAGGGTCGTGGCGTAGGCGTTGACAATCTCCAGCGCCTTTCCTGACTGCCCTTCCAGGGCACATTGCCATGCCGTCCACCAGTCGCGCTCACTTCCGCCCTTGGTGTGGGCATACGCCCCGTCGCGTGCCACCACCTCGTAGGGTCCGCTCATCTTGTAGCTATCCAGGGGGGACTGGGCTGAAACCTGGAAGGCAAAGAGCAGATACGAGAAGAAAAAGATGAGAAATGTTTTCATAAGACCACTTTTTTCCCGTTGATGATGTATATGCCCTTGGGAAGATGCGACACCTGACCTGAAGAGCTGAGTTTGCGTCCGTTCAAGTCGAAGACACCCTCAACCATATGGTTGTTTTCTGAGTCTGCTTTTTGAACAGCCTGGATACCCACGGGCGTGCCCTGGTCGGTTGTGGCGATGGAGAAGCAAAGCTGGCTCTTTATGCCGTTGGCGTTGGTGTAGGTGACGCGGTAGAGATAGCTCCATCCCGTGTCGACGGTGATTTCCCTTGTGGTCTGTCCAGTGTTCCATTGCCAGAGTCCTGTGTCCTCCTCCCCCTCAGGAAGGACGGGGATGAGCCGCAGTGTGTTGCCATTGGGCAGGAGTGTGCTTTTGGATGTGGAGTACTTGTTGACGAGCGCCCCCAGTTCTGTGTGCCTTGTGGTTTTTCCGTCGACGAGCCCCCTCTTCTTTTCCTGGGCGAGGCTGGGAATGAGGGCGGCAGTCAGCGAGGTGCTGTATTCAATCTCTCCCGTCAGCTCAGTCGGTGTGCGCTCAGCCGGGCAGAGCTGCTCTTCGTAGGTGTTCATCAGCACGGAGTAGCCCAGGTGGTCGTATCCGCCGCTGGTGCTGCCCGTTCCTCCCCCGTCGATCCCCATCTGCTCGAGTGCTTTCTCTGCAAACGGCATGGTCACTCCTTTCACACCCTCATACATCCCGATGACGGTGGCCCAGTAGGGACGCATCTGTGCCCCGAGCGCCGGTCCGGTCATCACCCATGTCCGGCTGTCGGAATAGTAAAGTCCGTTGGTGCCGTAGTGGTAGTTGGTCCACGGCAGTCCCTCCACGCTCTGCGTCTGAGCCGCCACATACTCGATTCCTGCTGCCAGACGGTGGTCCATATATGCAAAGAGGTCGTCGCCCTGGTTGTATGCCACTTTGGCGATATCGACGGCAAGCCCCAGCGCCATTGCAGAGTGTCCGGTGTCGCGTCCGCTCTCGTTCATCTGGCCCAGCATGCCATATGCTCCGGTCTCCAGTTCGCTCTCAGAGGTGGTCACAATCAGGTTGCCCCAGAACTCCGTGAGCCCGTTGTTCTGGATGGCTTTGCCCGTTATCCCGTCATGGCCGGTCACCTCGTAGAGCGTAGGCGGCTCGGTGTAGTTCCCCACCTGGTCGTATTTGATAAACGAGATGCCCTCGTTGTAAATCTGCACGTTGTCGCAGAGGATGCCGATCGACATGACACATAGCGCGTTGCAGAGTCCCCAGTTCGACCAGTAATGGCCGGGAGCCTGCCACCATTTGCCGCTGTTCTCCCATGTGCCGTTACGCTGTCGGAGGAACTGGATGGCTTTGGGATACCACAGCTTGAGCATCCATTGCTGAAACGCCTCGAAGTCCTCGGCTTTCCATCCCTCATAGTCGCGCATCAGCTCCGCCGCCTGTGCAAACTGATAGCCGTAAAGCCCCACTGCCAGACACTGGTCGCTGGTGCCACTGATGGCGGTTGTCTTGTTTGCCCAAGCCATCAGGATACGCACTGCGGCGTTGGCGTTGGTACGTGTGCCGCCGAGTTTCCAACGCAGGGCGTTCTGAAATGCCATGGTGGCTCCGCGTGCCGCGTTGATGTAGTTCTCGCCTGAACCGCCTCTGACGATCGTCTCCACAGGGTAGGTCTGCACCGACGCCTGCGCGTATTCCGCATTTTTCAGTTTGGTGTAAGCCAGCACCACCTTCTGGTTTCTGGCAGTAATCATCGCTTTCACGCGGTCGAAGTCAGCCTGGGTGTACAGTCCTCCGGGATGGATGAATCCGCGGTCGTGGCTTTCCTGAGCCGATGCGGCCGTCATGGCCGTCAGCATCAGAATCACAAAAAGAATTGTCTGTTTCATTGTTACATTTAATTATTGTTGTCATTATTTTTATGCCGCAAAATTACGATTAAAATAAAAAATGTATTTGGTGAATCGTACAAAACGGATGTGTAAAAACGTCTATTTGTGATATTTGGACGTTTGAGCCTATAGTTTTCACACTTTTTTGGACGAAAACGACAGTCGTCTGCTTATTTTATTGTATCTTTGTTGTCGGAATGACGAACAGCCCATGAAGAGAATACTGCTCATATTTTTAAGTTTGTTGTGTCTGCTGACAGCCCGTTCCATCGAACGACAATGGGATGTGGCTGACGGGCTGCCCACAGGCGAGGTGCATCAGCTGGTGGAGCTGCCCAACGGTCAGCTGCTGGTGAACTGTGAGGGGGTGTTCTGCCTGTCGAACGGCAGAGGATTTCAGACGGTGGCCTGCAACTATGGCCGCACCTACCGCTTACCCCATTTCTCCGAGGGCTACGCCCAGCAATGGCAGGGCGACTCGCTGCTGTGGCTGCGGGATTTCTACCGCATCTATCTCTTCGATGCCCGTACCCGCTCGTTCCGGTATGACCTGGAGGGGAGGGTGTCGGAAAAACTGATGCAGGGGTTCCAGCCATCCCCCTTGACGCTGACCGACAGGCAGGGTGGCATGTGGAACGGAACGGTGCCGAACGGCATCCGCTATACCCCTCCGTCGAGGCAGATGGCAGAAGTGATAACCGACGACCCGCTTGTGGATTTGGCGCGCAGCACAGCTGACAGCGAGGGACGCGTGTGGCATTGCAAAAGCGACGGTCTGGAGTGTGAACAGGACGGGACGGTGATGCATTATGATACCGGCAATGTGACGTCGCTTCCCCACAACTCGACGAAATTCATCATGGAGCTTTCCCCCGGCAAGTATTTGCTCTGCGCCGCCCTGAACCAGCTGGGCTACTTCTATCCCGAGCGTAAGGAATTTGTGTCGCTCAACGAGCGTCTGCCGGCGCTCAAGGATTTCCGGTTCTTCGTCGGAGCCTGTCCTCTTGACGGGCGATGGGCTGCAGTCTATACCCAGAATGGCGCATTCATGCTCAACACCGAAGCCGACACCCTGGCGGCATTTCCCGGTGCTGACGAGATAGAAGGCTACAGCAGCAAATATAACTGTATGGTGAGAGACAGCCGCGGCAATCTGTGGATAGGAACACAAAACGGGCTGTTCAGGATGAAGAAAGCAGGGCTGAAACCCGACAGACGGGATATTGTCCATATAGAAGGACTTGCCAATAACTGCATCCGCAGCCTGGTGGTAGACACTGACGGCCATGTGTGGGTGGGTACGTCGTCGGGTGTCAGTAAGATAGTCAATGACCAATCGTCAAACAGTAAGCCTGTCGTTATTAACTATGGTCAGGAGGATGGCGTTCCGGCAGTCCCGATGATGGAACGCTCAGCAATGCTTGCCCCCGACGGCCGTCTCGTGTTTGTTTTTTCCGGCAGTTCTGCTGTGACATTCAAGCCTGAGTGGCTGGAGCCCTTGAAGCCGGAACCATTGGCTGTGGTCATGATTGGCGTTGAGGGAGACGGTGAGCCCATACCATTGGAGAAGTTGACAGGTGAGTTGTCGTTTGATTATGACCAAAACAACCTGGCTTTCCTGTTTTCGGCACTCAACTATGCCTCACCCTCGCATACCCGCTACCGCTACCGGCTCGACGGGCTGGAAAAAGACTGGCAGTATTCCGCTTTTTCTGACGGCGGGCTATGCGAAGCCTCCTACCGTGCCTTACCGCCCGGCGACTATGTCTTCGAGGTGCAGGCGGCAGGCGACAACGGGGAGTGGGGTGAGACCACCCGGCAGGCCCTGACAGTCCGTCCGCCCTTCTGGCTGACCTGGTGGGCTAAACTGATTTACCTGCTTGTCGGCTGTGCTGCTGTTGCCGCTCTGCTCACATTCTACCTGAAACGTAAGCGCCAGAAGATGGAGCGCGAGAACGACCGTCGTGTGAACCGGCTGTTTGAGCTTCGTGAGGAGGCCCGTCATGAGTTTGCTGAGAACACCAACATCGACCCGCAGAAAATCGCCGTCAACAGCGAGGAGGAGCAACTGGCAGAACGAATGCTGAAAGCCCTCGAGACGCACCTGTCGGATGCCGACTATGGTGTGGACCAGTTGGCGCAGGATGTGTTTATGAGCCGCTCCGCCCTCTACACCAAGCTGCGCAACATGCTCGGCATCTCGCCCGCCGACTTCATCCGCAACGTACGGCTGAAACATGCGGCCCAGTTGCTGAGCGACACCGACCTGGCAATCGGGGAGATTGCCGAACGGGTAGGGTATAACACGCATAAAGCCTTTGCCTCCAACTTCAAGAAAATGTTCGGGGTGCTGCCCTCGGAGTACCGCTCGCCATTGATTCAAGACAAGTGAAACCTCTCTTTACTACAACGAATCTTCGCGGATTTGATAGAATCTATCATATATACTGCACTAATCATTTTCATGAATTATTTTTTACAGGAATTACAGGAAATTTTTTAAGTGAATAGTGAACAGTTTAAAGTGAATAGTGTATTTACTCTAGAAAATGATTATCAATTAGACTTCTTTTTTTACAGGAATTACAGGAATTAATTGAATTATATTATACAACTTTCGCATTTTCCTACAGTGCTATAAATCAGACCCCATATGCCTTGGTGTTTGTTTTTTCTTTCTTTTTCCAAAATCGTTATTGATTTTCTTTTTCCGTTTTTTTAAATCATCCGCATTGGCATAGAATCCTTCATTAGTTATTGTCATCTGCGATGATATAGCGCTTGCCACACTGATTTCCGAATGACCGAAAAATGGGCACTGATTACAAAATTGAAACAAATTGTTCTATTTGTGCTAAAAACTTACTGGAAGAAGCCGTAAATTTGTGGAAAAAATAAGACAACCAATTATATGAGCAGAATGAATAACACCATGAAGGTGATGGCGGCGTTGATTGCGCTGCAGGTCATCACGTCGGCCATAGGGCTGAACACCATGAACGATGCCTATGGGCAGACAGTATCTGAAACCACAGCGGAAACCACCGGCCCTCGCAAAGTGAGCGGCAATATGGACGACATGGTAGGTCCGAACGTGGCGCGTCAGAAAGTGATTGACAATGGCGGAAGCGGCCGCTATAAGGCTGTGGTCGTGAGCGACAAGACATTCAAAGACTACACGATTTACCGTCCGCGCAACGTGAAGTGGGCAGCCCGCAATGAGGGCGGTCTGCTGCCGATTCTGATATGGTGTAACGGTGCTTGCTCCGACTCATCCACAGGCTATGAGCGGATGCTCAACGAAATCGCCTCACACGGCTATTTGGTTGTGGCGATTGGCTCGTTCGAGATGACGGGCGATGAGCGTGAGGACGGCGGGTCGAGTGAGACGCAGGTGACCACCATCATCGACTGGCTACAGCGTCAGTACAAGCTGGCCAGCACCGACTATTTCCATGCCATCAACCTCAACAACATCGCCATAGCCGGCCATTCATGCGGAGGTGCACAGGCTATCGCCAACTGCGCCAACACGCGTGTGAAGACCTTGCTCATCATGAACGCGGGCATGGGCGGCATGTCGATGGGCGGCGCGTCGCCCCAGACGCTGAAGAGCCTCCACTGTCCGCTTATCTACATGACCGGCGGTCCTGACGATGTGGCATACAACAACGCGAAAGGGGACTACGGGAGCATCACGAAAGTGCCGGTGGTGTGGGCTGACCTGCCGACTGCCGGCCATGGCGGCACCTACTACAACCAAGGCGGCGGTGACTTCGGCCGAATGGCCGTGAAATGGATGGACTGGCATCTGAAAGGGTATGACCAGAATGCCAGCATCTTCGTGAAGTCCGGCCAGCCGCTCTTCCCCAACTGGAAAATCCAGCATAAGAACTTCGGCACGAAAGACTATGAGGCTCCGTTCCGTCCGCTTATCTCGGTGGGAGACACCGTCTTCGACCGTGCTGCCGCAGAGAATACCTTCGCATTTGGTGCCGACGTGAGCCTGCTCACCAAACAGGAGAGCGGCCGCACGTTTTACAACCGCAAAGGAGCGAAGAAATCAGTGCTTTCCATCCTGAAGGAGCAGGGCATGAACAGCATGCGTGTGAGCGTGCTGGTGAACCCCTCCGACGGAGTTTGTAATCCCTCTTATTCCCGTTCGCTCGTGTCGAGAGCCAAGTCGCTGGGAATGAATGTTATGCTCGACTTGCATTACAGCGACATCACCGCCGACGGCGGCAGCCAGTATAAGCCTGCAGCATGGAAAAACAACGACTTCGACGCTCTGGCGGAGAACGTGTATAAGCACACCTACTCGATGGTGAACGGAATCAACAGCATCGGAATCAGGTTGAAATGGGTGCAGATAGGTCATGAGCTAGACAACGGCATGCTTTGGACTGACGGTCTGCTCCAGGAGAATATCGAAGGCTTCGTGAAGCTGCTCAACCGCGCCACAGAGGCTGTGAAGACAGTGAATCCGGATATTCAGACTGTCATCCACGTTGCCCAGGGGCAGGACACAGAGTGGCTCACCACCTATTTCGACGCCTTGCGCGATGCCGGCGCAACGTGGGATGTCATCGGACTGTCAGCCTTCCCGAAGGTGGCAAAGATGCAGCCCGACGAGCTTATCGCAAAGACCGTGGAGAATGTGAAGATGCTCCAAGAGCGCTACGGCACGCCTGTGATGATTGTGGAGACAGGTTATTACAACAGCAAGCAGCTGGAGTCGAACCATTTCCTCTGCGAGTTCATGAAAGAGCTGATTGACGCTGGTGCCGCCGGACTGTTCTATATGGAGCCGGAGATGACCGACGACTGCGACCAGGGCGCCTGGAACATCATAGACCGCAAGCCGTCGATTGCCCTTGATGCCTTCCTCGGGCTGCGCCACTCGGAGGTGCCTTACCTGATGACGATTGCCTGGGACCTCAAGGACGACACCGTGCTCGACGGCGACAACACCATCACAGTTCCTGTGGATGTGCAGCATATCCGTGAGCGCGACGAGCGCGTGGAGCTGATGAGCGGACTCAATGTGGTGGGCAGCAGCACAGAGCGCCCCTATAATGTGGAATGGACGGAGCCGGTGCGTGGCCTGAACAAGGTGCATGCCATAGCAACCTCGTCGGACAACCTGACGGTGTCGACCGACACGGTGAACGTGATTGTAGGTCCGGCATTGAGGCTCAGCGCAGGTGAGACAATAACAGGTGATGACGAAACTCAGCCTGAGCAATACTGGGACATCACGTTCCTGCAGCCCGGCACTTATCAGCTGGTGTTTAAATATGCCACCGACAAACGGCAGTCGTGCAACATCTATGTGGATGGCGAGAAGGGGGCTTTCCTGTCGTTCTCCGCAACCGAAGGAAAGGCCGGCTATCAGAAAGTGGGCCATCAGGCAGCAGAGGCAGGCACTTACAGAATTTCGCTTAAGCCTTACGCCACCAGCGAGATGCCGGAGGTGGAGACGCTTTGGGTGGTTCCGCTCGAAGGTCAGCCGGTGCCGCTTCAGGGCGAGGGCACCGGTATCCGGTCGGTCGATGCTGATGAGGCAGGTACTGTCGTCTATGACCTCTCCGGCAGAATCGTGGATTTCAGCAAGACTCCCAAGAAGGGTGTATATATCATCAAGTCGGCAGGGCAGACAAGAAAAGGATATTTTTATTGATTAGGAGTTAAAATTTCATTGGAGTTAAAATTTCATTTGGAGTTAAAATTTCATTTGGAGTTATAATTTCTTTCAGAAATTGGAGTTAATTCTTTGAATGGGAGTTAAATTTCTTTCAGAAATTGGAGTTAATTCCTTCGGAATTGGAGCAATTTTTTTAAATTCGTAATTGTTTGGGGGGTGGCGATTTTGTGGTGTTGCGGTAAGAGGACAGTTTTTTAAGTACGTAAACAATTGCTTTAATGTGGAATGTGGGTGAGAATCAGGAGTTTGGTTTTGATTTCCAGACTCCTGGTTCTTTTTTGTCTGATGACAGATTGGCAATTCCACTTGTCAAAAATGAAGATGTTGCAGTTTCTGGATTACACATTTTGTGTAAATTACGTATTTATCATAATGATATTTGCATAATACAATTTATATTATTACTTAAAGTTTTCATCCTCAACTTCTTCCCATAAATCCGGTACGCTGCCCACCCGACGTTTCCTCTGTATGACGAGGCGGAACGCTTTATAAGGATGAATAAATTAACGCCGAAATAACCCGTTCATAGTGTTGTAATCTGAATCAACGCGAGTTCGTTTTATCCTTCACGTATGCCGTATAATCTTAGAATCAAAGATGCTGGGAAATGCATGCCATTAAGATATTCCTGCTCAAGCCCTTGGCTGGCCAAATTTTTAAGATGCGTGATTTCCCAATCATCCAACGTGCGATTGAGATTGTTGTACAGCCACAAAATATCGTCAGGATCAAACTTGACCACTTTACCTTCTATGGAGTATATGACTGATTCATGACGTTTCAGCTTGTCTTTCAGGACAGTTTCCGAAAAACGCCTTATTCCTATTGTGTCGACCAATCTGTCGACATTCAAACTGCTTATGACTTCATCAGGATTGTTGCGTTGAATTACATCCCACATAAAAGGATCAGTTACCTCATGTGTGTTGGCAATAGGTAAAGCCAAACCTAAATTGTTATCATAGACTTGCCAAAAGTCCACCATTGGAATAAAGATATGTACAAGATTATGAATACTTTTTGGATATCGCCTTCTGATGACATCTTCAGGAATAGCATGGTTGTCGACACTCGCATTGTTTCTTCCTTCTTCCACTCTTTGAAGAACACGCCTATATGATGCTTCTGCTGACTCTAACCAATAATAATAGAGACTCACTCTATAACCTCTGTCATGGGCATTTCTTATTAAATTGACATATGACCTCGATGTTAATGTTGTTTCAACACAAAAACTGACATCTTGCTCCAGATATCTACTGATTTGCAGAAGAGTTTCTCTTCCGGCAGGTATTTTTGCCTCCCATTGGTGAGTGGCATCTATGTTCCTTGCAATGATATCGGGGTTAACAAAAATAGGGTTGCCGAACTGAGCACTGAGCAACGTTTTGAAAGCCGTTGTTTTTCCTGCTCCATTGCAACCTGCAATAATAAACAGTTGTTTGTCGTTGTCCATTTCGATGGTTGTCATATTTATTTCTGAGTTGGATGGTGATTGTTAAATAATTAATAATCAACGATAAGCAGCACATTGCTGGCCGGCACTCCGCAGGTGTCCTTCACGTCGGTCTTTCACATCTTTCCATCGGGAGCCTTGAATTAGAACTCATGCGTGTGCTGACGAGTGGAGTGTCATCCCTTTGATTACACAAAATGTGTAACACAAAATGTGTAATTTTGCTGTTTGAAATCTTTTTCAGCTGAAAAACAATCCTACAGGCTGATTTCCCTGATTTCGGCGTTTTTCATGGGGGTGATGTCGCTGATTTCGACACCGTGTAGCACACACTGTATGACTCGGCAGAAAAGTCCGTGTGTGATGGCGAGCACCCGCTGTCCGGGGTAGGTGGATTTCACGAAGTCGATGAAAACCTGTGCCCTGGCTTTCATCTGCTTCACGGTCTCCGCGTCTTTGGGTATTTCGATTCGTGTCTTTCCGTCGGCAATCATGCCTGTGGCTGAGCCCCATCCGCGCTCCCTCAGCAGTTTTGTCGTGACCACCTCAGGAAGGGTGGGTATTTCGGCTTTGAGGATGTCGTAGGTGTCGGTGCATCGTTTCAGGTCGCTGCATACCACCTTGTCGGGATTCAGATTACGGACTTCCTCTGCCAACGCCCGTGCCTGCGCTTTTCCAGTTTCGGTCAGTGTGCCGGGCATGTGCCCCTGGAGAATATGCTGCACGTTCTCTTCGGTCTCGCCGTGGCGTAAAAGATAAAGATTCATTATTTTAATTTGGAGTTAAAATTGCATTTGGAGTTAAAATTGCATTTGGAGTTATAATTTCTTTCAGAAATTGGAGTTAATTCCTTCGGAATGGAGTCTTTTTTTAATTAAGGGTACTTCTAAAAATTAGTTTTAATTATTTCATGGGTGCTCTATTTTGCTTCGACGCTTTACGTTTCTTAGCGGCATCTTTGTCCTTTTGCCTTGAACCATAGCTCGCTATGCTTCTGCGGCTGCAAGAACAAATCTACTCGCTAATAAACTGCAAATCGTCTGAAGCTAATTTATAGAACCACCCT
>JAEEGL010708050.1_pt1 | contig 15371 bp, 12 predicted proteins | sample 9134231 | NCBI WGS metagenome assembly JAEEGL01 (sample SAMN16246548, study PRJNA631951) | gut metagenome | biome: gut microbiome; feature: rumen; material: fiber-attached | host: Bos | place: Iran: Karaj | collected 2018-10 | reverse complement strand
TTAGATGCAAGCTCATAGTTCTTAGCGAAGCCCTGCTGGAAGCTAATTAAGCTATCCTCAAAATTAGTTATATCTACATTTTGGTTTTTAGCAATCATTAGCTCATTCTTGTACTTTTCAGCATTTAAGCTAGCATTTCTAAGTAATGTAATGATAGGTATAAAGCACTGAGGTCTTACTACGTACATTTTATCGTATCTATATGATACATCCGCAATACCAGCATTATAGAAATCATTATCAGCCTCTAGCATTGATACAAGTACTGCATATTCACAGTTCTTTTCCTTTCTATCCTTATCAAGCTCCTTAAAGAAATCCTCATTCTTATGCTTTGTTGCAGTCTCATCATTTTGATTTTTCATTTCAAACATGATAGAGATTAGCTCGGCACCCTCTTCTGTAGTTTCTCTATAGATGAAATCACCCTTAGAGCCTGTTTTAGCATCATTATCCTTCTCGAAGTAGGCATTCTTAAATGCAGTAGCTCTTAGCTTATCAAATTCAATTTGGCAATGCTGCTCAAGTGTTTCACCAACAAGCTTTGTACTCATTCTAGCCTTAAGGTCCTTGTAATAATCAATTTGCTCATTCTTCTCTTTGATTATTACATCATATTTTTCCTTAATAGCGTTAGTAGCAAGTATCTGTTCCTTAGCACTATTATCAAGCTTATATTTTAATTCATTGATGGCATTTTCCTTTTCCTGAAGCTCACCATTCTTTTTGTTTACTACCTCATTGATAGCTATTTCTCTTTCCTTAGAGCTTGAGTCTAGCTTATATTTAAGCTCAGTAATTGTATTTTCCTTTGCTTGAATTTCGCTTTCCTTCTTACTTAAGGCTTCAGTTATTTCAATTTTCTTTTCCTTATCATATGAATCAAGCTTATAATTTAATTCCTTAATTTGGGCTCTAAGCTTTTCTAATTCAATATAATTGTTATTCTTTAGATCATTAATTTCATTATCCTTTTGATTTTTAAGCTTCTGCTCCTCTAGCTCATGCTTAGCATTAGCCTCATTTAATGATTCTCTAACTCTTTTATTAACCTCATCATTAAATTCATGATCTCTAATTTGCTTTAAAATATTAGCGTAGCTAACCTCATCAACCTTAAACACTTCTCCACATTTAGGACATTTAATTTCATTCATATGCTTTTTCTCCTTTAAAATGTATATTTGTTTTACATTAGTATTAATATAGAACATATATAATTAAAAAACAACATGCTTTATCATTTACTAATTAATAATATAGCAATAATAAGAGTTGCAAAAAACTATAACATTTATATCATATATCATTAATTTAAACCTGATTATAGAAAATATAATTATTTATTACTTTGGTAAATCTCTCCTAAAGATAACGAGCATACCATCTCGACGGTTGATTGAAATATCAAACCCACATTTTTTAGAAAACAGATCATTATTTTTTTAATAATTCGTAGTAATTATAATATTTTTCTCCATTATGGCCTATAAGAGTCTTGTTTGGATTCTTAAAACCCAATTCATAAAAAGCATTTTCTCTTTCGATATCATCTTCAAATGATTTTGTTACAATTTTCTCACAACTAAACAAATTATAAGATGATGGAATTATTAATTTTAAAACATTAACAATGATATCTTTCTTTTCATAATCACTTTTTAAATCTAGTCTTAGTAATGAACAATTAGTAAAGTAATCATTAGAATCTCGATGAAATTGTTCTATAGTACCAACAACTAGCCCATTTGTTTTATCAACTATTGACCATCTTACAAATAATCTGTTTTCATATGAATACTTCCAAAAGCTTATAGCTTTTTTCATGCGTTCAATTGTTGTGTAATTAAAATCATCACCATTACAATTATCACAATTAAAAAATTTAACTGACTCTTTATCAGAATAAACGCTTAACAAATCTTTTGCATCACCATCTTCTACTTTTCGAAGCAAGAATCTTTCATTACCTAAAATAGGAAATTTCACATAAGGATCTTCAACATTTTTTATCACTCTAAGAATATCCACACCTTTTCTTAAAACGTCTTCTTCTTTAAAAGAAATATTTTTAGATTCAAGCAATCTTTCAATAGCTTGAGAAACATCTAACGAATGATATGAAACAAATGTAGAAGCAACATATTTTAAAGGTAAAGATTTATAAGCCTGTTTTGAAGATAAATCATATGTATAGCAAAAGTATCTATACAAATAACCAGCCCAATACATTATATCTTTATTGTACTTTAAAGACCCATATGTAGTCTTACCGTATTGTAAGTCTAATTCTTTAAAAATATCATTAATTGTCTTGCTGTCATCTAAAAAAGCTTTGTTATCCAATTCAATAGCAATTTTAGAGTTCATAAATCTTCTAACAAAAACCTCAGAACTCATTTCTAGAACAGAAACAGATTTTTCAAATAAATCAGCTTGAATATCGCATAGTCTTTTTCCTTCTTTATCTATATTTCTCATCCTAGTATCTCCTCAATATATTTTCCTTGATTCTTATATTTAATCATTGCTAATTTAACTTTATTGTCAGAATCATTAATATCAGCCTGTTTTATTTGGTGATAATAGTCTCTTTCAGCAGTAGAAAGATAGCATCTTTCAATTATTTCTAAGTTTGATGTTGACTTCTCAGTTAAAAAAACAAATTGTTTACCAAGATTTGTAGCAGCTAAACAATGTTTACATTGTTCATCAGTAATAAAGCCATCAATAAATTGCTCAATTATACGATACATTCTATTATCGGCTATTGGAGCATAGATATAATCAGCATTTTTAACTTTATCAACTATCTTTTTTATAAGTGGATGCTTTTCATATTCATTAAGTGTACCACGAAAATAGGCAATAGCTAACATCCATTCTTGATTTACATCAAAATCAACTTTTTTTAAATCATTATCATTAAATTTAATCATATAAATAGATGAATTAGGAAATCTTGAAATAAAAGACGAAGCCTGTTCACTTGTCTCACCACAATAAAAGCCCATTCCAAAATCATTGTTTTCTCTACCATAAAATGGAGAAATATTTCCTTCAATTGTATTTCTAGCGCCATGAAATATTATCTTATAACTAGGATTTTCTTCTTTGTATAGCATTTCTTTTATACTATTTAGTTTTATTCCTTTTTTATAAGCAAAATTATAAAACTTTTCCAAAGTATCTTCTGACGGATAATTTTCGCCAGTCTCTATTCTTATAATAGTTCTTTTTTGAACGCCAATATTATTTGCTAGTTCCTCTTGAGATATATTAATCATTTCTCGGACAAGTTTTAAATCCTCATTAATTTTATATTTCATAAAGCATCACTCTCTTTCAACTATATTGTAACACATGTCACCAACAAGTTCAATAATTATTTAAGTGTCATGTGTCACCAACAAGTTTGGATAGTGCATTTAAAAAAGAGATTCTTCAATATAACATTATTTTCATCCTCTCATATATGTCTTTTCTCATTGTTATTAACCTCCGTGAATACTCTTAGGAGTATTATAACAAAAAGAAAAAGTATAGACCATTAACCAACATTTCTGAAGGCCAATTGTTCATTTTTATATTGACTTTAATATTTCATTTACTAAGTGCCTTTGTTTCCTCTAAAATTAAAAAAGAGAATCCCATCAAGAGATTCTCATTTCAGTTATAATTAATTATTAAATTCATTAACCTGATTTAACTCAAATTTTTCCTCATTTAAGCCATCAAAGCTAACGTTTTTGATATTAACCTTATCTACATAGGAGAAGATTAATCCTTTACCCTTCATAGGCTTTAGACCATCCATCATTGCAGGGATACCCTCCTTAGGGTTCTTTGAATAATGGAAGTTTACATTTTCAATGTTTATTGATTTAATTGGAGCCTCAGGTAATCCAAAAAATGTTCCTGCAGCAACATTAACATCAGTACAATCAATATTTTTGAATATGAATTTACCTAAATATGGAGTTCTTTCATCTACTGGAAGCTTTTCCTTTGAATATACATATTCTGTATGTCCATCAGGATCACAGTAATAGAACATATTGATTACAAGTGGAGTTAATACATCTGTCATCTTAATATTTTCAAATGTAATACCATCGATGATAGCATCCTTACCTCTACCTCTTCTTGTTTTAATTCTTAAGCCTCTATCTGTTTGGTTAAATAAGCATTGTGAAACAGTAATATCCTTGATACCACCACTCATTTCACTACCAAGTACGATAGCACCATGGCCGAAGTTCATTGAGCAGTTTCTGATATTGAATTTCTCACTAGGCTTCTTATACTTTCTACCCATAAAAATCTTACCAGATTTAATAGCGATACAGTCATCACCTACAGAGAAATAAACACCGATGATATCAACGTTCTTACATGATTCAGGATCACATCCATCAGTATTAGGAGAATTCTTAGGATTTACAAGCTTTAAATCTATAAATCTTAGATTCTCTGAGAAATATGGATGTAAATTCCATGATGGTGTATTAGTAACTGTAACACCCTGTAGAGTAATGTTATTACAATGATTAACAAAGAAGCCTCTTGGTCTCCATGCGATTCTCTTTGTTCTAACATCAACCCACCAATCACCGTTTTGAGCATTACCATCGATAACACCCTCACCAATTATATTAACATTGGAAACATTAACACCAGTAATAATACTTGCGAAGGTATCTAGTGGATTACCTTCCCATGATCCCAAATTATATTCATCCTTTTCATCTGCTGTATATACCATACCAGGTAATATAGGATAATGAGTTCTATCAGTATCTCCTACAAGTCTAGCACCCTTAGTAATTTCAATAGTAATATTGCTTCTAAGGAATAATGGACCTGTTAAATAATCACCCTCTGGAATATATACTCTACCATTATCAGGGCAGGCAAGTATTGCAGCCTGTAAGGCATTAGTATCTAATGTCTTACCATCTCCCTTTGCCCCAAATAGCTTAACATTTAAAGCAACATATTCAGCTTTAGTTTCTACATATTCAGTGTAAGATACACCATTTTGAACTAGCTCAATTTTGTATTTTGTGGCTTGCTCAAGATTAAAAATAGAAACTACGTTCTTATTCCCCTCCAAATATAAATTATCATTTACAAATAATTTATATGGTTCAGTTTCAACAATAGAATCATTTACTAATTCTAATGTCATACTTCTAGATGTAACTAAAATTACCTTAAATTCCATAAATTACGCTCCTTTTTCTACAATTATAGGAGTGTTATCCTTCATTTGCTTATAATAAATAACACGTTGGTATATCATAATAATTAAATCCTTAATTGATACGAATATACCATCTACAATTATAAAGCACAAACCATATGTGAATGGTTCAATACCAAATCCATTGGTTGTACCAAAAACATTTAATACCCATCCTCTATATCCAATATATACTGTAAAGAAATATAGGATTAGAGAAACAACAAACATATAAACTAGATAAGCTAAAAATGCACTAAAACCCCTGAAGTTAATAATATTATATCTAAAAGTATTACGTCTTCTATTATGCATCATTATTACTAGCTGCTTAATGGCATAATTAGATAATATTGCCATACCTAAGGCAATTAATACGATAATCATAAAGCTGATACCTAAATTATATTGTAGGTCACCAGTTTCCTGATATGCAGTAAAATCTACACCGATATCAACACCACCAATTGCCATAAAGAAAACGGCAGCCGCAGCTGCCCAATACTTTAAAAATATAATAACTAACCACGCAGGTATTTTAGAAAGCTTATCAATTTCATATGGATTAATTTCATCTATATTATTTTGATCAGCTTTCTTTTTCATTATCTATCTACCTTTTCGTAAGTTCTATCATAATTAATGAATCCGAGTATTACACCTGCAATAGATGTCAACATAGAAATAACTATAGAAGCTATAGATATAATCCAGTCAGCATTTAATTGGAATTCATTTTTCATTGAAATAGCACCAGAGTTAACTCCACCCATGAAAGTGAATAGAGCATATAGATATAATGCACCTGCAATAACAATGATTGATGATGTTATTGTACAAGTAATAACAGAACCAAGGTTCTTCTTATTTGACATTGATACAGCACCAAAGATGTTAAGGATACCAGCAAGCATTAATACGAATAGTACTAAGCCTGTGAAATCAAATGGTACACCATATAACACGTCTACTTCCTTCATTACAGCTTCTTGAGCTCCTTGAGCGTTAGTAATATAACGTGCTACAACCTGAGTCTTTTCACCTGTTGCGAATGAAATCTGGTTAACTACGATAGCATGCCAGTGTAGGAAGAATCCTAGGAATAATCCAGGAACTGCAGCCAAGATACCAGCAAGCTTCATATTATTATACTTAAATGAAGTTATAAAATCTTTAAATACGTTAGCTAAATAACCACCTAAAGTTTTAAAAACCTTTGCAAATACATTTTCCTTTTGAGGTACTTCCTCATAACGATTTTGATCATCCATTACTATTGTACCTCCTATCTAATTCTCTTTGTAGTTTCGACATCAAAGAAATGTACTTGGTTCATATCAAAGCAAGCTTTGATTTCCTTATCTGTAATTTCTTGACGATTGTAAACCTTAGAAATAATTGCCTCATCACCAACATTACCATAAATAAGGTTGTAAGCACCCAGGTACTCAGTATAATCCACATTTATAGTAAATTGAGATTCCTTATTTTCTGCAAGGTGTGCGTCATCAATATAAATATATTCAGCTCTTACAGCTAAAGTAACCTTCTTACCAAGATAATTTCCAATAATCTCCTCTTGATGATGAGTAAGCTTGAACTTTAGTCCAGTACCATCCTGAACAAAGTATTCACCAGCCTCATCAATCATACCTTGCATGAAATTCATTGGTGGTGTTCCAATGAAACCAGCAACGAATAGGTTTTCTGGATTATCGAACATTTCCTTTGGTGTAGCTATTTGTTGAACGTATCCGTCCTTCATAACTACGATTCTAGTTGCTAATGTTAATGCCTCAATTTGATCATGTGTTACATATACGAATGTAGCATTTAATCTTTCATGAAGTTGCATTAATTCCTTACGCATTGTACCACGTAGCTTAGCATCTAGATTTGAAAGTGGCTCGTCAAGTAAGAATACTACTGGGTCACGTACGATAGCACGGCCTACAGCAACTCTTTGTCTTTGACCACCTGATAATTGTTTTGGCTTTCTATTTAGGTATGGAACAAGTCCTAATACCTCAGCAGCCTTCATAACTCTTGCATGGATCTCTACTGGATCTACCTTACGGATTGTTAATGAGAATGCCATGTTATGATATACAGTCATATGTGCATATAGCGCATAGTTCTGGAATACCATAGCGATATCTCTATCCTTAGGTGCAACATTATTAACCTTTTTACCGTTAATAATTAAATCACCTGATGATATTTCCTCAAGACCAGCAATCATTCTTAATGTAGTTGATTTACCACAACCAGAAGGTCCAGCCAAAACGATGAATTCGCCTTTTTGGATTTCAATATTAAAATCATAAACTGCATGGAAGCCATTAGGATAAACCTTATTGACATCCTTTAAAATTACATCAGCAGACATTTATTCAACCTCCTAGTCTTTTTCTTTAATACTATCAAGATAAGTTGATAGCTTTATAGATCTTAAAATACCTATAACACCGGCAACTATAAATGCAGCACCAGCTAAAGCAAATAATACCATAGCAAATACACCTCTAAATGTACCATCACTTGGTAAGAATGCAACTGCTTGTGCACCTGAATCCTTATAAGTAATAGTTTCACCTAATTGTGCTGTTGCATTTGTTAATGCCTTTTGTTCAGCCTCAGTTAAGCCTTCCTTACCGAATAAACTTGTGTATGTTGCATAATTTGTTAATAGAATAATTGGAACATAGAACATACGAGCAACACATATTCCACCAAATACTACTAAGGCAATTGAGCCCTTGTATGAATATGTCTTAGATCTTTCAGCAGCTAAGAAACCACCAAGTAATATAACGATATTAATCATAACGATAATTAATACGTTAACATCACCAGCTTTAATAGAATTTAGGCATACGAATGCACCAAAGATACTAAATACCATGGCAAGTAAAGCAAGCTTATGAGATAAACCATTAGCTCTATAACGCATCATTTCAACGTCGTTCTTGGCATATTCCAAGTCAGACATCTTATTAAGTGTATTTCTTTTTTCTTGTTCACTTATCATTGATTATTCGCCACCCTTTCTAATATGTCATTTCTATGCTTTGCACATTCCTTATATCTATAGATAGAATATACAATCATAAATACTGAAGCAATAATTACAATGGCTAATATAATAGTAACAATAACGTATCCTTGAGGACCAAATTGGTCAACACCATTTGTTACAATTGAATAATCCTTCTTTAGTCCGTTCTTAACAATCTTTGAAACATTAGGATTCTGTAAATAAGCAGCAACACGATATAAATCGTAGTTCTTATTAAATTCACCTAATAATGAGAAATTCATGATTAGAGCAACTACAGATAGAACTGCAACTGTAAGTGGCATTAATACGCCGATATATAAATTACTCTTATAATATACTCTTCTGCTTTGATTAGAGAAAATTAACATAACAGCGAAGCAAACTAATGAAATAATACCAAATACTAATAAAGTTGTATTGAATGAACTCATACTAACTTGGAAATTATAAATAGTTCTAGCAAAGCTTACACCATTGATACCATAATATAGAATATTATGATCTCCCTCATTTACAACCTCAAAATTCTTTGCGAAATCTGCAGAATAGAAAGGTGAAGCTGCATCTGAGTTGCTATTAAAATAACTAAATAAAGCAGTGTTATCGCCACCAGTTGATTGGAATAATGATTCATCAAAGATTTCTATTGCACCTGTTTGATCATTTATAGTATATGCAATATGAACATTTGTAACAAATGTCATATAAATGATTGCACCTAAAATGACAAGAGCAATTATTATTCCATAAATAATAAATATCAACTTGGCTTTGTTTTTCATAAAATCAGCCATTAATTGACCTCCTTTTTATGTTTGTCTAGCCACGAGCATAAAGCTCGTGACTAAACAATTACTTATTAATTTTATTAATTCTTTTTTTTTAATTAAGCTTGAATATAAGCTGGAACTGCATCGAATTGATCAGCCATAGCGAATAGATAATCAGAAATTCTTGCAGCAATTTGGCTCTTTACTTGACCATAATTATAAGCAGCACTACCAAGAGTTGTTGTACCACAAGCTAATGAATCAGTAATATCAGCGAATGGAGTTACAACATACTTAACCCAACCAACAGCATCAGCAGCTAACTTGTCAGCATTTGTCCAGAATGTTGAAACTGCATCATATGAAGCAGCAACTGCATCAGAAACTGTTGGATAACCTGAAGATGGAACTGATGTATCGAATGTAGCACCAGTTGCATACTTATCAACCTTACATAGGTTAGTTACACCAGACTTAATTGAATTATCCATATTTAACTGACCAATCTTACCATAAGCATTTGTAGCTAGATAGTTGATTGTAGCTGTACGAACATAACCAACACCATGAGTAGCACCTAGGTAATTTCTTAATGTTGTCCAGAAGTCCTTACCAGATGTAGAAATTAAATTCTTAGTAGTTGCACTGAATTCAGGAGTTGTTTCATCTAAGTAAGTAAATGTCATATTTTCAGATGCCCAATATTTCTTAGGACCGAAGTCATTTAAGATTTGGCCATCCTTACCCATGAAATAATCCATTAATTTAGCAGCAGCAACCTTATTTCTTGAAGTTGTAGGAATACACCAAGAAGTTGTCTTTAATGCACGGTTAGATTCTTCATATCTAATTAAAGTCTTGTGAGTTCTATTTGATAATTCATCATCCTTAGCATTAGCGCCCTTCTCTGTAGCCCAATATGTTAATGGTGATAAGATTGGCATAATACCAGTTACTGATGTATTCTTGAATGAACCATTACGCTTGTCATCAGCAGTACCAACACCATCTGAATCCTTAGTGTTCATTGCAGCTTGTGTAGCACAGAAGTCATATAGCATGAAGCCATAGCCTGAACCTTCTGCAGTTTTACCAAAGTACTTAGCTGTATAAGCTGTACCTGAGTTTGAAGCAGCTGTCTTATAGAAGTCACCCATGATTAAGCCTTCATCATATAATTGAGATAAATAGCCTAAAGCTGTATATGTAGCCTTTGTTGAAGCCATATCATTTAGCTTACCATCTTGGTCATAGTATAAGTTATCCTTTTCGCCATCAACACCTTGAATACCGAAAATCTTCATAAGCATCATAACGTTTTGGATACGAGTACTATCCTGTCCACGTGGACACATAATCTCAATTTCTTGAGAAGCATCATTAGTAATTAATTCTGGAGAAGCTTTGATAACACGCATTAGAGCGATTAATTCATCTGTATTATATGCAGCTGACTCAGAAATGAAAATATCTGAATAGTTAGCATATAACTTACCTTCACCAACATTCTCACCAAATGCAGCAGTTAAGTAAGCCTTGAATTGAGCTCTTAAAGCAGCACCTGAAGTATGAGTTGCAGCCCTTAATGAAGCATTTTGTTGCTTAATGATATTCTCTGTCTTCTTAATTACTAAGTCTTGAGCAGTAGCATTCTTAGAAACCTTTACTGTTGTATCAGCAGCATAGTTGAAATCAGCATTAATGAATGGTTCGTATTCAGCTGCAGCTAGACCTGTAGAACTTGCACCTTGAACACTATTAGTATCCTTTGTTGCATCATCAGCATCAAGAACCTTCTTTACAAGGTTAGTATCAACTACGAACATTCTTTCAATATTGTTATAACCATCGAAATATGGAGTGTAGAAAATTTTACCATTCTTAGTTAAAGCCTTCTTCATTGTTGGGTTCTTGTCTAAGAATGCTTTGAAGTTAGGCATTGTACCATCATTGATATATGTAGTTAAATCAACTGCTTCACCAGCAGCACCCATCTTCTCAATATTTGAAGTTCCATTGTAGAATAAGTCGATGTACTTATTTGCGTTAGTTTCGCACTTATAACCTGCAGCCTTTACAGCTTTGTAAACATCACCATCTGAAGTCTTACCATATTCAGAAGCTTCGTTGATCTTGTAACCAACTCTAGTTTGTAATTCTTCCCATACTGGTAATAAATCACCCTTAACATAGTTCTTGCCTTCAACAGCGTTGTTGAAACCGTTTGCGTCTCTTAATGTAACACCAGCTTGTCCTTTGTAGTTGATGTAAACATTTAATTCATCTGATCTTGATTCATCAGTAGCACTTGGTTCAGCAGATGTTGAACCAGCAGGTGCTGAAGTCTTAGTTTGAGTGCCGTTACAAGAAGCTAAAGCTAAACCTGCAACAGCAGCAATTGAGCCTAATGCGGCTAATCTTTTGATTTTCATTTTTTCTTTTTCTCCTCTATTTTTTCCTTTTTTTCTTTTATTCTTTAACTCCACCAACGTTAACACCAGCTGCAAAGTACTTTTGTAGCTTAGGATAAATAACGATTACTGGAATTATAGAACACACAATAAATGCATAACGTAAACTATATGTAGAATAATTTAAGTCAGCAGAACCACCTTTTTCTTCTATTTGCTGAGCAACCTCTTCTACAGTTCTACGTATGTAAACAGTTAATGGCCAGTCTGAGCTTACTAGCAACATCTGTGCCCACATATATCCATTCCAACGTGCTACAGCATAGAACATTGCAACTGTAACAATTGAAGATTTTGACATTGGTACATAAACCCTCATCATAATCTGGAATTCTGTTGCTCCATCTATTGTAGCAGCTTCTTCTATTTCTGTTGGAACTGAAGCAAAGTAGTTTCTTAATAAGATAATATTAAATGCATTGAAACCTAATGCGATGATGAACATATAAATGTTTGTTACACCGAATCTTAAGAAGTTTTGATATGTTGGAATCATACCAGCATTGAACCACATTGTGAATACAAGCATGAAGTTGAATCCTCTACCAAACATTAATCTTGGTTTAGATAATGCATAAGCACCACAAATAGCAACTAGCATTGAAACTAGAGTACCATACATTGTAACGAAGAATGTGTTACAGTATGAAATCCAGAATGCCTTTTGGCTAAATGTTTCTGCATAAGCACTGATATTAAAGCTATCAGGCCATAAGTAAATTGTACCTGCTTCTGTTGCCTCTCTTGTTGAAATAGAGTTTGACAAAATAAATATAAATGGATACAAGCATGCTAAAGCAAATAAAGTTAGTAATATATAGGACATTACCTTGAAAATGATTTCTGTCCTATCTAGTCTTTTCATCATATCTTCCTTACCTCCTAATTAGAATAATGAAGTTGATGATACACGTCTACTAATTGCATTTGCGCCTAGAACTAGTACCATTGCGATGATTGCATTAAATAAATCCATTACGATACCAACTTGTGCGATTGGTGTAATATTTTCAGCATTTGATCTACCTGACATACGATATACATATGTAGATATAACATCGGCTGTTACCCAAGAAGCTTTCTTATCCTCAACTAATAAGATAATCTTTTCGTAACCGATATTTAAAATATGACCGATACGAGTGATTAACATAATTGTTAGTGTTGGAGCCATTCCAGGGAATGTAACATAACGAATTTGTTGTAACTTTGATGCACCATCAATTCTTGCAGCCTCATAACTAGTTGGTGAGATAGCTAAGATAGCAGCGAAATAAACAATTGAACCATAACCGGCTCCTTCCCAAATACCTGAAACCTGATAAATAGGTCTAAAGAACTTTGGATGAAGTAATATGTCTGTTGTAAATGCTGCACCGTTGTCAAGCTTATTCCAGCCTAAACCAACGAACATTTGATACAATAGACCTCCACCTGTTTTTAACGTTTCGTTAGGACCAACGCACCACATACGGATGATTGTTGTAACTACTACGGCAGAAACGAAGTGTGGTAAATAACATGCTACTTGAAGGAAACTACGGTAATGTTGATTTTTAATTTCACTAAATAGTAATGCTAGGATAATTGGAATTGGGAAACCAAAAATTAAACCATACATACTATTTACGAATGTATTTCTAAATGCTTGCCAGAATGATTGAGCAGCTGGACCTGTAAATACATACTGTAACCAATAAGCACCAGCCCATTGAGAATTGTACAATGAATCTACATCGTCGCCCCACTTAAATCCTGTAAGGATACCACCAATAGGTAAGTATTTAAAGCAAATTAGAAAGACCAACATAGGTATTAATAAGACATACAAACGCCAATCTTTTACTAGAGTTTGGAGTGTACGCTTCCACTTTGTACGTTCGACTTCATCAACAACATTTTGATCAGCCTGAACAACTTTTTGCATAAAAACACCATCCTTTTAATAGCAATTAAGTTAGCTTTCATCCTGATGATTAGAATCATCAGTTTTTGCTTCCTCAATTTTTTTTTCGGATTCGGCCTCACCACTGACCTCTTCCTCTGTTTCACTGATAACAAATTTATTAAATTCATTATCAAGTTCCGCATTCTTTTTATCATCAATAAATCTTTGCTTAACATTGCATAAGATTCCTTGAGACCTAAGTATAAAAGCTCCTACAAATAATATAGCCAAGCTAAACAGGTTAAAGATTAACATATTCTCACCGTAAAAGCAAACATTTTCTGTTACTACTTTTTCGATTCCGTCTGCGCCCTTCTTCATATAGGTGAAGACAATCTCACCGCTATGAGCCAAAGTACCAGCACATGCTAATCTATATACAAGAAACTGTATTCCACATACAACAACATAATCTAAAAGCATTAATAATGCTAAATATATGTATGAGGATACGACCTTTTTAGTCGTTACTTTTCTAAATAATATTACATTAAAGCCAATGGCAAGAAGTCCAAATGTTGTAGCTAGGAACATGTGCCAATCATATACCTTCGCAATCGCAGGTGATTCACTCCACATTCCACCCAACATCGCAAGAACACTCATTATAGGTGCTACTACTAAGCCCCATAGGTTCCATCTAGCAACTGCTAGGAATACTATCAAAAGTGACACACACATGAATGGTGCACCGTTAAATACTACTGTTGCGTATTTGGTAACGAAAACCTCTAAAATGCCACCAATAATCACTAAAACTATTAGGTCCTGTGCCATATAGCGTTTAAGACCCTGAAATTTCATGTTTATACCTCTTAACGCCATTTTTATATATTATATATATAACTTTTCTCGTTATAATCTGTTCTCCCGATTTCAAGCCGCGCTAAAATAGCGTTTTCATATCGGATACAATCATTTTATCATTATTGCAATAATTAGTCAATACAAAAAAGCGTTTTTTTTGTGCAACTTGCACAAAAATAGATTTTATGCTTTTTGATTCAAAAAAATCAAAAAAACATTATCACTAAAAGATTATTTTGAATTTTTCACAAATAAAAAAGTTAGTCTAGTATATTGCTAAACTAACCCCTTACTCTCATTTTTAAAGCATAGAAAAAGGGGATATAAAATCCCCAATTATTCTTCATCATCTGATGATGATTGAGCCTCACGCATTGTACGTGCTAGGAACTCCTCTGGAGTCTCATCACGCTCTGTTTCAGCCTCCATATCTCCACCAAGGAATGTTTCACTATCCTCAAGAGCTGAGATATCATCAAGTAATACACGATATTGATGCTTCTCAATATATTCCATAAATGCTTCCTGACCCATAGGCTTAGCAAAGTAGTAACCTTGACCATAAGAAACCTTTTGAGTCTTAACATATTTACCAATTTCAGCAGTTTCGATACCCTCTGAAATAATCATTCTGTTATTATCGATCGCATACTTAACAAGGATTTGTAATAGCTTCTCCTTCATGAAGTTATTTTCAATATCCTTAAGGAAGCTTCTACCAAGCTTGATAACATCGATAGGTGACTTTTGAATTGCTTGAACTGATTGACCATCTAGCTCGAAGCCATCGACGGCAATCTTGAAACCGAAGTCTCTAAGCTTATAAATGTTAGTTCTGATTACGGCGATCTTTTCAACTACCATGAAATCACTAATTTCAAGCATGTAATGCTCTGGCTTAGCATTGTTCTTATTCATGATATCGATAAACTTATTAGCTAGATTAGAATCTAGTAGCTGCTTAGTAGATAAGTTAAGTGAAAATCTAAGTGGAATTGTTGGATACTTCTCAGCCATTAGGTTATGCATACGAATCATTGATTCAATACCCCATTCACCTACCCACTTG
>JAEEGL014952586.1_pt1 | contig 15372 bp, 10 predicted proteins | sample 9134231 | NCBI WGS metagenome assembly JAEEGL01 (sample SAMN16246548, study PRJNA631951) | gut metagenome | biome: gut microbiome; feature: rumen; material: fiber-attached | host: Bos | place: Iran: Karaj | collected 2018-10 | reverse complement strand
TAGCCTGTTTTATCTCTATCTCACGTTGAGTATCTTGTGTGTTTGAAGTGATAGCGTCCATTGTGGGTTGTTTAATATATATTCAACACATTTTTTTCTGTTAATCTCTGCGGGCTGTCCGTCGTCAAGCGGCTGCAGGCGGAACTCCTGTATGAAAAACCTGTGGTTGTAGAAGTTCAGGTCATTCATGTAAAGCATAGGTTTCTCTCCGTCGAAGAGCACCTTCAGCTCGTCTATCCGCTGAATCTTGATGGGCAGGTTCTTTGGGGAACAGGTGACCCAGTCTATAAGCGACTCCTCCTGGTCTTTGATATTGAACTCCTTGTCAAGCTTTATGCTGCCGTTGGTCTCTATCTGCACGAAAAAGAGGTTTTCCTGCAGTTTCCTGCACAGTGACGGCGTAAGTTGCATTGTGGGCTCGCCACCTGTTATGACAACGTGGTTGGCAGGATATTTCTTAACCTCTGCCAGAATCTCATCCTCAGTCATCTCGACAAATTCCTCATGCTGCGTATCGCAGAAGGGACATTTCGTGTTACACCCGCTGAAGCGGATGAACACTGCCGGAGTACCTGTGAAGCTGCCTTCTCCCTGAAGGGAATAGAATATCTCGTTAATCCTCATCTTCTTCGTAAATGGCAACATTCCTTGCACTTTCCTGCACCTCTACGCGATAGCATTCTGGTATCTGCTCGCAGATCCAGCGTGCAACATTCTCTGCCGTAGGGTTGAAGGGCAGCAGTTCGTTAAGATTTCCGTGGTCAAGGTATCCGTGAATCTTCTCCTTCACCTGGGTGAAGTCTATCACCATACCATTTTGATTCAGCTCTTTAGCCTTGCAGAACATAGTCACTACCCAATTGTGACCATGCAGTTTCTCGCATTTGCTTCTGTACGATAGCTTCAGCTGATGGCAGCCTGCTATCTCCATAGTTTTCCTGATGTAATACATAAGTAAAGTTTTTTAATTAGGGTTTTCTTCTACCTAAGCCTTCTTTCTGAAAGCGGGTGCAAAGGTACGAATAAGTTATGAGAAATGCAAGAAAATAAGAAAAAAAGTTATGAGAAATGCAAGAAAAACTCTTCCCTGACGAATCGGGGAAGAGTCTTTTTAGAATGAGGCGTTTTATTCTGCCCTTTTAATACCTTATATAATTACTCTTCATTAACGATGATGTTGATTACCTCCTGAATGTCGGTTCCGTTAACGATGCCATCCATGTTAACATCGCCCTTTTTGCCTACGGCACCGCCAACAGATATTACCGCAGATTTTGTCTCTGAGTCCTCATAGCCTTCCTTGCTGGCATATACATCTATGCGTATATATTGCTGCTGCGAAACCTCAATTTCATCGCCCTCGCCATTAGCACGATATATTGCATAACAGTTATAATGGAATTCTACATCCTCTGTCTCACAACTGAAAGTCACTTTTCCATCTTCGTAGTTGATGACTGGCTGAGCACACTTTAAGGTATCTGGCCCGCTGCCGGCATATTCTTGCCAACCTTCTTCTCTGCTAACATAGTATTTAGGTGTCCATCCCTTAGCTTTGGCTGCTGAAACCTGAGCCACCGTCATATCGTTGCCTTCATTCTGATTATAAATAACATACATCTGGCCATCCCACATACTGCCACTTGTTATTACAGGAAGGCCCCCAACAAGTGAATCCATAGCTGCACCATTAATCTGGTTGCTGTAACAATCAAGATATGTCAGTGCCGTATTGTTTGACACATTAAGCGAGGTCAGTTTGTTATTATTGCACTGTAAACTTTGCAGGGCCGTATTCCTTGACAAATAAAGCGAGGTCAACTGATTGTTATTACAGCTCAGAGTCTCCAACAAGGTATTATTCGAGACATCAAGGGATTTCAAATTATTTTCAGAACATTGTATGTTCGTCAGTGCCGTATTCTTCGACACATCAAGCGAATCTATCAAATTGCCGACACAATTCAGAAGTTCTATTTGTGTAAAGAATTCTATGCCTTTCAGATTCCGGATGTTCTGAGACATTAAGACAATTCGTTCAATATTTTCTATTTCTGTCTGCGTCAGGATTCCGTCGGAGCCGTAGCTCTGTTGGAGCAGCCAGCTGCGGAAGTTCGCATCAGGGAAGTTTGTTGCGTTGATTGCAATTCTGACTTCAGTCGAGTCATTAACTATGGGATTGTTCCCAATCGAGTCATTAACTATGGGATTGTTCCCAATCGAGTCGCCAATTATGGGGTTGTTCCCAATTGAGTCACCAATTATGGGATTGTTTCCAATCGAGTCACCATACATCTGGATATTAAATCCGTTAGCTTTCGACTGCGCACTTGCCATCAATGGCATCAGTAAAGCAAGTAATAAAAAAACTTTTTTCATAATGGTAATTTGTTGGATTAATAGATATGCTGCTGCAAAGATACGAAAAAATGTAAAATTATTTTTGTTAATAGAGAAGAATAATCCGTTAATCCTTCTATTTTTATGATTTTTTTTGTACTTTTGCAGACGATTTATGAAAAAAGAACAGTTTTATTCACGTACAAGCTTGCGTTTCAGACGTTTTTCGAGGAAAGGTTATGCCCTCTTCTCTGTCCTGGGACGCGAGGTGTTGATAGGCGTGCTTAGTGTTGCTGTTGTCTCTCATGCTATGGCTGATGGGATAAGCGTAGATACTGAGTTGGCCAAAGACACTGTTGTGCGTGAAGCCCAGACCCTGGATGATGTCGTTGTAGTAGGGTCGAGGGCGCCGCTTACCGAGGGTGAGACGGCAAGGATGGTTACCGTCATTACGAGCGACGATATTCAACGTGCGCCGGTAACAACAGTAAACGACGTATTGAAAATGGCTACAGGCGTGGATGTCCGTCAGCGCGGTGGCTTTGGAGTACAGACGGACATCTCCATTGACGGAGGCACATTCGACCAGATTGCCATTCTTCTTAACGGTGTCAACATAGGCAATCCACAGACGGGACACCTCTCCGCCGACTTCCCTGTTTCTCTTGAGGATATAGAACGCATCGAGATTATCGAAGGTGCTGCAGCGCGTGTGTTTGGTGCTTCGGCATTCAATGGTGCCGTAAATATTGTTACCAAACGTGGGGGCGACTCGTCGGTGGCTCTCGAGGGCGGCAGCTACGGCACTTTCGGAGGTAATGGACGCATTGCGGGTAAAGAGATGAGCCTCTCGGCAGGTTACAGACAGAGCGACGGAGGTACGGAAAACAGCTATTTCCGCCAGTCTCAAGGCTTTTATTCTCAGAACTTTCAACTTTCCGCTCGGCCCGAAGGGACGCTTGCCAGAGCAAGAACTGTCAACTTTCAACTAATGCTAGGGGCTACCGGCAAGCGCTATGGTGCTAACACTTTCTATTCTGCTGCCTATCCTGATCAGTATGAGAGCAACGGCCGTTTCTTTGCTTCTGCCGATGTTAGTGGAAAACTCTCTGATGTTTTCCAGTTCCAGGTGCAACCGTATTGGAATCTGAACACAGACCATTTTCAGCTGATACGCGGCTCTGGGGTGGGGGAGAACTTCCATCGCACCAATGTTGTCGGGGGAAAGGTAAACGGGCACTTCGACTGGCTTCTGGGCAAGACGTCATGTGGTGTCGAGATACGCAACGAAAGCATCCGTCGCACTTTCCACAGCGACAGAACAGAATACAGCCTCTTCCTTGAACACAATATTATATATAAAAGGTGTACTGTCTCTATGGGTGTGGTTGCCAACAGCAATACGGGCTATGATAGCAGGTTCCACTTCTTCCCAGGCATTGATGCGAAATACAGGGTGTGGAAGACTGCCAAAGCGAATTGTGACATTTTTATGAGCTATAACACAGCTTTCCGCATGCCCACATTCACGGACCTGTTCTATAAGTCCCCCACTAACGAAGGCAACAAAGACCTGAAGCCGGAACGTGTCCAGTCGCTACGTGTGGGAAGCAAAGATACTTCTGCAATATTCAATGTTCAATATTCAATGTTCTACGATTGGGGCACAGACATGATTGATTGGGTGATGTACTCACCGCAGGACGTATTCCATTCTGCCAACTTCCGCCTCGACAACAGAGGAGCAAATGTCAATTGTCAATTATCAATTTTCAATTCTCAATTTTCTGCGCTCTCCTTTCAGGCCGGCTACTGCTTCGTTGACCAGAAGAGATACGATGATGTCGAAATATTCAAGAGCAATTACGCTATGGAGTACCTGAAGCATAAGGTAACATTATGTCCCCAGCTTTCGATTCTTCACTCTTCACTCTTCACTCTTCACTTTAATGTCTCCTATCGTTGGCAAGACCGTCAGGGCCCGCTCTATAAGCCCTTCAGCCTTATTGATGCAAAGGTCACGCTCGAACATAAAAAATATGAGGCGACGCTGTCATTAAACAACATCACCTCATACAGGTATTACGACCTTAGCACCGTCCGCCAACCGGGCTTCTGGTGCATGGCCGGAATTAAAGTGAAGTTTCTGTGACGGCGTACTGACATCCATGATACGGCGTTTCAAAGGTCACGAAACGCCGTATCAAGGGGCACGAAACGCCGTTTCGAGGAAAGCCCTTTTGTGAATCAGTCTAACTCGTTGATTGTCTGTGCTTAATAACACGTGGGATTTGGTGTATATGACTGTTGCGTAAATCGGAAGAATTGTGGCATAAAAGTATGTTAAAAAGTACAAACCGCCACTTCTTTATTGTAAAGTAATGTTAAAAAAAAAACGTTATTTGTGAAATGTTTTACCAAAAATGTAAAAGAACTCTAATGGTTTTCGTAACTTTGTCGCACAACATATATATAAATAATCATGCGTATATACGCGCGCAAATAAAATAAATTCGATAATATTTCAATTGTTGTAGCATGAGTTTAAATGCAAAATATATAAGGATGCACAGGGTTGTAAGAATCATATTCTTGACAATATTATTTTCATGTAGCTTTGCTGACATTTATGCTCAGCAAGTAACGATTAGTAATAACCTGTTATATGACGCTTGGCTTACTCCCAACTTGCGTATTGGAGTTCGCCTGTCACCTCACTGGTCTGCAGGTCTGACGGGAGGCTACCGTCCGTGGCCTAAGAGCGATGAGGCAACGCGCAAATACCGTCATCTGCTGATATCTCCAAGTGTTCGTTATTGGAGGGATTCTGTTAACGTACACCATTTCTGGGGTGCCAACCTTATATATAGTCACTACAACGTAGGTGGTATCACTTTCCCATTCGGCCTGTACAAGTCAGTTCGGAATGAGCGTCGTGAAGGAGATATGGGAGCCCTCGGAGTTTTCTACGGCTATTCTTGGCCATTAGGACGTTTTTGGAACGTTGAGGCCTTGATAGGTGCTGCCATAGGATATACTCAGTACGACCGTTATGAATGTGTGCATTGCGGTAAGAAACTCGGTCGCGAGAAGAAAATCTTTGGTATGCCGCAGGCTGCCATAAATATCGTATATAATATTCCAGGCCGTCCGGCAAAGAAAGTTGCGGCTGAGGAACCTGTTGTTGTAGCTCCTCCTACATCGGAGCTGAAGGTTTTCGAGCCGGTTGTACGTACTGTGCCAGACAATACAGGTCGTGCAGGTCAGTTGCAGAAGGACAATCCGGTTCTTGCACATGTGTCGCAGTATAAGCCTTACGACCGTACCCGTATTCTGCGTAGGGATAAGGACGCCCTCTACGTCCACTTCCCTGCAGCGAAGGCAGAGCTGGATACTGAGTTCCGAGAGAATGAGCGCGTTATGAACCGTATCATTGACATCACACGTCAGATTCTTGCTGACACCACCAGCAGTGTGAAGGCCATTCAGATAGTTGGTCTCGCATCAATAGAAGGTCCTATAGCAGGAAATGAGCGTTTGGCAGAGGAACGTGCTTTGGCTCTGCAGCATTATGTGCAGGGACAGTTGCAGATTCCTGATTCGCTGTTTGACACCGTCGGTGGCGGTGAGGCTTGGGCTGAGTTCCGTGATCAGATTGAGGAAGGTATCGCGTCAGATTCCCAGCAGGCAAGGGTAGGGGAACTTAAGCAGATACTTGAGATTATTGACAGCGAGAGTGACCTTAATGTGCGTGAACAGAAGCTGCGTAAGCTGAATGGCGGCAAGACGTGGCAGTATCTCCGTGAGAATATACTCAACGATCAGCGTAACTCTGGCTACATTCGTGTTTACTATGACTACGTGCCTGACAAGGCTGCCAAGGTTATTAACGAAGCCAGCGAACTGCTGACTACCGACTGCATCGACTGTTACCACGAGGCTCTGCAGATGTTGCTCACCGTGCGTAATGATGAGCGTGCACAGAATGCTCTTGGCACAGCTTACTGGCTCTGTGGCCAGCAGCAGGAGGCTCTGGAATGCTTCCGTCGTGCGGCGGCAAACGGTAATACTGATGCGCAGGAAAACCTGCGTCAGATTGAGAGAAGTAAGAGATGAAATGTGAAATGTGAGAGGTGAAATGTGATATGTAAACAACAATAAAGTAGAAGTAAGTTAAACATTTTGTAATACTAATTAAATTCTGAGAATTATGAAAAAGTATTTTAATTTTGCCTTTGCAAGTGCGATAGCACTCATTGGCACGTGTGGTTTTACTGCCTGCTCGTCTTCTGATGACGTAGCTGAGGTAGCACAAGTCCCCGACAACCCAACGTATGACCCAGTAACACAAACAGTAAGGTCTCAGTTCGTACTGAACATTGCAAGTAACGCCAAGGCAACTCGTTCTAGTAGTACTACCGTACAAGCTGGTGGCGAGAATTTCCGTGGTATTGACAACACTTTGCTCTTTGCCTTTCAAACAAGTGGCCAGCGCTTTGTTGATGCTACTTTTGCTGGAGCAGCTGCGGCCAGTCGCTATGACTTGGGAGTAGTAGCTGCTGCAAACTCACTTGATAATAATGGTAGCAACTCTCACCGTATCCTGGAGCTCGCTATGCCTACAGGTACAGATGCTATGCTGTTCTATGGCAAGGCTATCAAATCTAGTACCGATAATGATAATGAGGTCGGCAAGGTCACCTATTCCTTATCTGGTTCAACAGCGACTGCCTTCCATTTCGATCTCAACACACGTATAGCAACAAATGCTACGAGATACGAACATACAGCTCAAGTCTTGGCTGCCATCATGACAAGGATCATCAATGTCACAGGTTCCTATACTGTTGTTAAAGACGATTATCCATCTTGGTCCGGTAGTGATGGAGATGTGTTATCTTCCACTTGGAAAGATTTGAACCCAACAACTCAAGGTCGTGATCTTTCTCCATTGGAGGAAATTCTCTATAAGGCTTTTAAAACCCTTACAACTTATGGTTCTAACGAACTGCGCGGTGGTTCTTCAAATGCGATTCATACCACGGTAAAAGATTTGTATTCTGTAACCATAAAAGTAGCAAATGCCACACCGACCTCTCCATACGAAGAGTTGGCAAAACATCTTGCACAGCAAATCAACACTCAGATAAACACTTACTTTACTTCTTCAGAGACAGAGGCTGTTGTTGGCTATAAAGGTGTTGATGTTATCAAAACAGCAATGGGTGCAAATTGGAATACAGACTGGAATGACGTTCTTACTACAGAACTACAGAACTTCCCCGTTACTACTTTTACCGTGCCCGAGGGTGCAGCACAGCTCACATATACTGCTTCAACAAACAATTTTGCTCATAAGCATCCGAGTACCAGCCTGCTTAACAAATCAGCTGAAACAGACCCAAGCGCTTATATGTTCCCTGCAGAGCTAATGTATTATTGCAACAGTGGTGTTCGTACCTCTGACGTGGAGAAGACTTCTTCTTCTGGTTATCCTAACGGTGTAGCTAACTGGGATGCTGCCGGCAGTTGGGACTCTGATTGGACAGGAACATCAGTTACATCTTCTACCCGTGCAACAGCTATGACGAAGAATGTGAACTATGGTGTAGCTATGCTGAAGACTACAGTAACCATCAAGGAAGGTGTTACTTCACTTGAAGACAACAGAGCAGCACTTAACACAGGTGAAACCAACAAATCATTCGCTCCTGCCAATCTTGACTTCACATGGACAGGCGTTATTGTTGGCGGTCAGCCTGCAAGTGTTGATTGGCAGTTCTTGCCTCCTACAACTGATACTTTCGGAAAATTGGTTTATGACAATCGTGTTACGGGTAATGCATCTGGAACAGCTGTTAAAAAAATAGCTGGAACACCAACGGATCCAAACTATACTATCCTGTTTGACAACTATACCACTGGTGCTACACAGAACAAAGTACGCGTAGCCCTTCAGTTCGTCAACAACGGCGAAGATTTCTGGGGACGTGACAATCTGGTTCGCAAGGGTCAGACATTCTATCTTGTAGCAGAACTTGATCCTGCAGGAAAGACTATTCCTGAAGGTTTCTGGGATGCATATTACCAGATTCCACCTCTTAATGCGAGCGGTGTATCAACTCAGACCCCTCGTGTATTTATTCAGGACTACATGACCACTGTAAACTTCAATTTTTTTGCAAACAATCCTGTGGGAGATACGCACACGTCGAGCTTGCAGAACGCCTATGTCACAATTCCTGACCTGCGTTCAAGCCAGTTGTCATTCGGCTTGTCAGTCGATCTCGATTGGAGACCAGGTCTGACATTCGATGTTGACCTTGGTGGTAACTAATTAATAACTATACTTCTCTGCTCTTCTGCCGGAATGGTGCCTACCAAAGCACTTCCGGCGGAAGAGGGGAGGTTTTCAAACACTCAGGTGCACTCTAGCACATAATTATACAAGCATTATAATTAGATGATGAGAAAAAGATGTGATATCGTAGAATGGGGTATATGCATGTTGTTCATGGTGACATGTTTCTCAGCATGTAGTTCTATTGACGATGATCTGACGGACTGTCCTCCAGATGAGTCTCAGTATCAGATGGAATACCAACTGAGGCTGGTGACCAACATGACGACAGAACTGAAGACCCAGTTGACTACCATTACGGAAGTTGGTGTCGCCAAAGCCCTCGAGACACATCTGAAAGATATCTTCAGTGACTTCGCCCACGATATTGACCTCTCATTCTATGATACAGAGGGGACACTGGATAACTTGTATCATAAAAGTGATACCATCAATTCCAACCAGACAAGTTACTCTCTTACCCTGCCTATGCGTAAGTATATGCATCTGGCAGTAGCGAATCTCGCTAATAATGACATGGTTGCACTGAAAGACGAACGGCACAGCAACACATCCATGCTGTTGCAGGCAGAAGGAAGTATCTTGGAATCGCATACTACAGGCTTGTTTACAGCCCGTCAGCCGATGGAGGTGCTTTCAGGTGTAGACCAGATATTTAATGTTCGTCTGTTTATGGCCAACAGCGCCGTTGCTTTGGTACTCAACCCCAAAGGTCACATCTACACCGATATGAAGGTGTATGGGACAGGATTTGCCAATCGGTTTAATATCAGGGACAGCGTTTACGTGTTCCCTAAAGAGAGTCCGCTGATTAAGGCAACAAAGGTAGAGACTGGCAACGACTTGCTCTGTTACTGCTCCGTGAATTTCCCATCCCACGATGGGACAACAAGAGCTGACGAAGAGATATTGTGGCAAATAAAAGTGTATATAACTAATACTGACGGCAGTATTACTGAGTCAGTACTCGATATAAAAGAACCCCTGAAAGCGGGTGACCTCAGAATTATCAAGGGTGATATTGATGACCAGGGAGGTGTACGTCCCTATGACAGTACAGTTGGTGTGAGTGTGATGCTGGACTGGAACGAAGGTGGATCATACGACCCAGATTTATAATTTTAGTGGCTATATAAAAATAACGTACGCGCGTGAAGACGACTCTCAGACATAACATATACTATCTCTTGTTGGGCATGATGATATCATGTTCAACTGCTGACGATGTGTCTGAGCAGCTCATCGATACGACACAGCCGGAAGCCAAGCAGGTGGAATTGCTTGTCAGTGCCGGCAAAGGAACACTTAAGACTTATCAGGCGCCTAGCCAAAGCAGTAGTGCTCCAGAATTCCAGGGTATGGAAATGCTGGTGGCTATTCCTTACCGCACCAACGGTGCCAATGTAACAGCAAGCGATGATCCGCTGATAGACCTCGTAGATGCAGATGAAACAAACAATCGTGTTAAGAACCACAACACCTACTACGTGGATCGCTGCCACTTGATGACTGGCACAGACCACATGCTGGTCTATGGAAAGGCAAAGCCCGTTTCAGAAGACCTTAAGATAAACGGACAACTGAGCGATTTGCCTACTGTTCGTAAAAAAACAGCTGACATTCAGTTCAGCCTGACCTCAATCCGTGAATCTACGGAAGCACACACTGAGGCTAAAGCTTTGGCAAGCTATATGACCAAAATTGCCAATACTACCGGTTGGAGTACGACAGACGACCCTACGCTGAAGAGTTATTATCTGGACTTCATCCGTATGGGTTCGGAAGGTGCCGGACTCATGAGTGGAGCAGCTGCCAATATCAAGGCCTTCGTGGCTGCACTCAGGGCACAGTTGGCAGAAATAAGCGGTGCTCTCAGCGAGGCAATCATCGCAAATATCGATGACAACAGCACCATTGCCAACAATACCTACCCGCGTTCTTTCAAACAGATCGTAAAAGAAGAGGAGAAGACTGTCTGTCTTCCAGACGGAGCCGCTGTCATCCGCTGGGTGAAGAATGAGAAAACTGGTGAAAAAGAATTCTCAGTTCGAACCACGACGACAACCCTCGACAACGTAAACGGTATCAACCGCTATACATATCCTGCAGAACTGATGTTCTTTACAGATAGCCCCATACGTACCTCAACTGAAGAGGTGTCGAAAACTGTTTATCAGGAGAACACCAAAACCTGGAGTGCTTTCTTGGATACCTATTACAACGGTCCGACTGCCGTCAATACAGAAACCAAGGCGGTAGCAGTAGAGAATCCCATACAATACGGCGTTGCCAAACTGAATCTTACATTGACAGGCATGAGTGCCACGCTGAAGGATGCTAAAGACGTAACAGTAGCCAATGCTGATATGGACCACCTGCCTCTTACGGGTGTCATCATTGGCGGCCAACATACAGTAGGCTTCAACATGAAACCACAAGGCGAACAGACGGATGTCGATGGACGTTTCATCTACGAGACGGACATCATTGACGGCAACAAGACCAGCACACTAGTGTTGCAGTCATACGACAATGAGAAAGTTCCCGTCATCCTGGAGTTCGAAAATAATACAGGTAATGCGTTTACAGGCAAGGATGGTACCGTCTATCCTGATACGCGGTTCTATCTCATCGGTATGATAGACCCTGCTGAAAAAGGTACGGGTGAATATGCGAACCGTGTGTTTACACAAGATTATATCACCACCATGTCGATGAGCGTGACATCGCTCGCTAAGGCATATACCAGCATGCCTGACCTGCTGGCTTCACGACTGGAGATTGGTGTACAGGTGGTGACAAAATGGATTCAGGCAACAACCACTAACGTGGAATTATAACGTAACATGATAAAAAACAGACATATATACCTTATCCAATGGCTCTTATGCAGCATCCTGACAATGCTGTGCTCTGCCTGCTCTTCCAGCGATGCAGAAGAGGGAGCTATGGAAGCTTCGCACAAACAACCGATGATGGCAATATATGTCTATGCTCCTGAACAGGCAGCAACAGCCCAGAAGAATGCCGCACAAACCCGTGCTGATGAGGGTGAGGTTGATCCTATAACCAACGAGGGCACCATCAAGAGTCTGCAGATATGGGTTTACGAGTCGGTGTCAGGAGCATACGTTGGCTATTTCAGTACTAACGATGTGACAGCACTTAACGAGGGGCATGGCACTACCTACCAGATACCAGTCAGCGATGATTTCGCAGCCAACAAGCCCAAAGTCAATGTCTATGCTATGGCTAATGTAACAAACGCTAACTGCGGCGTAGGCACATTGGATAAGGAGACTACTCGTGACGCCCTGCTGGCAGGTGCCAAGATTTCAGGATATTTCGGACTGGGTAACCTGCAGACAAGCGTACCCGATGACGGTTTGCCTTTTGCGGGACACTTGACAGCTGAGTCTGTGGTTGGCGATTCACCAGCCCTGCGTATAGGTACGGCAAGTTCGGCTTCCACCGTTCAACTGACCCGTGCCGTATCGAAACTGCGCTTTGTCTTTGCCAAGACGACAGGCCAGCGTAAGGTGAGCATTACCAGCATTAAGATAAATGATGAAATGATTCCCGAAGTGGAATATCTGTTCGATAAACCGGAATCTGTGACCATCTCCTACAACATCGAGGCGGGTGAACTGTTGTCGTTACCTATCGATGATATCGCACAGACAGCAGACCCTACGGACTATATCTATTTCAATCAGGATGCTCAGGAATATGAGAACCTGATTAACGGAGCTGGGCTGACAGTAAGAGGTCCTATCTACCTGCGCGAGAGTGACAAACAGCTGGCAGGTACTATAACATACACCATTGGTGGCGGTGAAGAAAAGATTGCCAATTTTGCCATGCAACAAGCTGGCGACTTCAGTCGCAACCATACCTGGATAGTCTATGCCTACTATGCCGGTACCGGTAATTTGCAGGTGCAGTCACTATATGTGAAAGATTGGTCAACGAAAGAAATGAATTACGAATACTTTAATTGGTAAGGTTCAATAAAGGAGTAAGTAATGAGCATTAATAAGAAATATATCAGCATCTTATCGATTGCTATCGCCATGCTGCTAAGCGCCTGTTCTTCGGACAATTCCGAGGTGCAGACAACTTCTGCGGAAGACAAATCCGTAGGCGATAAGATACAGATAATGGCGTATGCTCCTCCATTTGCTAATGCCAACCCGCAAGACGCTGCTCCAACAGGATTTACTGCCTACACCCTCGACAAGGTGACAGAGATGGGTATCTATATGCTGGAGTCCACCGCCGCATCCTATACAGAGCAACGCTTGAGGTATGCCACGAAATGGTTTGCATACTTTAATCCGGACGCCAACAAACAATATACTGTCTATGGCTACATACCCAAGGCGGATGGTATGAGTAGCGGTCTGTCAAACGTAACTTTAGACGTCGCTACCCAGACCATCAACGGCGCTACCCTTACAATCAGTGGCATCAAGCCTGTGACCACCGATGACATCTGCATCATTACAGGAGTCAAGGAAACGAATACAGGTCTGATGGAAGGACAGTTCAGTTGGTACATGGCGAATGCCAACGACAATTTCTACATGTATCTGCTGTTGGACCATATCTATGCCTCGGTGAACTTCAGTATGATAATTGATGCAGAATATGCCCAGTTGCGAACCATCAAGTTGAAGACCATGATGTTACGCACTGATAAGGGAAGTGTCAATGCCACTATTAAGCTGACGCACAATGATACAGGTACAAGTCCTATTTCCAGTGCAACCTACACATCAGAAGGAACCAGCTATGAGGTGGAGATATTCAACGATGCTGAGGGTATAGCACTTGACACAGAGACTCCTTTGGTTATCAATACCTGTTTTGCTCCTGATCTGTCCAACAACCTGACAATGGTCACCACTTATGACGTGTACGACAGAAAGGGAAACTTGATACGTAAGAATTGCACAGCAACCAATAAAGTGCCTAATTTAGAGGCAGCTAGAGCACAACAAGTACAGTTGAATCTGACTGTCAACCCGACATACCTCAATGTTCTGTCAGATCCAGACTTGGACAACCCAACGGTAAAACCGAATAGATGAAGAAAACTATAATATGCGCAAAATAATAACCATCCTACTATTGCTTTGTTTGTCTGCATCACTGGTGCAGGCTCAAATCACTATTGGGGGTAATATATACGGAGGCGGTAATGCCGGCGACTTGGGCGGCAAAACTACCGTCAATATCTATGCTGGAGACCTGCACAACGTCTATGGCGGTGCCCGTCAGGCAAACGTAGGAGGCAGCGCATTCCTGCACATCGATGGTGAGCATGCCTCCAACTATATCATCATTGACAAGGCGTATGGTGGTAACGATATCGCAGGAACTATTGGTGCTTCTGACGAAATTCCAAGTGAACTGACAGAAGTAGGCTCTAAGGAGCAGAAAAAGAATGAGATAGACAATACATGGAACGCCTTTGTACGTATCTCACCAATCCCTGCCATTAACTATACTCAAGAAGAAATTGACGCAGCATCAGAGGGTGATGATGCTTATGGTAAAACTACCAGTGATACAAAAAATAAGATACCTATTTATATAGGCCAACTCTTCGGAGGGGGCAATGGTGATTATGACTACACTTCTAACAATAGCCCTTATAAAGGTAAGACAAGGCCTGATTTAGGTAAAACCTATCTTGAGCTTTTGGGTGGTTCCATCGTATATGCATACGGTGGTGGTAATAATGCGACAATTACAAACAGAAACGTTATCGCTCTGAAGAATCCGAGCAAGGTGGTAAATAGTATCAAAGATGCCACCAATCCTAACGCAGATAACACAGGTGAGTTGCTGACAAACGACCGCTTTGATAAAAGGATGGGTATCAACACCACCTTCTCTTACCCCAGCAGTGATGCCTACCAGATAGGTCGTTTCTTTGGTGGAAACAACAAGGCTGATATGGCTATTCGTCCTCGATGGAATCTGCAGCAAGGTAGAATCCGTAACCTCTATGGCGGCGGAAATGAGGGGCGTATGACTAGTCCAGAAGGTCTACTGCTGCAGGTAGAAGGTGCAGGCATGGTGGTTGACAACGTCTATGGCGGTTGTCGTAAGGCGGACGTGAAACCTTTGTATAACAACAACGATGCGACACCTGTGCCTTATAACAAAGTACAACTGGATCCTGCAGATAATCCTAATAACATTCCTGCCGGCTACGCTTCGCGTGTCAGAGTGGTTGCAGGTCATGTCAACAACGTTTATGGCGGTAACGACATCTCCGGTAACGTCTATGCCGGAAATACTGTAGGTGTCATGACACACGTTTATGGTGACGTATATGGCGGCGGTAACGGCTCTTATGCCTACACTGATAACCCGGCCTTGAAGGATGATCCACATTGGTCTGACTTCTACTATAATCCTGATGAAATTCTTGAAGCAGCAGGCATAACAGGCGTCTCAAATGACCTTAAGTCTGTCACAGCCCTCAACCTGATACGCCCTAACGCAGAGAAGGTGTCTATCCTCGTTAGAGGAGAAGAAGGCAATCCTACCATCGTGGATGGCGGACTCTATGTGGGTGGTAACAGTGCTTCGCTGCGAGAGAATGTTGCAGGCTCAAGTTCTGGCAACCAAACGCACATCAAGATTGGTTCATACAC
>JAEEGL014664871.1_pt1 | contig 15372 bp, 16 predicted proteins | sample 9134231 | NCBI WGS metagenome assembly JAEEGL01 (sample SAMN16246548, study PRJNA631951) | gut metagenome | biome: gut microbiome; feature: rumen; material: fiber-attached | host: Bos | place: Iran: Karaj | collected 2018-10 | reverse complement strand
GCAAAAAACCTTTTGGTCGTCCCATCCGAGCCTTTCGGGGTCGATGGCTACTTCCGCCTCGGCTATTGCGTCTCGAAGGAAATGATTGAGCGAGCCCTTCCGATTTTCAAAGCTGTATTCGAGGAAATCGCCTGAAACCGAAAAACAAAACCACATGCCCGACTGAAAGGAGCACAAATCATGAAATTCAAGATGATTCACGAAAACTACAATGTGCAGAATCTGGAAAAATCCCTGGCATTTTATGAAAAGGCTCTCGGCCTGAAGGAAATCCGCCGAAAAACGGCGCAGGATGGCTCGTTCATCATTGTCTATATCGGCAATGACGCCTCCGATTTTGAACTGGAACTCACCTGGCTCGCGGACCATCCTGATCCTTACGATATTGGAGAAGAGGAATTCCACCTGGCCTTTCGCGTGGATGATTTCGAAGCGGCGCACCAGCTGCACGAGGCCATGGGCTGCATCTGCTTTGAGAATCCTTCCATGGGAATCTATTTTATTCAGGATTCGGATGGCTACTGGCTCGAGGTTATCCCTACAAGAGACTGATTCCGCACTCAATCCAAAAGAAATCGGACCCGCCCATGCTTTCTGCTGGGGCGGGTTCTCTCTATATCAAATTCCGGTATGACTGTTCAGTACTGCCCGATGACCTGTTGATCAAATCCAGCTTCGGCAAGTCTTCGTCCGGCTTCCCAAACCGCCTCCGGGATTTCCACGGGCACCTGGTAGCCAAGTTCTGCATACACCCGACAGCGCTGCAGGTCACCCACCATCAGCTGCATAGTACTCTCCAGGGGAGCCGCCTTGCAGGGGTAGTCCTCAAAACTCAGAGCTGGTGTGCTAAGGTACCAGTGCACAGCACTCCATTGCTTGCGGCCTGTTGCCCAGACACGCTTTGCCATGTACGGTTTACATACCCCGATAATAGAAGAGGGGGACAATCCTTTCGCCTCCACCAGTGCTTTCGAGAACTGAATGTTTTCCCCGGTGTTCGTGGACCGATCCTCAATGAGGAGCACATCCTCCGGTACGCCTAAAGCTGCACAGCGCTCTGCGAACAGTACGGCCTCGGGTTTCGGGAAGGTGCCCGCAGTCATCTTTCCATATCCCCCAGAGCAGATGATGAGTGGTGCAGCTCCGCTGAGATAGAGTTTCGCTGCATGCTCTGCCACACGCAGGTCATGCGAACCCGCTGCCAGAATGAGATCAGCATAATCTGTGGTCGGCACGTCAGACAGGAAGTCATAAACGGTCTTCGCGTCGGCAAACAGCTTTCCGGTTAGTTCGGGCATGTGTGCGTCCTCCTTTTGTTCCGGGCGGGGGATTCTTTTATCCCAATCATTATACAGGATCCCGGAGCAGTTGAAAATAGCTGTTTTGCTGAGACCGAGGAAATGAAGCTGAAAATCAGCCAAAGAAGACTGATCATGACAAGACAAAATTGTACACATGAACGAGGAAAAAAAGCTTGCTTTATTTCGCTAATGTGTTATTATAGCAAAGTAATAATTCCGTAAAGGAGAACTACTATGAAAAAAATCATTTCTGTTTTTGTGGTCCTTGTCATGATCCTGGCACTGAGCGCATCCGCCTTTGCTGCGGACGAAAAAACCTTTATTATGGGTATCGACCCGGAATATCCCCCATTTAGCTACCTTGGCGACGACGGCAACTACACGGGCTTTGATGTAGAAGTCTGCCAGGCAGTCTGTGATCTGCTCGGCTGGAAGCTTGAAATCTTTGGCGTAAACTGGGATGAGAAGCTCATTCAGCTCGACTCCATGGAGTGCGACTGCGTATGGTCTGGAATGACCATTCTTGACAGCATGAAAGAAGCAGGATATAACATTTCTGAGCCCTACTATGACAACACCCAGGTCTTAGTTGTAAAAGAAGACAGCGGTTTCAAGACCTCCGAAGACCTTGCGGGCAAAGTGGTAGCGGTACAGCTTGGCACCTCCGGTGAAGCCCTGCTCAACGGCGATCTGGAAGATCTGGCAAAAACATTTGAAAATGTGATCACCTGCGACAGCTTCCTGAAATGCTTTACCGAGCTTGAGGGCAACGCGGTTGACGCGGTGTTTGTCGATCTGCCGGTTGCTGCAAGCTATGTTGCAAAGCATGAAGGCCTCGCAATCATTGATGAAGCTCTTGGTGCCGAGCAGTATGGCATTGCCTTCCGAGCTGCCGATAAAGAACTCTGCGAAGAGGTCGACGCTGCTGTTCAGGAACTGGTCGAGAACGGCACCTATGCCGAAATCGCTGCAAAAGAGGAGTATGTCGACATCGTGAACAATCTGCTCTTCCTGAATGGCGCTGAAGAAGCAGAGGCAGAAGAAGCTGCTGCGGCCTGACTTATTTTTCCTGTTAAAGCTATATAAATAAAACCCAAAGACCCGAAAGCGCATTTTCATGCGCTTTCGGGAAATTCTGTCTATACCCGTACTCTGACTCTTAGAAAATGAGGTTTCTGCCATGTCGTTAATGACAATGATCATGAAGATGAGCGAGGGTCTTGGCAAGACCTGTGCCATCTTCTTCCTGACTCTGCTCTTCTCACTTCCTTTAGGTATGATTATTGCGCTCCTGCGCATGAGCAAGGTCAAAGTTGTCTCTGCGATCACCAGATTTTTGATCTCCGTCCTCCGCGGAACTCCATTGATGCTGCAGCTTCTCGCAGTGACCTACGGCCCCTACTATCTTTTCGGCACCAATGTTGCCCGCAACAAGCTGGTTCCTGTCGTCATAGCATTTGCGATCAACTACGCGGCATATTTTGCCGAAATCTACCGTGGCGGCATTGAATCGATTCCCGTCGGACAGTATGAAGCGGCCGAAGTTCTCGGATACACCAAATTCCAGACCTTCATGCGCATCATTCTGCCGCAGGTCATCAAACGTATCATGCCAAGTGTCACCAACGAGGTTGTTACCCTGGTCAAAGATACGTCTATGGCTTTCACCGTCTCCTATCAGGAGATGTTTACGATCGGAAAGCAGATTGCCAACTCCCAGACGAGCTTCATGCCGTTTGTGGTCGCGGGCGTGTTTTACTATGTCTTTAATGCGATCGTCGACTATCTGATGGGCAGAGTCGAGAAGAGACTGGATTATTATCGTTGAGGGAGTGTGGAGAAATGGCAGAGAATAAAATGAATTCCGCGGATATCGGTTCTGCGCCAAGCATCCTCAGCATCCGTAGCCTGCAAAAATCCTTTGGGAATCTTTCCGTTCTGAAGGACATCTCCCTCTCAGTGGAACGTGGAAACGTCATTTCCATCATCGGCCCGTCCGGCTCGGGAAAATCCACCCTTCTGCGTTGCGCATCCTTTCTGGAGCGCGCAGACGGAGGAGATATTCTGTATGACGGACAGTACGCCATGCGGGAAGGCGTCTATGCTTCCAAAACGGAATTGAATCGCTTCCGGACCCGTTTCGGACTGGTATTCCAGAACTTCAACCTTTTTCCGCACTACTCGGTGTTGCGAAACATCTCCGAACCGCCCATTCTCCATGGTGAGAACAGGGAAGAAGTCCGCGAGCGAGCCATGGGTCTGCTCCGGAAGATGGGATTGGAAGGGAAGGAGAACGCCTATCCCTATCAGCTCTCCGGCGGCCAGCAGCAGCGCGTGGCCATTGCCCGTGCCTTGGCCCTGAATCCCGAGGTCCTCTACTTTGACGAGCCAACCAGCGCTCTGGATCCTGAGCTCACCGGCGAAGTATTGAAGGTCATCCGCCAACTGGCCGAGGATAAGATGACCATGGTGGTGGTAACACATGAAATGCCCTTTGCCCGGGCCGTCAGCAATCATGTGATTTTCATGGACGGCGGCGTTATTGTCGAGCAGGGCCATCCGGAAGAGGTTTTCGGCAATCCGACGCAGGAACGGACGAAACAGTTCCTGAAGAACTATCAGCAATGACCAGGAGCATCACTTACAGCCTGATCGACCCGACCGGAAACATCACACTCCTCGTCGAGACACCCGTCCCCGTCGAAGTTCAGCCTGCTGTTGCCCGGCAGCTGATGGCCCTGGAACCTGCGACCGAGCAGGTTGGCTTTGTCACCTGTGCAGAAGACGGCGTCAGTCTGCGCATGGCCGCCGGTGAGTTCTGCGGTAATGCTACCATGAGCGCGGCTGCGCTGTACATGCAAAATAGCAGAAAAACGGAAGCCGTTGTATGTGTGCGGGTCTGTGGGACCGGCTGTGTACAGGTTCACATGACAGCGGTTCCAGGTGATGTCTGGAAGGGCACAGTTACCATGCCGCAGCCCCTCTCTGTTGGCAGGGAATGCATGCCCGACGGCAGAAAGCTCCCCGTAGTTCGCTTTCCCGGTCTTGCGCATGTCATTCTGGAGAAGGAGATCGAGCCGTCAGAAGCCGAATTCCTTGCGGCAGACTGGTGTCAGAAAATGGATACAGCCGCTCTCGGCCTCATGTTCCTGAACAGGGAGACAAGCTCCTTGAAACCCCTGGTATATGTGCCCGCAGCGGGGACCCTCTTCTGGGAGACCTCATGTGCAAGCGGCACCACGGCGGTTGGTGCTTTCCTGGCGGCAGAAGCTGATAAAAGCATTAGCCTTTCTCTCAGCCAGCCTGGCGGCACACTGGAGATTTTTGCCGACCCGATAGGACCGCTCCTGCTGAGCGGAAAGGTACGCATTCTGCACCGGACGACCGACATCACCGTCACAATGACATAAAAAGCCACGTGTAAAACACGTGGCTTTTTCTTTCGTTATGGGGTTTTCGGCAAAGAGCGGTTTGAGATTCTTTACCGCTGCAGCATCCATGATCATAATATCTTTGATTTTATCCCGATGTTTTTGGTACGGGAAAGAAGACTTCCTGATTACTCTACCGGGAGTTCATCGCGCAACGCCAGCAGTTCTTCGGGCGTAAAGGTGTATTTCTTTCCGCAAAACTGGCAGGTAACTACGGTCGGGCTATCCTCTGCGGCCAGCTCCTCCAGAGCAGCGCGTCCCACGCTCTGCAGCGCAGTAGCGATACGCATACGGGTACAGCGGCATCGGTAAAAAACCTCATCCGTTGCCAGAATCTGAGGCTCCAGCCCTTTCAACACCTGGTGCAGCACATCCATAGGGCCATCCTCATGCAGGATGGTTGTCAGCTGGTCCATCAAAAAAATGTTATCCTCAATCTTCTGAATCAGTTCTTCAGGAGCACCGGGCAATAGCTGTACCAGAAAACCGCCAGCCGCCAGAATACTTTTGTCTGTTCCGACCAGCACACCCAACCCACAGGCTGATGGCACCTGCTCGCTTTCCACAAGGTAGGCGGTCAGATCTTCTGCGACTTCGCCGGATATGAGCTCCACGCTGCCGATGTACGGCTCTTTCAGTCCCAAATCCCGGCTCACAGTCAGGGTACCATCCCGACCAATCAGCCCTCCGACGTCCAATTTCCCGTCCGTGCGGGTCGGCAGATCTGCTGTCGGTTCATCCACATAACCGCGTACATTGCCTGCGCTGTCTGTAACTGCCACCACATTCCCGATGGGACCTCCGCCGCTCAGTCGCAAAGTCAGGGTGTCATCTTTGCCCTTCATGGCATTGCCAAGCAGCGAAGCCCCCAACAGAGTCCGGCCCAGTGCAGCGCTTGCTGTTGGGCTAAGACTGTGAATTTGCCGTGCCTCTTCTACGATATCCTGTGCCGTAATCACGGCGATCTTCACCATGTCGTCCGCGGCGACCGCATGTATGATCTGTCCCATAATTCCAACTCCGTTTCCTCTTGTGTAAAACTGCAATTCATTTTATAATCGGCAGTTATCATACACCGTTTCCGTCAGATGAGTCAAGTCCAAAGGACCCGTTTCAGCCTGTGGTGTAATTCTACTGTTCGAAACTGTTCCTTTGTGGTATAATCGGCCCTGACCGCTTATCTCTGCACGTGAAACGCGGCTAAGGAGACGAAATGTTATGAGCTTTGGCATCATCCTGCACGAACCCGAGCAACCCGGCAACACCGGTGCCATCGGGAGAACCTGTATCTGCGCGGGGGCAAGCCTGCATTTGATTCGTCCGTTGGGCTTTTATACCGACGAGAAGTCCGTCAGGCGCGCAGGGCTGGACTACTGGCCACGCCTCGGTGTGCGGGAGTATGACAGCTACAGGGATTTCCTGTCTCAGCACCCTCAGGCACGTGTCTGGTTTCTCACCACCAAAGCATCGCGTACCATTGCCGAAGGGGAGTACTGTGACGGCGACTTCCTGATGTTCGGCAAGGAAAGTGCCGGCATCCCAGAGGAGATCCTTCTAACCGCGCCTGAGCGTTGTGTCCGCATCCCGATGAGGGAAGGCGAGCGTTCCCTGAACCTCTCAAATGCGGCGGCTGTCGCCCTGTATGAGGCACTGCGTCACATTGACTACGCAGGACTGGAAAAGACAGGACATTTCCGCAGCATGCAACCCTGAAAACGGAAGAATTGACTGCCCGGCCAATGGCGCTCTCTTGACGCGAAAAGCCGGGCTTTCTGACGCCAAAAAACTTAAAAAAGTCCTTTACTTTTGTTTTTTATAAGCGTATAATTGCATACACTTACACAGGTACAGCAAAACACGCGTGCTCGCGAGAACAATTTCAGGAGGCTTTCCATGCTGGAACTATCACCAAGGACCAATCTCCTGGAGGAGAACGACTACCGTTACTCCCTGCAGGATGTCAGAGACCCGGTTCTCTATCGGGATGTATATAATTACGAGGAAATCCCAAAAGTCGCATTCAACCACCGGCGCGTACCCATGAACATGCCTGAGGACATCTGGATCACCGATACCTCGTTCCGGGACGGGCAGCAAGCCTTCCACCCCTACACCCCGGAACAGATTGTCACCCTGTTCAAGCTGATGTCCCGGCTGGGCGGACCCTACGGAATCATTCGACAAACTGAGTTCTTTATTTATTCCAAACGTGACCGCGAAGCGATTGAACGCTGCCGTGACCTGGGGTTGAAATTCCCCGAGATCACCACATGGATTCGCGCCAGCCGTGAGGATTTCAGGGCGGTTCGGGACCTCGGTATTCGCGAAACCGGTATTCTGGTTTCATGCAGCGATTATCACATCTTCAAGAAGCTCAAGAAAACTCGCCGCGAGGCAATGGAAATGTACCTTGCCACCGTGAAGGACGCTTTCGAGGCAGATGTCATGCCACGCTGTCATCTGGAGGATGTAACCCGCGCCGACTTCTATGGCTTTGTCGTGCCCTTCGTAAACGAGCTGATGAAGCTTTCCGAGGAGACCGGCATCCCGGTTCGCATCCGTGCCTGCGACACCATGGGCTATGGAGTCCCTTATACCGAGGTTGCCTTGCCCCGTAGTGTCCCCGGCATTATCTATGGTTTGCAGCACTATTCGGGGGTTCGCAGCGAGCACCTGGAGTGGCACGGCCACAATGATTTCTATAAAGCCGTTTCCAATGCGGCAACAGCCTGGCTATACGGTGCCAGCGGCGTCAATTGCACCTTGCTCGGCATCGGCGAGCGCACAGGCAACGTTCCTCTCGAGGCTATGGTTATGGAGTACGCTTCGCTGCGTGGCTCGCTGGACGGCATGGACCCCACGGTAATCACCGAGATTGCAGATTACTACAAGAATGAGATCGGTTACAGCATCCCGCCGATGACCCCCTTTGTTGGCCGCAACTTTAATGTTACCCGTGCCGGCATCCACGCCGACGGCCTTCTGAAGGACGAGGAAATCTATAATATCTTCGACACGGGTAAAATTCTGCACCGCCCTGCGTCAGTCGCCATCGGAAAGAATTCCGGCCTCGCGGGCATCGCCTACTGGGTGAACCAGAACTACGGACTTACGGGCAGCATGGAACTGAACAAGCAGAGCCCGCTGGTCATCAAACTGAAGGAATGGGTGGACAGCCAGTACGAGGACGGTCGTACGGCGTCCCTTGCCAACGAGGAGCTCGAAAGCAAAATCCAAGAGCTTTCCGGCGGCGTGCTGAAACCTGTTCACTGACGGAGGGGACTTAAACCATGGAACACAGAAGTATATCCATTGCAGATCAGATCTTTGAGCAGCTGGAGCGCGACATCCTCTCTGGCAAATATGCCCGAGGCGAGATCCTCAGCGAGATGAGTCTCTCCAAGCAGCTGGGCGTCAGCCGCACCCCTATCCGCGAGGCAATTCGTCGTTTAGAGCAGGAGGACTTCCTGGAAGAGAGCGGCCGCGGCGCCGTCGTGGTGGGAATTTCCCGAGCGGATATGGAGGATATGTACGAGATCCGCCTTCAGATCGAGGGTCTGGCAGCTCGCCGTGCAGCGCAGAATATCTCAGAAGCAGAACTCCATGCCATGCGCGATGTGCTTGATTTGCAACGCTTTTACTGCGAAAAGGGAGGAGAAAACAGCTCCGACCAGATCAAAAACCAGGATTCCGATTTTCACCTGCTGCTCTACCGCAGCACGGGAAGTAAATCTTACTTCAAAACCCTGTATGCCTTGCATAAGCGCATGACCAAATACCGCAAGGTTTCGGTCTCCAAGCAGAGCCGCGCCATGCAATCCCTTCAGGAGCACGAGGAGATCTACAATGCGCTCGTCGCGCATGACAGCGATGCCGCCGAGCAGGCAGCCCTTTGCCATGTGCGCAATGCCCGCGACAGAATGAAGGAGATGGAGGTTTGAGTCATGGAAATGGAAATCAAGGCTGCTGTGGAACAGTTTGAGGCCTTGCTGTGGAATCAGCTGGCGCGTCAGGAATGTATGCAGCAAGCTGCAGAGGAGAAGAACTTTGCCACGTTGGATCACATTGTCATCGGCCTCATCGATGGCGATGGCATCGGCCCAATCATCATGCGGCAGGCCCGACGCCTGTTGGAAAAACTCCTTGTTTCTGAACTCGCCTCCGGTCGGGTCGAACTGCGTCAGATTAACGGTCTCACTATCGAGAACCGCCTTTCCTGCGGCAAAGCTGTCCCGGACGACGTACTCGAAGCAATTAAGGAATGCGATGTCCTGTTGAAGGGCCCCACTACTACGCCAAAGGGCGGCAGTTTGGAGAGTGCCAATGTCACCCTGCGGCGCGAACTGGACCTCTTCGCCAACGTCCGCCCCGTCTCGGTTCCTGAAGAAGGCATCGACTGGATCTTTTTCCGTGAGAATACCGAGGGCGAATACGCACTCGGCAGCCATGGTATCGAGCTCCCGGACAAGCTCACCATGGACTTTAAAGTAACCACCGACGCAGGAACCCGACGTATCGCCAGGGCTGCCTTTGAATATGCCCAACGAAACGGCAAAAACAGCGTCGCCATTGTGACCAAGGCCAACATCATGAAGAAGACCGACGGCATGTTCTCACGTATCGCGCATGAAATTGCTGCCGACTATCCCGAGATCGACACCGATGATTGGTACATTGACATCATGACTGCGAATCTGGTGAATCCCACTGTCCGAAGTAAGTTCCAGGTTTTCCTGCTTCCCAATCTCTATGGTGACATCATCACCGATGAAGCCGCACAGATTCAAGGCGGCATCGGTACTGCCGGCAGCGCCAACATCGGCGGACAGTATGCCATGTTTGAGGCTATCCATGGTTCGGCGCCAAGAAAAATTGAAGCAGGTGAAGGCGACTTTTCGAATCCTGCCAGCATTTTCAAGGCAGCCGAGCTGATGTTACGGCACATCTCCATGACGGATAAGGCCGATCGTTTGAAGGACGCCCTCTCTGTCTGCATGGAAACCGAAAAGCGTATTGTTGTCACCGGTCATCGCGACGGTGCGACTTGCGCCGAATTTACCGATTATCTATTGGAGAAACTGTGAACAGAAAGAGATATTTGTTCTTTGATATCGATGGGACGCTCCTGGCCGGCGGCTATCTTGGCTACGTACCCGAATCCACAAGAATCGCTGTCGAGAAGCTGAAAGCTGCGGGACATTTCCTGGCCATTGCCACGGGGCGTGCACAGTGGATGGCCAAGCCATACATGCAGATGCTGGGTTTCCACAACATGGTCAGCGACGGTGGAAATGGCCTTACTGTTGAAGATGAACTGCTCGGCATCGAGCCCCTCTGCAAGGAGGATATCGCAAACCTGGTGGACGAATGCGAAGTACGGGGTTTCCCTTGGGCTTTGCAGACCGACAACAGCGATACGCGCCTGGTGCCGGATAACCGCTTCTATGAAGCCACCCACGACGATTATCTGAAATGCCGCGTTGTCCATGGGCTTGATCCCAGAAAGCAGGACAAGATCTTCAAAGCCTATGTCGCTTGCCCCGAACCGGAGGAGTACACCCTGCAAACACTGAGAAAGCTGCCCTGGTGCCGTTATATGCCTCCGTATTTCTTCGTCGAGCCGACGGACAAGGCCGCGGGCATTAAACGGATGATGGACTGCTTTCAGGCGGATTACCGCGATGTCATTGTCTTTGGTGACGGGGCCAATGACCTGGGCATGTTCATTGACGAGTGGACCAAGGTCGCTATGGGCAATGCAATTCCCGAATTGAAGGCAAAGGCCGATTATATCACCACAGATGTCAACCACGACGGCATCTACAACGCCTGCCTGGCTTTGGGTCTGTTTGAAGCATAAAAAGAAGCTACACATATGGACAAACTGACAGCCGGTCCAGATACTGGGCCGGCTGTCACCATATATGATGCTTTACAGAAAGTAGAAATCCGTATAAAATAAAACAACTCAGAATTCGGCAGGAGGAGAAACCATGAAAAGATTCTTATGTGTTATGACCGCCATTCTGCTCTGTGCCGTGTTCCTCATCGGGCTTGTCCCACGGGAAGAGGAATACCGTATTGCAGACGGAAACAGAATCAATTTCGGACAACTGTTCGGCGACCTGCTCAGCGCATATGAGAATCCGTCTTCACAGAGCAATGCAAAAATAGACTTTGACCTCGAGACAATCAGAGCGGTGGATTTCAGAGACTATGCCGTGGCGAAATCTGTTGCAGACCACTGGCGTCGGGTGTATCTGGACCCCAATTACCGACTGTATCTGTATCAGGGGGACGGTACCGCAGCCGAACTGCTGAATACGGATATTCCGGACTCGGCCTCCCACGCGTTCGTTGTACTTGGTTATGAGCTGAAAGACGGGGCAATGACGCCTGAACTCAAAGGCCGATGTGAAACTGCGGCGGCAGCAGCAAGAGCTTTCCCCAATACCATCCTCGTGTGCTCCGGCGGCGCAACAGGGGAAAACAACCTTGATCACCACACAGAAGCGGGGATGATGGAGGCGTACCTTACAGAAACCTGTGGAATCGACATGGAGCGCATCTTCATCGACGAGAGAGCCATGACAACTGCCGAAAACGCCGTTAACACTCTTGCCATTCTCAGGGACCGGGGAGTTCGGACCATGACCGTCGTCACCTCATCCTATCATCAGCGCTGGGGCCAGGTGCTGTACAACGCTGTGGCAGCGCTGTACGGCCAGCAGTACGGACATCACCCTGAAATAATCGGGAACTACTGTTATAACATCGAGCCTGAAAATGAACTCTACCGAAACGATGCCCGTATTGCTTTAAATCAGCTCGGATCCATCCTTGGACTTCCGCGACAAGCGATGAGCGCCGTCCGTGGTTAAGATCGATTGTGCAGCAGAAAACAACCCGCTGCTCCTCACGAAACAAAGGATGCAAAAAAAGATTTATATAATAACCGACCCGCAGCAGGGAGAGTGCTCCTGCTGCGGGCTGTTACTTTTCTTGAGGCTGGGACTAATTCATTACAAGGCGTACCTCAGTTAGAATCTGTTCCGTCTTGTCGTGGCTCAGAGATACAGGAATCGAAGCTTTTCCTCAATTGCCACAGGCATGTCCAGGTCAAAGAGGCCGCCCTGCATAAAATCGAAACCGACGGCGGTTACCGCTTCCGACACATCACCGGTCAGCAGTCTGCAGAGCACAGCCGCAATCAAAAAGTCCCCGTAGGGACCGGCATGCTCGCCGTCCTTATAATACAGCTCGATATCGGGATACTTTTTGCAGATATTTCTCCATACAACACCGACCGGAGCCAGAAGTGCATGGCACTCTCTTGCCAGTGCTTCACAGGTGTCGACCATGATCTGCTGATGCTCCGGAAAGCGCTTTTCTGCCCAGGTCATAAATACAACCGGAACCACTCCGCAGCGATGGCATAGGGAGGTGATTTCCTTTCCGAACTGCATGGTTGCCTCGACGGCGGGATAAGGATGTGCTGCCTGCTGAATGACGCAGTAATCATATCCTCCATACATCAGGTTGAAACGAAGCGAAAAGTATTCTTTCCGGTGCCATTCCAAATCGCGGCAGCTGTATGCAAGCATCGTTACGCTTGATTGCGCTCCGGTTGTCTGTTCCACAAACCGGGCGAACAGTTCCGGCATATCGTTGAAGTAGGTGTGGCTGTTGCCAACAAATAAGACTTTCATAAATCTGTTTTACTTCCCGGCGCGGTACTCCAGAATTGCGTCCCGCATCCGCTCCAGACCGGTTTGGATCATGAAGCGCGGCATCGCCAGATTCAGACGGATATATCCTTCGGCGTTGTCCACGAAGAGGGAGTTTCCGCCCTCCAGCAGCACTCCCGCGTTGTTGGCGAAGAAACCTGGCAGGTCTTCAACACCTGGAAGACAGGGTCCCATGTTCACCCAGGCCAGATAGGTTGCTGCGGGGATGTTCATAATGGCTTCCGGAAGATTTTCAGTAAGAAATTCCTTGACGAAGGCAAAGTTGCCGTCCAGATACACGCGGAGTTCCTGCAGCCAGGGACCGCCAAAGTCATAGGCAGCCTTTGCTGCTGTCAGCGACAGCGGATTGACCATGCCAAAGAGCTTGTCGCGGCTGCGGAAGATCTCACGCAGATGCGGATCACGGATGATTACATTGGAAAAAGCAAGACCTGCCATGTTGAAGGTCTTGGTCGGAGCCATACAGGTGATCAGCTTCGGATATTCCGGCATGATCTTCGCCATCGGGGTATGCTTCTGGCCCACACGCAGGAGATCGCAGTGAATCTCATCGGAGATGATCCAGAGATTGTATTTTTCTACGATTTGAGCGACGCGGGATAGTTCCTCCTCAGTCCAGATCCGGCCCGTGGGATTCTGAGGGTTGCACCAGAAGAGCAGTTTGCAGCGCGTGTCAGAGCATTTCTTTTCAAAGTCTTCAAAGTCCAGGAGGAACTCGCCGTTCTTGTTCTTTTTCATCGGCGAGACCAGGACACCCAGATTCGAATACTCAGCTGCGTGGAGAAAATACCCATAGGCGGGGGTGTTCATCAGCACATTTTCATCTTTCGTGCACAACGTCTCTGTCAGCTGATAAAGCGCGGGGATAATGCCCGGGGTGAAGCATAGCTGTTCCTGTGGGAAGCTCCAGTCATATTGGTCTTTGCACCATTTGCTGAAGGACTCGTAATAACTGCTGTCATAGACCCCGGTATAACCGAAGATACGACGATCCAGTCTTGCGCGCAGCGCGTCAAGAATCTTCGGCGCAACGCCAAATTCCATATCTGCTACCCACATTCGGACAAATTCCTCATCCTTATAGGGAAAGACCTTTTCAGGACCGGCATGGAAGATATATCCACGAAAACCGTCCGTATTCAGCGCGTTGGTACCCCGTCTGTCGATAATCTCGTCAAAATTGGTCGCCATGTGCGTTCCTCCTTGTCTTTTTTATGAATCAGGTGAGATGATTCTATCACAAGTACGGACGCTGTTCAACCGAAAACCAAAGAGCCGCGCGCCCCTTTCAAACCAACTCGATCCAGAAGGATGTCTCATTGAACTGAAAAAAATCAGGGACCGCATCCATCACAAACGCGGTCCCTGTTAACGGTATTTCCTTCTCATTTACCTTCACGGTGTGCGAAGCTCTCATAGAACTCTTTCAGCATTTTCAACGCCTTCTTTCTGTAGTGTTATCATTCTCTGGAAAACAAATCCCGTCATTCTCCCTCGCAGACTGCAAAGATCGCATAGTACTCTTTCAGCATTTCCGGCACCTTCTTTTTCTGTATTTTGCCCTGTTCTCTAGGACGAGTGTATGATAACACAGAAAAAAGAAACAATAAAATACATATAATAAGGCATTATAAATATGAAAATCATATGACAACACAGCGGGAGGACGGGTTTACTTCAAAAACTGGACTATCAGACTATGCTGCCTAAAGCTGGGCTGCAACTACAACGCCTACGATTATCACCGCTCCGACGATTTCACGGATTGAGGGAATTTCTCCCAGCAGTAGCAGTGCGAACAGAATTCCATACACAGTCTCCATGGACGAACAGATGCCTGCAAGCTGTGCGGGCAGTTCCTTCAGGCTGGAAATGAACAGTGTATGTGCCAGTGCGGTTGTAACAACTCCCAGGAACAACAGCAGGAAGAGATCCGTATATGAAAAACAGATTCCTGACTTCAACATGAATGGGAGCAGCAGAACTGCCGCAGCTGCCTGTTCATAAAACGCGGTCAGCATTCCGTTGTACCGAGTTACAAACACTTTGTTCATAACGGTGAGAAACGCATAGGACATAGCCGAGACGAGCCCTACAGCAATCCCGAGAAACATCTCATTCTTCACAGAGAGTTCGGGAACTGTAACCACAACACCAAGCAGAATGACTGCCGCAGCCAAAACACTGCGTAGTCTGACCTTCTGGTGAAAAAACAGCGGTTCAAGAAAGGTCACAAACATGGGAAAAGATGAAAACGTAATCGTTCCGATGGCCACAGTAGACAGCTGTATTGCTTTCAGAAATGTCCACCAGTGCAGGGCCAGAATCGCCCCTGCGCAGATCAGCAGGAAAAAGTCCTTTTTGTCAGCGATTCGGAATCGCTGATTTCTGATCAGCATGGTAATTCCCAATGCAATGGAAGAGAAGAAAACACGGCCGAATGTAATCACGAGTGCAGGCTGATGAATCCACTTGGCAAATAACCCTGCCAGTCCGAATAACAGCACAGCTAAATTAACAGAAATGACAGCGCGTTTTTTCAAGGAATTCACCCCCTGCAAGTTCCGAATTACCATAGACAATGTGTCTTCCGGCAAAATTCGGACTGACAGATTAATTCTACCATAACAACACAAGTACGACAACTGGAAAGCATGTTCATCCTGACAGGCAGTGAGGAGGACGGTACAGATTGTTTCTATGGATTTCCAGAGGGTCTTTGCTTTCCTGTTTTGCACCTGTTTCTCTCGGGATTTCAACAGTTTAGACAGGTGAAGTCGCGACTCATTACAAAGTTTTGAAATACAGCAGAGGACGGAGCGCTGCTACGTGATTGAGGATCCTGCTTTTAACCTGCCAGCCTGTTTTGACGAAAGAAACCAGAATGAGTAT
>JAEEGL014310238.1_pt1 | contig 15372 bp, 11 predicted proteins | sample 9134231 | NCBI WGS metagenome assembly JAEEGL01 (sample SAMN16246548, study PRJNA631951) | gut metagenome | biome: gut microbiome; feature: rumen; material: fiber-attached | host: Bos | place: Iran: Karaj | collected 2018-10 | reverse complement strand
CGTATGCCTCTCGCGTGACTACTTCTCGTGCAAGCTGAAGATAGGCTTCAGCGCCCTTTGAGCGTATGTCGTAATTAATGATCGTTTTTCCATGGCTGGGCGCTTCGGAAAGGCGCACGTTCCGCGGAACGACCGTCTCCATCATCTTGCCCGGGAAACAACGCTCAGCTTCAGCTCTGACCTGCTTCGCTAGTTTGTTCCTTGCATCGTACATCGTCAGAAGCACGCCAAGGATCTTAAGGTCCTTGTTGAGCCGCTTCCGGACCTGCTCATACGTTTTCATAAGCTTGACGATGCCCTCCAGGGCAAAAAACTCACATTGCAGAGGTATGAGCACTTCGTGCGATGCGCAGAGCGTGTTGATGGTGATCAGCCCCAAAGACGGCGGGCAATCCAGGATGACATAGTCGTAGCTGTCGGCGATCGGTCCCAGAAGATCGGCCAGATAGTATTCCCTGAGCATCTTATCGACTAGCTCTATTTCCATGCCGACGAGATCCGTGGTCGAAGGAAGCAGCGAAAGATACGGGATGGCCGTGGGCAGCAGGGTGTCTTCCATGCCTGATTTTCCGCAAAGAGCGGTGTAAAGATTGCTTTTGAGGTTTTGCTGATCGAATCCAAGCGAACTGGTCGAATTCGCCTGAGGATCGCAATCCACAAGGAGCACCCTGTTTTCCATGACGGCCAATGCCGCAGAAAGATTCACAGACGTCGTTGTTTTGCCGACGCCGCCTTTTTGATTCGCGATTGCTATTATCCTGGCCAAAAAAAATCTCCTTCATGCGTTTTTTTTCAATAAGCGCAGATAAGGAGAATGGCAAGTGTTTCACGTGAAACATTTTCTGCATGCTTAGAGCCTGTTACCACGAACAGTTTTATATAACATATGGCGAAACAGACTGACCCGTGAAACGCAAGATGTTTCACGTGAAACATGGAAATGCAATAAAACAAACGATATCAATAAGTTTATGAAAAAAAGACGTAATGATGACGATAGGAAAGTTCAGAAAAAGCAGCGGGAGCGCAGATCAATGGCCGATAAGGTTGTATTTTTTGAGTTTGTAGGACATGAGGGTCCGGGAGATATCAAGGAGTTCGGCAGCACGTGCCTGGACGAATTTTGCGCGGACAAGGGCGCGCTTAATGAGCGCGGCTTCGATGCGGTCGAGCGTGTCAGCCAAATTGAGTTCAACAGGCAACAGATCCACGACGCTTTTAAACTGGGATTCCTCATCGCGTATCTCAAGGGGAAGGTCATCCACGTTGATGACGTCACCGGGGACCATGACCATGCATCGCTCAAGAATGTTTTGAAGCTGCCGTATGTTGCCCGGCCATTCATAGCTGCACAGGTAGTTCTGGGCCTCCATGGAAAAGCTTTTCATGGAGATGTTGTTTTCCTTGGAGATCTTGTCTGCAAAATGGGCGATGAGAAGCGGGATGTCCTCGCGGCGTTCGCGCAGCGGAGGGAGGGGAATCTGCACTACGTTGAGGCGGTAGAAGAGATCTTCGCGGAAGGTGCCCTCTTCCACCATTTTGGATAGGTTTTTGTTGGTCGCCGCAACGATGCGGATGTCGACGCTGATGGGTTCCGTCCCGCCGACCCGTTCAAAAACGCGCTCTTGCAGCACTCGGAGGAGCTTCACCTGGAGATCAGCGCTCAGTTCTCCTATTTCGTCGAGGAAAAGGGTGCCATGGTCAGCCTGTTCGAAACGACCGCGGCGAGTTGCGACGGCACCGGTGAAAGAACCTTTTTCGTGACCGAAAAGCTCGCTTTCCAGAACGCCGGCATTGAATGCCATGCAGTTGACGGAAACGAAGGGGCCTTCTTTCCGCGGGGAACTGAAGTGGATGGCTTTGGCGACGAGTTCTTTTCCCGTGCCGGATTCGCCTGTGAGAAGCACCGTAGATTTGCTTTGGGCAACCCTGTCCACAATGGAAAGGGTGTCACGAATGGCTTTGGATTTGCCGATGATATGATGCAGTTTATAGCGGTCTTCTAGGGATTCCTGGAGGAGCTTGTACTGCTTGTGAGACCGGGAAAGCTCGACGGCGTTATGTACGGTCAAGAGGAGTTCGTCGTTGGCAAAGGGCTTGGTCAAATAGTCGAAGGCGCCGTAGCGCATGGCGTCGACAGCGCTTTCTATGCTGCCGAATGCCGTCATGATGAGGACCGGTATGTCGGGCCAGGACTTTTTGATGCGCTGCAGGACTTCCTTTCCCGTGAGTTTGGGCATCTTCATGTCGGTGATGACGACGTCGACTTCGGATTCGTCCAGATAATAGAGGGCGAGTTCGGGGTCGTTGAGCGAGGTGACTTCGTACCCGGCATCTTTGAGCATGGCCTCCATGATCAGAAGGTAGTTCTTTTCATCGTCAATGACCAAAATCCTGGAACTGTCGCTCATTTCTGGTTTCCTTGATCGGCATTTGAGGGGCGGGGGAAGCTCAAGGTGATCAGCGCTCCGCCCTCAGGGGAATTGTCCAAGCGCAGGCTTCCGCCGTGGGATTTTATGATGGATTGCACGATGGGAAGACCGAGGCCTGTGCCGTGGTCTTTCGTCGTGAAAAAGGGATCGCCGGCTTTTTGAAGGGCATCCTGGCTGAACCCGGGACCGGTGTCTCTGAAGGAGACTAGGATCTGTCCGTCGGGCGAGAGAGAGCTGCTGATGAAAATATCGCCCTTTCCGTCTATGGATTGCTGTGCATTGATGAGGATGTTGATGAAAGCGCCGCGGAGGAGGTCGGGATCGGCATTGACTATGACGTCCTGCGGGACGTCGAGATGGATCGTCACGCCACCGCTTTCAAACTGGTTGCCCATGAAGGCGAGGATCTTGGCGACGATGTCGCGCACGGCTATGGGTTCGCGCCTGGGTTCTCTGGGGCGGGCGTAGTCGAGGAAATCGTTGACGGTGACGCTGAGACGGCAGGATTCATCGTAGATGGCGGTCAGCATGGACCGCGTCGTAGGATCGCCGTCTTTGTTACGGCGCATGAGAAATTCCGAAGTCGAACGGATGATCCCCAGGGGATTGCGGATCTCATGCGCTATGGAAGCCACCATGCGCCCCATGCTGGCGAGCTTTTCGGATTGATGGAGCTGCGTTTCGAGCATCCTGCTGTGCTCTATCCTCCTGCTCAGGCTGCGCTCGGCCTTGCGGGCTACGAAATTGAGGAGGAAAAAGAGGACCAGGGTTGAAAGGAGGAAAGCGCCAAGGATGAGGTGTTGTGCGCGAATGGCGATGCGGAACTGGGGCGTCATGTCCTGGACGATCTCCAAGACTCCGAGGACCATGTCCGGGTTGCCCATGAAGCGGACGCTTTTGAAGTCGGTATCGACGGTGAGGGGGATCACAGTGCGCAGGAGAAAGGTGCCGTCCTTGATCACGGGCGTGATCACGGCCCTGACGTAAGGTATGGAAGAAAGGATGTCGAAATGGTGGCTTTTGCCTTGGTAAACGAGACTGACGCCCTCCGTCGCAAGATCGGTGCGGCGCACCTCGCTTGCGGAAGTGGAATAGAGAACGGTGTTATTGCTGTCGAAAAGCCTGACGGTCTCCAGTTGGAGACCGTGGAGCTGTGATTTGATGACGTCGTCAAGGAGCTTATACTGCGCCGGGTCGCTCAGGGCCACGCGCCCTGAAGCGTAGGCAACGGGGACGGTGAACTTGCGGAAGATCTGCCTGTTCATATTGTCAGCGAGCAGCAAGGCGTATTCCTGCTGCCCGGAAAGCACGTTGGAAATAATGGTCCGTCCTATGAAAAAAGCCAGGATGACGCTGGAGATGAGGATGAGCACCAGCGAAACATAGGAAAACAGGCGTGCCAGGTTGAATGGCAGCCTTCCGCCTTCTTGTTTGCCGGGGCTCTCGTTCATGGCGACCATGAGGCAACAGTGCTGATTTTGACAGGAAAGTCCCCGGCGCCCCGGACAGGGCACCGGGGAAATCTGCGCTAGAAGTCCTGGATGACGGGCGGGATGCCGGTAAAGGCGGCGAGGCGGCCGGCGTCCTCTTCCGTTCCGGGCATGCCCAGCCGGGCGCGGGCGAGCTGCTTGCCTGTTTCAACGGCAGGCTGGTCAACAGGATTGATGTCCAGGAGCCAGCCCGTGAAAATGGTTGCGGCCTCCATGAGCATCATCATCTTGCCGGCATAGAAAGCACTGCCGTCAGGCATGTCAAGATGGATCGTGGGGATGCCTTTCTGCGCGAGCGTCGCACGGGTAGCCAGTGTTTCCGCGTCGAGGATGTCACCGAAGGCATGACCTTCCAGATAAGTCCATTTGGCAGGAAGCGAAGAAGGCATAGGCAAGGTGGACGTATCTGCGGGAGAGGATACGAAGATGCATGCCTTGTCTCTGGGACCGTCAAGGAACATCTGCAGCAGGGAATGCTGGTCGGTGACGCCGGTTGCCGGGATGGGCATCGTGCCCCTGCCGTTTTTGCCGAGGCTTTCAGCCCAAAGCTGGCAGAACCATGGACCGAAAGTGGACCAGGAAGGAATGTAGCAGAAATAGATGAGCTGGTTCTTGCCGGACCGAGACATGTTCCACGCCCAGCTTGCGATCTTCCATGCGGGATGGTCGGGCAGGGTTTCGGGAGATCGGGCAAGCGGACGGCCCACCGAAATGGCGCCCTGCAAAAGTCCTTTCCAGTCCATGCCCAGGAAGACAGCAGGTACCAGCCCGACGGCGGAGAGCACGGAATATCTGCCTCCGAGGTTGTCGGGGACGGGCAGCGAACGGATGGAATGCTTTTCCGCTTCTTCACGCAGGAATCCCTTGTGGGAATCCGTGATCATGAAGAGATGATCGCGCCAGCTGTCCGGGAGTTTCTCCTGGAGCCAGGGCAGGACGAGAAGATACTGCGCCATGGTCTCGATGGTCCCGCCGGATTTGCTGATGACCACGACGACGGTCTCCTCGGGCGGCAGCTTTTCAAACGCGTCGGCAAGCCAGTCCGGCTGGACATTGTCTGCGATCCAGAGCCAGGGCCCGGTGCAGCCAGGCCTGTCCTGGGCAGGGGCGAAGGCACGCTGGAGAGCGCGGGGCCCAAGGGCGGATCCGCCGATGCCGAGGAGGAGCATATGCTTGAACCCGCGGAGGAAGGATTCATGGCGTTCGAGTTCCGAAATGAGTTCCTCGGCGAACGGCAGGGAAAGAAAAGGAAGGACGGGCAGTTCTCTGCGAAGTTTCTCTACGAAGGGCGATGCGTCACGAAGCTGTTCCTGTACCTCAGCCCAGGCATGCGACCAGTCAAGTTTGGCATTGTTCATGACAGAACTCCTTTGATGTTGATGGCACGACTTGGTTTTTTTAATGATAAAGCGCTTCCTTCATGCGGCGCAGGGCCTCAAGGAGGACGTCGTCGGCGACAGCGTAGGAAAGGCGTATGCAGCGAGGATCGCCGAAGGCTTCGCCGGGGACGCAGGCGACGCGCCCTTTTTCGAGCAGCCTGGTGCATACGGCGGTGGCATCGGGCATTTCGGAGGAATAAAGACCGCTGACATCAGGGAAGAGATAGAAGGCTCCCGCGGGCTTGCAGCAAACGACGCCTGGCCAGGTGGAGATCTCCGCCATGGCCAGATCGCGGCGGCGGATGAACGACTGGCGCATCTCTTCGATGCTGTCGTACGGACCTTCGAGCGCGGCGACACCGGCTTTCTGGGCGATGGAGCAGATGTGCGATGTCACCTGTCCCTGGAGCTTGGAGCACTGTTTGATGAGATCCGCATGAGCGAGGGTGTAGCCAACGCGCCAGCCGGGCATGGCAAAAGCCTTGGAAAGTCCGTTGAGCACGGCCACCATGTCGGGATGACGCTGCCACCACATGGAGCAGCTTGCGGGCTTGCCGTCGTAGACGAGCTGGTCGTAGATCTCGTCAGCGATGACGAAGATGCCGTGGTCGAGGCACCACTGCAGCATGGCGTCGATCTCATCCTGAGAATAGGCTGCTCCCGTGGGGTTCGAGGGGGTGTTCAGGATGAGCATGCGTGTTTTCGGGGTCAGGGCTTTCTCCAGGTCGGCGACGCCGATGTGGAAGCCCGTGGAGGATGATGACGGGACAAGGACGGGATTTGCCCCGGCTATGCGGATCATGTCGGGGTAGCTGGTCCAGTAAGGGCAAGGCAGGAGGACATCGTCGCCCTCGTTGAGCAGGACGAGCATCGTGTCGACAAGCGACTGCTTGCCGCCGTTGGTGATGATGACGTTTTCCGGAGCGGCTTGGACTCCGTATTGCCTCATGAAATAGTGGCAGACGGCCTGGCGGAATTCAGGGATGCTGTTTACGGGCGTGTACTTGGAAAAATTTTCGTCTATGGCTTTCTTGGCGGCTTCCCGGATATGCATGGGCACTTCGGCGTCAGGTTCGCCCACTGCAAGGCTGATGACCTTGATGCCCTTGGCCTTCAGTTCCATGGTCTTCGTGTTGATGGCCATGGTGGCTGAAGGATAGATGCTTTTCATGCGGTCGGCAAATTTCATGGTTCACATCCTTGTTGACATTGGGGTGGAAAAGAAAAATAACCACGTGAAACATATCATGTTCAAGGGTGACTGTAAATTGGATAATAAGCGGCCCGTGCTGTCCCTCCCCTGCGGATGCCGGGTGGGGCGCTTCCTGAGGAGGGAAAAGCGCTTCTTCGTCTATGCCGAACTTGACGGAGAAGAGATCGCCGTCCACACCAACAACACCGGGACGATGCTCGGTCTCCTGCGTGAAGGCAGCCCCGTTTTGCTTTCTCCCGCAACCGGATCGGGGCGGAGGCTCAAATGGACGCTGGAAGCCATGCGGTCAGGGAGGACATGGGTCGGCGTGAACACCTCTGTGCCAAACAGACTGCTGGCGCCCTTGTTTGAAAACGGGCTGCTGCCCTGGGCGGCACGGTACAGCTTGCTCAGGCGTGAGGTGCCTTGCGGTGAGAGCAGGATAGACGCCTGCTTTTCCGGAACAGGCCTCCCTCCTCTATGGGTGGAATGCAAGAACGTGACCCTGGTGGAGGACGGGGAGGCGGCATTCCCTGACGCAGTCACCGAGCGCGGCGTGAAGCATCTGCGTGAACTATCAGCCCTGCGTGCCGCGGGGGACAGGGCGGCGATGCTGTTCGTCGTGCAGAGGACGGATGCCCGGTGTTTCGCGGCCGCCGATTATGTCGATCCCGCGTATGCGCTGGAACTGCGCCGGGCGGTGAGCCTGGGCGTTGAAGTGCATGTCATCGCCGTCAGTGTGAACGAGGACGGCATCCGCTATATCGGAGAAGTGCCCGGACGGCTGTGACAGGTCTCAGACCGGTCCTATTCCTCGGCGATCTCCTGCGTGAAGCGGCATGAGGCGCTGGGGCAGGCAAGGAGCCGCCGTCCTCTTGCCGACTTGACGACGAGGATGGGTGAGCCGCAGACTGGGCAGTCCTTCGCGACGGGCCAGTCCCAGACGGCGAAGTCACATCGTGGGAACTGGTCGCACGAATAAAAGATCTTGCCTCGTTTCGAGCTTTTCTCGACAAGCGTGCCCTTGCCGCATTTTGGACACGGGACGCCCGTGGAGAAGGGCGCCGCGTAATCGCATTCCGGGTATCGGATGCAGCTGAGGAAGCGGCTCCCCGTATGCGATTTTTTGAGGACGACATCGCCGCCGCATTTGGGGCAGACGCCCACCTTCTTCAATTCCTCCCTGGCGCGTTCCACAGGCATGATCTTCCCTGTTTCATCGCGGGTGAAATTCGTCGTGTGCTTGCATTCGGGATAACCGGTGCATGCCAGAAATTCCCCGCTCCTGCCGAATTTAATGGCCATCGGCCGCCCGCACTGAGGGCAGGCGACATCCGTTGAAACGCCTTCTTTGACCCTGGTCATGTTTTTGGAGGCCGCGGCAAGCGCGGGATTGAAATCCCTGGTGAAATCCTGCATCACATCCACCCAGCTGAGCTTGCCTTCTGCGATCTTGTCGAGGCTGCTTTCCATGCCGGCGGTGAAACCGACGTCCATCAGCTTGGCAAAATGGCTTCGCAGCTGGTCGCATACGACATTTCCCAGGTCCGTAGGCACGAAATGTTTGTCTTCAAGGCGGACATATTCCCTGTCCTGGATGGTGGAGATGATGGTGGCATACGTCGAGGGGCGCCCGATGCCCAGTTCCTCCAGTTCCCGGACAAGGGAAGCCTCAGTGTAGCGAGCCGGCGGCTGCGTGAATTTCTGCTCCTTGTCCAGCTTGACAAGGGTCGCGAACTCCCCGGGCCTCATGGGCGGGAGCACCTTTTCCTCCTCGTCGGAGCCCTTTGCCATGACCGCCAGCCATCCGGGGAAAAGGAGCCGCTCGCCTTTTGCCTTCCACAGTCCGGGACCGCAGGAAAGCGTTGCCAGCGTATCAAAAAAAACTGCAGAGGCCATCTGTGAAGCCAGGAAACGGCGCCATATCAGATCGTAAAGCCTGAACTGCTCCTGCGTGAGGTAAGGCTTGACGTTCTGCGGCGCAAGGCGGACATCCACGGGACGCACGGCTTCATGCGCGTCCTGCGCTCCGTCCTTGCCATGGAAAGAACGCCCGGCTTTCCCGTGGGCAAGGTACTTGTCTCCAAAGTTTTCAGCTATGTATGCAGCGGCAGCGGCTTTTGCCTCGTCGGCGATGCGTACGGAGTCTGTTCTCATGTAAGTGATGAGCGCCGTCGTGCCCCGTTCGCCGAGTTCCACGCCTTCATAGAGTTTCTGAGCAGTGGACATCGTGCGCTTTGCCGAGAAACCGAGCCTCTGGTTGGCAGTCTGCTGGAGCGTGGACGTGGTAAAGGGGGGAAGGGGGCTGCGGGTGCGTTCCTTTTCCTCGATCTTTTCGACCTTAAAGGGACCTTTCGTTGCCTTTTCAAGAGCGTCAGCGGCTTCTTTGTTGGGTACAAGGGCTTTTTTGCCGGCGCCGCCTTCCCGGGAAAAGGCGGGGATGGAACCGGCGAACGCAGGATCGACCGCCGCCAGCTCCGCAGAAAACGCGGGCGGTTCGGCAACAGAAAGGAGAGCCTTGAAAGACCAGTATTCCTGCGGCACGAAGGCCTGGCGTTCTTCCTCCCGTTCAACGATGAGGCGCAGCGCGACAGACTGCACCCTGCCCGCGGAAATGCCCCGCTTGACGGTCTTCCACAGCAGGGGGGAGATCTTGTAACCTACCAGCCTGTCGAGGACGCGGCGCGCCTGCTGGGCGCAAAAAAGGTTGCCATCGATCTCGTGGGGATGCTCCAAGGCGTTTTTCACCGCGCGGGCCGTGATTTCGTTGAACTGGATCCGCTTGATGTCTTTCGCCTTGCTTTTCAGTACCTGGGCGATATGCCAGGCTATCGCCTCACCTTCGCGGTCAGGGTCAGGGGCGAGGTACACGGTGTCGGCGTTCTGCGCGGCTTCCTGCAGATCCCTGACGACCTTCTCCTTGCCTTTAATGGTCACATAATGGGGGGCAAATCCGTGTTCTTCGTCCACGCCTATCTCGTGCGTGGGCAGGTCGCGGATATGTCCGACGCTGGCATGCACGGAATACCTGTTCCCGAGAAATTTTTTGATGGTCTTTACCTTGGCCGGTGATTCTACGATGATGAGGTCTTTACCCATGGCATGCCCCTGGAGAAAATATATGCGCGTCTGCACGCAGGAGCAGAAAATACGTTAAAAAAGGCAAGCGTCAAGGGGCTAAGCGCACCTCTTCGTTTCAGGAAAGGCACGCTGCGCCGCTTTCGCAGTATGAGATCCGCTCCGGGCCGAGCCCGAGGGATTCCCAGCGTGCGCGCAGGGCGCCGCGGTCACCGTACATGAATCCCTGGCAAAAGCGGGGAAGGACGAGTTGTCGCGGCGTACGCTCCAGGGACGTGAGTGCCCTTTCGACGGCTTGCAAAAGGGCCTCGGCCTGTATGAGCGCCCCCAAGGCGGGATGCCTCGGTCCGGCAAGCACGGTATCGTCAAAGGCGGATTCCGGCGCCACGGAAAGACGGATGACCGGCACCCCTGCCTGCCAGGCGAGATCCAGGGCCTTGCCCAGAGTGGAGACCGTTTCTTCCAAACTCCACGGCGCATAGCTGCCGTCTGCAAGCCATCCGGCCAAAACCGTGCCTTTGGGCACGAGGCAGGGGTAAAAACGCATGCAGTCGGGGCGCAAGGCTAGAGATGTCTGCACGTCATCCAGGAATACTTGCGGATTGCATCCGGGCATGCCGGGCAAAAGCTGGATGCCGAGCTTCAGACCGCTTTCGCGCACCGCCCTGCATCCTTCCAGAGCCATGCGTCGATCATATCCCCTGCGGGAAGCATCAAGAGCGCAGTCGGAAAAACTCTGGATCCCGAGTTCGACAAGATCGATCCCGTTCAGGCGCAGTTCGGAAAGGGCGTTTCCCCCGAGAGCGTCCGGTCTTGTCGAGCAGCGGGCCGCCGTCACATGCCCCTTTTCACGCATGGAAAGCAGAAGATCCAGGCAGGCGCGGCGGTCATTTTCCGGCATGGAGGTGAACGTCCCCCCGTAAAAAGCGAGTTCGCAGGGAAGGCGCCGGCGTTCGACGGCCAAAGCGGTCTCCCTGAGTATCCGGCTGATCCCGCGCACGCCTTCCGTCCCTGTCTGCCTGTCCTGAGCGCAATAGACGCATCGGCACGGACATCCCCGGAAGGGAAGGAAAACAGGCACGATGCGCGCCGCTTTCCTGCTGTGTGTGCCCACAGGAAAAGAAATGGAATCCGCCATGCCTGCTCCCGGCGCGCCATCGGCGCGTCATTTTTCTTTTTTTCAGGAAAAGTTCTTGATGTTCTAATCAGTTAATTATAGAAAGGGAAGGGTTTAGCTCCGTTAAACTGCGGGCAGCCCAGCACCTGGAGGTTTTTCATGCAAGCCGAAGACTGTGTTTTCTGCCGCATCGCTGACGGGAGGATACCCGCGGCCAAAGTGTACGAAGACGAAAACGTGGCGGCATTCCTCGATCTCTCACCCGTGAATCCCGGCCACACGCTGGTCATCCCCAAAAAGCACTATAAAGACATCATGGACTTCCCGTGCGGATTGGCCCCGGCCGTGTGCGCCGCCGTCCAAAAAATAGCGGGGGCCCTCGTTTCGGCAACGGGCGCCAAGGGCGTCAACGTGCTCCAGAACAACGGGATCGCCGCGGGACAGTCTGTTTTTCACATCCACTGGCACGTCATCCCCCGCTATGAAGGCGACGGGCTGGAGCTTTGGCATCAAAGCCCCTACCCCAGCCCCGAAGCCATGCGGGAAATGGCGGCGAAGATCTCTCTTGCCCTGCAAAAATAGATCCGGCGTTTTCGCCGTCAGGAGGAAAGGATGAACAAGTCCCTCACCAAAGCCGATATCGTGGAAACCATATACAACCAGAATCTTGAACTGAACCGGGGCGAAGTGAAAAATATCGTTGAGGATCTGCTCGCCCTCATGAAAAATGCCATCAACGACAGCAGCGCCCTTCTGCTCAGCGGATTCGGCAAGTTCGAGGCCTACGGCAAAGACGCCCGCAAGGGACGCAATCCCCAGACTGAAGAGACCATAACGTTGCCTTCCCGCAGAGTCGTCGTCTTCAGGCTGTCACGGAAATTCCGCATGGAGCTCAACAAAGGGTTCACCATGTAGCCGGCTCCGCGGCTCGAGACATTGCCGATGAAGAGTTTCCACGGGAGGATGTATGGGCATTCCCGTGTTCAGCAGTGAAGAATGGCAAGAAAAGCTTCTGCTGCTCCCCAGGAAAGGCGTCGAAAACGTGACCGCCTTTTTCGAGTACCGCATGGGCGGGATCTGCCGTGATCCCCGCCTTCTCCTTGTTCCTCTGGACGACCATATGGTCCACCGTGGCGATGCCGTGTTCGAAAGCCTGGCTTTCCGCAACGGCTCCATAGTGCAGCTCAGCGCCCACATGGAACGCATGATGCATTCGGCGGAAAGGCTTTCCCTTGCTCCGCCATGCACATGGGAAGAACTCCGTGAAACGGCCCTTGACGTGGCCAAGGCCGGCGGCGAACCCTATGGCGGGCTGAAGATCCTGCTTGGCAGAGGCTGTGGCGGGCTGGGCGTAGATCCCAGGGAATGCCCCGAGGCAAGCCTGTACATGATAGCTACGAAGGGGACTCCCCTGCCCGAATCCTTCTGGGAGAACGGTCTTTCCGCTGCACGGAGTTCCGTTCCGGCAAAACAGCCGTGGATCGCCCAGATCAAGTCCACCAACTACCTGGCGAACGCCCTGATGGCCATGGAGGCCGGCAGCCTCGGCGTCAGCATGACGTTTTCCTTCGACGAGCAGGGATTTCTTGCTGAAGCTGCCGTTGCCAACGCAGGCATGGTGGATGATCGGGGAAGGCTGCTCATTCCGGAATTCCGCAGCGCGCTGCCGGGCACGACGGCGATCCTGGCGGAAGAGATCGCATCTTCCTTCATGCCTGTCATGCATGCGGACATCACGGAAAAACAGCTGGAAGCGGCATCGGAGATACTCGTGTTCGGGACCACGCCGGAATGCGTCGCAGTCACCCGCTACGAAGGAAGGCCCGTGGGCAACGGCGTTCCCGGGCCCGTGGCGAAGAAGCTGCGCCCCATGCTCCATGAAGCGCTGCTCCAAACGGCAACGCCGTTCATGCGTGTTTAGGCATCGGACGTCATGCCCCGGCATGTGTCAAAGCATGCTCACGGGATCGAGATCCAGCGATATATGCAGTTCCTTTGGGATCGCCCTCAGCATCTGCATGGTCTGCATATAGGTCGTGCGTATGCCGTTCCAGGATTCCGCCTTGATGAGACACTGGCTGCGCATGCGGCCCTGCATCCTTGCAATGGGAGCCGGCGCCGGTCCCAGGACGGTGCTGCCCATGCTTCTCCCGATACGGCGCAGCTCCGCGGCGAACCTGTCTGCTTCGGCCTTGCCGGCAGACCAGTTCCATGACCAGGAAAGCCTGACGAGCGCCAGTTTGACAAAGGGCGGATACCTCCGTCGGCGGCGGATCTCGAGTTCATGCTCGAAAAAGCCCCGGTAGTCCCCGCTGCGCACGTACTGCCAGCAGTAATGGCTGGTGTCACGCGACTGGATGATCACCCGTCCCGGCTTTTCTCCTCGTCCCGATCTGCCCGCTGACTGCACGAGAAGCTGGAACGTTCGTTCCGCAGAGCGATAATCAGGGAGGTTCAGCCCCATGTCGCCGTCTGCCACCAGCGCCAGCGTGACATTGGGGAAGTGATGCCCTTTGGAAAGCATCTGCGTGCCGACCAGCACCTGTCCTTCCTGCCTGGCAAAGGAAGCCAGTATGTCCTCCATGTGTCCCTGCCGGCTCACGCTGTCTCTGTCGAGCCGCAGGATCTTCCCCCCGGGAGGCAGGATCCCCGCCAGTTCCTCGGTGGCGAGTTTTTCCTCAAGCTGCTCCGTACCTTCCCCCATGGGCAGGAAATTCAGGCTCCCGCACCGCTCGCAGGGAGAAGGCCATGGCCGTGTATGCCCGCAGTAATGGCAGACGAGCTGTTCGCGTTTCTTGTGATAGGTCATGGCGACATCACAGTACGGGCATCGGGCAGGCGTACCGCAGTCCAGACAATACATGACAGGCGAATACCCGCGGCGGTTGAGCAGGATGACTGCCTGTTCCCCGCGGCGGACCGTTTCGCGCAGGGCATCGGACGCTGCCTGAGAAAGCAGCCTGGATGCCGGGCAGCTCTTGATGTCGACCAGGTCTATCTCAGGCATGCGTCCGCCTCCAACGCGGCTTTCCATTCTGGCCAGCGGCATATTGCCCTGCATGGCGGCGTAAAAGGTCTTTATGTCTGGCGTGGCCGACCCAAGCACAAGGATGGCGCGGTCCCTCTTCGCTCTTTCCCAAGCGACTTCCTTCGCATGGTAAGGCACTCTTTCCTCCTGCTTGAACGAAGCGTCATGTTCTTCATCAAGGATGATGGCGCCTATGTCGCGCAGGGGAAGGAAAACGGCAGAGCGTGTGCCTATGGCAAGGCAAGGCTCCCTGGCGGCGGCCAACCGCCTGAACAGGCTTTCGCGGCGAATCGGTCCCTGATAGCCGTGATAGAGATGCACCGTCATCCCTGGAAAACGCATCTCTGCGTCACGTTTCAGCTTGAGAGCTATGGCGACTTCCGGCGCAAGCAGCAATGCTGATCTGCCGGATTCCAGGCAAATGCGGGCAAGCTCCAGGTACACGGCGGTTTTTCCGCTTCCGGTGACTCCAACGAGCAGATGGGCAGGCGTGATCGGCTCGCCGCGTGACAAGGCCGCCAGTCCGCCGGTCAATATGTTCAATGCATCCTGCTGGCATGAAGACAGGGGAAAGGGAGGATCAGGTGGAAGGACCAGCTTTTCTTCGGGGTCGCTTTCATCCTGATCCTGCCGCTGCGCCTGGACTTCCACGAGCCTGGCATCCACCAGGGCGGACAATGCGGCAGCGCTTCCCGGCAGCGCTTCGCGCAGGCGTTTCCTGGATGCGACGCCGTGCTGCATGAGCCAGTCGAGGATCTCACGCTGTTTGACGGCGCGGGGACGGATCGGCCAGGGGGGATCGCATGCCAGGGAGCACATTTCCGTATCTGCGGGATCTTCGGCCATCCGGAGCAGGTCCGCACGGCCGTCGAGGAATTTTCGGGCGAGATACTTTCCTGATTCCGGATCCATGCCGGCGACGGCGCGCAATGAGAGGATACGCGGTTTTCTCCCGGCTTCGCCCCCGCCGGGGGATTCACGTATCCTCATGCGTTCGGTCATGCGGAGTCCCTGCGGCAGGACATTCCCCAGGATGCGTCCCGGCGTGACGCATGTGCGCATCGCGACCGTCTCCACCATGCGCGTATAGCTTTCGGAAAGCATGGCTTCCCGTTCGAGCGGCCATGTCATGGGGCGTACCTTATCCGCGGAAGGCAGCGGGCATGCTTCCTTCAGGGAGAGGATGACGCCGCATCGCACAGCGCCTGCTCCCAGAGGCACGGCGACCCGCATCCCCGGAGTCCATCCAAATCCTTCAAAGCCCGCGGGAGAAGAATAGGTGAGCGTGGAATACGGCGGAGAGCACAAGGCTACGTCATAAAACATTTTTTATCGCGGTAGCGGCAATATGCCCGGGAAGATGCGCATCAACCTTTAAAGACGAAGAATGCCCCGGCAACGATGAGGGCAAATCCTATGGCGTGATTCCAGCCCAGGCTCTCACCGAGAAAAAAAGTGGAGAACAATCCGAAGACGGTAAGGGATATGACTTCCTGTATGGTTTTCAGTTCCGCGGCGGAAAAATAGCCGTAACCGATGCGGTTGGCCGGGACCTGCAGGCAATATTCGAAAAAGGCTATGCCCCAGCTGATGACGATGGCCCCAATGAACGTCATGGACTGGTGGCGCAGATGACCATACCAGGCATAGGTCATG
>JAEEGL013049604.1_pt1 | contig 15372 bp, 13 predicted proteins | sample 9134231 | NCBI WGS metagenome assembly JAEEGL01 (sample SAMN16246548, study PRJNA631951) | gut metagenome | biome: gut microbiome; feature: rumen; material: fiber-attached | host: Bos | place: Iran: Karaj | collected 2018-10 | reverse complement strand
GCTATTCCGATTGCCATCTTTTTATGTGCGGTTCTGTCTGCTTTGCTTGAGCGGTTTGTTTACACCCCGTTTCGTTTAAAAGGTGCGTCGTCAATGGTTCTTTTGGTGGCGTCGTTGGGACTCTATACAATTTCGGAAGCGCTTATCCACCTTGCTTTCGGTCCGCAATATCAAATTTTAGGCGGAGTGTCTACGCAAAACATTAATTTTGGTGCATTTTCGATACCTGAGGTTCAATTTTTAACGATTATCGCGGATTTTGTTGTTTTTGCGGGCTTAAATTTGTTGCTGTTTCACACATTTTTCGGCAAAACGGTCCGTGCGGTTAACGACAGCTCGAAATTATCGGACCTTACAGGTTTGAATAACAATAAAATTATTTTAGTTGTTTCGGCATTGACCGGTGTGATTTTAGGCCTTTCAGGTGTTTTAACCGGTTATGACACGGGTTTGGAACCGACGATGGGCTTTAATTTGCTCTTTAAAGGCATGATTGCGGCGATTATCGGTGGCATGAGCACGATGAAGGGGCCTTTCTTGGGGGCGTTTTTCTTGGCGGCCGCCGAAAACATCGGCGTGTTGGCACTTTCGTCCGAATGGCGCGATTTGGTCGCTTTCGTCATTTTTATTATCTTTTTAATGTTTCGTCCGAACGGTATTTTTGAAAGAAAGGAAAAATAAATGTTAAAAAAATTAGCTTTAGTTTTGTGTATGGTTTTGGCGCTTGGTGCGTGCAAAGATGAGAAAAAAACGCAGGCAAAGCCTGTTATCAAAATCGGTGTTGTAGATGCCTTAAGCGGCAAATATGCCGAAAACGGACAGAATGTGCGTCAAGCTATGGAATTTGCTAAAGAAAATTTTGATTCGTCGGGCGTTGATTTTCAATTTATTTATGAAGATTACGGTTATGAATCAAAGCGCGCAGCTATTGCTGCAAATAAATTGATTCATGTTGATAAAGTTGATGCGCTGATCAGTTGGAGCTCTATGGCCGCAAATGTGGTTTCACCGATTGCCGATAAAATAAAGATGATTCACTTTGCAATCTGCAACGATGACCGCGTGGCTGAGGGAAAATATAATTTTACGCATTTTACACCCTCGCAAAAATTAGCGGAAAAGCTTGTTAAACAGATAGAAGATAAAAAGGCTCAAAAAGTTGCGTTGTTCGCGGTTTATCAGCCGGCGTTGCAAAAACACACCGACGAAGTTGAAAGAATGTTAAAAGAAAAGGGCATCGAAACGGAACGTTTCAATTTTTCGATGGATAATTTGGATTTTGACTTAATGCTTGAAAAAGCTCGCCAAAACAATTTTGACGTGTGGTATATTACGGCTTTGCCGCCAAGTTTGGACATTTTCTTAAAGACATTTTTCCAGAAAAATATTGAAGTTCCTTTGGTCGCGATCGATTCTTTGCTTTTTGCACAAGACAAAGCGTCGGTTGAAGGAATGAGCTTTGTAACAACACCTGACGGCAACAAAGAGTTGTTGGAAAAATTGACGGCTGCAAACGGTTCGACCAATTATTTTTCGGTCGGATATGCCTATGATGTGGCGAATCTTTTGATGAAGGCATATGCCGATTTGTATAAGCTTAACAAAAAAATTCCGAGCTCGGATGAAGTTGCCGATTATTTGCTCAATTTGAAGGGATATAAAGGGGCTGTCGGTGAATTGATAATGGATGAAAGAGGGATTGTAATATCGCCCGCTGTTGTCAAACAAATGAAAAACGGCATTCCGGTCGTTATTGAGGAGTAGAACATGAAAAAACTGATTTTAAGTTTGTGTTTTATTTTGGCGCTTGGGGCATGCAAAGAAGAAAAGAAAAAACCGCAAGAAAAGCCTGTCGTTAAAATAGGTGCTATCCTTCCTTTAAGCGGAGATTTAGCCGTTTGGGGCAATAGTGAAAAACAAGGTATTCTGTTAGCTCAAGAAAATTTATCGAAAGACTTAAAAAACAAATATGAGATTGTTTTTGAAGATTCCTTAAATGCTAATAAAAATATTCAACATATTGCACAAAAAATGATCAGTGTGGATAAGGTAGATGCTATCATAACAATGTTTGACCCCGCGGCCAATATTGTCGCTCCGATGGCTACGGCAAACAAAATTATTCATTTCGGACAATCATGGTTTCCGCAATATGTAACAAATCAATACAATTATAATGTCTATGCGGATATTAAACAAGAAGCTCAGCTTATTGCAGATTACTTTGCTAACAAAGGAATTAAGAAAGTTTATTTGTTTACGGTTAATCAGACAGGTTTTATCGGTGGAACGGAAATTTTAAAGTCGCTGCTTAAAAAAAGAGATATTGACTACCAGGAAAGAAATTTCAATTTCGGACAAACAGATTTCAGAACAGACATCATCAAAGCTAAATCTTTTGAAGCTCAAGCTTATATTATCGGGGCTTTTGCACCGGAGGCAGATATTTTAACCAAACAATTAAAGCAAATTATAGGACAAGATATCATTGTTACCGGATTGGATTTAGGGCTTAACGTTGCCAACAGAAGCATTTATGAAGGCAGTGTTTTCGGTTCTCCGGCTATACCGAATAAGTCTTTTTTGAATGCTTATCACGAAAAATACAAAGATGAAAACTACCTCTTTGGTGCAACAGTCGGTTATGTTTCGTTTAATGCGATTGTCCATACTTTTGAAAATATTGAAACAACGGACAAACAGGTTGCCGCTGCTTTTTTAAGTTCTCAACACAGCGTTCCGACAATATATGATGAAGAAATCGTGAAAGACAAGGGATTGATTTATATTCCGTCAAAATTGCTTACGATTGATCATAATGAGCTTATTGTCTTTGAGGAGAAATAATATGAACAAAATCGTTTTATCTTTATTTATGGCTCTTTCTCTTATAGCTTGTAAAGAAGAAACCCAAAAGCCTCAAGAAAAGCCTGCCGTTAAAATAGGTATCATTGCGCCGATGAGCGGCGAATATGCGCATTTCGGGGAGTCAATGAAGGTGGGCGTTAAAATGTTTGAACAAGACGATCAAACAAAAAATTCAAACCGTCAATATTCATTCTTTATCGAAGATAATGCTTTTAATCCGGCAAGGAGCGCTATTGTTGCTAAAAAGCTGATAGATATTGACAAGGTTGATGTGATTGTCAGTTTAAGCTCTGATATCGGCTCTGTCATTTCGCCGATTACTCAAGACAGCCATGTTATTCATTTGTCAATGGCAACCGAGCCGAATGTTGCCAAGGGCGAATATAATTTCACGGTCAGCACCCCGCCGAATAAAAATACGGGAAGAATGATTGAAGAATTGGAAAAATTAAATCTCAAGCGTGTGGCTTTTGTTGTTCAAAATACGGCGATGATGCAATCTGTCGCCGAAGAAATCCGTAAGGCAGGGCGTAACGGTAAAATCAATATTACATCAGATAATGCTATCAATAGCGGTGAGAGAGATTTCAGGATATTGATTCATAAAATCTTAGAAAATAAACCGAACGCGATGATTGTTCAGTTACAGCCGCCGGAGTTACAAATTTTTGTAAAACAATTGCGCGAAATTGATAAAGATATTGTCATCACGTCAGTTGAATCTTTCGGTTATCCGGAAGATAAAACCCTTTTTGAAGGAACATGGTTCTCGGGCGCTGTCGTGCCGACGAAAGTCTACGTTAACAAATATAAAGAAATGACCGGTTCCGATGCGACGAATTATTCCGAACTGTTTTATGCCGCTTTTGAGGTTGTAAGGAAGGCTTACACCTCAGAAGACAAAACAAAAGTGATAAACAATATTTTAAATCTTAAAATGAAGAGTTTTTCAATCGGAGATGTTTCTTTTGATGAAGAAGGCATGATGCAAACGGATGCTTACCTTTACACAATCAAAAACGGCCAAATGGAAGTTATTGAGGAATAAAAAGAAAGGAATAGAAATATGAAAAAAATAGTTTTAAGTTTGATGTTTGTTTTAGCACTTGGTGCTTGCAAGGAAGAAAAGACTCAACAGCCTCAATCAAAACCTGTTATTAAAATCGGGGCAATTATGCCGCTTTCAGGTCCGCAAGCGGCTATGGGAGAAGCGGCGAAAGCGGGTATGCAAAAAGCCTTAAAAGAAAAAACAAATTCAAATCAGCATTATAATTACGAACTTGTTTTTGAAGATAATCAGGCAAAGTTACAGATTATGCCCACTCTTGCCAACAAGATTATTTTACAAGACAATGTTGATGCGCTTGCGACGATCACATCAGCTATGGCAAGAGTCATTGCACCGATTACCGACGAAAAAGAAAAAGTGTTATACAATTTTTCGATAGAACAAGGAGATTATGAGCGTTTCGGTAAATATACTTTTACACAAGGTATGTCTATAGAAGCCGTTGCCGATAAAGCAGAAGAATTTTTGACGCAAAAAGGCATGAATGATATTTTGATTTTTGCCGAAAATATAGGTATTATCGGACCGTTGACCGCGCATTTATCAAAGAACTTATCCGAAAAAAATATACGCCACAATGTTAACACGTTTAATCCTGGCGAAAGAGATTTTCGCGTTGCTATTGAAAAAGCGAAAGCAGAGGGGTACAAATACTTTTTTACTTTTGGTTTTCCGCCTGAGAGGACGATTATTCGCAAACAACTTGTTGAAAGCTCTGTTACAAATGATTATATATATTCATTTTGTATGGATTTGGAAAAAACTTCAGATGATAATAACAACATAACAACCGTGACCTATAATCCCGGACCGAATAAATTTGTTGAAAGCGTGCAGCAAGAATATAATATTGACAGCACATTCGGTTCCGCGGTATTCTATGATTTTGTAAGTTTGATGATTGAGGCTTATGAAGCTCTTTATAGAGAAGGACAAAAACCAACGGCAGAAGAAATTACGGCCTACATTCACGGCAAAAAGAAATATCCGTGTATGAGCGGAATCTGTATTGTTAATGAGAATGGTTTTATAACAAACGATCCTGTTTTTAGAACTTTCCAAAACGGCAAATGGAAAACGATTGAGGAATAAAATATGAAGAAATTCACATTTGTTTTATGTATGGTTTTAGCACTTGGCGCATGCAAAGAAGAAAAGAAAATTCAAGCTCAGGCAAAACCGATTGTTAAAATCGGAGCATCTTTTCCTTTAACGGGCAATATGGCTTCCATCGGCAACGCAGCATACAAAGCGTTGGTTGCATCAATTAACGATGTCAATAAAAACGAAAACAACAAATATCGCTATGAGCTCATCACCGAAGATGACCAAATGGATGCAAAATATGTCAACAATGTTGCAAACAAATTCATTTTTCAAGACAAAGTTGATGTTTTGATTTCATATTTTTCAATTGCGGGGCGTGTTGTTGCGCCGCTGGCCGCCCAAAACCGCATCATCAATTTTAATTTTGGTTTCGGCGATGAAGTTTTACAAAGCAAATATAATTTTCAAAACTTTTTGACGGTTGAGGCCGAAAACGAGGCCGTGCTTGATTTCTTAAAAAAGAACGACGTGCAAAATGTGGATTTGGTTTATCAAAACATCGGGGCGGCAGATCAGTTTTTAACACCTTTAACGGAAAAACTGAGAGAAGCTGAAATTTTATATAAGATTTATCGTTTCAACAAAGGCGAGCGTGATTTTAAAATTTTGGTTTCACAAATCAAAGAGTCGCCCTCTAAAGCCGTGTTTATCTATGCCTTTGAGCCTGAGGCAGATATTTTAACACAAGAATTTCGCACGCAAAATGTTCAAAAATTGGTCGCTTACAATGACGGCTTGCCGATGACAAAAAATTATGAAATCTATGAAGGATATTACAACATCGGCTCAATTATGACGCCTGAAAAATATCAAAAAGAATGGGGGCTTGAGGGGCAAAATGCCGCTTATGCCGTTTATTTGTATGACACAGGTCAAATTATTGCCGAGGCTTACGAAAACACGCCGACACAAAATAAAATTCCAACATCTGATGAAGTGTCAGCTTATCTGCATTCAAAAGAAAATTATTTGGGCTTAGCAGGAAATTTAAGGCTTGATGAAAAAGGTCAGTTCCATTCCAAAGGCCAAACAACAATTGTCAAAAACGGTGTCTTAACATTAGAGGAATAAAAGTGGAATATTTAATTAACATCGGAATTTTGTTTTGCATATATGCGATGCTTGCGCTGTCGCTGAATATGGTTGTCGGCTTGTCAGGGCTGCTTTCGCTTGCCCAGGCTGCCTTTTACGGCATCGGAGCGTACGCCGTGGCGATTTTAATGACCGCACATGGCTTTAATTTTTGGAGTGCCATGCTTGTCGGCATGCTTGTTAACTTCATCACCGCGTTTTTGGTCGGTAAAATTCTTTCAAAATTCAAAGGCGACTATTATGCCATTGTGTCAGCGGGTTTGTCGGTGATTGTGTTTTCAATATTGTTGAACTTTAAGAGCTTAACCAAAGGACCGCTCGGTATTTACGGTATCGGGAAGCCCTCAATCGCCGGATTTTCATTTTATTCTTCCGCTTCGTTTTTAGCTCTTGCCTTTATTTTTGTTGTTATCTTTTATGCACTCTTTGTTTTGATTGACCGTTCATCGTTCGGACGCGCTTTAAAAGGCTTAAGAGAAGACGAAGAGCTGACTTTGTTTTTGGGCTATAAAACGGATAAATACAAAAATGTGATATTCACGATGTCTGCCGTTATGGCGGGCATCGCCGGCAGCTTTTTTGCAAGCTATATTGCCTTCATCGATCCGACATCTTTTCAACTTTCGGAGGGCATTTTCTTTTTCACGATGATAACGGTGGGCGGTCTTTCGTCGGCGTTTGGAAGCGTTGTCGGTGCGGCAATTTTGCTGATTTTGCCCGAAAGTTTGCGCTTTTTGGGGCTTCCCTACGAAACGGCGGCCCAACTGCAACAGCTCATCTACGGTGCACTTTTGGTTGTGATGATGGCGTTTCGTCCGCAAGGTTTGTTTGGAAAATTTAGGATATAAAAAATGGCGTTAAAAGAAATTTTCAAAAAATATAAACCGATAGACAGCGGCCTTTCAAAAGAACGGATGGATGTTTTTCAGGAAGGTCTTGATGCCATTTCAACCATACATTTAACAAAATCTTTCATGGGAATTAAAGCCGTGAATGATTTGAGCATTTCTTTTCCGAAAGGTTTGGTCACGGGGCTTATCGGTCCGAACGGGTCAGGCAAATCAACGCTGATTAATTTGCTCACGGGGCTTTTGGTGCCGGATATGGGATCAATTGTGATGAAAAACAGGGCATATCCTTTCATCAAGCCCTATAAACTTCGAAAATTTAACGTGGCGCGCACCTTTCAAGACGCAAGACTTGTCGAACAATTAAGTGTTGAAGATAACCTTCTTTTAGGTGTGGCAAAGAACGCGATTGAAAAAAGTTTTTGGGAGCTCAGCCCGAAACTTTACGCAAAAAAACTTGAAGAAGTATTGATTAAAACAGATTTGAAAGAACACCGCCATAAAAAAGCCGAAGAGTTGTCTTACGGTTTAAGAAAACTTTTGGAAATCGGACGCGTGCTGATGCAGGACGCCGAAATTTATATTTTTGATGAACCTTTTACGGGTTTGTCGCCGAAAATGGTCGAAGAAGTTTTATCAATTATTGACATTTTGCGTGTTGAAGGCAAAACGGTGATTTTGATTGAGCATAATATGAGCTTAATTGAAAAACTTGCCGATTACATTATTGTTTTAGATCACGGGGCATTGCTTGCACATGGTTCACCGAAAGATGTCTTAAAAGATAAACTGGTTCAAGAAGCATATTTAGGAGTGTAAAAACATGAAAAAACTGATACTTATTTTATGCTGCATTTTAGCATTCAGCGCGTGTGATAACAAAAAAGAGCAAAACTCAAATGAAAAGCTTGTTATCAAAATCGGGGCGTTGTATCCGATGTCGGGCGATGGAGCGGTTTTCGGTGAAGCGGCAAAAAATGCTGTTGATATTTTCTTTGAAGAATTTAATCAAAAGCCGCATAAATTTGAGTATCAAATTGTTTTTGAAGATAATCAAAATGTGCTTTCAAAACAAGCAACTTTAGCCCAAAAATTCATAAATATGGATAAAGTGGATGTGCTGATTAGTGTTCTGTCAAATTTTGGAGCGGTCGTTTCTCCGCTTGCAGAGCAAAGTAAAACGTTGCATATTTCAACAGCCACGGACCCGAGTGTCGCAAAAGGAAAATACAATATTATTGCTTCATCTAACCCTCAAGGTGAGGTGGATTTGCTTTATGACACACTTCTTAAAAATAAGGCAAAAAAGGTTGATGTGGTGATTGCTCAGGCAACCGGACCGGAAGTTATGCTCGAGGGCCTAAAGCAAAAAGAAGGCTTAAATATCGGTCAGGTATATTCTGTTAACATCAATGAAAAAGATTTTCGATTGATGCTCCATAAAATTAAAGAGAATAAACCGGATTATATTATCGCGCTTTTAGCGATGCCGACGATTGATATTTTTATGCGCCAATATCACGAAAACCAGATGAACATTCCGGTTACCGGTATAGAAACTTTCAGCTATTTGCAAAACAAGGAACTTGCCGAAGGAATGTGGTATGTTGACGCTGCGCCCGCAACAGATGAATATGTTAAAAAATACCAGCAAAAAACAGGTTCAAACACAACAAACTATGCGGAATATATGGATTTTATGTTGCAAATGGTAACCTTCGGTTATGAAAAATCAGGATCAACAAACGGTGAAGATGTCGCAAACTATCTTGAAAATAATGCAACAGGTCAAAAAACGGCAGTAGGTGTTATTTCAGTTGAGCCGGATGGTGTTTTAATTGCTCAACCTGTTGTTAAAAAAGTCATTAACGGCGAACCCGTGATTATAGAGGAATAAAAATATGAAAAAATTGATTTCCGTTTTATGTATGACGCTGGCACTCAGTGCTTGCAAAGATGAAAAAAAAGTCGCACAAACCGATACAAAACCGACGATCAAAATCGGTATTGTTGCGCCGCTGACAGGTAATTTGGCAATGGTGGGTGAGGGAATAAAGAGTGCCGTAATTATGGCGCAAGAAGATTTAAAAGCGCGTAATCTTAAAAACAAATATGATTTTGTTGTTGAAGATGATGGTTATGAGGCGGGTAAAACGGCATTGATTTATCCGAAATTAAAATCAGTTGATAAAGTTGATGCAATTTTAAGTACTTTTTCGCAAACGGGAAAAATTATCTCTCCCCGTGCCGAGGCTGATAAAATACTCCATATAAGCCTTTCTTCGGATGCTGAAATAGCGAAGGGAAAATATAATTTTTTGGATTGGACAACACCGAAATATACGGCAAAACGTATGTTAGAGTTTTATAAAAAACACAATATTAAAAAAATTGTCAGCTTTGTTCCCAATAATGCAGGGACATTACCTCAAGAAAACGCTTTTATGGATCTTGTAAAAGAAGACGGAGAAATTGAGGTTTCGCGCTATCTTATTGCGCCGGAAGAGACAGATTTCAGAATATTGTTTGCAAAAGCAAAAGAAGAAAAACCGGAGGCTTATTTGGCATTAATTTATGGTGCCAGTTTTGTTCCTTTTTTCAAACAATATCAAGAAACCGGCCAAACCGCATTGGTGACGAGTATTGAAACTTTTGCTACTTTGTCAGATACTTCAATTGCTCAAGGGGCTTACTATACGGATGCGGCTGTTGCCAATGATACATTTTTAAAAAGACACCAACAACGATTTGGCGAGATATCTAACTACGGTGTCGGAACAATGTATGATATGGTTATGCTCACCGTAGAGGCTTTTGAAAAAGCGGATAATAAGGATTTTGCCGTTGATGAACTGGCAAAGATGAAACACTATAACGGCGTTGTCGGAGAGTTAGACCAAGATGATGAGGGAATTTTTAATTCTCAAGCCGTTTTAATGGAAATAAAAGACGGAAAAAGAATAAGGGTCGAGGAATAATATAATGAAAAAAATAATATTAAGTTTATGCATGGTTTTAGCACTAACCGCGTGTAAAGATCAAAAGAAAACTCAAGCACAAGAAAAACCTGTTTTTAAAATCGGTGTGATTTTGCCTTTAACGGGCGCAAATACATATATGGGATCGCAAATGCGTGAAGGATATGAGTTCGTTAAGGAATACGAAAATCCTGACATTAACTACGAGCTGATTTATTTTGATGATCAACAACAACCGGCAAAAGCAGCAATAGGCGCAAAAAAATTAATCGAAGTCGATAAAGTTGACGCTTTGCTGACAGGAACATCACAAACGGCTGCCGTTGTGGCTGATATGGCCGAAAGTGCTAAAATAATTCATTTAGGCATTTCAAGCGATACGCGTTTTGCCCAAAAAAATTATAACTATACCATGGCTCCCGATGTGGCAGATGAGGCTGCAGTAATTTTGAAATATATGCAAGAACAAGGATATCGCAACCTCGCATTAATTTCATCTAATGAAATGTATGCCAATCTGGTTCAAGAAAATGTGAGCAAATATGCACCCGAATATGATATAGCATTAACTTTTAATGAAAAGTTTACACCCGGCTCAACGGATTATCGCATATTATTGCACAAAGCGGCTCAAACAAATCCGGATATTTTTCTTCTTCAAGCGTGGATGCCTGAAATTGATATTTTAACAAGACAGTTGTTGGAAATTATTCCTGATGCAAAAATAACATCTTTATATGCATTTTTCATATCTCCTACTCCGGAACTTTATAAAGGGCGCTTTTGTCTAAACGTCGGAAGTGAAAATGAAGCGTTTAAAAAAGCATTTTATGAAAAGTATGGCAAACATATAGAGCAAATGTCGTCAACAACTTATGCACAATTATCACTGATGTTGGATATATTAAAAAATAAAAATACGGATTTAAGTCAAATAATCAAACAACATGACAGCATATTCGGAAAGCTGAGTTTAGACGGTCATGCAATCAGGTACTTGCCGATTGTGGAAACACTTGAATAAGAGAATAAAACATGAAGAAAATAATCTTAAGTTTGATGTTTGTTTTAGCACTTGGTGCTTGTAAAGATCAAAAAGCAAAACAGCCTCAATTAAAGCCAATTGTGAAAATCGGAGCTACATTACCGCTGACAGGAAATATGGCAGATATCGGTAACGCTATTAAAGAGGCGTTATTGATGGCAAAAGAAGAAGTCCCTTCAAACAGCAAATATAGCTATGAACTGATTATTGAAGATGACGGTTATGATTATAAAAGAACGGCTCTGAATATCAATAATTTTGCAGATATTAAAAAGGCAGATGTTGTTTTGTCATTGTTTGACGGAGCAGCCGGCATTATTGCACCCGTTACGGAAAGAAACAAAATTAACCATATCGGATGTGCTTGGGGCGAAAAATTTTTTGAAGAATACAAATATTCCTTTAATCATTTCTCAAAACCCGAAACACAAGCGAAAGCTTTTGTAGAACTTTTACAAGAAAAAAACATTAAAAAATTTGCCATTGTAGCGATTAACTACGCCTCAATGACGGAAATGCTTGAATATATTGAAAAAGATACAAAAGAACGAAACATAGAAATAACATCCGTTAATTTGGTTAATTTCGGCGAAAGAGACTTTCGTATTATCATTGAAAAAATAAAGTCACAAAACCCTGATATTGTGATGTTGGTTATGCTCAATCCGGAACTTGATATATTTATTAAGCAAGCATTAGAAGCCAACTTAAACAAACCTTATACGGCCATAGATTTATTACCGGCAACCAATTATAAAGAGCTTCTTGAAGGCACTGAATTTGTGATGTCGCCGGACGGTTCCGCTGATTTTAAAAACAAATTTGCTCTGAAAACGGATTTGCCTTTGACTTCATGCGTGGCCAATTTATATGATGCGGTAAGAATAACCGTTGAGTTATATGAAAAATATAACACCAAACCGAGTTCCGAACAGATTAACAATGATTTATATCATTTAAGAAATTTCGATTCGGCAATCGGCGGTCAGGTTAATGTTGATAAAAACGGAATCATTGATGCTGACCTGATAAAGGTCAAGTTTGAAGGCGGTCAGTTAAAACAAATAGAGGAGTAAAAAATGCTCACATTGAATAACATCAATGCCGGATACGGAAAAAAACAGGTCTTAAAAGATGTTTCGGTTAATTTTGAAAACAAAGCCATCACGGTTGTGATGGGACCGAACGGTGCCGGAAAGTCAACGCTTCTTAAAGTAGCCTTCGGGCTCTTAAAGCCATATAGCGGTGAAGTTTTGTTTGATGAAAAACCCGTTAAAGCCTCGCCTCAGATGTTTGTCAGAGAAGGCGTCTTTATGGTACCGCAAGGACAAAGAGTTTTCAAAAATATTTCGGTTAAAGAAAACATAGAGCTCGCCACACATTTTTGGAAGTCCCGCCAAAACTTTGATACGGAGCTTGAGAGAGTGTTGACCGATTTTGAAGAGTTAAAGCCCTTTTTGAAAATGCCGGCGGGCAATCTTTCGGGCGGTCAGCAACAAATGGTTGCCCTTGCACGCGCTTTTATCAACAAGCCGAAATTGATTTTGATGGATGAGCCCTCAATCGGATTGGCTCCGAAGTTGATTAATGATATTTTTTACAAAATAAAAGAGATGAAAGACAAAACAGGGACGGCATTTGTGATTGTTGAACACAATTTAAAAACGCTTTTGCCTTTAACGGATTTTGCCTATATTCTAAAAGATGGCGCCGTCGTATATAATGGAAAATCGGAGGGCAGCATTTTAGAAAAAATGATGTCTGCTGTATTTAAGTAAAAAAATGCCATAAAAATTCTTGACAAAATGTCAAAAAAGTGGTATAGTGCCCGAAGAAATCTAATTATGAATATTTATTGTTAATTGATATGAAGACAAAAACTCTTTTTATCATGGTGGTAGCGCTTATGGCCATGATCGCCGGCGGTTGCAAAAAGACCGTTGAGACCACACCTCTTGAATCAGCGAGCACAATCGTTGATATCAAAGAGGGTAAAGGCACTATGTTCTCTTTAGACAATGGTGTCAAAGTAAAGGTCAGAGGAGACAAAGTTTCCGCTTATTCGCCTGAAGGCGTAAAAGTTTTCTCTCGCCTTGATCGGAATATTGCCTTTCTTTGGAGCTGTGCATGCGTCGGTCAGAAGGTTGTGTTCAAGGCAGACAAGTGTATGTTGATTCCGGCACTCACCTATTACTACCAAAAAGCAGATGGCAAAATCACGTATTGCTACAACGAAGCTAGAAAAGCTTGGGTGAGACCTCAATCAAAAACATTTGACTGTGCAACCCCGTTGCTTAAAATATTGTTTATTCTTTTTCAGTGCATTCTGCTTATATCGGTGGTGTTTTGTGGAATTGCCTTTAATAAAGCAACGGGCACTTGGAAACGGGATACATCAAATTTTTTTGCCATATTCCACTATAATTATCTGTCGCTTTCGTGGGAAAAACCTCTTTGGGAGTCGATTTACAATATAAGCATTATTGCGGGGGGCATTTCAGGTACCCTTTCTTTTTTCTTCTGGATTTTCGACCCCTACAGGAATACATGGTTTGATGGATTCTTTGCCTTATGGGTAGGTTTCTCCCTCTTTGTGATGGAGATAATGCTGATAATAACCGCTGTTTTGATTATCGTAGCCATCATTGCGCAATTTGCGACTGATGAAAAGAGCGGTAGTATTTTATAGCGTACATTCCCTCGGTTTTCTAAAGCTTATCGTGAAAATGATTTGCTTTGAAAGCCGAGTTTTTTTATTTAAACGTAATATAGATAAGCCTAAAACGAAAAAAACACTTGAAATTTCAAAAATATGGTGTATAAAAAGCGCATCTTTGAAACAAAGGGTGCGCTTTTTTCAAAGTTTTTTAACACGCACAAGTCCGCTTTTTATATAAGGTCTGGCATTTTTTTGAAATTTATTTTTTATGACAAATACAGAATTTAAAATCCCTGAAACAACAGAAAATTTTGAAGAACTTTTAAACGAACAGTTCGGCGATAAAGGTATTGTCGGCTCTGTTGTTAAAGGCACAATTATTCGTTTAACGGACGATTTTGCAATGGTTGATGTCGGCCTCAAATCAGAAGGTCGCATTCCGCTTCGTGAATTCGGTCAAAATCCCGAATTAAAAGTCGGCGATGTTGTTGAAGTTATGGTCGATCGTTATGAAGACCGCGACGGCAACATTGTTTTATCTCGTGAAAAAGCTCGCCGTGAAGAAGCTTGGGTAGAACTCGAGAAATTGATGAACGCCGGCGAACGCGTTAACGGTGTTATTTTCGGTCGTGTTAAAGGCGGCTTCACCGTTGATTTGCAAGGTGCAATCGCTTTCTTGCCGGGCTCTCAAATTGACATTCGCCCGATTAAAGACATCACACCTTTGATGGGCATTTCTCAGCCTTTCCAAATTTTGAAAATGGATAGAGAACGCGGCAACATCGTTGTTTCTCGCCGTGTTGTTTTGGAAGAAACACGCGCCGAAGCAAGAGCCGAACTCATTGACACAATCAAAGAAGGTGCCGTTTTGGACGGTTTGGTTAAAAACATCACAGATTACGGTGCATTTATTGATTTGGGCGGTGTTGACGGTTTGTTGCACGTTACCGATATTTCTTGGAAACGTATCAATCACCCTGCAGAAGTTTTATCTGTCGGTCAAACGGTTAAAGTCCAAGTTATTAAATTCAATGAAGATACACAACGCATCAGCTTAGGCATGAAACAACTCGAGAAAGATCCTTGGGAAGCCGTTGCCGGTAAATATAAAGTCGGCGACGTTTGCAAAGGCGTTGTTACAAACATTACGGATTACGGTGCATTCGTTGAGCTCGAAGACGGCATTGAAGGTTTGGTTCACGTTTCAGAAATGAGCTGGACACGCAAAAATGTTCATCCGGGCAAAATTGTTTCAACATCTGAAGAAGTTGAAGTTAAGGTTTTGGAAGTTGATCCCGAAAAGAGAAGAATCAGCCTCGGCATCAAACAATGCCAACCGAATCCTTGGGCAGCTTATGTTGAACAGCATCCGGCTGGATCTGTTATTGAAGGCACAATCAAAAACATCACTGAATTTGGTTTGTTTGTCGGCTTAACAGATGAAATCGACGGTATGATTCACCTCTCGGATATCGCTTGGGGTGAAAGCGGCGAAGAAGCTGTTAAAAATTATGAAAAAGGCCAAACAATCAAAGCCAAAATCATTGACGTTGATGTTGAAAAAGAACGCATCAGCTTAGGCATTAAACAACTTGATGAAAACAATGCGGCACTTGCTTTGGAAAACCTCAAAAAAGGTGATGTTGTCAAAGCAATCGTAAAGAGCATTGATGACAAAGGCGTTAATGTTGAAGTTGAAGGCATTC
>JAEEGL012209553.1_pt1 | contig 15372 bp, 6 predicted proteins | sample 9134231 | NCBI WGS metagenome assembly JAEEGL01 (sample SAMN16246548, study PRJNA631951) | gut metagenome | biome: gut microbiome; feature: rumen; material: fiber-attached | host: Bos | place: Iran: Karaj | collected 2018-10 | reverse complement strand
CGCCGATATAAACCCGTTAAAACCCTTTATTCCCTGAGCAAAGAAAGGAGAAAAACCGCTGATTTCATATTTCCCAGATAGGAAACAGGCAAAAACATATACCAGAATTGTTATAAGTAGGAATCCGACAATTGTATTATTAAGTTTGCCAGCAGTTTTAAACTTGATAATATTAAAAACCAGACAAATCATTATTGAAGCTATAGCCAAAGGTATCTGATAATCAGCCGCCCACTTAAATGCAACGCTGAGGTATGTTCCTACATATATAGCAGCAAAAGCAATAGCAATAACGTTAGTCACCATGCTTCCCCAACAGGAAAGCCAACCTAGCAGGCGACCTTTCTCACCTCCGAAAGCCTTTCTAGGGAAAACATAAACACCACCAGATTGAGGATAAATACAAGATAACTCACAGATTAACATGCCGTATAGAAGCATAATTATTCCAGCAATAAGCCATGTAAGAATAGAAGACGGCCCAGCAGCAAGAATAGTTAGCCCCGAAAGCGAAAAAATAGCGCTTCCCACCATTCCGCCAATCAGAATAAAAACGCACTCTGTAAGCCCAAGCTTACTTTCTTCTGTATTATTAACTTTATCTTTTTCTTCGACCATGCCGTTGCTTCTAGAAAATATTAGGCTAAGTATAATTTTAAACTTTCACAAAGGTCAAGCAAGATATTTTTTGCATCTAACAAGTAAAAAAATTTTTAATTTTTTTATTTAGGAATATAATACTATTACTATGAGAATTAAATACATGAGGTTCTAATTAGAATATTATGGACGGCGAAAACTTCTTTTCATTTTTATTTATAAACTTCTTTTTATTATTATTATCTACAATCTCCATTCTTTCTTTTTTAAAGCAAGAAAAAATATCTACCAACGGAAAATCGCGAAAAGAAATAGCCAATGAAAAACTGCGCAATGAAATAATCCAAAAGAGTTTGAGTCCAACGATTACAGTGTTACTTTTGAGCATTTTAATATGGATTATAGAATTAATAATTTCCCATTGTATTTCTGATACAATAAATTTAATAGATGGAACAATAAGTATAAAAGCACTCATATTTTATTCAATCTTTACTTTATTAATAATGCTTGGCCTCTACAAAATAATAGTTAGTAATGGATATTCAAAAATAGATAAAGATTTAAGAGATAAAGGCCTTAGCATTTGTATACTGCTATTTATTTTTTCATCTTCTTCATTACATGCCTATTTTATTCTTTATTTTGCAAATTACGCTTTAGATTTTAAACAGGGTGAAATGCAGATAGTCACAGTATCAAGAACTGAACGTATATTAGCTTCTCACTCACGAAAAGGAAGCCACGAAGATTCCTATGAAATAATTTTTAGTCCAAATATTAGGGGAAAGAATAGTGTAAGAGTATCACGTAGTTTGTTTGGACTGGCCGAAACTAATGATACCTTAGTACTATTTATTCAAGAAGGCGCCTTAGGATTGCCTTACATTTCGTCTGACATAAAAGTATTAAAAATACCAAGTTCTTATTGAATTTACTTGCTTTCATAAAATTTTTAAATACATTATTAAATTATGGAAAAAGAAAATATTACACGAATTTATGTTACTGGTCATCGCAATCCAGACGTAGACAGTCTTGCTTCTGCCGTAGCTTTGGCAGAACTGCGCCGCCGTCAGGGTTATAATAATATTCAGGCTATCTGCCCAGGCGTTTTACCTGAAAAAGGCAAATATCTCTTTGAACGCTTTCATACTACTCCTCCAGAGTCTAGAAATGACATATATCTAAGAATACGTCATATAATGTCCAATGATGTTCCCTGTATTAAAGCAGGAATTCCATTACTTGACGCAGTGTCACTTCTTAAATCAAGCGGTCACATGTGCCTGCCAATAGTAGACAACAACAATAAATTCTTAGGTATTCTCAGCCCCATAAACCTTCTTTCACATCTTTTAGGAATAGGCTTCGATTCTCAAAGCAGTTTAACCGGCCGAACAATAAACAGCTCTATTGATCTGATAGCCCAAGTTATAAAAGCAGAGATTTTAACAGGCATAGAAACAGATAAAATACAAAAATTCAAAACCTATATAGCTACTATGGGTGTAGAAAGCTTCGATAGCCACATTCCTTTAAACGAACCTGATGAATTAGCAATTATTAGCGGCGACCGCTCCGATATTCATTTAAGAGCATTAGAAAATAAGATTCGACTTTTAATAATAACCGGTGATAAATCAGTTGAACCCATAATTTTGAATGCAGCAAAAATGCAGAATGTTTCAATACTAAAAACTAATTTGGATTCGACAAAGGTTATAAGCCGATTAAAATTTTCAGTGCCAGTAGAAGACTTTGCTTTATCTGAAGCTAGATTGGTTTTACACCCACAATTCAAGGTTTCAAGACATTTTGATGAAATTATTAATACTCCAGGCGATATTATTCCTGTTGTTGAGGATAACGGCGAACTAGTTGGAGTTGTATTAAAGAAAAGCATTTCAGAAACTCCGCCTCATCGGCTTATTCTCGTTGACCACAATGAAATGGATCAAAGTATTCCTGGTGCCGAAGAAATCCCTATAATAGACGTTGTAGACCACCACAGAATTGGAATGCAACCAACAATATCGCCTATCAAATTTACTGGAGATGTAGTAGGAAGCACCTGCACGCTGGTTGCCTCTATGTATAAAAGCATGGGCGAAAGCCTGACGCCTGATTTAGCAGGAATTTTATTAGGTGGAATAGTTACCGATACTTTAAATTTGAAATCCCCTACTACCTCACCATTAGACAAACGTATGCTTGAATGGCTGGAAAAGATTTCTGGTGTATCTGCAGATTCTCTTATGGAAGAGCTTTCAAGAATAGACTCACCCCTAGCCTCAAGTTCACCAGAAATAGTAATCAATTCTGACCGCAAAACCTACAACAACGGCAAATATAAATTTTCTCTTTCCCAAGTTGAAGAAACCAACCTTGAACTGCTTCATCAGCGTCAGGAAGAACTGATACAAACCATGAAAGATATTCAGGATAAAGAAAACTTGAATTTCTTAGGTTTGCTTGTTACCGATGCGGTAAGAGAAACATCAGAAATGCTTATTATAGGCTCAAACGAAATAATTCATGATTTACCTTATAAAGCAATTGGGCAAAACCTCTATGCTCTACCAGGAATCTTAAGCCGTAAAAAGCAGCTTCTGCCTCAGATTCTCTTTATAACCGCTGAGCATAGCCGATAAGGTGAAAAGTGGTAAATGGTAAGTGACAAAGTGTTTAATAGGGGGAAAAATGAAAAAAAGAATTATATTAATTGCAATCACATTAATTAATATCTTAGCTCTAGAAAACCCTTCATTTGCCTATAAGCCTATAAGAGCTTCTGGTAGACAGAAAATGTGTTTTTCAAATCAACGGGTATTATTAGGCGCCATTGAAATGTATGAAATGGATCATACAGAACTTATAGATACCGCACTCCCTGGTGGAGATTATGAAGATTTAGAAAACAGACTGATAAAAGAAAAATACTTAAAAACTCACTTAGAAGGCCCAGAAATAGAATGTTCTTATGGTTTTATAAGAATTAATGATAAAGAATATGATGTTTTTTGCAAAAAGCATGGAACAACAGAAACAAAAGATATAGAAAAACCTATTATTCCTACTTACAATGTAACTGATGAAAAGCCTTTTTCTGAAGAATTATCAAGAAAAATACAAGCTAGAAAAAGGGAAAAAGCCATCCAATATTTCCTAAGTAACTATGTTTTTACTTTTCCAACTTTAACTTTAATATTCTTTGGAATAATTGCAGCTAGTGGTCTAGGTTTCAAAACAAAAAAGAAATGAACTGTTTACATCTACCACTTTCCTTTCACGGGGTGTATTCAAAAATTTTCAAATTACCTAAATTCATACCCATAATATATATCTTAGAACCAAATGGAACAGCACAACAAGGAGATAAATCGTAAGAATTACCATTTTCATCTTTAATATCATTCAATTTTCTAACAACTCCAGTCTCTGGATTCCAAGCATAGGCATCACATAAATTAGTATTCCCACGTGATCCCCCAAAAATAAAGATTTCATCTCCAAAACTGCATGCTCCATGATTATAACGTTTCAAATCTTCTATAGAACCATCTTCAAAATTAAAAATAAGATTTTTAAAATAAGTATAATATACCCAAGACATGCTCCCATAATCAGATTTACTATGCTTATCGTTCCAGGTTTGAGTTGAATTATAATCTAAAAATTCCGCAAAGTCTCTTCCGGTTCGTTCAGAAGAAGAGTTTTTTCCACCAATTGCATATAATTTTCCTTTATGCCAGACTAAACTATGGTGCATTCTCGATGTGTTTAAAGATGGTAAAGAACGTGAAATTCCATATTCATAAAACTGACCATCATATTTGTTGATTGCATGAGGCCAATAAAGCAAAACTTTGTTACTTGTATTTGAAGAACTCCCATTTTCATGCCCGCCAGATACAACTATTCCATAAGGTGTTGAGCAGGCAGCACAAGCTCCTATTTTTACTGAGTCTAAATTATCGGTCATCAGTGATGTCAAATAATTAGAACTAGGAGTTTCAGCAGATTTCCCTGCGCTACTCGAACTTGACCAAAGTTCTAATTTAGACAAATCGCATTCACTACTATGACAAGAGTTCATTTTAAATAGATAATGATTATAAGCAGTATTATTATCAAACTCATAAGTAAGTATTTCGGAACAACCTTTTAAATCACTAAAAGTTCCTAAACATTCCCAATTGCTTGTATTCACAGTCTCACTATTTAAATTATCATCTTCTGGCGAACCTGTCCCTTTATAGCCATAAATACTGAACCCTTTTAAATATCTTTTATTTGAATAAAGATTTCTTAATCTAATAATGTCTGCTTTTACTTCATTTTCAAAAGAAAATAAAATATAGCTTTGTTTTACAGAATGAGCAAAATTACCCCAATAATAATTACTATAATTACTTAGTAGATCATGCAAATCTTTTTCATTAGACTTTACAGTAATCTTTCCTATATTTGGATCATTGTATTCAAGATGTTTATAATTACTTTCTTTTTTAGTCCAACCACTAGATGGAGTAAGCAAACTTACACCTTTTCTATAAAAATATAATTCTCTTACTCCAACTCTCGCATTCAAATTATCATGAGAATCTTTACATCTGAATATATATTTACTATATGCATTAGTATTAGTGAAATCAAAACTTTTTTGTGTATTAACTCGTATTTCGTCTTCCCATAACTTATTTGATTCTGTTACAGAATCGTGATATAAAGCAAAATTCTTAACTCCACATTGCCTTCCATTAATTTTTACATTGTTATTTATATATATACAATTAAAAACAAATGGTCTTTCAAATTGATAAGTAATGTCCTGATTAGTGTCATCATTTAAACCCGATATCCAAACATCACCATTACTTCCATCAAAAGCATACTTTGCTTTTTTATATGGTACTGTTGAATTTGTTGTTGCTGATACAGATTTAATAGTATCATAGCCAGAAATATTCAAACTAGCCAAATAATTTGATTGAGCTAAACTGGTTAAATTAGAGCCATCTAAAGAAGACAAAGCTTCATTTGTTACTAGATTAAAACTTTGTATTCTATCAGTTGGTTCCGAGTCATCTTCAATATCATCCTTATCACTACCAATAACATAAATAACATTATCGTAAGAGCATATTCCTGCTAACTCAGCTTCCTTTTTTAAAACTTCTGAATAACTTGCTATCGTATTTGTTGAAGGGTTATAACAGATAAACCCCTTTTTATTGTGATTATATAAATAAATTCCACCAGAGGCCACTGTTACAGAATTATTAAAAAGTACAGAATACTCAGATAATACCGAATCTGTTTTATTCATAGAACGATATGTCCCACCTGTTTTTGAAGAACTGTAATTAGGATAGGGTTTAGTACAAAGAATTTTAGCATTTGAAATATTTAAGCTGTTTATCCCTGAAAGAAGATTAGGGAAGGAAGAAGAAGTTGGTGACGCAATGTCATACACTTGCAATTTGTTGTTTAATGCAAAAAGAAGTTTTTGTCCATCAGAAGTTATTACAGGATTACTGGTAATTTCCAAATTAGACTTAGAAAAATTAACAGATTTTCCACTAGTTGTACTTCCTATACCCCAAAAAACTTTATTATCTCTATCAACAACAAAAACAATTGGATTGGCTCTATCTCTAGAAAAAATAATGTCTGAATTATCTATAGGTTTATTATTTGGAACATAAGCAGAGTGTGACCACATTAAAATTGGCTCTTTCTTCAAAATATATGTTTCCGAACTATTTAAAATTTGAATGCCTGTTAAAGAAGTTGTGCAATAGCCTGATGTTAAATCTGTACCACCAGAACAAAGACTAACATTATTTGTTTTACCAGAAATACCATCTCCGGGCCCCCAATGCAGATACATATTATTAAAAGCATTTTTATTATCGCTCAAAAAAATGTTTCCTGCTCCATAACCATCATTTGATGTTTCGTCTAATTGAAGAATACCACTCTCATTAGCATTAACACCTAAACTAATAGGACGATCAAGAATAAAGTTGCCATGATATACTTCTGTTTTACCAGCCTTAATACTCTTATTAAAAAATATTCTTATATCTTCAGAACCTGCTCGCTGCAAATATTTTAGATTTGATTCAGGTCTAAAATATCCAAAGAATCTTTTGTTCGAAAGAACTTTTAAATCCGTTGTATCATTTTTATCAACAAAATAATTAGCTGGATATTTATTAAAACTCTTCCATGAATCATATTTCGAAGTTGAATTCTTTAAAAGAATTGCAGAAGTATCAGTACTAGCTCTTTTATCAAAAACACAATTCTTTTGAACTTTCTTAAAAAAATTAACATCGGTTTCTGCTGGCCATGAGTAAATCGGTGTCTGATAAGCCCCTGTTTCAGAAAAAGATCCAGCGGTAAATCCATCTCTGTAATCTATTAACATTCCTTCTATCTGGGTTTCTGGACCATAAAGCTGATTACTGAAATCGTACATTCTTAGTTTAGCATCAGTATTATCCTTCCCTGCTAGAATAGCTAACTGAGCACAATCTGGACTTATAGCAAGTTTCTTTGAATAAATTGGGGGGAAACTATCTTCACTATCAATGTTTGCAGATTTAAATATTAATGCATATTTGCGATACTTCCCAAATTCTGTAGAATCTAAATTCGGATATTGCTTAAATATAGTCGTAAAATCTGTTATTTCACTATAGTTGGCAGCACCGTTTTCTTCATCTCCATAATCGATTCCAGTAACTTTTTCACTATAATAATCAGCAAGATATTCAAAATTATTTCCACTTAACTGTCCAAGATTTGTAGCTGCAGCATACCCAATTGCCCCTTTATCAGGTCCAGCCGGGCCTCCGCTGTAAAAACCAACACGACAATTCTCATTTAGTATTTTCCCTCCATTCACCCAAGTCAATTCATAATCTTCTTTTAATTCTCCAGCAGTACTAAAGTCAATTGAATTAGCATAATCTATTACTTTAATATCCTTATGAGTAGAATCAATATATTCAACTATTACTGGCGTAATATAACGAGTTTCACCAGAAGGTAAGTTTGAACTAGCTTGCCCTGTGCATGATTTTATAATCGAATTAACAGGGAAAATTTGTGTGTGTACAATAAATATTCTGCCTAGCCAACTATCTATAGTATTTAAATTATAAGTAGAAAACATACTGGAATCATAAGTAGCAGGGATAGACTGACTTATTATACTCTGGTTGTTTGCGCACCATCTGGCAAAAAGTCTGTATTTACCTTTTTGGGGATCTTGAGCCCAATTTCTCCTCCCTATCCACTCAATCATTGAAGAACCGTCATTTTTCCCATATAAAACCAAGGCTCCACCCTGAGGCATACCAATCATATCCAAACGTTGCCAATCTGAAACCAAATCAAAATCTCTACGATTATAAAAACCTTCTGAAACAACATTTCCGTCATCATTTTTAACAACATCATCCCAATCAGACTTATTATTGTTAAGATTAAAAAAAGCATCATCTGCTTCTGCTCTTGGATATTCCAAAGTAAACGACATATTTGGAGTTCTATCATCAAAAACGATTTTTTTACGAATTCCTTTTCCGCTTATTCCTGAAGAATTATTATTGCCTAACCAATATCTTGCCATACCACCCACATTGTTATCCCCATGACCAGACAACAGCATATCTCCTTGAGGATTCATAGCTAAAGTATTTATTGTTGATGTTGCAGTAAATTCATCATCTTCTAATTTTTTAAATGTTTTTAAATCGTAAAAGCTTATTTTTTTAGCCTCTTCTCCAGAAACAACAGCCATAATATCTCTCTTACTAGTAACAATATCAGTACATGTCTTATCATCTTTTGCAACCTTAAGGTTTAAGACAGATTGTTCTATTTCTGTTAAAGATTCACTGTTTACAGAACCAGTAGGGAAAACATCACTTGAAACGAAGTATATATAAGGAATCTTTTGGTCATTAACAATAACTCTTTGATTGTCTGGACTAACAACAGCAAATCCACCAGAGGTTTTATCATTTAAATCGGTTGATGCTTTCACTACTTTATTATTATTTTGATCTTTCGTATCAAAAGATTTTAAAATATAATTTTTGTCTTCATTATATTGATTTTTATTAGTTATAAATATACTTAAGCTATCAGTTCCTAGAATACTGTTAGATTTTGCAGAATTAGCAACATAAGAAACATTATAGGGTTCAGAATACTTTTGATTATCATCTGTCACTTTTATAGCAGTTTCTTCTTTTATAAGACTTCCGTCTCTAGTATGATATTGATAAAGTTTCCCTTCTTCAGTAACTACAGCTAATCTTGTTCCATCAGGACTAATATCTATAGAAAGTGGCTTAGTTATTTTTATAAATATTTCATATTTCCAATTAGAATCAAAAACTCTAGGATACATTGGAACTCGCAAAATATCATCTTTATCATGTCTAGCTATATATAAATAACCATCATTTGCAGGCACCAAACCAGTTATTTCTTCTGAACCCAATGATAAAGAAATAGCATTTAACAGAAAAGATGGAGTACATTGTATTGGAACCGCTCTACTATCTTTCCCTTCCGGATCCCATCTTATACAATCATTATTATTATCAATTTCATAGCTTGTTTTATAAAGACTTAGTTTTTTTCCTTCTTTATTCATTACAAACAAATATTCACCATCGGGTCTAAAAACTAATCCGCCTCTTCCTATCTCTGTTTTGGCCTTAGAAAAACCTATTTCATAGAAATTATTATATTTTGAGCTCTTTTTATCTATATTCATAAGCACTAAATGCTCTTTAGTCTGATATACAAGCATTTTAAGGCTAGGATGAATCGCTAAATGATATGGCTTATACCCATCTTCGTCTTTATGAAATAAATTTGTAATTGCATATGCGGTTTTAGCAATCGGATCAATACATTGAATTAAACCATTTTTAGCGTCTGCCAGCCAGATCATTTCGTCGCTGACTGTCGGCAGGTTTACAAAAGAAAAAAGAGTAACAGGAATTACACTATTAATATCATCTGTTGTCACAGAAGTACTTGTATCAGTTCCGCTTCCAGTAGTTGTTTCCACAAGCATATTTCCATTGTTTTCATCGTAATCATACCCATTACTGTATAGCAAACAGGTTTTGACAACTATTCCCAAAAGAGCTTTTGGAGTTTCTACAGGTATTTCTTCTCCTTGTTCATCTTTAGCATCAAAAACAGCTAACTCTGGATTATCCTTTGTTTCTACAGAAGTCTTATAAGCATGAATAATATTTAAATAAGGCGATTTTCCATTATTGACTTTGTTAATTCCAAATAAATTGCATGCTTCTTCAGACCAATTATCTTTTACTACTTTCTGATTCAAGCTCTCTATATAATTTTTGTTTAAAGAAGTTTTAACTAATTCTATTTTTCGAGCTTTATCAGGGTCGCCATCCTCATCAAAATAAACAACATAATGATATTCGTCTTCCAGATTAATAGATTTATGATCGAAAGCAGCATTAGCTATTTCTGCTGTAAGACGGGAGCGGGCATACTGCTGCATTTTAGACTGATGGTCGTAGTTTTCTGTTCGAACCTGTGCATTTTGCATTGTACCAAGAATAGGCAAAAGGCAGGCACCAGTCATGACTGTAATTATTAAAGCTTCCGCAAGAGTAAAACCCTGTCTTCTAATTTTGAGACAAAAAAAGCGTAGAAAAAAGCAAATTAGTTTCTTAATCATTGATATATGGCCCTTTGTGTGACTAAAACTGTGATTATACTGCGATAAAAGAAATAACTTAGACAAAAGAATACCTAAGTATTTCTTTATAGATAAAGAAAACTACTTGATGGTATTATAATCCAAATTTAAATACAACGCAAATGCTTTCTAGTTTTACCTTTCAGCATAAAAAATATTTAACGACAAGCCACATCATACCTTAATTTCCCAATGCTAGCTAAAAAAAGACACTTGAACAAAAAAGCTGTTTTGTTGTAAATTTATTATGTACAAATCTTATAAGTTTAAAGGAAAGTCAAATGAATTCGCTACCAGACAGATTTGATATATCTGTAACTTCAGAAATAGGCGAACTTGAAGGCGTAATACTCCACACTCCAGGCATAGAAATGGAAAACATGACACCTGCCAATGCTGAAAGAGCATTGTACAGTGATGTTTTAAATCTTTCTGTAGCCTCAGCAGAATACAATCAATTAAAAACAGTCCTTGAAAAAACAACCAATGTATTTCAAGTTGGAGATTTACTTGTTGATGTTCTAGATAATGCAAGAGTAAAAAGCAATCTGGTTGAAAAAATCTGTGAAAACGAAAACGCAGAGGAAATACATGATGAACTCCTGGAAATGCCCAAGGAAGAACTAGGCAGATGTCTGATGGAAGGCGTCTTAATGAAAAAAGACAATCTTTCACGCTTCCTGAGTAATGAAAGGTATTCTTTAAGACCACTGCATAATTTCTTTTTCACAAGAGACCTTGCTGTAGCAATTAACGATTGGGTTCTTGTTTCCAGAATGGCAAACAAGGTCAGAAGCCGTGAAGCCATGATTATGGAAGCAATATTCGATTATCACAGAATGTTCTCCGTTAAAACCCTTGATATGCAAAGTATTCAAACTGCAAATATCGAAGGTGGAGACGTTCTTGTAGCAAGAAACGACATTCTTATAATCGGCTGCGGTCAGAGAACAAATCCACACGCTATAGATTTTTTAATCGACCATTTAAAGAACCTTAAAAAACCTCAATACATATTGGTTCAGCAGCTTCCTTCTGAGCCAGAATCTTTTATCCATCTCGACATGGTTTTTACTCTTCTCGATAAAAACTACTGCATGGTTTACGAACCTCTTATAATGCAGACTAATCAATATAAAACTGTTATGATTAGCATAGATAATGGAAAAGTAAAAATCAATGAAGAAAGAAACCTTCTGACCGCTCTAGAAAAGCTTGGAATGCCGATGCAACCAGTTTTCTGCGGCGGATCATCTGATTTGTGGATACAAGAACGTGAACAATGGCACAGTGGCGCTAATTTCTTCGCTTTAGCACCAGGTAAAATCATCGGCTACAGAAGAAACATAAATACCATTGAAGCTCTTGATCAAGCGGGTTTTACGGTTATTGACGCTCTCGATCTCATGGATGAAGAAGGAAACCCAAATCAGGAATTCGATTTAAAGAAACCGGGAAAATATGTCATAACAATTGACGGCTCCGAACTCGCCAGAGGCGGCGGTGGCTGTAGATGTATGACAATGCCAATTCGCCGAAAACCAGTTGAATAAAGACAAAATCAATAATAACAGTCAAAATTCTATAAAAGAAAAAATAATCATATCTGTTATGATTGTTTCTGTATTATTTGGTCTTTATAACACTCTCCATTCCTGGTTAAAAATGCATTATCAGGAATGGAGAACAGAACTTACAGAATCGAGAATTGCCAATACAGAAAAACTTGTTACTGCTACTGACCAACAATTATTTATTACTAGAAAAGTTCTTCCACTTCTTAAATATATCTGCGAAACCCCAGACGTTGATTTAGAGCAAACCCAACTCTATTATCTAACAAAATATGACTTAGATCTTTCATTATATTTATTTGATAAAAACGGCAATTTAGAACATACTGTTCCTAAGAATGCTCCCAATCAGTGGTTGATGAAAAATCTTTTTCCATATTTATTAGAAAAAGATTTCAAAAAAATTGAAACAGGTAGCCAACAGCTTGATAAGAAAATAGAATTCACTTTTGGTTACGGGAAAAATCTTATTTCTTTAAGAGATAACCCAGAAATAATAATAAACAGTGTCAGCGGAGACCAAGAGTGTTTTTTTGCCTGGTCAGCCCGCAAAGGCAAAAGCATATTTATATTCGGACATAGACTACCAAGTGATGAAAAAATTGTAAACTCGGTTTATTCTTACTTCCCAAAGAACAGCAATTTGCTGTCAGTCGGCAAAATATCGGATAAACCGGAAAAAGAACAAGACCTTATTGCCTTAGAAGCAAAGAAATATTTATCAAATAAATCCTTAGACCATGGAATTTACAATAACAAAGAATGGTATTTTTCTTCTAATAAAAATGGCAAGCAGTATTATACTGTATATAAAACAGCTTCCAATATTTATTCTAGAGCCATAGTCTTTTTAAAGTATATCATATTCATTATTTTATTAATCTATTTTATATTTTTAAGATTTTCTATCAATATTAATTTAAGTTTAAAACAAATGATTATATTGATTTTTTTAGCTTCATCTATGATTCCAATAGGCAATTTAAGTTCAGAAAGCTTTGAGAATATTGAAACTTATTCTGAAATATACAAAAATGAATTAAAATCTTCAATGGAAGAAATAATTAACAATTCTATTCAGAATTTTGAAAATTATTTGACTTTATGTTCAAATAAATTGAAAAAATACACAGAACCACAAAATGGAGTCTATGATTTAGAAAAAGCAGAAAGGAATATTACCTTATCTTTTCCTGATTCTAAGTTTTCTTTGCGCAACGCTGCCTGTGATATTATTTATTCTAACCAACCCCCGTCTTCATCTGGTCGAAATACTTTATTTAAAGCTATTGGAAGAATCTGCATAAAAAAATATCGCCCCGAAAGATTAGACGAATTACCTTATAACGGAAATCAATTTGCTGAAGAAATGGTTTCAAGAGAAGATTTAGGATTTGCAAACCTAACCGATAAACCAAACCAATTACAGTTTATTTATAACAATGGAATAAAAATGCTTCTTTTTTTAAAACTATTACCTAAAGAAGCCGGCCAAGCAGCTATTTTATACACAGAATTAAATATCCAAAATACATTAAATCAATATTTAAAGAGTATCGATAAAAGAACCTTGGTTTTAAACCAGCAACAAATCAGCCTTTATGCTTTAAATCCTAATGGATACCGATGGATTATTCCACCAAAGACATATAACAGTACATTTCTAGAACAGGCAGAATCAGCCTATATTACAGGTAAGCCAATACTCCGAAAGATAAAAGAAAAGAATAATATCTTTTATTCTCTTTGTATTTCTAACTCAGAATACTTAGATGTATGTTATCTAGGTTTAATATCCATAGACAAGCTCGAAAAAGAAATATCTAAGAAAAAAACTATTATATGTATCTGTGTTATTATCGCTCTATTTCTTTTTTCAGTAATTACAACATGGATAATGAGACAATTGATTAAACCCCTAACAGACTTAGAAAAAGGCATAATAGCTCTAGATAAACGAAACTATGAAACCCAGATAGATGTACCGCATGGCAAAGACGAATTTGTTCAGCTATTTAAAGAGTTTAATCACATGATGGGCGAAAACTATGATATGCAAATGGCTAAGAATGTTCAGGAAGGTATCATAACCACCGCATTTCCTAAAGTAGATAATTTTCTCATATCTGGCTGCACATATCCAATAGATAAACTGAACAGCAATTGCTTAACCTCGTTTAAAATGCCTGATGATAAAATTCTTTTTACCATAGGGAATATAACAGGAACCAGTATAGGCTCCGCTCTTATGATGGCTTTCATACGTTCCATAACCTTTCATTGGAGCCAGAAAACAAGAGACAACCCGGTATCTTTAATTGAAGCCATAGAACAAATGTTTAAAACAAATAAAACCAAAAATATGTATATAGGGCTAATTTGCGGAATATTTGATTCGAAAAATGGAAAAATAAAATTTGTTACAAGAGGACAAGTTTTTCCTCTGTTCTTACGACAAAATAAAAAATTAGAGTGGATAGGACAACCATCATTACCTATTGGAATAAATAAAAAAGTTGAAACCAGACTTCTTGAATCTCAGATCTTACCTGGAGAAAGATTGCTTTGCCTTACCAATGGCTTAATAGAATTTAACTCTAGCAATGATACAACGGCTTACGAACTAGTAGAACAATGGGCTGTTCAAACATCAAGCAAAGATGAAGAAAAATGGTTAGAGAATATAAAGAAAAGATATGATGATTACTGTACTTTTAGTGGTTCAAAACCAACTGGGGACATAACTCTTTTTTCTATAATATCTAATAATTCAGAAGGGAGACAGGCATGAGCGACAACAAAGCGAAACCCAATTCTGTTTCCTTTGGAAAAGTCTTTCTTCTTTTTCTGTTAATTTTTGTATTTGCAACATATTATATTTCTTTTCAAATTTCTTCAAAAATGGAAGAAGAGAATGAAAAGCAAATTGAATCATATATGGCTTCTCAACTTGATTCTTACATATCAGAATCCTCCGCTGAAGGATATGTTTGGAATAAACTTCAAAAAGTAATTGATACAGCCATAAAAGACGGAATTGACAGTAAACAACTAGCTCAAGCAATTTCTGACTTCAAGTCAAAATATCATATTTCTGCTAATTTTTTCTTTTATGTTAATAATGAATTTACAAAAGGCTTTAATTACAACAATAAAGACTTATTATTGTTTAAAGACTATCTAAAATTATTAGTTTATAAAAAAGGCAAATTAAATTACATTAATCAAGATAAAACTAATCTTGATAGTATTCAAAAATATTTTGGAGCAGGGAATCGTCTAGAATATCTGATTATTTCAAAAGGTTATTTGAAATCTTATCCATACAAAGAAACAAAACAGTTTTATTATTGGAATAATTTTCCTGATGGAACAGGAATTTTCTTTTATACAACCCAAATACCAGAATTTATAAATAGGCTT
>JAEEGL011759986.1_pt1 | contig 15372 bp, 13 predicted proteins | sample 9134231 | NCBI WGS metagenome assembly JAEEGL01 (sample SAMN16246548, study PRJNA631951) | gut metagenome | biome: gut microbiome; feature: rumen; material: fiber-attached | host: Bos | place: Iran: Karaj | collected 2018-10 | reverse complement strand
GGAGCGTTTTCCATTTTGGCCGCTTCGGTGATGCCCTGCACGATCTCCATGTTGTTCACGTTGAACGCGCCGATGGCGTAGCCGCCTTCATAAGCCTTTTTGAACATTTCCTTGGAAGTAACCAGAGCCATAGGTATCATCCTCCTTTTCATTGAGAGCAAATGAATCCGATTCAATTATACACGAACTTCCCTTTTTTGACCAGCCCCCGGTCAAAAAATATCCCGCTGTCAGTGCAGTTCAGCGCAGTTCCTCATGTGCGGCGCGCACCAGGGCGGCAATCTGCTCTTCCGTGGGCGCCAAGCCGGGGCCCGGACGGATATCGGCCAGGAATTCGATGTTGCCGGCAGGCCCTTTGATGGGAGAAAAGGCGAGGCTTTTCACATGCCAGCCGAAGGACGGGGCGAACAAGCAGATTTCAAGCAGCACCCTTTCGTGGATTTCCTTTTCCCGCACCACCCCGTTTTTGCCCACCTGACCCTTGCCCGCCTCGAACTGGGGTTTGATGAGGGTGAGGAAACGCCCGTTTTCCCCCATGATGGAAGCGGCCACCGGCAGGATCAGCCGAATGGAAATGAAAGATACGTCCATCACCGTCAGATTGGGGCGGAGAGGAAACTGCTCCAGGGTCAGGGTCCGGGCGTTTGTACGCTCCATCACGGTCACCCGTTCATCGTTGCGCAGCCGCCAGTCCAACTGGCCATAGCCTACATCGATGGCGTATACGTGGCTTGCGCCGTGACGAAGCAGCACATCGGTGAAGCCGCCGGTGGCCGCTCCGATATCCATAGCCACCGCGCCGGAAACATCCGCGCCGAAAGCGGTGATGGCCTTTTCCAGCTTATGCCCGCCCCGGCTGGCGAACTGGTTCTGTTCGCCGCGTACCAGCAGCGGCGCGTCCTCAGCCACCTGCTCGGAGGCTTTGAGCACCTTTTTTTCGCCCACGTACACCTGACCGGCCATGATCAGGGCCTGTGCTTTTTCCCGGCTTTCCGCCAGGCCCCGGGTCACCAGCCAAACATCGGCGCGCTGCTTCATTCCGTCACCGCCTTTTTCACCCGCGCGGCAATGCTTTCCGCGTCCAGGCCATACCGCCGCAAAAGCAGGGCGCGGCTGCCGTGGGGAACGAAAGCATCCGGCAGGCCGATCATGACGGCCGGGCCGGGCATGCGGGCCTGAGCGCTCCATGCCGCCACGGCCTGTCCGAAACCGCCCGACAGCGTATGCTCCTCCACGGTGATCACGGGCGTGTGTGCCTTAAAAAGCTGCCGCAGGAACGTTTCATCCAATGGCCGCAGGGTGGACGCGTTGACCACGGCCGCCTGAATGCCTTCCTCTTCCAGCAGCGCGGCGGCCCCTAAGCATTCCTTCAGAATGGAAGATGAACCAAGCAGGCACGCGCCGCCGCCCTGCCGCAGCAATTCCCACGCGCCGGGAACGTACGCTTTGAAGGGCGGCGCGTCCATTTCGGGCAGGCTTCGCGGATAGCGGATGGCTACGGGATCTTTCTGGGTCAGCGTCCATCGGATCATTTCCAGCAGCTCATCTTCGCAGCGCGGGCAAAGGACGGTCATATGAGGCATGGTGCGCAGCATGGAAACGCCGAAAACGCCGTGGTGGGTAGCCCCGTCCTCGCCGCCCAGGCCCGCCCGGTCCATCAGGAAGCACACCGGCAGCCGCTGCAGGCAAACGTCTTCCATGATCTGGTCGTAAGCCCGCTGAAGAAAAGTTTCGTAAATCGCCGCGAAAGGCCGCATGCCGGCGGCCGCCATGCCGGCGGCCATGGTAACGGCGTGCTCCTCGGCGATTCCCACATCGTACAGCCGTTCGGGATAGCGGGAAGCGAAATCACCGAAGCCGGTGCTGTCCGTCATGGCTGCGGTCACCACGCAGATTTTTCGGTTTTGCGCCGCTAATTCCGAAATGAACGCCCCGGCGCGCTTTCCAATGGACGGCCCTTCCATCCCGCGGTTTTTCCCGTTTTCCAGTTCAAAGGGGGCCACGCCGTGATATTTTTCCGGCTTTTGCTCCGCCTGAAGGAAGCCCATGCCTTTTTTGGTGGCCACATGCACGAGCACCGGTTTATTCATTTCCAGGCACCGGCGGAACACCCGCTCCATCCCGGCGATATCGTGGCCGTCGATGGGGCCGAAATACTGAAAGCCCAGCGCGGTAAAAAAACGGTCCTTCACCAGCACGTTGCGCAGCCCGTCCTTCACGCGGTGAAATACGCGGTGCATATACGGCCCGGCGAGCGGGATGCGGTCCAGCGCTTCGGACACGTTTTTTTTCGCGCCCAGCCAGCCGCGGCTGATGCGAAGCCGGGTGAGCTGACGGGAAAGCGCCCCCACGTTGCGGGAAATGGACATGCCGTTGTCGTTGAGCACCACCATCATGGGGATCTGGCTGCTGCCCGCGTCGTTGAGCGCTTCGTAGCACATGCCGCCCGTCATGGCCCCGTCCCCCACCACGGCGGCCACGCGCCAGGATTCACCCTGCATATCGCGGGCCCGCGCCATACCCAGTACGGCGGAAATGGCGGTGGAGGCGTGGCCTGTGCCGAAAGCGTCATATGGGCTTTCCTCCCGCCGGGGAAAACCGCACAGGCCATCCAGCTTGCGCAGCGTGGAAAACTGGCCGAGGCGGCCTGTTAGAATTTTATGGGCATAGCATTGGTGACCCACGTCGAATACGATTTTATCCCGGGGACAATCCATCGTGCGGTGCAGGGCGATGGTCAGATCCACCGCGCCTAAATTGGAAGCCAAATGGCCGCCGTTCAGCGCAACGGTGCGAATGATTTCGCAGCGGATCTCGTCCGCCAGGGCCTCCAGATCTTTTTCAGGCACCGCCTTGAGCGCCGCGGGTGAATTGATTTGAGAAAGAATCATGAAAGATCCCCCATCCAGAGATGATTAATCAGAGTATATCATAACCCGCACCAAAATGCAAAAAATGAGAAAAGAAATATCCGCGCGGCAGTTCCGACCAGGCTTTGCCACGGGTAAAACAGTTTTTGCAAAGAATACTATCTGAAAAAAACTCCCCGGCGCAATCGCCGGAGAGAAAAGAAATCAGGATAACGGACGGATCAGAATGAGGGGCGTCAGCTCGTCGCCCTGACCGGAAGGGTTGTCCTGCATGGCGTCCTGGATCTCTTCGTCGGTCAGAGGGAAGCCGTGGCATTTGCCCAGCTGATCCCGCTGCAGGTCGTTGGCGTCCATCAGCACCACGGGAATGCCCGTCTGCTTGTACAATTCATCGCACAATTCCACGGGGTTGTCGGGGTTGATAAGGGCCATTTCCTTGTACACATCAAAGCTGGAACGGAAATAGAAGCCGTCGATGCCGCCCACGCCCTTGCCGCATACCTTGTAGAATACGCCGTGCACGCCGAAAGGCTTGGTGACGGCAGACAGGAAGGTAGCCAGCAGCACCCGGGGCAGGCCGCAGATGTCGATGACCAATTGCAGCTTGTAGGGCTCGTGCATGCCCACGCCGGTGTGATTGATGCCCGCGAAGCGCCACAGAAGATTGGCCCAGAACCCGGGCTTCACTTCATCCCTGGTCTTCACGCTTTCCACGCACATGCACATGACCTTCGCGCCAAAGGACAGCACATCGCCTTCCTTATACAAAGGGCGCACATATTTTTCAACCAGTTCCTTCTGGCTTTCGCCGCGCTGCACGAAATGGGTCTGGATAGCGAAGCGATCATATTTCCGTCCGTTTTTGCCGGTAACGGTGCCCCGGTCGAAGTATACGATGCCGTTTTCCTCACGGCGCTGGTTTTCCAAATTGCGGGATGGGATGATGCCCATTGCGATTACCTCCAAACCATGGAAAGAATACGCGGTTATTTTACACCTCCCGCGCATAATTGTCAATCATCGCGCATAGCTTCCAGGGGAGGGATGCGCTTATGAACGCGGGACATTGGATCATGCTGGGCTTGACGGCGGCGCTGCTTGCCGCGCTGTGGGTGATCGCGGTTTCTTCTTCGCCGCAAAGCAGGTTTCATTCGTGGGCGCGGCGGCTGTTCTGGGCCGCCGCGCTGCTGGCTGTCAGCGGCAGTATGGGGGGTATTGCTCTGAACGGCGTGAGTTGGATTATATCTGCGGCTTTGGGGCTGCCGGGCTATGCCGCTTTATGGGTGCTCTCCAGGCTTTAGCAGGCGAAAATACTTCAGCTTTCTCTGAGCCGGACCGTTACCAGCACCTGGGTCCTGGCCGCTGAATACCTTTCCCGCCAGTGAAAAGCTTCCCATTCCCCCACGGTCAGGAAGCGGCGGACCGCGATCTGCCCAAAACCGGCAGCATCGCACCGCAGGACCTGCAGCCGGGCGATGAGGGACAGAATGTCATTTTCCAGCAGCGCCTTTACGGCTTTTTCATCCACCGATGCACCGGGCGGATAGTGGGCTTCGCATTCGAGCTCGATCCCCAGGAAGACAGGATCGCACGATATATCCACCTTCAGCGCGGCGGGCCGCGAAGCGGTGATGCGCATGGGCACGCCATCCGCTTGAACGGCGAGCGCTTCCACATGTCCCCCGATCAGATGCAGCAGCGCCATTTCATATCCTGTCAGAAAACCGCATACAGACACGCCGTCCGTTGCCGCGGCCCCAAACATTTCAACGGCTTCCAGGCTTTTTCTGGGCAGTTCTCCCGCCCCTGCGGAGAGAGAATTATCATTTGCGGGCTCCCGCGCGCCGGAAAAATCGTTCACGGCGCCCAGGATGAACAGCGGGTCCTGAACGCCGCTTCCCAAATCGCGCCGGCCGGCGCATAAATCTGTGGCGGGGGTAAAGCCCTTTCCGGCATAATTCGCCAGCGTGTTTTCCGCGTACCGGCTCAGGCGCATGCCCACAATGGGTTTTTGCTTTTCCGAAAAATCCAGGGCGCTTCCCCGGCAGATGATCACGGCGGAGGAACAGCGAAACCGGGGCAAACTGTCGATACGGGTCAGCAGCAAGGAAAAATCCCGCCCCTTCGCGGCAGTTTCCCCGATAACGGTTTCCCGCACCTGAGAAAAATTCAGCTTCCTGGGCGTGGTGGCGTTCAGCATGGAAACGGCGTCGGAAAAGCTGTGGCCTGTGGCTTCCAGCTGCATATATCCCGTGTGGCTTCCGGAAGCGCCCGTTTCTTCCCCGGCAGCGGCAGCATTGGCGGGCACTTTCACCGCCACCGTCACATCCCCCTGTTCCGTGCGGTCGATCGCCAGCACGATCACCAGCAATTCCTCTTCCACGTTCCGCCCGGCACAGCCGGAAAGAAGGAAGCAGAATGGCAGCAGAAAGCATAGAAAGCGCTTCATGATTTCTCCTTCGGCAGCGCGTTTTTTTGTTTTCTCCGCAGCAGGCTGACAAGGCAGAGCATGCTTAACAGCGCCAGGGCGGCGGCGGCCCGCCATGGCGCCGCTGCCGTCAATATTTTCTGCGCCGTATCCGGGTTGATCGCGCAGGCGGGAACGAGCAGAAAAAGCAGCGCGGCATGCAGGAAACGCGGCGGTTTCCGTTTTCCGCCCAGGCGGGAAAGGGCCAGCGCCGCCTGGGACACGCTGCCGCTTACGGCGGTCAGCAGCAATAGCAGCAGGCCGATCACCGCCGCGCTCCATGCGGGAACCGACGGCGTCATATGGGCGATCAGCAGGATGCGCCAGCCCACGCTTTCCGGCCGGGACATGGCGTATACGGGCATCAGCCACACGGCGGTCAGATACGTGAAGATTCCTAAACCGACGGCGGCCAACGGAAAACGAGCAGCCGTGAAAAAGCTGACAGGCGGTTCGTTTTCCTCCCGATTCAGCAGCGGCCACACCCCGGATACCACCGCCCCGCTCATCCACAGACCGCCCCGCAGAATCGAGGATGCGCCATAGCCCAGCAGCGGGTAAAAATGCGATATTTTTCCATGCGGAAAAGAAATTGCCGCGCCATACAGCGCAAGCGCGGCAATGATCCATTTGAGGAAGCAGCCCAGCCGGGACAGGCTGTTCTGATCAGCGCCGCCGCACGCGCAGAAAAACGCCGCCGCAAGAGCAAAAGGCAGCCTTTCCGCATCAGGCATCACATCCCGCGCCATGGCGCAAAGAGCAAAAAACGCGATTTGGGCGTCCAGCAGATGCAGCAGGGAAAAGCAGAGCGCAAATGCTTTTTCCCCGACGGCGCCTGCCGCCGAAGCCGCGACTGTGCGGCCCGGCTTCTTTCTTCTATGCAGAAACCATCCCATCAGGAAATGGGGCAAAACAGCCGGTACGGTCAGCAGCAGGGAAATATAGCCCGGCGTACTGACCCGGCCGTACAGATACAGCGAAAAACCGATGCAGATCTGAGCGTACGCGCTCAGCGCGCCGAGCATATATCGATCCCGTATAAACGCCTGCCGCCGCTGCGTCATCATTTGCCGCACGCTGTGCACAGCGGTTGCTGTTTTTCCCATCAGAGCTTCTCCTTGGGCCTGTCCCAGGCCCGCATAGGACCGGTGACCCGGTTCATATGAAAAGGATTGGCGATTGCTCCGCGCAGCCGCTGCCGCCATGCAGGCAGGCGGAGAAAAGCGTCGGGGTTGGCCGGACGGGATGGAGCGAGCGGAGAAAAATAGGGCTGTCCCAGGCTGGTGAGGCGGAAGGCCCGGAGCAGCAGGCAGAAAAGCACCAGCGTCATGCCCAGATACCCTCCCGCTCCCGCGCCGGTCACCAGAGCAAGCTGGGCCAGGCGAATGGCCAGCGTAAGGGAAAACGACGGCGCGGCATAGCTGCCAAGGCCGCTGAGCGCCACCACGATCAGCACTAACGGGCTGAATAATTCCGCTTCCACCACCGCCTGCCCCAAAATCAGCCCGCCCACAATGGAGAGGCTGGCGCCCATTGCACCGGGCACACGGATACCGGCCTCATTGATCAGGCTGAATATCAGCAGCATGATCAGCAGGGAAGGAAACAGGGCCAGGGGCACTTTGGCCTGGCTTTCCACCACAGACGTGAGCAGCGACAGGCTCATGCCCTCAGGATGGTATACGGCAAGGGCGATGAACACGGCGGGCAGCAGCAGGGAAAGAACGATGCCCGCGATCCGCATCAGGCGCAGAAAGGTGCCGTACTGCCAGCGCATGGCGGAATCATCCGGCGCGTGAAAAAAATGCAGGAAACCCACCGGCATGGCTAACGCCTGGGGCGCGTTTTCCATCAGCAGCAGAATCTGCCCCTCGTTCAGGAAGCTCACCGCCCGATCCGGCCGCTCGGTCGCTGCGGCCTGGGGCAGCAGGGAAAAAGAGCTGTCTTCAATCAGCTGCTCCAGCATGCCCAGGCTGGAAACATAATCCACATTGCAGCCGGAAACGCGGCGGCGCACTTCCTCCACGTTTTCCCGGCGGGCGATGCCATCCAAATACAGCATGCACATCCGGGCGGGCACCTTGCCGCCCACGGTCATCTGTTCGCAGATGAGGGCGGGGGTGCGCAGCATCCGGCGCAGCAGCACGGTGTTGTCCCGCAGGGATTCGGTGAAGCCCTCGTGCGGTCCCGCCACCACCGATTCATTCACCGGCTCACTCGGGCCGCGCTTTACGAATCCCTTTGCGTCGGCAATCAGCGCCCCGGGCATGGTATTTACGATCAGGGCGGCGTCGCCGCTGAACACGCGGTTCAGCAAGGCGGATAATTGGGCCGTGGGCGTTATGGAAGCCATCGGAAGCACGTTTTCGGCAAGGTACGCGTTCAGCGGCGTATGATCCGCAGGCGGCGCGGCTTTCAAAAGCGGCTCCAATAGGAAGCGCTGCAGCGCTTCGCTGTCCGCCAGCCCGTCCACATACAGGATCGCCGCCTTTTCTCCCAACGCCTGGAACTGGCGCAGCGCCACATCCTCGCTCTCTTCTACGTGCGCGGCCTGACGGATCAATTGCAGATTCTGTTCAAAACTGTCGGTGATCACGCCGTTCATCAGGGGTTCCCACGCGGTTTCCGTCTTGCTTCACGCTCCATTCCGCAGTTTTACTCACAGTATGGCGGAAATACGGCTGCAATATGCGGATACGCGAAAAAACCGCCCGGGCCGTGAAGCCGGGGCGGAGAAAAAGCAAATCAATGATCAGCAGTCAACATATTCCATGCCAACGGGCAATGCGGGCCGCTGGTTTTCATAAGCAGGCAGGTTTTCCCGCTGCTCCCGCAGGGCGCGCAGCCGGTCCGTGCGTTCCTTTACGCGCATTCCCAGCAGCGCGCGGCTTTTGTAATGCGCCAAAAACGCCCTGGTGCCCATAGCGGCCGGTACGGCGGCAAGCGGTCCGCCGGCCAGCCCGGCCAGCGCGCCGACGCCCATGGCGGCCCCGGTTTTCACCATCCGCTGCACGGCGTCGCTGAATCCGGCCTTCCCGGTTTTCCGGCCCATGATGACCTTCATCTGTTCGGTGACGGCGATCACGGCAAAGGGCGCGGCAGCCGTAAGCGCGTCCACCATGCCGATATCATCCAGCAGGCCCAGGTCCACCGCCACGTTATCGGCATAGGAAAGCCCGGCGGCAACGGTATCCATCAGGGTATCCTTTCTGCGCTTCGTATACTTTTTTACCAGTTCCCGATATTCGGACATGCTGACACACCTCCCCGCACCGCGTAAATCATCGTTTGTCTTCGTACACTATTATATCCGTCGGGGCCCAAAAACGCAAGGGCCCCGAGAAAAAGCCGTTTTTATGCCACAATCATGAAAAACGCACGGCAAGAATTGCGCTTGCGCGTGCGTTTTGCGCATGTTATGTGAATGCGCGAATGATCGTTACGATGATCCACGCGCCGGAGAAAATGGCCACCAGCCAGGTGGCCTGGCGCAGCACGGCGGTGATTCCTTCGGTTTTTCTGCCTTTCTGCTCCTTTTTATCCTGAAGCAGCTTTTCGGCTTTTTCCAGCCGGATTCGCAGATCGGTCACCTCTCTGCGCAGATCATCGGCGGTCACACCGGCGTCGTGGAAGCCGTCCAGCATGCGCTGTTCCAGCTCCGTCTGCTGCGCGGACAGCTTCTCCGTTTCCTGGGACAGCTTTTGCTGGTCCTCGCTCAGGCCCTCGGCTACCAGCGTCATTTCGGATGTGAAATCCTCCACCAGCTGGCCGATGTCTTTGCCTTTCAGGGGGGAAAGCACGCCGTTCATAAATTCCTTCGCGGACTGCATGATGTTTTTATGGGTTTCAGGTTCGGCCGTCAGGTCTGTTTCTTCGGGTTTGTTCATAGCTTATACCAGGCGGAGTCCCTCCGCCGCCTGTTCGGATTGATACCGCTCCAGCAGCTTCCTGATCCGATTATACGGGCTCAGCAGGTTGGACAGGGAACGGTCATGGTTCAGCGTGGCGATGATATAGGAGATATACTTGCTCATATCCGCTTCCACAAACCAGGGCGCGGCGTATAATTCGGGGCGGTGATAGGTCAGGTTGGAGGAGATTACCTTGGTCAGCAGGCCTTCTTCATAGGCTTTGTTGAAATCCTCGAGGCCGCTGGTAAAGAAGGCGAAGGTACACACGGCGAAAATGTGGTTGGCCCGGCGGGCTTTCAGTTCCCGGCACAGATCCAGGATGGAATCGCCGGAGGCGATCATATCATCCACCACGATCACGTCCTTGCCCTCAACCGACGCGCCCAGGTATTCATGGGCAATGATGGGATTGCGGCCGTTGATGACGGTGGTAAAATCACGGCGCTTATAGAACATGCCCAGGTCCAGCCCCAGCACGGAGGAATAGTAAATATTGCGCTGCATGGCGCCTTCGTCCGGGGAAACCACCATCATGTTTTCCTTGTCAAAGGCCAGGCCTTTTTCCGTGCGGCACAGGGCTTTGATCATCTGATAGGTGGGCATCACGTTTTCAAAGCCGATGAGCGGCACCGCGTTGGCTACCCGTGGGTCGTGGGCGTCAAAGGTGACGATGTTGGTCACGCCGTACTCCTGCAATTCCTGCAGGGCCAGGGCGCAGTCCAGGCTTTCACGGGAGGAACGCTTGTGCTGGCGGCTTTCATACAGCATGGGCATGATCACGTTGATGCGCTTCGCTTTTCCGCCGATGGCGGCAATCACGCGCTTAAGGTCCTGGAAATGATCGTCAGGGGACATGGGCACTTCCATGTCGTACATTTTGTACGTTTTGTTGTAGGCGCATACGTCCACGATTATGTAGATATCGTAGCCGCGCACGCTCTCTTTGATGACGCCTTTGCTTTCGCCGGTGCCGAAGCGGGGGCAATAGGTTTTGATCAGGAAGCTGTCCCGGTTCGCGCCGGGGATGGTATAGAATTCCTCATCCTGAGATTCCTGGAGAGAATTCCATTTTTGCAGCCAGGCGTTCACTTTCCTGCCCATTTCCTCGCAGCCCGCCATGGCGATCACGCCCAGCGGCCCCACGGGAATGCTTTTCAGATCCTTGCCCCACTCAGTCAGAAAGCTGTTCATACGATACCACCCCTCCGTAAGATATGCCCTGAAAACCGAACCCGGTTCCATTATACATGATTTCTTCGCCGGTGGGAAGATAGAAAGCCGGTTTTTTGCGCTTTTTGGCAAAAACGCAAAAAAAGTTGGAACAACAATCAGGATTTTTAGAATAATCGGTCAGTTTTTGTCACGTTTTTCAAATAACAAAACCGCCGTTTACCCCAAGCGCCTGGCCGGTGATGAACGCGGATTCCTGTCCGCAGAGAAAAAACGCGGCCTGGGCCGCATCCTGGGCCGTGCCCAGGCGCAGAAGCGGCGTTTCCTCCCGCAGGGCTTCCAGCGCTTCCGCGGGGTATTCCCGCAGCATATCCGTTTGGATCACGCCGGGGCACAGACAATTCACCCTTACGCCGGACGGCCCCACCTCCTTGGCCATGGCTTTTCCCAGGCCGATCAGAGCAGCTTTGCAGGCGGAATACGCGGCTTCGCAGGAAGCGCCCGTCTGCCCCCACATGGAGGATACATACAGGATGCTGCCGCTTTTCCGGGAAATCATTCCGGGCAGGAATGCCCGGGTAGCCAGAAAAGCGCCCCGCACATGTACGCTGAAAAGATCGTCCCATTCTGCGGCGGTCATATCCTGCAAAAGCCCGGTCCAGGATACGCCCGCGTTGCAGATCAGGGCGTCCACGTGGCGAAAGGAGCGCAGCACGGCTTCCGCCATGGCCGCCGTATCCTGTTCGCTGCGGGAATCGCAGCGCAGGGCCAGGGCCCCCGTTTCGCGGGCCAGGGCCAGCGCCTGATCCCCGCTGTTCAGATAGGTAAACGCCGTGCGCCATCCCCGGGCGGAAAAGAGCCGCACCATGGCCGCGCCGATGCCCCGGGAGCCGCCGGTGATCAAAACAGTCTGAGGCAATGCCGTATCCTCCATTATGCTGCCGCTTCATCGAAGAAAAAACGGGCATCCCTTTTATAAGGGTCATGCCCGATACCTGCTAAAAATTGGAACCCTGCCAGCCCCAGTGCTCCGTTTCCTCGTACTCCACATAGATTCCGTCGGCGGGAATGGACAGCGCTTCGCCTAAAATCTCCGTCACCCGGGCGGTCATCCGCGCATAAGCATCACGGCCCGCGCTTCCGTACAGCTTCACGTTCACAAAGGCCAGGGCTTTCGTGCTGTCGCCCTTAAAATACAGGCGGCAGTTATCCTCAAACTGCAGCATCAGCCAGTTTTCGCTTTTCCCCAGCAGGGAAACGGCCTGGCCATACTGCCGGGCCAGGTTTCTTTCCTGTTCCGGGGTGATGGGCCGGTTGACGCGGGTGTGAATGAAAGGCATAATAAAACCTCCTTGAATGCCGTCTGTTCCCCCGCATTATATCATGAACGGACGCGGAATGTAAACCGTTTGTAAAAATCTTATGGCCGGCAGGATTTTACCGGTTTATTGCGAAATAATAAAGGAAATATGTCTTTTCATGGCATATCCACCGGGAGGATGAACGATGAAGTGTCCCAAATGCGGTTATTGGAACCGCGATTCTTTTCCCAAATGCTTCCGCTGCGGCGAAGAACTTCACGGCGAGGCTGCCGCGCAGTCCCGCGCAAAGCCGGAAATTCCCAAAGCGGACGGCAAAACCTATATCCAGATCAGCGAGGACGGGCGCGCGACCTCCGCCGTGGACAGCCGGGACCAATTGGCCATGGAAATGGAGGATCTGGCGGCCCGGAAGAAACGGGGAGAAGCCCAGCACCGCCGCCTGCGGGAAAACAGCGCTCGCCAGGGCTTCGCGCCTTCCTCCACCATCGCCCAGTCGATGACGGGGCGCAGGGCGTTCCCTCTTCCCCAAAACACTTCCTATATCCGGAAGGATGCGGAAGTGGAGGGCAAGGTGCGCCCGGACGCGATCCCCGTAACCTCGCAGCGCGTGATCGGCTACGATGAGGAAGCGCGGCCGGAACCTGGAATGAAATACCGGGAAAGCGTTTCTTCCCGGCGTCGGAATAAGCAGATCAAGATTTACCGCCACGGTTTTCTGCGCCGCTTCGGAAAAATCATCGCCGCGGCGCTGGTGATCGCAGCGCTGGGCGCGGTGGGATATGAGCGTATATACAAGCCCTATATCGAACGGATGCACGCTCAATCCCTGCAGGAAAACACGATCATCACCCCTTCCATCCTCAATGAAATGCCTGCCCACATCATCCTTTTGCCCGGTGAGGACGGGCAATCCTACTGGATCACGGAACTGAAAGCCTCCTATGCCGTATCGGGCGGCTACGCCACCATCGAGGTGCCGGATTATAAATGGTACGAAGATTTGCCGAATATCACCGAGGAAAGCGTCACCGCAACCATTACCCCCTACCTGCGCACCGCGGCCGGCGAACAAAAGCAAATGCAGCAGGTCACTTTCCAGGTGGACGTGCCCGAATCCCCCTTGGAGCTGGTGAGCCCCACTACCAATTACAGCCAGACCTACCGGCAGCTGTACGAAATTCAGTTCAAAGTGGCGCGGAACAGCACCGTTACCATCAACGGCGAAAACTATTCCGACCTGGTGAATAACACCGACGGCCTGATCACCTATCAGGCCCCCATCAATCCCATCGGCAATAATGATTTCGTGATAAAGACCCGCGCCCAATACTGCCGGGAAAAAACGGAAACGATCGTTATTTACCGCCAGCCCCAGACCATCCGCCTGGATCTGTCCGCGGATATCGCCACCCGTTATTCTTCCCAGACCATGAAAATAAGCGGCACCACCCTCACCTGGGCCACGATCACGGTGGAATCGCCCTATATGAATCTGGATACCACCGAGCTGGCCACCCGCGGCATTTTTTCCTTCGATGCGGTTTTCAATCAGATCGGCAACAACACCATCATCATCAAGGCTTCGGCCCCAGGCTATGAATCGAGCATCGTGGAGCATAACGTGTATTATGTGCCCATTGCCGACGTATACACCCGCAAAGCCTGGAGCATGAAAGATCAGTATACCGATTATCTGAATAATTCGGATAAGCGCGTGGCCAATACCCAGATCTACCAGTGCGACGGCGTCATTACCCAAATCATTTCCACCAATCCGCAGATGGCGGTGATGGAACTGAGCGACGGAACGAACCGTCCCCTGCTGCTGACCAACAACACCTACGATACCTGGCAACCCGGCTCCGTTTACCGCGTGTTCGGGGACGCCTACGGCCTGTACGACGGCGCGCCCTGGCTGAACGCCCGGTACAGCTACATTCAGCGGCCCAAGGAAGAAACGAAGAAAGAATAAATAATCCGGCGGAGGCGTCCCCATCAGGGAAGCTTCCGCCGGTTTTCAATTTGAACCATCAATACGAACTCTTTTGAATCTCCAAGGCGGCAGTCATTCCTATAATCGCCTGACGGCGGCGATTTCGCCTTCCGTCGTGGAAACCAATACTGTTTTTTGATTGGTATAGATCACGAATCCGGCAGGAGAACCGCCGGGTTTTTTGACGTATTTGCGCAGGGTGTAATCCACCGGCACCGCCGCGCCCTTGCCTTTGGAATACCAGGCGGCCAGGCGAAGGGCGGTTTCCAGCGCGTCCCGGCTTGGCTGTTCGCTTTTCACGATCACGTGGGAGCCGGGCATATCCTTGGCGTGAAGCCAGGTATCATTTCCCCGGGCGGCGCCGGTGACCCGGTCGTTCTGGGCGCTGTTTTTGCCTACGATGATTTCCGTGCCGTCGGGGGCTTCAAAGCGCATAGGTGCGCTTTCGGGCTGTTTGGGCTTCTTTTTGCCGCCTTTTCCGGCGGTGGCGGGCTTCACGACGCCGCCTTCCTCCAGGCTCCGGCGCACGTCGGCCATATCCTGCTCGGTTTCGCTTTCCTCCAAATCGAAAAGGGCCTGCTCCAGCAGTTCGATTTCCCTGAGGGTCTTTTCCTTCTGCTCCCTGGCTAAATCCTGGGCTACCCGGGCCTTGCGGTAGCGCTTAAAATACTTCTGGGCGTTCTGGGCGGCGTTCAGCGCTACGTCCAGGGCAATTTCCACCGTGCCTCCCCGGGGATCATAGAAATTGGGCAGCTCTACCGTTTCCGCGCCCCGGGGCACCAGATACGCCTGGGCGGTGAGCAGCTCGCCCGCAATGCGGTATTCCTCCATTTTCGCGCTGGCCGTCAATTCCTCTTCCTGCAAAGCCAGCTTTTTTTCGTCCCGCTCCAGGTGGGTTTTGATGAGGCGCTTGAGGGATTGGCTTTTCTGGTTCATCCGGTCCCGCCGGTCCCGGCCGAAATAGAAAGCGTCCAGGGCGAGGGACAGCGTGGGATAGGGCTTTTGCAAATCGGTGTCCAGGCTCAGATAAGGGAAGGGCAGCACGTCCGCCATCAGGCCGTCCGGCCCCATCTGGGCGGTGGGCCGGGCGATTTCCGGCAGGCGGCGGAAAAAAGCGCAGACCACCCGGCACAGTTCGTCTTTTTTCAGGCCATCCAGCTCCGTGCGGTGCATGCCCGTAGCCCGGAAAGCGATTTCCCGGGCGGCTGCGGGGGATAGCCCCCGGATCGCCGCCGCCAGCGCCTTATCCAATGGGCCGGACAGGGCGGACAGTTTTTCCGCCAATTCTTCTTCTGTCATTTCTGCCGGGTCGATTTTATCCTGGGCGGGGGGTGGCACAAAAGGAAGCCCCGGCAAAGCCTGACGCACCCGGCTCATATCGCCGGATACGTGGCGGATAGCGTCGACGATCCTGCCGTCCTTCACCAGGGTCAGGTTGCTGTGGCGGCCCATCAGTTCCAGATATAATTCCCGGGGCGCGGTATCGCCCAATTCGTCCTTGTTTTCAATGGTGATTTTCAGCACCCGGTCGCCGCCCACCTGTTCCAGACCCGTAATATGCCCCGCCTGCAGGTGCTTTCGCATGAGCATGCAGAACATGGGCGCGTCGGCGGGATTCTGGTACGAGGCTTCCGTCAGG
>JAEEGL010613459.1_pt1 | contig 15372 bp, 8 predicted proteins | sample 9134231 | NCBI WGS metagenome assembly JAEEGL01 (sample SAMN16246548, study PRJNA631951) | gut metagenome | biome: gut microbiome; feature: rumen; material: fiber-attached | host: Bos | place: Iran: Karaj | collected 2018-10 | reverse complement strand
TTCGCGTCCCGGTACATCCGCATGTAGTTCCGGGCTGTCTGATCGTTGATGCCATATTCTTCGGCGGCTTCATACCGGCTGATTTCAACGTTGTATATCCGGCGTCCGTTCTCCATTCTTTCTTCTTTTGTGTACTTCATGATAAACCTCCTGTTCACCCTGGGGCGATCCCTGTCCGGAGATGCTTCTTGACTGTAGCTCCATTATACATCTCCTGTCCGGAATTTTCACCCCCTGTGTCCAATTTTAGTTTACCACTTCAGTCATAATGCAAAATCCCCCTTGATCAATCGAGTCTTCAATGAGGTCATGTTTCCTTGAACGTCTCATAGTCAAAAGTATCCCTCCGCGGCACCCTACGCCGGTTCCGTTCTCTGAATTCCATACGTTCCCGGCGCCTGAATCAGAAAATTTCTAAAAATCCCGTGACGTACGGCGGAAAACGGGAAGTTGATAAGTGAAAGGCCTTTCATCCCATCGAAGGAGGGTTCGGTATGGAAGACAGCCAAATCATCGAGATGTTTTGGGAGAGAAACGAGGCGGCGATTTCCGAGACGGAAAAGAAATACGGGAGATACTGCTGTCTCATCGCCGGCCGCATCCTCGGTGTGAAAGAAGACGCGCTTGAATGCATCAACGACGTGTATCTCGCCGCCTGGAACGCGATCCCTCCCCATCGCCCCGAAAACCTCCGCACGTTTTTAGGTAAGATCGCCCGCCGTCTCGCGCTCAAAAAGCGGCGGGATCAAACCCGGGACAAGCGCGGAGGCGGCGCCGTGGACCTGTCCCTTGAAGAACTGGATGAATGCATACCGTCCGATCGGCAGATTGACGAGTCGCTTGAGGCGAAAGAGCTTTCACGGATCATCGACGCTTTCCTCGAAACCCTGCCGGTTGATGAACGGCGGGTTTTCCTGCGCCGGTACTGGTATTTCGATTCCGTTAACGCGATCGCCGGGCGGTACGGCTTCGGCGAAAGCCGGGTCAAAATGATGCTCAAGCGCACACGGGATAAGCTCGCAGCGCGGCTGCGGAAGGAAGGGATTTTCGTATGAAATCGTATAAACTGTTATCGGCGATCGGCGAGGTCCGGGACGCCTGGCTCGAGGACGCGGATGCTGAACCCGTTCCGCAGAGAAAGACGAAACCGTGGCTGAAATGGGGGGCGCTCGCGGCGTGCGTATGCCTTGTTGCTGGGGGGATCTACGCGATCCCGCGCATACTCGGCAGACCTGGTGTCGGATCCCTGGGTGACGGGACCGGTTCGAACGAGGTGGCGGGAACGGTCCCCGCGGAAACGGCAAACATCGACGCGCAGGCTTGGACCGACACAATGAAAGCAGAGGATTATTTCAAAAACAGCGGCAAAAAGAACTCCGGGGAGTCGGAAATGAGTTCCGCCTCGCTGGTCATGGGACCCTCCGCCGTCGTGTGTTCGCTCAGCGAAGAACGGGAGACCTTTGAGGATGCCGGCGTTGTGCCCGAAATGCCGGAGCACACGGAGCATTCCTTCTCGGCGGCGTACAACGGAGACGCAAGCCTCTATAAGGTCACATTCCATTGGATGCGGCGGGGTAGGAGCGACGACCGCACGGTCGATTATTACAGCGACCTGAAGATGACCGGAGCATACCGGGAGCTTCACGAGATTTCCGATGTCATCCTGATTCACACGGATGAAAACGGGATCGTCATTCCGCCCTACGTCACGGTCACGGAGCGGGACGGCGTGCGGATTTACGCCGAGGGCCGGGAAAACGAGCAGAAGACCATGACGTGGGAGACGGACGCCGGGTGGTTCGAGGTCTTCGGCAGCTGGAACGACAGCTATGAAGACGTCGTCGCGCTCTTCGAGTGGTTCTGGGCGCATCCGCTCGATCTCATGCCTTTCGAAGAGCCGCCGGAGGGAACGATGATCCGCTCGACCCGGGCACAGCATCCCGACGCTTTCTCCGACGCCATTCCGGACTTCGGCGCTCTCGGGTATGAAGCGGTATCGGAGCTTGTGAATCTCGGGCAGTACGGCATCGGAGGCGAATTGATCCCCGTCTGGTTCGAGGGTATCTACACGCGGGGCAGAACCGTCGTCCGCTGGTCGCTCAGCACCGGCGCGGACAAGGACGCGTGGGAGGCCTGTCTCGGACGCCCGCGCGAGGTCACGGAGGAAAAGCTCGCCGAAGCCATGGCGGACAAGAACTGGGTCAATCTCTTCTCCGATTGGAGCAGCGACGGTCCCGCGCTGATGGCGACGCTCCGCCTGGAACAGGGCGACCCCGCGGATGTGTGGGAGATTGTGCAATCGATATCGAGATGATCCGCGGATGAAGAATCGGCTTCGGGTTTGAAGGAATGTCCTCATCGGACGCCGCAGCAATCGAACGAAAGGCGGAATTGAAAGAGGGCATGTGCGTGAAGCCGGGGAGATGAATCAGATCTACAGCGGAAAAGAATAACCGCAGACAGCATATCGGAAAAGCTCCCGATATGCTGTTCCTTTATTGCATTCTCTTGCAAACCCCACGGAAATCGTGTATAATACAGTTGTGTAATTGTTTTCCTTTCACGGTACGGTCTTATGGACAAAAACAAGATCTTCCTTTCCAAAGAAACGCTGACAGAGCGGCATTATAACCGGATCTACGCCTACTGTGCACGGCGTCTTCCCGATCGGGATGCAGCCGAAGACACTGCGCAGGAGGTGTTTGCCGCGTTCTGGGAAGGACCGGAATTCACCGATGAAAACGTCGCGCTCGGATGGCTGTTCAGGGTTGCGAAGAGCAGGATCGCCGATTTTTACCGGGAGAGACAGCGCAGAAAGGAACATGAAAGCGATCTGCGTCCGGAGGACCTGCCCGATGGCGAAATTCCCCGGACAACCCTCTTTGAGGAATCCGATGACGCAGCCGATCCGGACGGACTGCTCGGCGATGTGGTCGGTGCCATGACGGAAAAAGAACGGATCCTTTTCCGCAAGGTCTGGGAAGAAAAGATCCCCTACCCGGAGCTTGCCGCGCAGTACGGAATTACGGAAGGCGCGCTCAGGACGCGGATTTCGCGGCTGAAAAAGAAAATCACCGCCCGGATCCGCAGTCTTATGCCGCGGCTTTTTCCCGTACTGCTGCTGACGGCAGCGGTGAAGGTTTTTTGGCTTTTTTCTCCGGATCTCTGTAACAATTTGCTTTTTCTCCGTCTTATCTGACAGAACAAAGTAGAAAGTGGTGAAAAACATGCTGTGGAATAAAAAGTCTTCTTCCAAAACCGAAGAGCTGGCTGCCCTGCTCGACGCCATGATCGATGAAGAACTCGACCGACCGGAGGAAGAACAGGACATTCGCGCTGTCGCCGAATGGAGCGAAATGCTCGAAAAAATAACCTCCGGCGCGTATAATCCGGGCTGGAAAGAAAAGCAGGCGCTGCTTCGTTCCATGCGCAGCCATACCCGTACCGGCGGAGCCGACACGGAGAAACGGACTCCCTCCCGCCGCCGTAGGCTCGCTGTGCCCGCCGCCGCGCTCGCCGTCCTCCTATTGACGGGAACGGTGTATGCCGGAAAAGAGAACGGCTGGCTCGACCGGTTCCTGCTGAAGCGCAAATCGCAGATCAACGCGCTGGAAGACGGCGAATCGCTCACCTTCCACGAGGGAAACAGGGATATCACTATCTTCAAGGGCGATGCGTTCCGATACGACACCGTCCAGGATTTGGCGAACGGCAGAGGGATCCCCGTTCTCTGGCCCGCGTGGTTGCCGGAAGGGATCGAGGCAGGCGCGATTGACATGGTACTTACCCCGGAGTATTTCCGCGTCACTTTGATTCCCTACTCAAACGGCTTCAAATTCTATTTCCTCGACATGGAGAAGACGAACGTTTTTCCCGAACGCATCATGACGACGGTCTGCGGGAAGACAGTTGAGTTCCGGTATTATCTCGAACCGGACGTGCGGTACGGAGAAACCTCCGGCGTCGGCTGCTTTGTCTACGGCGGAACGACGTATTATCTGGGTTTCCGCAATTTGGACGAAGCGCAGACGTTTCTCGCGTCGCTGTATGAAGTGAAGCCGGATCAAATTGACTGACAAAATGAAGGCGGACGGCCTTTCCAGACTTTCCCGCGGCGGAGGACTCCGGGATCATCGTCGAGGAGGAAGATAGCTTTGTGATCCCGTCCGGCATGCCCGATCCCGACGCGGCATGGGCCTTTTTGCGCTCCGTTCTGCTTGCCGCGGATCTGGCCGATACGAACCGGCGGAATCCGAAATGACTGCATATAGACGGCAGCCTGATAAAAGGAGTTTTTCATGAAAACGAAACGCATTCTTTCGGCAGTTTTGGCGGTGCTCTTTCTCTTCCTGACCTTCGGATGCCGCAAATCGTTGGAGCCTGCCTCCGCAATCGCTGCCGCACAGAAGGAAGAGAGCAGTGCGCCGTCGATTTATCTTGGTGAATCCATCCCGTTCCCCGAGGGGGACACCCTCATCCGGACCGTGATACCGCAGGTTGACGGAGAAAGCGGCCGCGTCACCTGCCTTGCGGAGAGGGAGCGGATCGAAGGGGATGAGACCGCGCAGACGGAATACCGTCTTGTCACTTTTGACGGCGAAGGCGTACTGTCCGAAATCCCCGTCTCCGTAACGGAGGGGGAGAATGTCATCAGAGGGGCAATCCGGGACGACTGTTTCGCTTTTCTGACCATGAGCTGGTCCGAAAGCGACCGGCAAAAGGAATACGCTTTGAATACCTTCCGCCCGTCCACCGGCGAAACGGACAAAAGCGGCGGGCTGACGGACTGCTTTGCCCTCGCCGATCGCGATCCGTTCTTTGCTGTCTCCTATATCGCGGTCGATGGAGCGGGCAGGATCTATGCTGCGTCGGACAATGAGATCGTCTGCTTCGGCGACGGTTTTCTCCCGCTGTTCTCCCTGACGTCCCCGGATCCGGTCTTCGCCCTGTGCACGGACGGGGAAGGGGAGGCGGCTGTCTGCGTGAACGTCGGAGACGGCATTGCGGTCATAAAGATCGATCCCGCGGCGAGAGCATTTTCGGATCGGGCGGCCCTCCCCGACGGGATCACGGCCTTCCAGTTCGGCAAGGATCACGAGGCATATTACGCGACGAACAGCGGTGTCTGGTGCGCGGACGGCCTGTTTGACGGGGACCTCCGCACGGAACAGCTGCTGGATTATACCGCCTCCCGGCTGTATCTCGCCACTTGGCTTTGCGCGTCCGACGAGGAGACGATGCTCTTCTCGAAGGCGGACGCCGACGGAGCTGCGGTCCCCATGCTGTACCGGAGGGCGGAGGACTACGATCCCGAAGAGAAGACGGTGATCGAGCTTGCCCACGTCGGTTCGTTTATGTGGATGTTCAATGAGAAGATCCTGAGATACAACGCGGAACATCCTGACGTGCAGATCGTGACCCGTGACTATCTCGACATCGCCGGAGACGGGGACTCGGGCACGGCAAAGAAAAAGCTGGCGATGGATCTTGTGACGGGGTTGTACAGCCCGGATATCCTCATCGGCATGATCGACGAGCCCTATATCGAGCAGGCAGTCCGTTCCGGTCTCTATGTTGACCTCGGGACCTACACGAAAAACGACGCGTTGGTGAACGACGAAAATCTCTTTGGATGCGTGCGGCGGACGCTTTCCGACAAGGACGGGCGGCTCTGGGGGCTGGCGCGGAATTACGAGATCCGCTCCGTCCTCTCAACCGCGGAACTGCTCGGGAAATATGCGGATCAGACAAGCTGGACCGTCGAAGAGTTTCTGGATTACGCCGCCGCCCTGCCGTCCGACAAGCTCCTGATGAATGACCTTGCGCAGGAGAATGCCGCGCGGCTGCTGTTCGGATCGGAGGGGTACGGGGCGTTCATCGATGCGGAAGCGGGGACCTGTGACTTCACCGATCCCGTTTTCATCCGCTATCTCGCGTTTCTGAAATCTCTTCCGGCCACGGCGGAGGAAGCCCGAAACCTGCCGCAGAACCCCCTGAACGGGCTCGGCAAGGAGGAACAGTATCAATTTTACTGGACGGGAGGGATCGCGCTGAAAAACAAATGGTTCCACAGTATCAATCAATTTCTATCGCTGGAAATCGAATTCGGAACGAAGGATTTCAGACTGATCGGACAGCCGGTCGCGTCCGAAGACGGGAGACAGCCGATCACCGTCTGGGAGGTCTGTATCATGACCTCGTTTTGCGATAATCCGGAGATCGCGTGGGACGTGATCCGCTCGCTCATCATCGATCAGGACGATTATTCGGAAGAGGTCATGCCAGTTCTGAAAACGGACTTTGAAGCGAAAGCGCGGGAGTATTACAATGCGGATTTCATCTTCTACTTCGACAGTTGGGAAACATCCGTTCCGAAAGATCCGGCCCACCCGATCACAAGCGAATCCCTCGAAAAGCCCGGGATCGTCACGGAGTTTACGGAAGCGGACGCCGACTTCATTCTGGATTATCTCGACAACCGCTGCGGCTGTCCCTATACCCTGTCCGTCCATGAAGAGATCGCCGCCATTATACAGGAAGAGATCTCCGCCTATCTCGCCGGCGTCGGCACGGCGGAGGACTGCGCGAAGAAGATCCAGTCCCGCGTGTCCATCTGGCTGGCGGAAAATAAATGAAACCCGTTTAAAGAATCATTCTTTCATCTAAAAGGACCTTTGTGCCATGAATAAAACGCATCCACGCATTTTCGCCCTTCTGCTTGCCGTCTGCCTTGTTCTGCCCCTCACGGAGGCTTTTTCCGGCTGCCGGAAGAAGACGGAAGAGGGATCCTCGCCCACGCAGGCCATGCGCGACCCGGCGACCGGGGAATACGCGCCGATGGAGAACGCGGCGACGCTGACCGGCATCTACCGTCCCGCGGAGATTTACCGGTACGAGGGGGAGCAGCTCCTTTTATCGACCGGTTCCGTTCCGCTGTACGACCCGGAAAGCGGCAAGCTCACTGCGTTTTCGCGGCGTGAGGAGAATATCCCGGTGACGGACGAAAACGGAAATCCGGTGTATATCCTGGCCGGAATCCCCGCAGTGAATTATACCTGCGAGGTCACCCTGCGCACGATTCTGCCGGACGGAGAATGCACCGCCTCCATCCCTCTGCCCATGCCGGACGGACACGAGTTCCATCACGGCGGGATCACGGAAAACGGAGTCTGGTATCTCACCTATAACGCGGCGCTGTCCGCGGCGAACGGAGACAAATTCGCGCTCCACCGCATGAATCTTGACGGATCGGAATATCGGTGCGTTTCCGCAGCGGGGCTGTTCGGCAATGCCGTGAACGACAACGGGCTGTTCAATCTCAAGGCAGCGGTGTTCCCGGACGGGACGATGATCGCCGCCGCGGGGACGGAGCTTGCCGTTCTCGATGAAAAAATGGAACGCCTCTATTCCGTCGTCTCCGACGGGGCAGTCGTCAGTCTGTCGGCAGCGCGGGAGGACGGCGGATGTCTGTTCCTCGCGGGGCAGCTTCCTTCCTTTACGATCTGGAGGCTCGGAGCGGGGGAAAGGCAGCCTGAGCTTTACGCCGGTCTGACGGACTATATCGGCTCCGTCATCTTCGGCCCGGGCGCGGATTATTACCTCGCGGACAGCGAAGGCATCCGTGCCGTGACGGGGGAGGACAGCGTTCTTGTCCTGGACCGGCAGAACTCCGCCATCCAGCAGACTGTGGCCCTCATCGGTGCCGTCGCGCCGGGCGTGTTTGTGTTTGTCGATCTGATGAGCGAGTCCGAAGAAGACGCGGGAACCGTCACGCTGTACCGCCGCGCGGACGACGTCGATCTTTCCTCGGTCAAGGTGATCGAGGTTGCGAACGCCATGTTCGGCAAGAACCGGGATATCGAGGAGAAAATCACGAAATTCAACCGCGAGCATCCGGAAATGCGCGTCGTGCTCACGGACGTTCTCGATGACGGCGAAAGCACCGACACGATCTTCGACCGCGTGTGCTTCAATATCGGAAACGAGTTCTACAAGCCGGATATCGTGCTCGCGAACAACGGCAGGAAAATCGTCGATCTGATGATCGACAAGAAGCTGTACCGCGACCTCACCCCGTACCTCGAAAACGACCCGGAGGTGCGGCTTGACGATCTCTTCGGCATGGTCCGCTCGTATTTCACCGACAGGGACGGCGGACTGTGGGGCATCAGCCCGACCTTCTATTTCCGCGCGCTGACGGGACGGAGCGACGTTCTCGGTCAAACCGCGCAGAAGGGGAGCTGGACGCTCGACGAGACGCTCGGCTTCCTCGAATCCCGTCCGAAGGGGACGGTCGGCATCGAAAACCTCACGCAGGAGAACTGGACGACCTTTCTGCTCGGTCCGGAGGGCTTCGGCCGCTGGATAGACTACGATGCCGGCACATGCCGTTTCGACCGCGCGGACTTCGGACGGATGCTCCGCTATCTGAAAACGCTTCCGAAGGACTACGACGAGTTCATGCGCCGCGCGGGCTTCTGGGCGGGCATGAGCACCGATGAACGGTACAGCGACTATGCGCCGTACCGCGACGGGACGATTGCCCTGCAGAGCGCTTGGTACCAGAGTGTTTACGGCGTCTGTGAACTGAAAGACCGGTTCGGGACAACCGAAAAGGGCAGCCCGGATCTTGTCTGCGTCGGATATCCGTCCGACGACGGAAACGACGCGCTCCGGTTCACTGCGCAGAACGTCTGCATCATCACTTCCTTCTGTTCCGATCCCGACGCCGCGTGGGAACTGATCCGGACCTTCTTTGACGATCCGGTGGGATACGGCGGCGTGTCCGGCGACGCGATGGCCGTTTTATACGCGGACGCGTTCCCCGCGCTGAGATCGGCGTACGACCGTCAGGCGGAGGTGCTCGGGCAATACTATATGACACAGGTCAAGGAACCGGGCAATTCGTATTGGTCGGTCACCATGCAGCCGCTTCCCGCCGACGGAAGCGCGCCGGTTCAGCCGAAGAACGGACGGGCGATCGTCTTTGACCGGGAGCTCACGGACGGGATCCGCTCCCTGCTCGACGGCGCGTCCGTTACGCCCTATGTGAACTGCACGCCGCCGGAGATCGAGGAGATCGTTTTCGAGGAGGTCTCGGCCTACCTCGCCGGCGGATCGGACGCGGACCAGTGCGTGAAGTATATCCAGTCCCGCGTGTCCATCTGGCTGGCAGAGAACAAGTAAGTTAAGAAAAGCTTATGCTCCTCTTTCGCCTTTCTTCATTTTCGCTGATGGACAGAAAACAGAGTATGCTGTATAATGGAGATAAAGGAATATCACATATCGGGAGGATCCCATGAGACGGTTGGTTGCGTTTATGCTGGCGGCGTTTGTTTTTCTTGCGGCTGCGGGTTGCCGCGGAACGGGAAACAAGCCGGCAGACGGCCTGTCAGGCGGCCTGTCAGACGGGATGACGGCAGGAGGACAGGCAAGCATGATTGTTGCGGAAGACGGTTCTCGCTGGCTGACGCACATCTACAAATCGCATGATATGAAGATTCCGGACGGGTGGGCGCTCTATGACTATGCCGGAATCGATTACGACGCGGCCCGGGACGAATTCCGCAGTGTGCTCTGCCGTAAGGAGGAATCCGAGGTCGACGGCGTTTTGACTTCCTTCACCGACGCGGAAATCGCGGTTTGGGACGGGACAGGCGTTCTCAAAGAGGAAATCCCTCTGCGGGATCCGGAGAGGCGGCACCCGTGGAGCTGCTGTTTCGACGGGGACAGGATGATCTGCATATTGGGCACGGCGGACGGCGGCAGGAAACTGGCCCTCTGGGACGCGCGTTCGGGCGCGCTGACGGAAGAAAAGCCGGTCTCGGAAATCGTCGGCTGGATTGCCGAATCGGGGCTCCGCGAGACCGAGACGGACGGAGCGGGGAATCTCTATGCGAGCAGCGGGAAACAGGTGATGATCATCTCCCCGGATTTCGTCCTGCTCTGCGTTCTGGGCGTGAACGCGTTCGACATGGCGCGGACACCGGACGGCGAGGTGTGGGCGGTCTGTCCCGAGACGACCGGACGAAGTCTGTTCCGCCTGAATCCGGAGCGCGGTCAGGCTGAAAAAATCACGGATCTGGACGAAAACGCGGCGCATCTGTCTTTTATAGGCTCCGGGGACGGTTTCATCCCGGTCGTGAGCGGAGCCGCGGGGATCAACTTCCTTTCACGGGACGAGAGCGGAAACTGGATCGCGGAAGAGCGGATGAACTTTGCGAATTCGGGCGTATCCTACAACAGTCTCCTGTATGTCCGCGGGGATTCGGAACGGCTCGCTGCCGCCGCGGGAGAGGACCGGTTCGCGTTCGTGGCGGCGGAGACCGGAGAGGATGGGATGGACGTCTATGTTCTCCGTCTGTACGAAAAGACGCCGGATCTCGATCTTTCTTCGATCCGGACGGTGACGCTGGCGCACGACAGGGAGCTTCCGGACAACATCCGTTACCAGATTTCCCGCTTCAACCGGGAACACGACGATGTCCGGGTCACGACGCTGGACTATTCCTCGTACAACAACGATCTGAACCCGGAGGGCGGTTCCTTCCGGTTGGTGACGGATCTTTTGAACGGGCTGATCCATCCGGACGCGGTCTGGGGAGAGCGGACGGCCGACCCCGTCAAAACGCTGATGCAGAAAGGACTGACCGTCGATCTCGGCCCGTATTTGGACGCCGATCCCGACGTGAACCGAAAGAATATCGCCGGATGCGTCCTCCGCTCCTTTGACGACGGAAACGGAGGCGTCTGGGGCATCGCGCCGTTTTTCCGGATGCGTACCGTCGTCGGACTGACCTCCCTGCTCAGCCCTTACGCAGACGGATGGAATCTCGACGGGTATATCGATTTTTACGAAAGCCTCCCGGAGGGAACGATCCTCGGGACGGACGTCTGCCGTGAAACGAGGGGGAACGCGGAACCGGATTTCAGCGAATTCATTGGGGAGGACGGATGCTCCTTCGATTCGCCGGTTTTCACGCGCTATCTCGAATGGGTGAAAAAACTCCCGACGATGGCGGATTTGAGAAAGCAGTCCCCGGCCGCGGGCCTGTATGAGCTGAACCTCGCAAAACCCTACTATGCGGACGGCACGCTCGCCCTGCGGTTTCTCGAAATAAGCGACCTGACAGGACTTCTGAATCTGTCCGGACCATACGGGGACAAGCCCGTGTCCGTGCCGGGCTACCCCGTGGCGGAAGGCTCCGGAACACGCATCGAAACGGACGGCATTTTCGTGATTCCGGCGGGAGCGCCCGATCCCGGCGCGGCATGGGAGTTTATCCGGTCGTTCTTTTTGGCGGACGATCTGACGAATCAAGCCCGCTGGTCGGTTCAGATCGGGATTCCCGCGTACCTGCCCGATGTGGAGAAAAAGTGCGCGGACTGCCTCGCCATGAAGAAAGCGGAGCTTGCAAACGGCATGACGATCCGGATCACGGCGGATTTTACGGAGGAGGAGATCGCGGATAATTTCGAGCAGCTGTACCCCGGCGTACCCTATACCCTGTCTCCGTTCTGTACAGCGGAGGATGTCGAGATTGCCATGGATCTGATTGCGTCCGCGGGACGGCCTTTCCGGAACGAGCCGGAGGAGGGACTGACGGAAATCGTCCGTGAGGAAATCTCCGGTTACATCGCCGGCGTCGGGACAGCCGAAGAATGTGCGAAGAAGATCCAGTCGAGAGCCTCCATCTGGCTGGCGGAGAACAGGTAATGGCGGAAAAAGATTGCTTTCGGGCTGATTGAAAGGAAGGTGATCGACTGTGCCGACGACAATGCGAAATCACCGCGGCCTGTGTGCCGTTCTCGCTCTGCTGATGCTTGCAGGTCTGTTCTGTTCCTGCGGCAGGAAGGAACCCGCCCCCGAAGAAGAGGAGAAGCCGCAGGCGGTTTTCCGGGGGACGGACATAGAAGCGCACGGAAGCCCCGTTTCGGATGTGACACCGTACTGTGACGCGGAGGCCGGGACGTTAGCGCTCGTCGTATCCGAACGGGACGGCGCGGACGGTCCTCTCCGGTATGCGCGCGCGGTTTTCCGCCCGACGGAAGACGGGACGGAAGCCGTCGAGGAAAGCACGGAACCGCTCCCGCTCCCGGACGACGAGATCATCATGTCCGGCATCCTGACGGAGAACGGGTATACGTTTCTTATCATGGCCGGAAACTACCCTGACCAGACGTATTACGTTCGTACAAGAGAAAGAGAAACGGAGACCGTCAGCGAAGAGCTTTCGGGGATGGCCGGGGAGGGCGTATTTCAGCCGCGTTTCCTCTCCGTCGGCGGAGACGGCGCGATCTGGCTCATGCCGCTCGGAGGACTTAACGACATCGTTGTGTTAAGCCCCGATCTGTCCCCTCGCTTGACATTTCAGTGGAATGATCTGGTTCTTTCCGCTGCTGCGGACGAAAAAGACGGCGCGTGGATCATCAGCAGCTTTTACGGCCTGTGTCACGCGGACCGGTACGGGAATCCGGACGATCCCGTCCCGCATGAGACCGGCACATTGTACTCCGTCTTCCTGCTGCCAGCGGAGGACGGGGAATCGGTTCTGCCCGCCTGCGTGACGGACAAGGGGATCGAGGTTTGGGAAAACGGGGAATGGCGGCTCTTCATGGATTATGTCGAATCCGGTCTGACGTCGTACTCCGACCTGCTCGCCGTCCTGCCCGACCGGAAGACGGCTCTGTTCGTGAAGCATGACGAGGAGGGGGAGATCCTGCGGCTGTACCGGCTCCGGGAGGATGCGGATCCCGCAGGGGAGGTCAGAACGGTCGACATAGCGGTCTATCTGCCCGCTGAAACAATGCAGACGAAACCTTTCCGGGACGCCGTCACGGAGTTCAACGCTTCCCATGCCGACGTGAAGGTCAAAGTCACCAATTACGCGGAGACATACCCCTCCGGAGTCTATCAGGCAAAGGACGCGCTTCTGCGGGATATCGTGACGGGAGTATACCGGCCCGATATGATCTACGGGCAGAGGCCGGAAATCTTTCAGACCGTGATCGATCACGGCCTGTGCCTCGATCTGACGCCGTACATCGAAAACGACCCGAAGGTCAACCGGGAGACGCTGTTCGGCGCGGTACTCCAGACGATGGAATATGACGGCATGATCTGGGGGCTTCCGCAGTCCGTCCGATGTCATGCGCTCGCCGGGCTGAATTCGGTTCTCGGCGCGTACGCCGGGAGGGAAAGCTGGACGGTGGAAGAGGAACTGGCATTTCTCGCCTCCCTTCCTCCCGAGGTGGAGCCGCTCGAGGGATCCGTGCAGAACAAGGCGGTCGGCTGCCTGATGTACTATACCGATTTGCGGCAGTTCATCGACCTCGAAAATGGGACCTGTTCCTTCGACGGCCCGGAGGCGGTCGAAATGTTTCGGTGGCTCTCTACGCTTCCCGCCACGGCCATTGAATACCGGAAGCGCTATTCTTCCCCGAGCATCAGCTTCGACGACAAAACGACGCTTGACAGGCTGTACGCGGAAGGGAAGATCGCGCTGAAGAGCTGCGATTTTTACGACGCGGAGTCCTATGCGGCGATCCCGCTGTCTTTTCTGTCCGATGACCCGTCCGACGTGACCCTGATCGGATACCCGACCGTGGGAGACGGAAGGTATGGCGGGATCGTCACGTCCGTCGGACATTCTCTGATGATCCTGAATACCGCCGAACACCCCGACGACGCCTGGGCGTTTCTGTGCGCATTTCTCCTGAACGGCTCGTCGGTGTCAGGGGAAAACGGCGCGTCCCCCCTCCGGACCGTGTTTGACCGGGTTCAGACAAACTCCGGCGTCCGGGTCAAATACGAAGACGGAACGGGATTCATCGGGCCCTCCGATCCCAACCCGTCGCGGAAAGGGATCCGCGTTTCCTACGGTCGGACGCAGTCCGAAGCGGTCAAGGATATTTTGGACCGGGCAGGCGCGCCGATCCTCTCCGGGATCGGCGAGGATGTGAGCGCGATCATCTCGGAAGAGCTGTCCGCCATGAGCGCAGGGGCATCCTCCCCCGAGGACTGCGCGAAAAAGATCCAGTCCCGCGTGTCCATCTGGCTGGCGGAGAACAAGTAAATTAAGAAAAGCTTATGCTCTTCTTTCGCCGTTCTTCATTTTCCGGAGATGGAAAGATAACAACGAATGTCGTATAATGGAGATAAAGAAAAATCATTTTCGGAGGATCCCATGAAACGAATGGTCGCCGCTCTGCTGGCAATTCTGTTTGTACTCTCCGCAGCGGCGGGATGCGGCAGAAAGAACAGCCCCAAAAACGAGCCCCGTACCGGAACACTGACGAATGTGTTCCGGGGGAGGGAATACCCGCTGCCGGAGGGCTGGAACCTGTCCGAAGCGGTCCCGCCGGTGTATGATCCCGAAACGGATACCGTCCGTTGTCTGGCCTCCCTCCGGACGGAAACGGAAAACGATGACGGTACGATCACCTTTCAGTTCAAACAGTGCATATTTCTGCTTACGCCGGACGGACCGGCCGAAACGGAGGAGGTGCCGGAGTCCTTTCTCTGCGGGACCTTCGCGGACGACGGGTTCTGGTGCCTCGCGGAGGATTACGCCGACAGAACGAGGCATGTCGTGCTGAAGCACGGCGGCGGGACCGTGGCGGACTTGACGGATTCCCTCGAGGGCGGCGGAATGTATGTCCGTCAGCTGCGCGTGGATGACGGCGGATTTCTTGTCCTGACGGAAGGAGCCGTCACGGCCTATACCGGGGAGGGAACGTTCCGCTTTGCCGTGAACGGGCTCGGGTCGTTTGTCTCCCTGCTGCGGGACGGGAGCGGCGCCTATTGGGCGGAAGGCTATTACCGGGAAGGTCACGGCATTGTTTCCGTGGACCTTGAAACCCGATCCGTCGGGGCGGTTCTGCTCCTGCCGCAGGATGTGACGGGGATTTGCGAAGGCGCGGACGGATCCCTTTACGGCATGGCACGGGACGGGATCTGCCGGCTGACGATCCCGGAAAGCGGTGAGATCGGTGCACAGATCCGGGCAGACTTTCTGAATTCCTCCATTGACGGACCGAATGCCGCGCTGCTTGCCGCCCCGGACGGGGACACCTTTTTGCTGCGGGAGTATCATAAGGCGCGGGAAAGCGAATATACAGCCGTCCCGGTTCTGTATCGCCGCGCGGAAGACAGCGATCTCTCGACGATCACGGTTCTGGAACTCGCGCACGCTTTCCCGCTTGACGCCTCTCTCCGCTCCTTCATCGCCGCGTATAACAAATCGCATCCGGAATGCCGGATCCTTGTTTCCGACTACTCCGGCCGGAGCACCGACGAAGATCCGTACGCCGGTGCAAACGCGCTTGCCTTTGAACTTTCAGCGGGGACCGCAAGGCCCGATCTCGTGATCG
>JAEEGL015948676.1_pt1 | contig 15373 bp, 14 predicted proteins | sample 9134231 | NCBI WGS metagenome assembly JAEEGL01 (sample SAMN16246548, study PRJNA631951) | gut metagenome | biome: gut microbiome; feature: rumen; material: fiber-attached | host: Bos | place: Iran: Karaj | collected 2018-10 | reverse complement strand
GAGAAAACAAACTGCAGAATCGTGTGGTCTAGCGCATGGAGGGAAAACTACCTGAAACGGAATCCAGACACGGGCGACTTCTTCTTCGACTTCCATTCAATCAAAAGCCTGTGGAAAGCCAAGTGCTTCCCGCTGGAATACTTCCTCGACTGCACCCCCTGCGAGAACTACTCGCGCTACTCCTATGTGCCTCGCGGCGTGGAAATCCAGATGTGGATTGATGACAACAGGGAGCGGTATAATGTCGGGAGAATGGCGGTTCTTGACGACAACGAGGATGCTGGAATCGGTCTGGACTGCGAGGACGCGAAGTTCTTCCAGACGACGTTCAAGGAAGGTCTTACAAGGAGAATCGCAACGGATGTGGTCGATTGGCTCAACAACGGCATTCAAGGGACGTGAAATGAAGTTTAGGAAAGGCGCGAGGGTTGTAAACGTCAACATCTGGGACGACTACAAGCAGAAACCCCAGTACGATGTCAACGACCCGACCACCATCAGGGTGGAGAGCAACGACGACAGGACGGACGCAGAGGCCGACAAGCTCAGGAGAATCATCCTCGAACGTTGCCACGAATGGAAGCTCCGCAATTTCAAGACGGCGAAGAGCGTGCTATTCGAGCTTGACCATGACGACAAGGCCGTGATAATCGTATACGAGCTTGACGAGCCTAACAGGAACAGTCTGTACTCCTATCTCAGTCAGGACATGTCTGGATTCGGCGACATCGCAATCAGGTGGCTCATGGAAAGCTGAAAATTTTCTTCAAAGGCTTGACTTTTTCGAAATCTGGTGTATAGTATATGCGACATACACCAGATTTTTTTGTTTTTAGGCGAAAGGACGCGAAATGAGAACAATCAATGTGACGATGAGCATGAACCCCACGAGAATCGTGGTGGACGAGAAGAACCCGTTGCTGAAGACCAGCGAACTGATTCTTCTGCGCCAGACGATTCTTTCATGGTGCAATGCGTGGAAGGACACCTGCAAGGAAGCGACGGACGTGAAGATAGCGTCTGGCGACAACTACAACGACATTCTCGTGGACAACATAGACGAGAACCTCAAGCGCGAACTGTACGGGAGAATCTGTTCGCGGCAGAGAGACACCGCATTTGACGATGTGAAGATATGCTTGGAACAAAAGGATTGAAATTATGAACAAGAAGATTTGTCAGACATGCAAATTGGGCGGCGGCAGTGGTCGTACTAACATAGAGTGGAAGTGCATTGGCAAGTTTACGCCGTCTGGAGACGACCTATGCGTGTTTTTCAGAGTCTACGAAAGCAAGCCGTGCTTTGTCATCACGGAGGCTGAAAAGCAGAAGATGAATGACGAGCATAACTGTGACAGCATGCACAGGACGGACTGGGACAGTTGGGTAAAAAGATGCCTTAAAACAGACTCAAGCGTATTGAAAGCCCGTTGCCCGCATTATCAGGAGCATGCGGACTATGACTTGAAAAAAGTCGCTGAAAAAGCGAAAAGAGAACAAAAAGCCGCTGAAAAAGCGCAAAAGGAACAAGGGAGTGAACTATGAAAAAGCTGATGTCAGTTGTATTCGTGCTGGTCTTTTCCCAAATGGTCTATGGTGGCTATGATGCCAACCTTGGATACGAATGGGCGAGAAGCTATTCCAACAAGCTCAACAAAGCTATGGGGGAACGTGTCGATGCTATGGAAGATAATTTGTCTGAACGCATCGTCAAGCTCAACGAACGCCTGATGAAGGAAATCAAGACTCTGAAAGAGAAGACCGAGAAGCAGGAAAAGCGCATTCAGGAGCTTGAAAAAGCATTGAAGCCCATTCAACCAACTGAAAGCAAAGAAGTCCAGAAAACCGAGGCCGCATCGGAACTTAAAATCGAAGACCCATTATTGAAATATAAAATGGAAAACATAGTGAAATCCAATGCCAATCTCAACGGCGGCATAAATGGAATCGTGCTTCCGAAAAGTGTAATTTATGGACATGAACAATGAAAATGGACGATATTAATGATTGTCTGAAAAACATAAAATCGTCACAATCAAACAAAAAATGGAAAACAAGATGGAAGATAAAAAAGCAAAAACGTCACATGAAGAAAAAATGCTTTCCAACATTGCAAAACTGACGGATGACGAAAAGAAAGCCATTGTCAGTCAATGGGCTGACTATCTTGAAAAATACCGCAAAGACCGAGAAGCGTATGACGAAAGAAGCAGTGTGCGCCTTGGATATAAAAGGCATAGGGCAGACAGCAAAGACAGGATTGAACTGTCGAAAATCTATCAACAGCGAATTGACGGCATCATGAATTTGAAAAAATCCATTGCATCTGGAACAATCTCGGATACGGACGCATTATGCACACTCGCCAATCAACAGCTTATTTTGAAAGCGGTTGTCAATGGAGAAAACGTCTATTTTGACAAAGACATGAAAAGACGGAAACCGACTGAGACCGAGCGTTACTTTGGCACGTTTGTGCAATGTCTGAAAGACAACGGGTTCAGCATCGAACCATGTAACGACTATGACGAATACAGCTTTCTTGCAAAGGCGAATGCACGGGATGAAATTGTGAACGAATTCGCGAAGAAGAATTTTTTCAAAGACTGGGAGCTTGAAATGTCGGTCATTTCCGAAGGGCAATCCATCACAGTCCATTTCCCGAAACCTCATGGGTTTGATTGCATTGTTCCACCCAGTACATTCGACATGTTCTGCTTTGATGTCGTCAAGTGGAGAGACACCAGATACGATTCGATTGTTGACAGCATACGACAATATTTGAAAAGTATCGAAGAGACAGAATACTTTGGCTTCATGAAGGAGTATCATGGAGAAGAAGAATTTGACGCAAACAATGAAAATCTTTTCTGTGCAACATCTCGCTCGCCTTGGTACAACTGGGATGATTTGGCAACAAGAAGCTATGACCATTTGTTTCAAATCGCAAGATGCGCGGCGAGAAGAAAGTTTTCCAAAGCATGCAAGGACTTTCTGAAAGCCATCGGCAAGAGTGCTGGTGAAAAGAAATCTGGGAAAAAGTATGGCGAAGTCGCTGAAATATTCATCCAATGTCTTAAAAACCACGGATTTGCTGGAAAAATGGCAAAAAACAGCGTCAATGCGTCATGCGACATCATGAAGTACATTCCTAGTCAATGGGCGCATGATTTCAACAGCGAGAATTCATCCTACTTCATTTTAATTTCAAAGAAGAACAAATACGGTGAAAGAGGGCTGTGCATTTGCCCTCGGCTCTGCCGTTTTGACAAATGGCAGTTTGAAAAGATGTTCATCTTCAGAGAAAATGACGGGTCGTTCATTGATGCGCTCAAAGAACTCACGGCTGTATGCGCCAAGCAAAAGGACGAGAATCTGGAAACATTCATGCGCGAAGCCGAAAAAGACGCAAGGCTCCCCATAGACATGTGGTTAAAACCAGACAATATTGTACAGGCATCGAATCTTATTTACAATTACAATGATTTGATTAAAAAAGCGTCATACAAGGACTTCTACGATGTGCTCATCGATTTCCTCAGAAGAATCGGCGAGACATGGGAGCCTGCTGGAAAATAGGCATTATTCTTTTTGATAAATTTGCATTTTCTGAAATCTGGTGTATAGTAATGTCAAATACACCAGATTTTTTGTTTTTAGACAAGAGGAATGAAAATGAAGACTGAACTATATCAAAAACTTGAAATCCTGCATATCGCGCAATTGCTGAAGGACAACAGCGGTCGTGCGTTGCTGGTCGGCGGTTGCGTCCGTGATTCCGTTCTTGGACTTGACTGCAAGGACTACGACATGGAGGTCTACGGTCTCTCTATGGACAGAATCCGAGACATACTCTCAAAGGAGTATAGATTGGATTTCGTCGGCGCGTCGTTCGGTGTGCTGAAAGTCCACGGTCTCGACGTGGACATCGCATTGCCGCGTGTGGAGAACAAGACAAGTTCTGGGCACAAGGGATTTGATGTCCAGTTCGTTCCCGATTTGAGCTATGCTGACGCGGCGAGCCGCCGCGATTTCACCGTCAACGCCATCATGCGCGACCCCCTCACGGACGAGGTAATCGACCCGTGGGGAGGCATGGATGACTTGAAGAAGGGCGTGATTCGCCATGTCTCCGAGCATTTCGCCGAAGACCCTTTGCGTGTCCTACGCGCCATGCAGTTCGCGTCCCGCTTCGATGCGACGGTCGCCGATGAAACCGTGAAGCTCTGCTCCACGTTGTCTCAGAGCGAACTTGCGCAGGAGCGCGTTGCGACCGAATGGGAAAAGCTGTTGCTGAAAGGCAAGAAGCCTTCCAAGGGGCTTCGCTTCCTCAAGGATTGCGGCTGGGTTGACAACTACCCCGAATTGAAGGCATTGATTGGTTGCAAGCAGGAACCCCGCTGGCATCCAGAGGGCGACGTGTGGGAGCACACGTTGCGTTGCCTTGACGCTGGAGTCGCGTTGCGCAAGGGCGACATGGTTGAAGACCTGATTCTCATGCTCGCCATCCTGTGCCACGACTTCGGCAAGCCGTCCACGACAACCGTCGACGAACGCGGGAGAATCATCAGCCACGGACACGACGAGGCTGGCGTCGAACCCGCGAGGGCGTTCATCCGCCGCATGTGGAGCATGAACGAGCTTGACGATGTACTGCCTCTTGTCAGACGGCACATGCTACCCATGACGTTCGTCGAAAGAAAGGTCACGGACAAGGCGTACCGCCGCCTCGCGATGGAAGTCAGGAGCATGGGCTTGCTTGCGGATGTCGCGGAGTGCGACCTGCGCGGAGTGGACGTTTCCGCAGGGAACCTCGAACGCGGCCTCGCCAGCCTCGCCGAATTCAGGCGGCGTTCCGATTCGTTGCACATTTCGGCTGAAAAGCCCACGCCTCTCGTGCTCGGACGGCATCTTATCGCCCGTGGCATGAAGCCTGGACCTCAGATGAAGCCCATTCTCGACCAGTGCTTCGACGCCCAGTTGGATGGTGTCTTCACCGACCTCGAAGGCGGCCTGAAGCATCTTGATTCGTTGCTTGCGGCAAAAAATTGACGCATCCATTTGCATTTTCGGAATCTTGGCGTATATTATCGGAAAAGACAAAAACATACACCAAGGTTCCGAGAATCAAAGGAGTACAGACTATGGCGCAAATCTACATTAAAAACAGCACGAAGAAGGAATACGAGGCCGTCCAGTTCAACGGCTACAACGACGACGAAATCAAAAAAGTGGCGCATGCCTACAAGGTTCGCCACAATTATTCTGGGAAAGTGTTGAATACTTTCCATAATGGCGACATCGAAGTGGAAGTCCACTATCCCGTGCAAATCGACAACGTGTATGTCTATACTCTTAGCAAGGGCGACTGGATTATCAGGGAACTCGGCGGCGAACGCATTTATGATGTCGACAAGGTCGAGGGAGAGACTTTCACGAAGGATTTCACCCTGAAAGGCAGTCAGACTGGAACCGCTTCCGCCGCCGCAAATGGCAAGAGCAAAACGGAAACGGCGAAAACGGCTGAGGCCAAGACGCTGGAAGACACGGATGCCAAGGCCAAGAAGTTCTACGAGAACACGGACGGCGTGAGCCTGTTCTTCCCGAACACCACGTATCTGAGCGTGGAAGAAGCCGACAAGCTCAAGAAGCTCGGCACTCTGGCTCGCGAGCAGAAACAGATTTACAATGTGAACACGTATGCGAACGAGCATGAGACCAGCTATTTGCTCAACTACCAGAACAGGCTCGCTTTCATGATTTACCGCGCAGTCATGGACAAGTGTTCCAAGACGGTGCATGTCCTGCAAATCTACGACCTGAAGCACAACATGAACAGGCTGTACTTCGGCAAGTCTTTCGACAAGCCCCTGAAAAAGTTCATGCTCGATGCCGCAGACGAGGCCGTAAACGGACGTTTTCTCCTGCCGATGGACACCGTCGTGGCTCTGAACAATTTCATAGAGGATGCCAGCATAATCCTGTAAACCAGTTTCAATACCATATTATAAGGAAAGGAAATAAACCATGAATGTTGAAAGCATACTTAATCAGGCGTTGAAAATATACCAGCTTCCAGAAGACCCGCAGGGCACTGTGCTGTTTTGTCTCCTGTGCATTGCCTCGATTTTGTCCGCTTGGATGGTCGGCTTCTGCATAATCCAGATGTTATTTAAAAATTTAAATAAAATCGTGCTTCTGCAGAAAATTATGGTGGCTGTCTTTTCGTTCATACTGTCCATTGTATTCATTGTCTTAGCCGTTTGCCAGAAAAGCAACACCAACAAGGCCAACGAACTCGCGAGAAGGGATATGCTGAACCATGATTCGGAGGCAATGGAGATGTACATGAAGCTCAAGGAAAGTCTCGAATATTTTGAAAGAAACATGCCATACAACAAAAAAGTCATCATCAACGTGCGGGTGAAAAACCACCAGATGACGGACGAATACAAGGAGAACAACATTAATGCCGAATGATATTCTTTCGCAATTTGTCAAAGTCAACACGATGTTCAAGGATGAACTCCTCACTGCGACGTACACGACCAGCGAATTAGACCCGATTGAGACGCTGGAATGGAAGGTAGAGCGGGCTGTCAGGCTTGACGACATGCTTTCGGAAAGCAAGGATGGGCTGTCTGGAATAAGCTCCCTCGTGGACAGGAAAGCCTGTTTCTTCTTCAAAATCAAAATCATGAACTTCAAGGACGGAAAACTGCGGCTTGAGTTCCTAGACCTGAACGGCTACAAGACCGACACTTCAGACAAGGGCTATGATTTCTATGTTGAGCACAACAGCCTGAGAACGCTTTTCGAGCGTCTGTCGAACTACTGCTACATTGTGGGGACATGCGCCAGAGACATGGAAAATCTCCTGAAACAGGCGTACATCCGCATGAGGATGCATGCCCTCCAGTACGCCGTGCCTGAGTGCGACGCGAAACCAGACAGCGAGCCGACAATCGCGTGGGCGAAGAAGAAGCCGCTGTATATCGGCGAAAAGGTCGGCGTCGAATTCGACTTCAGAGAGGACGTGGGGCAGTGGTTCGGTTGCATGGACTGCTACTTCGCCCCATCGGCTTTCATTTCCAAGAAGAAGTACAAGCTCGGTAAGGTCATTGAGATAAGCGATGACCAAGTCGTTATCCAGATTCATGAAGGCTCGAAGTTCTACGCCAACTGGGAAACCGTGAAGAAAATGCTCATCGACGAGCAAATCATCAAAAACGACTGATTTTTAGGAGGCATTCATGGGAGTATCAATAGTGGTTGGAGGCCAGTACGGCTCAGAGGGCAAGGGGAAAGTGGCCTTGTTTTTCGCGAAGAAGCTCGGAGCATCCATAGCCGTCCGAGTCGGAGGCTCCAATTCAGGCCACACCGTCAATTACAAGGGAAGGACATTGGCTTTCCGCGTGTTGCCAGTGGCGTCCGTCCTGCAAAACGTGGTGAGCGTCCTGCCAGCAGGCTCGTACATCGACGTGGACGCGCTTCAATACGAGATTCAGAAGACTGGAATCGACAAGTCGCTCCTGAAAATCCATCCGAATGCGGCGGTCATCACGCAGGACATGAAGGACTTTGACGTAAGCTCCAACCTAATCACGTCCATCGGCTCCACGGGTAGCGGCACTGGCGCGGCAGTCCTTGAGCGCGTGTCCAGAAGAAGCCATGTACTGAGGCTCGCCAAGGACGAGCCAACCCTGTCCGAATACATCTGCGACACGGGCGAATACATGCGCAAGGAACTCGACCAAGGAAAAGAAATCATCATCGAGGGGACGCAGGGCTACGGCCTGTCCGTGTTGCACTCGCCAGAATACCCGTTCGTCACGTCCCGCGACACGACGGCATCCGCATTCCTTTCCGAGGCGGGGCTAAGCCCGTTCGACGTGTCCAACATCATCATGGTCATACGCACGTTCCCAATCCGCGTGGGCGGTAATTCTGGAAGCCTACCGAACGAGACCACGTGGGATGAAGTGACAAACTACTCTGGCTTCCACGAGCCGCTGTGCGAACTGACGACCGTCACAAAGCGCGTCAGGCGCGTCGCATTCTTCAACTCCTCAGTCGTGAAACAGGCGATATCCGCCAACAGCCCGAACATCATCGTCCTGAACCACTGCGACTACTTCGACCACGTGATACACGGACTGAAAGTGCTCACGACCAAGGCGGAAGGAAGAATTCTGTCCGTAGAAGAGTCGATTGAAAGAAAAATCGACTACTTGGGCACTGCCGACGACATCCTTTTCGAGCGTTAATCCAATTCAGCACTTGCCAATGAACACCTTGACGACCGCCGTGTCGTCGGGGTGTTCTTCTTTTTTGCCCAGAACGGTGAAAATGTTGTCCTCTAGGCCGTTGTCGATGACGACATCCGCATTCATGAATTTCATTGTCCTGACCGTCCTCTCGTAAACACTGTTCTTCATGGCGTTCTCCGAAAATGCGTTCGAGACGAAATCGCTGAAAAGCTTCTGGTGCATTCTTATCTCGGTCGTCCTGTACCCAAGCGTTTCAAGAACCGAGCATGCGTTCACAAGCGAGACTCCATTGATATGCGGGAACGTCAGCTTGTGGCAGTTCTCCTTTTTCTTCATGAACTCGTATATTGTCATTCCTACTCCTCTATTTTGTGAATGGTCTGGGCTTCCCCTTATTATACGGAACGACAAAAAAGCTGGATTCAGTTTCCCGAATCCAGCTTCTCCATAATTTAGTTGACTAAATTATTCGGCGGTGGCAGGCTCCGCTTCAGCAGGTTTGTCATTGATGGCGTCCTTGACCTGTTCAACACCCTCCTGAACCGTTTCCTTGACTTCCTCGCCTTTTTCCTTCGCCTCTTCGGCGATGGCCTTGGCGGCTTCCATGATTTCGTCCTTCAATTCCTTAATCGTGGTGATAGCTGTTCCAGTTGCGTCTTTGATTGTGTCGAGTTTCGACAACGCCTCAAGGTACTTCTTCTCTTTGATGAGTTCCTTGACTTCCGCGATTGTCTTGCTGACCGTGTCGACCTGCACATACACGACTTCCGACTTGTTCAGCCAGCTTTCGACCTTCTGCTTCGCGAGTTCCGCGTCGCTTGGGCCGACGATGCCGAGCGTGCTAGCTACGCCGATGACGAGACCAGCGATTGCGCTAATGATGTTCTTCAGCCAGCCAAATGTCTTCTTGGTTTTCTTTTCTTCTTTGATTTCTTCGCTCATGGTTTGTCTCCTGAATTTTTGTTTTTTGTTTTCCTGCTCGTTCAAGCAAGTTCACTGTATTATACCAATCCACTTTATTTCTTCTTGTAGATTGCTGGGAGTTCCTTTCTCCAATCTTGGAGAATCTTGCCGACCGTGGTGTAGACTCCGTTCTCGTCCAAGCCTTTGCTTCCCTCATGGACTTCGATTCCATTTCCGAACGTATGCGCATAGACATCAATCTTGCCATTCTTCCAGAACCACATTTCAATGTTCAGCATGTCGTTGGTTTCTTTTTCCCATGTCTTGTCCCATAACGTGTAGGGCACATAACCGTCTTCATAGGATTCCTCCTCGGTCATGCCATCCCTCGACCCCATGTTGGTATCCGAATCCACGAGGTTGTATGTGCTGACGAGATGCTCGATGACTTTCGATGCCTTTTCCTGAATTTGTTCAAGAGTAAGCCCGTCTTCGCCTGCGACAAGCTCACGCACCATGCCGATGAGTTTTTTTGCGATTTTAATCTTGTCCATTGCCGAATTTTCCCCCTTTTGCTGTTTTGCTTTATTTTGTCCCAGGCGTGTCGTATGACCCACCAATATATCCCTTGTATCTATGCCTCGTCATGTCGTCGATTGCACGCATGAGGCCGATGAAGTGGAAGTCGGCGATGAAGTCAGGCTCGTTGGCTGGGACTCCAGTGTACCTCGCGATTGAGTCGTCCGCACCGTACATCGGCGGCGTTATCTTCTGGAAAATGAAGTCCCTGTCATGGTTCTGGTAGGCGTACATGGCTTCGCTCGGCTGGTCTCCGTTCGGTTGCGGAGGCGTGGCTTCCAAGTCGCTGTTCTCAATGGGCGAGAGCGTCAACGCCTTCTGCGGGGAGAACGGCTCCCCGCCGATGTGTATCCTTGGGCTTGTCCCGAAATTAGGCATGTTCTGTCTCCGTTATTCGTTGCTCTCCTTGACCGAACCTCTCCAGCTGTAGTCTTTCAGCGTGTCGTATCCAACGTAGCGGTAGCTGCCCGCGCCCTTGCGAGACCACCACAGGTAGCGCGGGTAGTTTTGCGTCTCGACCACCCAGCGCAACGCCATTTCATTGGCAACGCCCGTGTTCTCCTCTGGCGTCAGGCTCTCCACCCAGCTATTATACGCCGTGGACAATCCGCTCTCCGCAATCCAGTTGGCGGGCGAATACTTGGCGAGCGAGTATCCGATTTCGTTGCAAAACTCTGGCAACAGTATCGCGTCCGTGCTGGAGGCGTTGGAGTAGCCAATCCACCTGCCCTCCGCCATGCAACGGATGGCATTGTTCGTCGGGGCGAGGTACAGCATGAACGCTGGGGACGAAAGCGCGTTGGAAGGCAACGCCAGCCTGAGCTTGATGCCCCCGTCTGGCGAGGCCGTCCTCGGTGCGCTACCGATTGCAGTCCACGCTGGGGTGTCCGCGCTGGTGTCCATGCACTGAATGTCGCTGGTGCTGATGGTCGTGGAGTTCCAGTTATATTCCTCGCGGTAGTCCGTCTTGATTACGGTCTCTTTTATTGAATCCACCACATCCAGCGTGCCATCCTCGTAGGCATACGGATTCGCGCTGGCGTTGTAATACATCCTCATCACCCTGCAACCGTTGAACCAGTCCCAGATGACGCACGGGTTGAAGTATGTGTTCGTCCCGAAGTTCGCCCTGAACACCCTTCCGAGGCTGGCGACAACGTTCTGGGTCGCCCCGCTGGCTACGAATTCGTCATCGGCCTGTTCGAGAATGATTCGGGATGAGCCGAGGTAGATGGTCGTGTTCCAGACATCGCCGCCGTTCTGCGCCGTGCCGTCCAGAGATGCGACCACGCATGTCACGCCGTCCGCCAAAGAGCTTTCCGCGCTCTCTATCGAGAAAAACAGCTTTCTGTGCGTGGAGTCTATTTTCAGCAGGCACGGCGAGCAGAAGCTGTACTCCCCGTCCGTCGCGTCATGGATTTCATAGCTGTAGACGAAATCCAACCCGTCCGCGCTGACGAGCTTCTTTATCGTCGTGAACGTCGTCTGCGGCGACTGGACGACATAGTGGTCTGCCGACACGGCGAACATCTCGAATGTCGGCGTATTGCCGTTGTAGGACACGCTGACGTTCGGTTGCAGGTAGTCGTTCTGCTCATCGCCCCCAGCCGTGTGCCTGACATGGACGGCCTCGATTCCGAACCATTCCTCGAAGTCCACGGTGTCCGCCTTGTAAATCTTGGAATAGTAACTGGTTCCATTGAAGAACATGGCGTTGAAGTACATGCGCCAGACGCCATCGGCAAGGCCGACAACGCACGGGTTCTCTGCCGACACGGCCTTTCTTGAACCGTCCTTCACATAGTCCCCCACGGATTCATACGTGTACTTCGGGATGCACATGCCCTCCTCGCCGAACACGTCGCTGGAAAAACCGCGTGACATCGTGATGACGTTGCTGGCGCGTGCGATTCCGTTGTTCACGGCAGTCCCGATTCTCTTGTGGCAGAACATGAGGTACTGGTCGGCGAACCTGACGACGAACGGCTTCATGCGCTCCACCGTCTGCGGCAACCACTGCGTCTCGAAGCACCCCAGCTTGTCGTCTATGAACGACAGAACTGGCTTTCTGACCGTGGACGAACCAGACGAGCCGTATGAGGCGTAGATGCTCACTGGCACGTCGTTCCCGTCCTTGTCCTTGGCGTATGAGGCGAGTTCTGGATGCGCGGCCTCAATCCTGTACATCCAAGTCCCGTTCTGGGTCTCGGTGGAGGAAGCCTGCGTACCGATGAACCAGTACGGGACGCCATCCATGTCGGCTTGGTAGATATAGTACGCGCCGCCCTTGGAGAAGACGCCGTTGCCATCATTGGAATACGTGCCATACAGCCTGTCTGGGAGACGCGAGAACCCGTACTGGTTGGAGACGAGGTAGGATTCCGCATCGCCCTGCGTTTCGACCGTCTCCTCCACGTAGCCCACCTTGCGCGGCCTGTCGGTCGGGAACTGGACATCCCCGCGCTGTTCCAGTCCTGTGTTCAGCCAGTCGTTGTTGCGGTACTGGCTGGAAAGGCCGCCTTGCGTGAAAGGGGCGGCCTGCAGGTTCTTCTTCCAGACTGGGTAGTCGCTCGTCGATGCGGCGTGGCAGAGACGCACGCCATTTCTGGCGGTGCAGTGCTTGATTTCGTTAGAATGGAAGATTGAGTCGACGAGGAGGCGTCCGCCGTCCACGGATGCCCCTCCGAGAAATGCGTCGAAGCACGGCCTGTCCACGAGGTTGTACGGAGCCACTCTCCAGTAGTACGCGCTCTTGTAGTCCGCATTCTTCTCCGCTCTGGCCTCTGGTGCTTCCGTGTTGGGCGTTTCGCCATCCCAAGCCCCCAGCCAAGCCTCTGGCAGTGAAATCCCGTTGTTAGCTCTCGGAAGCTCGTTCTTGGGGATTCCGAACATGGCGGTGAACCGCAAGTCCTTGAGATTGTTGGTCGTCCTGTATGTCGTGCTCTCGCCGCCCGTCCTGTCCACAACAAGCTCTTCCTTCGTCGGAACGTAGTTCTGAGCCTCGGTTTTCTGGCTTTCGACTGGGGATGTCCTAGCGGACGCATCCGCGTCGTCTATCCCAGCCAGAATCCTGCAGTCGTCGGTCTCCCCGTTCTTAATGAAGATGATGTCGGTCATCGGCCTTGCGCCGTCCTGCGAGTCAAACGTGTCGAAGAAGTCCATTTGGAAGTGGTAGTACATGTCGTACCTGTCATCGTATGAGCCGAATGCACTGGTTCTGGCATCCTGCGACGTGTCCATTTCGCCCATGTACTGCCTCGTCTCGACGCGCCACCTGAACGGCGTGTTCACATCGTCGCCGCTGTACGGCTGGTTGTTGACAAACCCGTTGCCGAAGAAACCCTGCCTGACGAGGTTGCGCCTGAAATCGGATTCCAGCATGTTCTTCTCGTTCTGGCAACGCGCCAGCGTCTTCTTGTACTGCGACATCGTGTTGTTCAGAGCCTGCCACTTCTGGCTGTACGTGGAGCCGTTGCCAGAAGGCGACTGGAGGAACACGGAGAAAGCCAGCGACCTGCCAGTATTGGACATCTTCGCGCTGGCGACCTGCTCCTGCGTCGTGAGAAGCGGGGTGTCGTTGTAGGATGTGTCCACGAGGCCGTCCGTGTACGCGGAGACAATCGTGGTCTTCTTCTGGTTGTTCAGGGCGTATGCCAAGAACGTCTGGTAGCGGTCGGAGAGACCGAGCGCACTGTTGGAAGCATCGGACAGCCAGTTTCCGTATTCTGGATTCAATGCCGTGTTCTCGCTTTCCCAGACGCCTTCCGTCGTCACCCCGAACACCTTGTCCATAATCAGGGCGCGTTCAAGGAACCTCGTGTCGCCGTAGCTGTTCGTGCGTGCGTAGTACGAGATGAAATCCTTCTGCTTCCCAGCCCCCTCGATGAAAGCCAGAGCGTCCTCTGGGTCGACAGCCGCTGAGGACGACGAGCCAGACGGGGCGATTCCCATGTACGAATTGTATTCGTCAATCACGGATTCGGCATAAGCGGCATGCGCCTCGGACAAAGGCGTGCCGAGCTTGACCCACCTTGAGAACTTCGCCAACTCCGTCCCGTCTATTGAATCCCTGTACGACGAAAGCAGGAACAGCCTCCTTTCCGAATACCACTTCGCGTATTCGCTTTCATGGTTCCTAGCCTGCAACCACTTTCTAGCCTTGGCAGTAGCCGCCGTGACATCTAGCGTCAGGACGTAGGCCGCGTAGTCCTCGCAGTAGTCTGGCGTGTTCCAACTGAGGAACGTCATGAAGAAGTACCCGTAGTAGAATGCCGTCCATCGACTGCTGACGGCTTTCAGCCACATTTCGAACTGGTCTATGTCCCCAGCGGATTCGGAGCAGAATTTCGCCGACTTGGCGTACCATTCCTCGAACTTGTCGGAGATTTCGTCGATTGACTTCTGGGTTTCCTGTATCCTGCCCATGACCGTGACGGCGTGCGCCTCGTCGACATACGTCCACGAACCAGAGGCAGTCCCAGCCTCCTCGTCGTAGGTGTCGACCCACTTCCAGCGGCTCTGGTATCCCTGCAACGACATGATTTGCTCCTCGACTGGCTTGAGGAATTCATTTGCCCACATTTTGACCGTGAACACTGGCATGGTGAGGCCATCCCTGTCGGCGGACAGCGCGGACAGCAGGATGATTCTCATGTTGGCGGTGGATGTGATGCCGAGGTTGGCGATGTTCACCTGCAGGGAGTGCGTGATGAGAAGCTCGTCCGACATCATATTGTCTGTCCTGAGATTGGACTTCAGGTTGTGTATCCTGCCAATCAGGACGCCAGTGCCGTTGCCGTCCCCAGGCGTAATGAACTGGTTCTCAGTAACATACTCCTTCCTGTACTGTGGTATTCCGTGCTCGTCGTACCCGTTCGGGATGAGCCTGTAATCCTGAGCCGTGTACTTGAAGCCTACAATGTCGTGGTCGCGCCCCAGCGCGTCGTCGAACCTGAAGTTGATGGTCAGCAACTTCGTCCACGGGTCGTAGTCCGTGCTCACAATCGTGGCGGGCGACACGGCTTCGCGGGAAATCGTGAACTCGTGCGACGTGATGTTGTTCCCGCTGATTTCGCTGATGACCCCGTTGGATTCGGAGTAGGCTTTCAGCGAGAAGACGTAGTACGAGCCATCCTCGAACTTCGGGTTCCCGTTTTCGTCAACCGTAGCCATCATGTCAATCATGTCCGACAGCGAGGAGTCGTATCTGATGCACCACGCGCCTTGCGTGATTTCATCCACGGAAAGTCTTTCGTTCCAGAATGAGTTGTACGTCTTGACCGAGAACGGTGCGCCAGACGTGGCGTGCTGGACGACTTTCTGGGCAATGAGGCAGAGATAGGCGTCCGAGCCGACATTAACCGTCCAGTGCAGGCGGTTGAAGCTGTTCCACTCGTCCTGAAGATACAGGAACCCGTTGGAAGCGATGTAGTCGTCAAGCTCCTTGATGTACGCGCCTGGGGAAAGCTCCATGTCGAAATGCTCCCCCGTCTCCTCGGCGTATTCCTTCTCCCTCTGGAACCCGTATCTCTGGTAAGCCTGCCATCCGCCAATGCGCCATTGCCTGTCGTATGGATACGGAGGCTCTGGCCTTGTGGCGTATGCTGGGTGCTCGTCACGCG
>JAEEGL015676702.1_pt1 | contig 15373 bp, 11 predicted proteins | sample 9134231 | NCBI WGS metagenome assembly JAEEGL01 (sample SAMN16246548, study PRJNA631951) | gut metagenome | biome: gut microbiome; feature: rumen; material: fiber-attached | host: Bos | place: Iran: Karaj | collected 2018-10 | reverse complement strand
TTTCAACGGAAGCATCACCAGCCACGGCCAGTATACCGGCGGCATTGCAGGCTACCCCTGCTATGTAACCATTGAAAAATGCCTCTTTAACGCAAGTATCTCTGCGGGCGGTACCAGCGCCGGAGGTGTAGCGGGAAGGGCGAACAGCTATGACGTCATAAACGACTGCATGGTTTCAGGCACTATCACCTCCAGCGGACAGCGTGTGGGCGGAATCGTCGGAAACGGAGGAGGCGGCAATTTAACCATCAGGCGTTGCTTTGCAGACTGCACATTATCCACCACCAATCTTGGACTTGGCGGCGTCATCGGTCATGCAACAGGAGGGAACTCAGAGACCAACTTTGCCAAGCAGATCAATGTCACCGTAGAAAAATGCATCGTCTGGTGTCCTTCGATCAAAGCCTCTACAGGCAACATTACCCAATGGGGCAGCGGTGCCGTCATAGGCGCTTCCGGAAAGTTCAACACCCTGACCGACAATTACCGCCGTCCGGACTTGGTCCTTGATTACAACCAGGCCTGGGACGAGGATGATGATTCCTCCAAGTGGTGGCCGATACTGTACGACCAGGAGAACACTTCCGCGTCCGTTGCACTTAAGTTCTACGACGGTTCGTCCGACGCAAGCGCCAGCAACTGGGCTCAGACGCACTACCACGGAAAGGCTGCCGCAGCCGGCAAGTCAGCCGCCCAGGTGGCAACCGACCTTGGCTGGAGCACTTCAGTGTGGGATCTTTCCGGCAGCACTCCCAAGATCAAGAATCTTCCTGAATAATCGTAATCATGGGTTTTGAGCCTTTCCCCCTGGATGACCAGCCTTCGATGGAAGGCCTGATGATGGGCCTTGTCAAGGCAGGGTTCCCATCGCCCGCCGAGGACCTTGGGGAAAGGCTTGACCTTGTAAAGATCCTCGTCCGCCACAAGGCCGCCACCTTCTTTTTCCGGGTGGACGGAGTGTCGATGGTGGACGCCGGAATGGACGAAGGCGACATCCTCATAGTGGACCGTGCCGTGGATCCATACAACGGATGCAAGGCCGTATGCTACATCGACGGGGAATATACCGTCAAGCAGGTGGAAATGGGGCCGGACACGCTCCGGCTCCTTCCCGCCAACGGGAGCAATCCCAAATACAGGCCCATCGAGGTACATCCTGAAAACCAGTTCATGATCTGGGGCGTAGTGACCTACATCATCAAGAAGGCCTGATGTTCGCCCTTGCCGACTGCAACAATTTCTTCGCCTCGTGCGAACGGGTTTTCCGTCCTGACCTGAACGGGAAACCAGTAATAGTACTGTCCAACAACGACGGCTGCGCCGTGGCCCGGTCCAATGAGGCCAAGGCCCTGGGCATAAAGATGGGCGCTCCCCTCTTCCAGATAAAGGACATAGTGGAAAGGCACGACGTGGCCGTATTCTCATCCAACTTCGACCTTTACGGCGACATGTCCAGGAGGGTTCAGGCCGTGCTCAGGGAATCGGCCCCGTCGGTGGAGGTATACTCCATAGACGAGGCCTTCCTCGACCTCAGGGGCCTGGACATCGATTTTGACGCCTATGCCAAGGCCCTTTCCCGCAAGTGCTGGAAATACACCTCGATCCCGGTGTCGGTGGGTGTAGCCCCCACCAAAACACTTGCAAAGATAGCATCCAAGCTTTGCAAGAAGTATCCTAAACTCCGCGGCGGATGCTACATGCACCGGAGCGAAGACATTGAAAAAGTGCTCCGGACCTACCCGGTGGAAGACGTCTGGGGAATCGGGCGGCGGTCGGCCGCAAAGCTGGTGGACGCCGGGATAAGGACGGCGTGGCAGTTTATCCGGATGAATCCCGAAACGGTCCGCTCAGCCTTCGCACTGCCCGGATTAAGGACATGGAAAGAACTCCGGGGAGAGCCGTGCATAGAATTCGAGGATATCGTTGACGCCAAGCAAAGCATCTGTGTATCAAGAAGTTTTGCAAAAGAAATCACCGAACTTGGAGACCTTTGCACCCAGATTGCGAACTTTGCCGAGTCGGTGGTGTCAAAACTCCGCAGGCAGAGGTCGCTCTGCATGGAGATGGCCGTATTCGCCTTCACCAACCGCTTCAAGGAGAACGCCCCCCAGACCAGGGGTTCCAGCCTTGTGACCTTCCCCGACGGGACCGACGACCACAAGGCATTCGTGGTTGCCGCCGTAAAAGCCACCCGCGAACTGTTCCGGCAGGGTTACGCCTACAAGAAAGCCGGAGTGGTTGCACTCCGGCTTGAGCCATCCGAGGGCAGGACTGCCTCGCTTTTTTCCGATACGGCCGTGGAGGACAGGGATGCCCGCCTTTCCGGTGCGATCGATTCTATCAACGCCACCTTCGGGAAAGGGACCCTCAGGTTCGGGGTGCAGGGCGACGGCCGCATCAAGATGGCGCGGGAGCACCAGTCGCCACATTACACCACCCTGTGGTCCGACATCCCCGGAGTCAGCGTCAAATAATCTACTCTATCACCTGCTGCTTGCGCTTCCAGTTCAGGACCGGAAGGAGGAAGGATATGACGGCGGCACCCAGCCAGAACCAGCTGGCATAGGTGTAATCGTGCACACCGGCCTCGGTGATGTTGTTGTCCAGAAGAAGACCGGTCACCACGTTCTGCAGGCCGGCTGCCGCATAGGATGCCATTCCAACGATACCCAGGGCTGCACCGGTTGCCTGGCGGGGGACCAGATCCACGGCCATGAGGCCGCCGAGGAAGCTGATCAGCACGCCGATGGCAATTCCAAAGAGCACCATCGCAAGGATGTTGACCCACTTGGCGGGACCTCCAAAGAGGAACAGCGCCAGGGCTATGGCCTCAAGTATACCGGAAACGAAGGCAGGATACTTCCGGTCGCCGCGGAAGACCACGTCGGAAAGCCACCCGGAAACCACCGTACCGATGATTCCGAAGATGGGATTGATGCCGATTACCGCGGCGGCCTCGGCCAAGTCATAGCCTTTGGCTTCCTGAAGGAAGATGGTACCCCACTCGTTTATGGCATAGCGGCTCATGTACATGAAAGCGCTGGCCAGTGCCAGGATCCATACGCCGGGATTCTTGATGACGGCCTTCTGCATGCGGGAAGTCTGGGCACGCTTCTCCTCGGGAGAAAGCACCTTCTCGTCCGAAGCCTCGCCGGCAAGCACCTCGATGGGAGGAAGCCCCTTGCTCTCGGTGTTGTCGTGAAGGAAGAACAGGATTATGAGGATGCCCAGGATTCCGGCAAGCGCCGCACCGAAGAAGCCCCACTTCCAGCCGAACTCGGCCACCAGCATTCCCACGAAGATGAAGGAAAGGCCTTCACCGATGTTGTGGGATGAACTGAAGAAGCCGTAGAACGTTCCCCTGATCCTAAGGGGAAACCACCTGGACAGTCCGATAATCGCCGGCGGTGCACCCATCGACTGGGACCAGCCGTTTATGGCCCAGCAGATCGCAAAGCACACAAAGAGCACCGAGTTGGCGATTCCGCCGTTCAGGGCGCTCACGCCAAGGATGCCCATGATGAAGTTCATGGCGACCGAAACCACCAGGCCGGCGGCCATGAACCGCTTGATGTTGGAACTGTCGCAGAGGAACCCGTTCACGAACTTGCCCACGGCGTATGCCCAGTACAGGCACGCCCCTATTATACCCAGCTGGGTGGCGTTCAGCAGTCCCGCATCGATGAGGGGCTGCTTCATGACGCCCATCGACAGGCGGCATACATAATATAGGGCATAGCCGAAGGTCCCGGCCAGGAAGGTCTGGAGCCTCAACTTCTTATAGACCTTGTCCTGCTTTTCGGGAGGGACCGTCTGGGCAGACGGTCCGCTCACTTTGAAAAAGTCTAAAAAGCTCATAATAAAGTATTTACCTTACAGTTCCCAAGCCAGGGCTGAGGCTCCGAGGATGGCGGCGTCGGATTCCTTCAACTGGGAATACACCAGCTGGACCTTACCTCTCCACAGAGGCAGAACGTTCTCGTTCATGGCCTTGAGGATGGGCTCGGTGAGGAATTCCTTTGCCCGGGCCAGTCCGCCGAACAGCACAATGGCCTCGGGGGCGCTGAACTCGATGAAGTCGGCGAATTTCTCACCCAGGATCCTTCCGGTGAAGTCGAAAACCCTCTTTGCAAGGGCGTCACCGTCCCTTGCCGCCTCATAGACGTCCTTGGACGAAATCCTGTCGAGGCTCCTCAGGACGGAGGGTTCGTCGCTCATCTCCAGCCATTCGCGGGCGGTACGGGCGACCCCGATAGCCGATGCATAAGCCTCGAGGCAGCCGTTCTTGCCGCAGTTGCAGGACCTTCCGTTATGGCGCACCGCGCAAGTATGGCCCAGCTCGCCGGCAAAGCCGTCATGTCCGTAGACCACCTCGCCATTGATGACGATGCCGCTTCCCACACCGGTGCCGAGGGTTATCATTATAAAGTTCTTCATGCCCCTGGCCGCTCCGTAGGTCATTTCGCCCATGGCGGCGGCGTTGGCGTCGTTGGTAAGGGAGACGGGGATTCCGCCAACCGCCTCCGACAGCATCTTGGCGAACTCTATCTTCTGCTGGCCGCCCCAGGTGAGGTTGGGTGCGAACTCTATGGTCCCGGTGTAGTAGTTGCCGTTGGGGGCTCCCACTCCGATTCCGCGGATACGGTCCTCGGCGCCGGCCTCGGCGATGATATGGTTGAGGGCTGCCGCCAGTTCCGCCACGTAAGGTTCCACCTCGGTGTGGTTGTCGGAACGGATAACGGTCTGGGACAGGATGGTTCCGCGGGCGTCCACGATACCGCACTTGGTGGTCTGGCCGCCTATGTCGATTCCGATTACAAGATCCTTTGCCATGCTATGCCTCCTTCTTTGCCTTTACCTTGGAGCCGGAAACGCCGAACCACAGGATGTAGAGGACGGCCACGATCACCACGATGTAGCTGGTGAGGTAGGTGGTGGCGTCGGCAACCGCGCCCTGGATGAGCGGAAGTATACCGCCGCCGCAGACCATCACCATGAAGAGGCCGGAAGCGATTGAGGTATATTTTCCGAGGCCTTCGACGGCGAGGTTGAAGATTGCGCCCCACATGACTGAGGTGCAGAGGCCGCACAGGACGAAGAACATCACGCCGAGGGGAATGGCCTCGAGCGAGAAACGGAGGTCGGAGGTGATGGCCGGGAACTTGACCATGGCGCTGTCACCGAAGATCATCCCCAGGATAAGCAGGCACACCGCCACGGAGGAAACAGTGATCATCATGGCCTTGCTGGAAACCTTTCCGCCGATGGAAGCGCCGAACAGACGGCCGCAGAGCATCAGGAACCAGTACATTCCCACGATCGTACCGGCGACTGCGGCGCTGATGCCCACGGCGGGACTGGTCATATAGAGGTTGACGAAGTTGGGAATACCCACCTCGACGCCCACATAGAGGAAAATGGCGATGATGCCGAATACGAAATGCTTGTAGGAAAGGGCGCCCTTGATGGTCTCGCCGGTGGACTCCTTCTTCTCCTCCATAGCCTTTGAGGCGGCCTCGAGTTCAGGCTCGGGGATGTTGGAGAGGAGGATGATTATGAACGCCAGGGCAAACACGCCCATCGCGATGAACAGGGCGGGGTTGGCGTCGGAAATGCGGGCGTTGGCGGCATTGCCGATGAGGTAGCCCACGAATACCGGGCAGATGGTTGCAGCCAGCGAGTTGCAGGAGCCGCCCCACTGGATGAGCTGGTTACCCTTGTTGCCACCGCCGCCGAGGGTGTTGAGCATGGGGTTCACCACGGTGTTGAGCATGCACATCGAGAAGCCGGAGACGAAGGCGCCGAGCAGATAGACCCCGAAGCTTTCAACCACGCCGGAGAGGAAGGTGATGCCCACCCCGATGAAGCCTACCGCAACGGCTGCGAGGGCCGTGAACTTGTAACCCTTCTTGGAAAGGATGAACCCGGCGGGAAGGCCCATCACCGCATAGGCGATGAAGTTTGCCGCGTTACCAAGCTGGGAAAGGAAGTTGGAGGCCCCGAACTGGCTCTTAACGATAACGCCGAAGGGGTTCTGGAGTCCTGTCACGAATGAAATCATTGCAAAGAGGAAAAACATGATTGCAATGGCCAGGACGTTGCTTTTTTTGTTTGCCATGTTGTTTAGAGTTTATAGTAGTAATAATTATCGGCAAAAACGTATCTTCAAATTTAGCAAAATAATCCGATAATCCTTCCAAGTCCGTAAAAAATATACAAAAAAGGACCCGCCGGTCTGGCGGGTCCTCATTATTCACAGGACGGAAAACCTTACTGCAGAATCTTCAGTTCCACGCGGCGGTTGAGCTGGCGGCCTTCGTCGGTCTCGTTGGTGGCAATCGGCTGCAGCTTGCCGTAGCCCTTGTAGGACAGCCGGTAGGCGCTTACGCCATGGTCCACGAAGTAGTCGTACACGCTCTTGGCGCGGTTCTCGGAAAGCTTCTGGTTGTACTCGACGCTTCCCTTGCCGTCGGTATGGCCGGAAATCTCAACGTCGAGGTCCGGATTGGCCTTGAGCCAGTCGGCAACCTTGTCGAGGGCGGCGCGGGCCTCCTTGGAGAGGTTGAACTTGTCAAACTCGAAGAGGGTGTTGGACAGCTCCCTCATGGTCTCCTGGATCTCCACCGGGACTTCCTTGATAACCACCACGGTGTCACGGACCACCTTCTCCACGGTGTCACGCACGGTCTTTACCTTCTCCACGGTGTCACGCACATACACGGTCTTCACAACGGTGTCGGGCTTGGGAGGGATGATGACCGGGACGGGGACCGGACGCTTGTTGACCTTTCCGAATGCGAGCTTCAGCTTGAGACCGGCGCCTGCAGTGGAAACGCGGAGAGGCTGGACGTTTCCGAGCTTGATATTCCAGTCACCCTCACTGGTAGTTCCCGTAATGGGAGGAACCTGCTGCGAATTCATTATGGAATGGGCCTTGTCGTCAGGCATCTGGGTGGGCGTGGGACCGTCCGAAGATATTATGGCGTTGTTGCCGCACTTGTTGAAAGGAAGGAAGCCGTAGTCCGCATAGATGCCGGTATAGAGGCCCCAGCCGTTGCCGAGTTTCCAGCGGAAACCGAGTTCGGCGGAAGCCATGACGTTCAGGAGCTTCACGGCAAGGTCGCCGTCGGCCTTGTAACTTCCCTTGAAATCGGCTGTTCCGGTGGTTCCGGCACCGTCGGCCTTACCGCCAAGATTGGGACTGTATTCATCGCAATAGTCCATCCATATATCGGTGCCGGGTTCAGTTCCGGGGAAGAACCACTCTCCGGGTTTATACTCCCAACCGGTAAACGGACCGTATGACGAGCGCATGTGGACGGCTTCTGCATTCCATTTTGCACCCACGTTGAAGCCAGCCCTGGCACCTATCGCGGCATAGAAGAAGTTGTTGCCGCGGCCCATGGGTACCATGAACTGGAACATGAGGGGCACCTGTACGGCCATGTACCTCTGCTTCTCGAGGAAATCGCTGACGCCGACTACGGAAAGACGGTCCGCCCCGTCAAATTCCACTTTCTCGCATGTCCATATCCACTGGTCCTCGGCGGATTTGAATGCTCCGCGGTAAAGGGCGAAGTCAGCACCGAGCATGAGACCCACGTTGGGATGGAAGTGCCAGATATAGTTGATTCCGCCTCCGCCGCCAAGGGCGTCGGTAGAGAGTATCTGAGGCCATGTCCCGTCTATCTTGTAAAGGAACGTGGAAATCCCTCCGAATCCGTCAATCACGAACTCGTGTCTTGGAACAACCTCATAGAAATCGACTTTCCCGGAATTGTTTTCCTGGGCCATGACCGCGCCCGAGATGAACAGGGCTGCGACGGTTAGAATCAAGGCATGTTTTGACATAACTTTATAAATAATAGTCCTAATCGCAAAAATATACTAATTTTCTCACCAAAACAATAGTTAATTCTACGTAGAACCACCTTTTTACACCCTGTTCCTGCGATACTCGCTGGGAGTTATCCCGGTGTGGGCCTTGAAAAACTTGTAGAACACGCTCTGGTTGGGGAAATTCAGCCTGAAGACGATCTCCTTTATGGTGGAGTCGGAATAGCGTAGCATGTGCTTGGCCTCAAGTATCACAAAGGAATCTATCCATTCGGGAGCACTCCTCCCGGATGCCTGCCTCACTATCTTTGAAAGGTACTTTGGGGTAAGGCAGAGTTTGCCGGCATAGAAGGCCATCCCCCTTTCTCGGGTATGGTACTCGGAGACAAGGGCCATGAACCGGTCGAATACCATGGATTTCCGGGTCAGTGCCACGCCCCCGGTCCCCTCCGCGGGCGAGGTCTCCTTCCAAAGGTCCACCGCTGTATAAACAATGGATGAAATCAGGGACCCGAGCGCCTCTTTCTTGTATTTAAGGGGCATCGACATCAGGTGGTTGCCGAGTTCCAGGAATTCTTTCCCAAGTTCCAGGTGCCCGCTGTCAAGTTTGACGAAGGGGCAGGTAAACGCGCCCAGCTTGCCGGAGAATATCTTGGAAAGGTCGATGTGGAGGCTGGATGCAAACGAAACGGATACGCCAAAGACCACGGTCCTGCCGGAAAACAGGTCCGCCGCATCTCCCCCCGGCATCCTCACGATGCTCCCCGGAAGGATCCCCACCATTGAACCCGGGCCCAAGTCATAGGTCTTGAGATTGATTTCCAGCCGGAAACCGCCCGTCACGCAGAAAAAGATCAGATATCCGTCAAAACGCAGGGGATGGGCCAGCAGGTTCAGCGTCCGTTTGCTGACGTCCATGGAATCCCCCCCGAGTTCGACTACCATCAGGTCACCGTCCACGGTGTAATTCTCCAAAGCCGGCTCGGCGGACTTAAGTTTGGAGATATCTATAGTCAAGAAATCGGCGTTCATCGTCAAGTGGTCAATTACTCCAAAAGTCAATTGCAAATATACTGAATTATTGCAATTTCAAGAATATTTCCCCTTTTGACAATAAAGCAGTATATTTGTCACCCAGTCTTGCAACCGGCATGAAAAAGATTTGCACCATATTGGCACTGGCACTCCTCCTGCCATGGGGAGCGGCCGCTGAAGAGGATTCCCAAAGCAGGATCCTCACCCTCGACGAATGCAGGCAGCTCGCCGTCGGGAACAGCCGCGACCTGGACCAGGCCCGCACCAAAGTGGAGATGGCGGGCTATGACAGGAAGATAGCCATGGCCAATTACTTCCCTGAAATAAGCGCCACCGGCGCATACATGTATACATATAAGAATCCCCAGCTCGTATCGGAAGACATCGTCACCAGGGCATGGACGGCGGGAAAACTGGCCGATTCCTTCCTGGAGAGCGCCGAAGGCCGGCAGCTCATCAGCATCCTGGAGGAAGCGACGGGAACGTCCATTGGCCACGTGAGCATATCCGGTCCCATCCAGAACATCGCCCAGGAAATCCACGATGCATTCGAGGTCGACATACATAATCTTTTCATAGGTGCCGTCACCCTCAAGCAGCCGGTGTTCGTGGGAGGCAAAATAGTCAATGCCAACCGGATGGCCGCCCTGGCCGAGGAACTCTCGGTGGCCGGATACGACATGCAGTACGCCCAGACCGTCACCGACGTGGACGAAGCCTACTGGCAGATCGTGGCCATCGCCGGGAAGAAACGGCTGGCTTCGGCCTACGCCGACCTGCTTCACAAGCTGGAGAAGGACGCCGCCGTGGGCATGGATGCGGGGGTGAAGACCAAGTCCGACCTCCTGCAGATCAAGGTCAAGGCCAACGAAGCCGACCTTCTGCTTACCCAGGCCACCAACGGGCTCGCCCTTTCCAAGATGCTTCTCTGCCAGAAGACCGGACTCCCCCTGCAGACGCAGATAACCCTCGCCGACGAGGACGTGGAGGTGATTCCCGTTCCCGCCGCCATGGACTACAAGGACATGGACAGCATCCTGGAGGACAGGCCCGAGACCAGAAGCCTCGCCCTCGCATCTCAGATCTATCTCAGGCAGGCCGACATGGCCAGGGCCGACATGATGCCCAGGGTGGCCCTCATGGGCAATTTCTACATCACCAACCCCAGCGCTTACAACGGATTCCAGAAGGAATGGGGTTCCAACTTCTCCGTCGGGGTAATGGTCCAGATACCTATTTTCCACGGCTTCGAGGCCCTGCAGAAAACCCGTAAGGCCAAGGCCGAGGCCTCCCTGTACCAGGACCGCTATGACGACGCCCGCGACCTGATCAACCTGCAGGTCACACGCCAGAGGAAGCTGTACGACGAAGCCCTTGAAAAGCTCCGGATGCTGGAAAGCAACATGGAAAGCGCCGAAGAGAACCTCAGGGCGGCCACGGTCGGCTTCGAGGCCGGCGTAATCGAGACCGGCACCGTGCTGATGGCCCAGACCGGCTGGCTGCAGGCCCACATCGGATACCTCGACGCCGGAGTGGAGCTCCAGCGGGCCGCTTCGCAGCTGATGAAGGCCGAGGGAAGGTATGTTTCCGATCTGAAGGCCGATGAAAAAAATCCAAATAACAGATAGTATTATTTGACATAATGTTAAAAAATTGTAACTTCGCACGCTAAAACTTGTTTCAATCTTTTAACAAAATATGAAAATCACCTCAGCCGATGCCCTGGAAAGCATCAGACGGAAAGCGATAAAGAAGCTTGCCGTCAGGGAGGAGAGCGACAGTGTAGTTTCCGAAGAGTCCGCCGGACTCGGGAAAGGGACGTCGCACATGCAGGTTCTCTGCTGCGGCGGAACCGGTTGCAAAGCCTCTGAAAGCGCTAGAATCGTTGAAAATTTCCACTCGTCACTTGAGAGTCACGGAATCGCCGACAAGGTGGAGGTAATAGTGCCCGGCTGCTTCGGGTTCTGTGAAAAAGGCCCCATCGTGAAGATCGTCCCGGACAACACCTTCTACACTTCGGTCCGCCCGGACGACGTGGAAGAGATTGTCACCTCCCATATAATTGGTGGGAACAGGGTGGAGAGGCTGCTGTACACCGACCCCGGCAAGGGCGTGCACATCAGCGACTCCAAGCACATGAACTTCTACCGCAAGCAGATGAGGATAGCCCTGAGGAACTGCGGCTTCATCGATCCCGAGAACATCATGGAATACATAGCCCGGGACGGCTACAAGGCCCTGTCCGACAGCCTCGGCCGCGACAGCCTCGACGTGCTCTCCGACATCAAGGCATCCGGTCTCCGCGGCCGCGGAGGCGCAGGCTTTCCCACCGGAGTGAAGTGGGAGATAGCCCGCAAGTTCGACGCCCCCGACAAATACGTCGTGTGCAACGCCGACGAGGGCGACCCGGGAGCATTCATGGACCGTTCCATCATGGAGGGAGACCCCAATTCGGTGATCGAAGCCATGATGATCTGCGGCTACTGCATCAACGCACATCACGGACTCATATACATCAGGGCCGAGTATCCCCTTGCTGTCCACCGCCTTCAGGTGGCGATTTCCCAGGCCCGCGAACTCGGGCTCCTGGGCAAGGACATCCTCGGCACCGGATTCGACTTTGACATCACCATCCGCTACGGCGCAGGCGCCTTCGTCTGCGGAGAGGAGACCGCCCTCATCCATTCCATGGAAGGAAAGCGCGGAGAGCCCACGCTCAAGCCGCCGTTCCCCGCCGAAGCCGGCTACATGGGGAGGCCCACCAACGTGAACAATGTGGAAACACTTGCAAACGTGCCGGTCATCCTCACCAGGGGACCTCAGTGGTTCTCATCCATCGGAACTGAAAAGTCAAAGGGTACCAAGGTTTTCGCCCTTGCCGGAAAGATCAACAACGTGGGCCTCATCGAGGTTCCCATGGGAACCACCCTGCGTGAGATCATCTACGACATCGGCGGCGGCGTCAAGAACGGGAAGAAGTTCAAGGCCGTCCAGACCGGAGGCCCCTCCGGCGGTTGCCTTACAGAGAAGCACCTGGACATTCCCATTGATTATGAGAGTCTTGCAGCAGCCGGCTCGATGATGGGATCCGGCGGTATGATAGTGATGGACGAGGACGACTGCATGGTCTCCGTGGCCAAGTTCTTCCTGGAATTCACCGTGGACGAGTCATGCGGAAAGTGCACCCCCTGCCGTATCGGAAACCGCAGGATGCTGGAAATCCTCACCCGCATCACCGACGGACGCGGCACGATGGAAGACCTGGACAAGCTTGAGAACCTTGCAAAGGTCATCAAGGACACGGCCCTCTGCGGCCTCGGGCAGACTTCGCCCAACCCGGTCCTGAGCACCATGGCCAACTTCCGCGACGAATACGAGGAGCATGTAAGGGACCACATCTGCCGGGCCCGCAAATGCAAGGCCCTCCTGACCTACAGCATCGACCCTGTGCTCTGCCGCGGCTGCAGCGCCTGCGCACGCGGCTGCCCTGCCGATGCCATCGCCGGCGAGGTCCGCAAGCCTTTTGTCATCAATCCGGAAAAGTGCATCCGCTGCGGCATGTGCATCTCCCGCTGCAAGTTCGGTGCAATAAAAGTCATTTAAGAGCGTCCAATGGAAAACATGATAAACCTTACCATAGACAACAGGGCCGTCTGCGTGCCCAAGGGCACAACCCTGCTTGACGCGGCCGAGACCGTGGGCATCAAGATTCCCGCCCTCTGCCACATCGACCTGAAGGGAACATGCGTAAAGAGTTCTCCGGCATCATGCCGCATCTGCGTGGTGGAGGTGGCCGGAAGGCGCAACCTCGCCCCCGCATGCGCGACCACGGTTACGGAGGGGATGGTGGTCCTCACAAACTCCGCCCGCGTGGTACGTGCCCGCAAGACAGTGGCCGAACTCATCCTTTCCGACCATCCCAACGACTGCCTAACCTGCCCCAAATGCGGTGACTGCGAGCTCCAGGAGCTTGTCACCCGCTTCAATATCAGGGAAATGCAATACAAGGGCGAACAGTCGTCCCGCAAGAAGGAAATCACCGCTGCAATCACCCGCAACATGGACAAGTGCATCCTCTGCCGCCGTTGCGAGAGCGTTTGCAACAATGTCCAGACCGTGGGTGTCCTCGGCGCGGTACGCCGTGGCTTTGACACCACCATCGCCCCCACCTTCGACCGGATGTTCTCCGAAACCGACTGCACCTACTGCGGACAGTGCGTCGCGGTGTGCCCCACCGGCGCCCTTACCGAGAGGGACAATACCGACCGTCTCCTCGACGACATCTGCAACCCCGACAAGGTCGTGGTGGCCCAGCCCGCCCCGGCCGTGAGGGTGGCCCTCGGCGAGGAATTCGGATACGAACCCGGCACCATAGTCACCGGAAAACTGGCCACTTCGCTGCGCCGCCTCGGCTTTGACTACGTGTTTGACACCGACTTCGGGGCAGACCTTACCATCATGGAGGAAGGTGCGGAGATACTCTCCCGCCTCAAGGCCTTCCTCGGCGGGGACAAGGACGTGAAACTCCCCATAATGACTTCCTGCTGCCCCGCATGGGTCAACTTCTACGAGCACAACTATCCCGACCTCCTGGAATACCCGTCATCGGCAAAGTCGCCAGCCCAGATGTTCGGCGCAATAGCAAAGACCTACTGGGCCCAGAAGATGGGAATCCCCCGCGAGAAACTGGTGGTGGTTTCCATAATGCCATGCCTTGCAAAGAAATACGAGTGCGAAAGGGACGAATTCAAGGTTGACGGCAATCCCGACGTGGACTACAGCATCTCCACCCGCGAACTCGCCCGCCTCATCAAGCGTTCCAACATCGACTTCCGCTCGCTGGAAGACACCGACTTTGACAAGCCGCTGGGCGAAAGCTCAGGTGCGGCCGCCATCTTCGGAGCCACCGGCGGGGTCATGGAAGCCGCCCTGCGCACCGTTTACGAGGTGTACACCGGCAAGACCCTTCCCAGGATCGAATTCCAGGAAGTCCGCGGCCTGGACGGCATCAAGGAGGCGACCATCGACCTGGCCGGATTCCCGCTCAAGGTCTGCGTAGCCCACACCCTGGGCAACGCCCGCTACCTCATGGACAAACTCCGCAGCGGAGAACTCGATTATCACGTGGTGGAGGTAATGGCCTGCCCCGGAGGCTGCATCGACGGTGCCGGACAGCCATATCATCACGGCGACGTGGAGGTCATCAAGGCCCGTGCCCGTGCAATCTACCGCGAGGACGAGGGCAAGCCCATCCGCAAGAGCCACGAGAATCCCGACATCCAGAAACTCTACAGGGAATTCCTCGGGGAGCCGCTGGGCGAACGCTCGCACCACCTCCTTCACACCCGTTATTTTGATAAAACCGTCAAGTAGCCATGAGTGAGATCAAAGTATCATGCGAAGCTCTCCGCAAGACCGAGGAGATCTGCCGCAAATTCAATAACGACCCCGGAGAACTGATCAGCATCCTTCACGAGACTCAGAACACCCTGGGTTACCTGCCCGAAGCGGTCCAGCGCGTAATCGCCAGGCAACTGGGCATCTCGGCACAGAAGGTCTACGGAGTGGTAACGTTCTATTCGTTCTTCTCCATGGTCCCCAAGGGAAAATATCCGGTTTCAGTATGCCTTGGGACAGCCTGCTATGTCCGCGGTTCCGACAAGGTCCTGGAAGAGTTCAAGAGGGTCCTTGGCATAGAGGTGGGCGAAACCACGCCCGACGGCAGATTCTCGCTAGACTGCCTCCGCTGCGTGGGTGCCTGCGGCCTTGCCCCGGTAGCCACCATCGGCGAGAAGGTCTACGGCCGTCTCAACCCTTCCGACATCAAGAAGATAGTTGCCGAATTCGACGACTAAGGAATTGATATACGGTCAATTATACCCTTGAGCTTTGCCAGGGCAATACCGTAATTCGTGATTGGCACTCCCGCGCGGAGTGCCTTTTTTATCCTGGACATCACCAGCGTCCCTGTGGCCACGCAGGCACCGCAGTGGATAATCAGGCTGTAGGGTCTGAGGTCCTCCGGGAAGTCGTTCCCGGCGGCGATGTCGACCTTCAGCCCGCCGGCCTGACCGGCCATCTTTTTCATCAGCAGGGCCGGAATCTTCACCCGGCCGATATCCTCGGATGCAGGGACATGTGAGCAGGCCTCCGCAATCAGCACCCTGTCCCCGGGCTTCAAACGGTCTATGGCGGAGGCTCCTTCCACCAGGGTGCGGATATCCCCCTTGGCACCGGCCAGAAGCACCGAGAACGAGGTCAGCGGAGTCTCCCTTGGAATGGCCCGGTCTACCTCCGTAAACACCTGTGAATCAGTTATTACAAGGTCCGGGGCCGCGCCAAGGGCCTTCAGTGAACCATACAGCGACTCCGGAGTGCAGCAGACTGCAGTGCAGCCCCTGTCAAGCAGTTCCCTTATCACCTGGACCTGCGGCAGTATGATCCTCCCCTCGGGCGCCTCGCTGTCCTGCGGCATCACCAGCAGCACACGGCTGCCCTTTTG
>JAEEGL015493159.1_pt1 | contig 15373 bp, 10 predicted proteins | sample 9134231 | NCBI WGS metagenome assembly JAEEGL01 (sample SAMN16246548, study PRJNA631951) | gut metagenome | biome: gut microbiome; feature: rumen; material: fiber-attached | host: Bos | place: Iran: Karaj | collected 2018-10 | reverse complement strand
CCGTCGATATCGAACGGCAACGCCCCGCGCTTTTCGCCGATGCGTGCAATCTCCTGTAGCGCCTCGTCGATGGTTTTGCACGGCGTATAAAACGGGACGGTGGTAAAACCGAGCGTGCGCAGATAATCGAGCGACTGCTTGTGTCCGCGCAGCGTTTCGCCCTGCAACTGCTGTACGTTGAACACAAAGATATCGAGCTGTCTTGCGCGTGTGATGCGGCTGTCCTTTTGCCGCAGCGAACCGGCCGCCGCGTTGCGCGGATTTTTAAACGGCTTTTCGCCCTCGTTTTCCTGTTTTGCGGTCAGCGCGAGAAAGACTTCCTTCGACATATAGACTTCGCCGCGCACTTCGAGATAGGGGAGCGGCGTGCTGATGCGCATCGGGATGGAGCGCACCGTTTTGAGGTTGCTTGTGATATCTTCGCCGACCCTTCCGTCGCCGCGGGTGGAGCCGCGCACAAACACGCCGTTTTCATATTCCAGGCTGACCGACAATCCGTCAATCTTCGGCTCCACAATATACAGTGGGCTGACGCCTGCTTCGCGGACGCGTTTGTCGAACGCGCGGATATCCTCATCGGAAAAACCATCCTGCAGGCTTTCCATGACCACAGTGTGCTCCACCGGTGTGAACTGGTCGCTGGCCTTGCCGCCGACGTGCCTGGTCGGCGAATCGGGCGACGCGAGGGACGGATACTGTTCCTCAAGGGCAATCAGCTTGTGGAGCAGGCGGTCGTATTCGAAATCCTCGATTTCGGGTTCGTCGTTTTCGTAGTAGCGCTTGTTGTGATAGTTGATTGTCTCGGTAAGCGTCTGCATTTGCTGACGGATCTGATCCAGGTCGTTCATATCGGTCCCCTCCGATTATATGATGGTTCTATTTTACCACATATCGCAGCAAAAAGCGAGATGTGACACAAAGTTTTTTTCATTCGACATATTCTTAAAGTGAAAATGATTTGTGAATTTGCATAAATATTTTCAAAAACACTTTCATTTTCTATTTCAATGTGCTATACTATACACAGAAAGAAACTTCCCCAAGAGGGGTTGACATAGAAAGGAGTTGTCGGTTATGAAAATCACAGTGATCGGCAGAAAATGCACACCCAGAGATTCGTTCAAAGAACGTGCGGAAAAGCGTTTGCGCAAAGTGGAAAAGTTTTTCCCGGACGAAGTGGAAGCCAAAGTGACTGCAATCGTTGAAAAAAGCGAGCAGATCGTTGAGGTGACCATCTTCCATGACGGTATGATCTTCCGTTCCCAGGAGCGGGCGATCAACATGAACGACGCACTGGATCGTTGCGTGGATTCCCTGGTGCGGCAGATCCGCAAGAACAAGACCCGCGTGGAAAAGAAGCTGCGTTCCGGCGCCTTTGAAGCGTTTGAGGCAATCGACACACTGGAGAGCGAAGACACCTATGACGTTGTCCGCTCCAAGGAGATCGTTTTGAAACCGCAAAGCGTGGAGGAAGCGATCCTGCAAATGAACCTTTTGGATCACCAGTTCTATATGTTCCGCAACAGCGCGGATGAAAAAATCTGCGTGGTCTATGCCAGAAAGGACGGCGGCTACGGCTTGCTTGTGCCGACGGACGATTGATTTTTTTGCAGACTTATGATACAATATCTGCCGGTGGCTTGCCGCCGGCATTTTTCTTTTGAGGTTTTGATTATGGAAATACGTTTTGTGGTGCCCTGTCTGCTGGGGCTTGAAAAGCCGATTGCCGATGAGATGAAGGCGCTCGGCGCGGCGGATGTTGTGAGCGAAAACGGACGCGTGCTGTTTTCCGGCGACTGGAACCTGCTTGCCCGCGCCAACATCTGCGCGCGCTATGCCGAACGCATTCAGATTCTGGTCGGCTCGTTTGAAGCGCGCAGCTTTGAAGAGCTGTTTCAGGGTACGAAGGCACTGGATTGGGAAACCTGGATCGGCAAAACCGACGCCTTTCCCGTGAAGGGTTATTCGCTGAATTCCACGCTCTTTTCTGTCAGCGACTGTCAGTCGATTATCAAAAAGGCGGTTGTGGAACGGCTGAAGACAAAATATCTGCTGCAGTGGTTTGACGAGACCGGTCCGGTGCACCAGATTCAGTTTTCGATTATGAAAGATCGGGTCAGCCTGCTACTCGATACGTCGGGCTACGGGCTGCACAAACGCGGCTATCGGCTGGAGGCAGGCGGCGCGCCGATCAAGGAGACGCTGGCAGCGTCGCTGTGCTGGCTGTCGCGTGTGCGTCCCTATCACACGATGTATGATCCGATGTGCGGTTCCGGCACCATTCTGATTGAAGGCGCGTTGCTTGCGCACAACATTGCGCCGGGCAAAAACCGCAGCTTTTCTGCGGAGCGCTGGGATCAGATGCCGCAGGAGATCTGGCAGATAGAACGGGAACGAGCAAGAGAACTGGAGATCCATGAGAGCGACTTTCGTGCCTTTGGCAGCGATCTTGATCCGCACGCGCTCGCGCTGGCAAAAGCGAACGCCGAACGCGCCGGCGTTGCGCATCTGATTACGTTTGAACAGCGCGACCTCAAGGACTTTGTGCCTCAAAGCGAAAAGGGGACGCTGATTACCAATCCGCCCTATGGTGAACGGCTGCTCGACGTGAAAGCGGCGGAGGAGATCTACCGTTTGATGGGACAAAAATTCGAGTGCCGCCACGGTTGGTCCTATACGGTGATCAGTCCGTCGGATGATTTCGAATACTTCTTCGGCCGCAAGGCGGACAAGCGCAGAAAGCTGTATAACGGTATGATCAAGTGCCAGGCATACATGTATTTCAAATAAACCCGACCTGCTGCATTTTGCGGCAGGTTTTTGCTATTATTCACGGATAACGGTTGAATTTTTTTGAGAAGTTCGTTATAATGAATTTAACTATCATAATTGTGGGAGGAGAATGTCTATGCACAACAGCAAAATCTCCGGCAGATTGTGGTTCAATATGATTTTGTTCGGTCTCGTCGGGCAGCTTGCATGGAATGTGGAAAACATGTATTTCAACACGTTCCTTTATAACAAGATCTATGCCGGCGTGTCCCAGAACGCGATCGACGGCGCCATCCCCGTGATGAGCGCAATCAGTCTGATGGTTGGTCTGTCGGCGGCAACGGCTGTGATCACAACCTTTGTGATGGGCACACTCAGCGACCGGCTCAACCGCAGAAAACTGTTCATTTCGGTCGGCTACATCCTGTGGGGCGTTGTGACCGCTCTGTTCGGTCTGATTTCCCGGGAAAACATCGCGGCGCTGCTGCATCTGTCGGACGAAGTGAAGATTTTGACGGCGACGGTCTGGACGGTCATCATGATGGACTGCCTGATGACGTTCATGGGCTCCACAAGCAACGACTCCGTGTTCAACGCGTGGGTCACTGACGTGACCGCACCGGAAAACCGCCCGAAGGTGGAAACCGTGTTTGCCGCGCTGCCGATCGTTGCTACAGGCGTGGTGGTCGGCGTCGGTTCACTGGCGCAGGCCGGTGTGATCGGTTACGATCTGTTTTTCCTCGGACTCGGCGGCTTTGTGATTTTGTGCGGCGTTCTCGGTCTGTTTACGCTCAAAGAACCGGAACACCGGATCCGCCATTCCAACGCGAACTATTGGAGCGATCTGTTCTACGGTTTCCGACCGTCTGTGATCCGCACGCACAAGCGACTCTATCTGGCGCTTGCGACCCTCGGCTTTTTCTCTATCGCCGTGCAGGTCTTTTTCCCGTATCTGCTGATCTATCTGCAGTATGTGATTCTGCCGACGGTACCGGCATTTGATACGCTTGACGCGTCCTATTACATTTGCGCTGCCGTTTGTGTGATTGTGCTGATTGCCGGCATTGTGATTTTGCTAAAACTCGGCAACAAAGACAAGAAAAACGCGCTCGTTCCCGGTGCGTTGTGCTTCCTTGCCGGTCTTGCCATTCTCGGCTTTGCCCACGATATCCGGCTGCTGTTGCTCGGGATTGCGCCGACCGTGATCGGCTATGCGGTGCTGATGATCATGCTCAACGCCGCTATCCGCGACTTTACACCCGAAGATAAGGCCGGACAGTTCCAGGGCATTCGCATGATCTTCTTTGTACTGATTCCGATGGTGGTCGGTCCAATGCTTGGCAATGCGGCGTCTGTGTCCTCTGCCGTGCGCTATACCGATGAATTCGGCGTGAGTCAGGTTGCGCCGACGTCCGCCATGTTCCTTTGGGCGGCAGCGGTTGCAGCGCTCGTGTTCCTGCCCCTTGCGTTCCTGATGAAAGCGGGCTTCCGGGTCAAACAAGAATCGGATGAAACTGAATAAATATTTGAAGATAAAGGAGTTTTGATTATGAAAACATTATTGATCGGCGCCGGCGCAATCGGCGGCACAGTTGCAGTCCTTACAAAGCACGCGGGCTATGACGTTCGGATTCTCTGCCACAGCAAAGCGACGAAGGATCTGATCGAAAGCGAAGGATTCAACCTGCATGGCGCCATGGGCGAACTGCATGAAACGTTTACCTGCTATGACAGCTATGATGCGCTGCAGGGCGAGCAGTTCGATCTGATTATCATTGCTACCAAGTATCAGGCCATGTATGACGCGGCGAAGCAGGCACTGTCGTATCTGACCGAGGACGGTCTGGTTGTCGGCATGCAGAACGGCATTCTGACCGGTTCGCTTGCGGAAATCGTTGGAAAAGAACGCGCAGTCGGCGTGATGATCGGCTTCGGCGCCACACGCAACAAAGCAAACGACGTGACCATGACCTCGCTTGGCGAGTTCTATATCGGTATGCCTGACGGCTACCATCCGGCAAAGCTGGACGCGCTGCGCGACATGTTCCTCAAGGTGCTGCCCACGCAGATTTCCGATAACATTACCCGTCAGCAGTATTCCAAGCTGATCATCAACTCCTGCATAAACGCGTCGGCAGGTATTACCGGTCAGGTGCTTGGAAAGATGGTGGACGACAAGCGCGCCCGCACCCTGTATCTTGCCATCGCACGCGAGGGCATGCATGTGGCAAAGGGGATGGGACTCGACGTGCCGAAGTACGGCAAGCTGCTGAACTATAAGCTGCTGATGCTGATGGACAACGGTTATTATAACATGATCTGCCGTATGGTCGTGATGCTCGTTTCCAAGCTGAAGTATAAAGACGTCAAACCCTCCACGCTGCAATCGCTGGAAAAAGGGGAGAAGACCGAGATTGACATCTTTAACGGATACTTTGTTGAAAAGGGCAAGGAAGTCGGCGTTGCAACGCCGGTGAATGAAAAGCTTGTTGCCATGATTCATGAAATTGAAGACGGCAAGCGTCCGATTACGCCCGATAATCTTGAGGAATTCCGCGGCATGCTCTATTAAGCTTATCTGCTTTGCATCCCGCAGAGAGGAGACAGACCGATGATGAAACGAATTGCCGGCATTCTGATCGCATTTTTGATGCAGCTCAACGCGCTGTTCGGCTTTCCTGCAGCAACCGGAGAGCTTGCCGGGCAGGCGGATGCGTTTTACGATCCGGATACGGTTGTGGACGTGATTGTGGAGCTGGAAGAAAAGAGCATGCTGGAATCCGTCAGCAACCGGCAGGAATGCGATGCGATGGTCGATTCCATTGAAACCAACGCGCAGTATCAGAGAATTCAAAACGCGCAGAGCAAGCTGAAAGAATTGATTCAAAAAAAGTTTGCGAATGCTGATTTCTCTCTCGGCTACAGCTACAGCTTTGTGACCAACGGCATTTCCTTTGCCATTCCGTACCGGTTTGTTTCTGCAATCCGGAAGCTTGCGGGTGTCAAGGATGTGACGGTCAGCACTTCCTATTATGCACCGGACACCGTGCTGCCGCTGGAGCCTGTTTCAGCCTACAACGACGAAGATGCGTTTACCGGTCTGCAGCAGGCGCACGAGATGGGCTACACCGGCAAGGGGACTGTGATTGCCGTTGTGGATACCGGCTTTGAGCTCGGTCACGAGGCGTTCAATTTTGACGTGCCCGATCCGACGTACAGCAAGCAGGATATTGTGCTCAAATCTGCGTTTGGTTTTTTGAATACGATCGTGCCGCGCTACGGCGCACACTATATTTCCTCCAAGATCCCGTACCGTTGGGACTATGCGAAAGCAAACAAGGGTGTTCATAATCCCAATTCCGACCACGGCACCCATGTGGCTGGCATTGTGGGCGGCAAAAGCAGTCAGATGATCGGCGCCGCGCCCGACGCACAGCTGCTGTTGATGAAGGTGTTTGACGACAAAAAGGATGCGGTGGCCAAGGAATATGTGATCCTTGCTGCGCTGGATGACTGCGTAAAGTTGAAGGCGGACGTTGTGAATCTTTCACTCGGCTCCGAATGCGGACAGGCGCCCGACAATATCTTTACAGCTTCTGTTGTGAAACGGCTTGCACGTGCCGGCATCAATGTGGTTGCATCGGCAGGCAACGCGGGCTCTCTGGCATCGTCAGACAATATCAGCGGTTCCGCGATGAATATTGATCTGTTCGATTACGGCACGACCAATTCTCCCGGCAGTTACGATTCGTTCCTGTCGGTTGCGTCGTCTGCAATCACCGGCAGAAAGTCGGCATCGCCGTATGCGGTTTATGTGCCCGGCAAAGGCTCTTTGATGATGAGCAGCTTTTCCGCCTGGGGTCCGACAGAGGATTTACGGCTCAAACCCGAGATTACCGCGCCCGGCTCCAACATTTATTCGAGCGTGCCTGAAAACAGCTATGGCTATATGAGCGGCACGTCGATGGCAGCCCCGTATTATGCCGGTGTGGCGGCGTTAATGAAACAATTTGTCGCGCAGGCAAATCTGCCGACCGGCGGCAAACAGACCGGAGAGTTTATCAATGCGCTGATGATGAGCACCGCGACCGTGTTTCAGGCGCCCGGCGAATCCACGGTCTATTCCCCGCGTCTGCAGGGCGCAGGTTTTTTGAATCTGCCCGCCGCACTTTCCTCACCGGCGCTTCTGACGCGGACAGACGGTGTTTCGCGCCCGAAAAACGAGCTTGGCGAAGTGGAAGACGGCGTGCTGCGGCTGTCGTGCCGGTTGCAGAACCTGTCTGACGAAACGCTGCAGTACCGCGTGCGCGAACTTGCGCTGACGGATACCTACCGTTATTATAACGGGCGGTATGACAACATGGTCGCGGCAAAGCTTCTGCATGACGACCAGTATACCATACAGTTTGACGAGGGGGTTGACAACAACCGTCTTGTTACGCTGCAGCCGCAAGAGGGGAAGGTTATCCGCCTGACCATGACCATGTCGCCTTCCTTCCTGCAGGATTACAAGCGTATTTTCAGCAACGGCTTTTTCCTGGACGGCTTTGTGTTCTTTGAAGACGAAACCGGTGCGCATCCCACGCTTTCCTTCCCGTATATGGGCTTTTGCGGCGACTGGGACAAGGATATGTTGTTTGATAATACCATTTACGACGAGAATCCGCCGTATCTCGATGGAGAATGGGGGCTTGCCGTCACAGACGGCACAGCCTATTATCCGCTGGGCGTCAATATTTTTGAGTCCGGCAGACAGTATGGGATTGACACGAAATACTGCGCGTATTCCAAAAACGCTTACGATATGAAAAAACCGTACGTCACCGTCTCGGTCGGTCTGCTGCGCAACGCGAAGCGTATGGACTTCAACCTGTTTACCGACAGCGGCATTTTCCGGTACTGCGGCTCAACCCTGTTTGACTACTGTCGGAAAACCGTCAGCGGTTCCAGGGCGACCCACGGTGTGCTTTGGGGCGGCAAGAGCGGTCTGATCAACGGAAACCGCTACGTCTATAAGGTTTCGACCCGCGCACAGAACTACGACAGCGGACGGCAGACCATTGCATTCCCGTTTGTCGTGGATAATGATGCGCCTGTGATCGACAACTGCACCTATCGTGTGGTTGACGGCAGCAAAACGCTGACGGTCCGTATCAAAGACGACCATTATGTGATGGGCTATCAGCTGCTGACGAAGGACGGCAGGGTGGTTGACACGGTTTCGTTTTACAATGTGGAGCCGGAAAACGGTGTATATACATCAACGGTCAACGTGTCGCAAGCCGGACGGCGGTTCAGCGACGCGCAGCTGCAAACCCTCGATCTTTATGTGATCGATTATGCGTATAACGAAACATCCGGCGAAGTGTCGCTGGATCGTGCGCAGGTGCTTCCCGCTTCCATCAGCCGGAGCGTGCTGCCTTTGCCGCACCGTTATGAATTGAATCAGTCATCGATCGGCATCGATCTGACGCAAACACAGGCGTCTGCACAGCAGGGACCGTTCAGCGGACTGATTGAAAAACTGGAGAAATGGAACTGATACTATGCTGCTAGTAAACCACGTAACAAAAAAATACGGCAAGCTGCTTGCCAACCGGGATGTCAGCTTTGAGATCGGCAGCGGTGAGATTGCCGTTCTGCTTGGACCCAACGGCGCGGGCAAATCGACCATCATCAAGTGCATTGCGGGGCTGCTTCGCTTTAACGGTGAAATTCTGATTGACGGTTCCCCGAATAAATCGCTCGACGCGAAAAAAAAGCTTGGCTATGTGCCGGAAATGCCTGCCATTTACGACATGCTGACGGTTGGTGAGCATCTGGAATTTATGCTGCGCGCCTACAGAATGGAAGACGACGGCACCGCCGACCGGCTGCTCGAACGTTTTGAGCTGCTGGATAAAAAAGACAAGCTCGGCAAGGAGCTTTCCAAGGGCATGCAGCAGAAGCTTTCCATCTGCTGCGCGCTGGTGCACCGCCCATCCGTGATTATTTTTGACGAGCCGATGGTCGGTCTGGACCCGCACGCGATCAAGCAGCTGAAGGACGTGTTTGCCGAACTGCGCGCAAACGGAGCAACGGTGCTCATTTCGACGCATATGATCGATTCTGTGGAATCCTACTGGGATAAAGCCTATATCATGAAGAACGGCGCGTTCGTTGCACAGCGCAGCGCCGCCGATACCACGGAACAATCGCTGGAGGGGCTTTTCTTCGCGCTTACGGAAGGCGGGAACGACGCATGAACGCATTGTTCTATCTGGTGTCGCACAAGCTGAAAAACCGCGTGAAAGAGATCTTTCACCGTCCGGCGGAGCTTCTGCTTTTGCTCGTTGGCGTGGCGCTGGTTGGTTTTGTGATTTTTGCCGGGAATCTCGGGGATGCAAGCGCGCCGCGTGCAGCCGAAGAACTCTATGCCATCATTTTTCTGCTGTATGCGTTTGTGTTTGTTCTGACCGCGAAAAACGGCTTTGTCAATGGCGCTTCCATGTTTTCAATGGCGGACGTCAATCTGCTTTTCACCGGTCCGAATCCATCGAAAACGCTGCTGTCTTACGGCTTGTTCTCGCAGATGGGTCGTTCTCTGATGCTCGGCGTCTTCATTCTGTATCAGTATTCCTGGGTCCATAACACCTACGGCGTTACGCTGCTGCATCTTGTCTATATCCTGATCGGATACGGAATGACGGTGTTCCTCGGGCAGATGCTTGCGATGCTTTTGTATTCGTTCACGTCCGGCAGCGACAGCAAGGTCCGGATTGCAAAGGGCGTCTTTTACGGTGTGATTGCAGCGTTCGTGCTCTATCTGATCCTTTTGCTTCTGCGCACGCCGGGCGGCGATTGGCTCTCGCGTGCCATAACTGCCATTCAAACGCCGGTGCTGCACTTCTTCCCGGCGGCAGGCTTTCTCCGGCTCGGTGTTGTTGGCGCCATAAACGGAACGTTGTGGCAGATTCTGGTTGGTATCGGCTGTTTTGCCGCCTGTCTGCTGGTTTACTATCTGCTGATCTCCGTTCTTGATATGGATTATTATGAAGACGTGCTGAAAGCAACCGAGGTCTCGTTTTCTGCAATTACCGCGCGCAAGGAAGGAAAAGCGCAGGACGTTACGCCGCGTAACGTCAAGGTTGGAAAAACCGGCATCGGCAAAGGCTTCGGCGCATCTGCCATCGCTGAAAAACACAGGGTGGAAAACCGCCGCGGTCGTGTGCTGCTGCTGGATCTTAGCAGCGTTGTGTTTGCTGTTATCACAATCGGGTTTGCGTTTTTTACAAAAGAGATGATTGCCGGTCTTGCCATGAGTATTTACATGATGGTGATGACGATCGGTACCGGCCGCTGGGCAAAAGAGCTGCTGCTTCCCTATGTCTATCTGATGCCTGAAAAGCCGGTCAAAAAACTGTTTTATATGCTGAAGGAACAGATCCCCGCGCTGCTTGTGCAGTCGGCGGTGACGTTTATTCCGTTCTTCTTTATCTTTCGCTGCGACTGGCTGACCGTTGTTTCGTTCATTCTGGCACGCTCGGCCGCGGCATGGATGTTTATCGGCGTTGATCTTTTGTTGCACCGCTGGTTCGGCGCCGGCAGCAGCAAAGCATTGCTGCTGATGCTTTATTTTGCGCTTTGTGCCGCTGTCACGATTCCGGGCATTCTGGTTGCGGTTGTCTTGTATAGCTCGCTGTTTCTGCCGCTTTCGCTTTGCATCCTTGCAATGGCTGGAACCGAGGTGCTGGTCAGTTTGTTGCTGCTGTTCTTTTCGCGCAATATTTTGTCCGCCTCGGAATGCAACAACACCTAAGGAGGAAACTTATGAAAGGCATTATTCTTGCCGGCGGTTCCGGTACCAGACTTTATCCGCTCACGAGCGTGATTTCCAAACAGCTGCTTCCGGTCTATGACAAACCGATGATCTATTATCCGATGTCCACGTTGATGCTTGCCGGCATCCGCGAAATCCTTGTAATTTCCACGCCGCACGACCTGCCTGCGTTTCGCCGTCTGCTCGGCGACGGAAGCGCGTTCGGGCTGCAGTTGTCCTATGCCGAACAGCCGTCGCCCGACGGATTGGCACAGGCGTTTCTGATCGGCGAGGATTTTATCGGTGACGATTGCTGCGCGATGGTGCTCGGCGACAATATCTTTTACGGCAACGGGTTTTCTTCACTCTTGCAGCAGGCGGCTGCCGACGCCGAAAACGGCAAAGCAACCATTTTCGGCTACTATGTGGAGGACCCGGAACGCTTCGGCATCGTGGAATTTGACGAAAACGAAGCGGTTGTTTCCATCGAAGAAAAGCCGAAGCAGCCGAAATCGAATTATTGCGTGACCGGGCTGTCCTTCTACACCAACACCGTTTGCAAAAAAGCAAAGCGTGCCACACCGTCGGCGCGGGGGGAGCTTGAAATTACCGACCTCAACGTGATGTATCTGCAGGAGGGAACCCTCTCTGTCAAGCTTCTCGGTCGCGGCTTCGCGTGGCTCGACACCGGCACCATGGAAAGTCTGTCCGATGCGTCCAATTTTGTGCGTATGGTGGAAAGCCGACAGAGCATTATGATTTCCGCGCCGGAGGAGATTGCATTCCGCAACGGCTGGATTGATAAAGATCAACTGCTGCAAAGCGCGCTGCATTACGGTAAATCGCCCTATGGCGATCATCTGCGCAAGGTTGCGGAGGGAAAGTATAAATATTAATTGTTCATAGAAAGGAAGAAACAACATGAACGAAATGTATATTACCTGCCTGGATATGGAAGGCGTGCTCGTGCCGGAAATCTGGATTGCGTTTGCCGAAGAGACCGGGATTCCCGCGCTCAAAAAAACAACGCGCGACGAGCCGGATTATGATAAGCTGATGCGTTATCGCCTGGATATTCTCAAAGAACATGGGCTCGGTCTCAAAGAGATTCAGGCTGTGATTGAACGAATTGAACCGATGGAAGGCGCCAAAGCGTTTTTGGACGAGCTGCGCTCCTTCAGTCAGGTCATTATCCTCAGCGATACGTTTACGCAGTTTGCCGCGCCGCTGATGAAAAAGCTCGGCATGCCGACCATCTTCTGCAACACGCTGGAGGTTGCGCCGGACGGCGAGATCACGGGATTCCACATGCGCGTGGAAAAATCGAAGTATACGACGGTCAAAGCGCTGCAGTCCATCGGCTTTGAGACCATCGCTTCAGGCGACAGCTACAACGACCTCGGCATGATTCAGGCAAGCAAAGCAGGCTTCTTGTTCAAGAGCACCGAACAGATCAAAAAGGATTATCCGGATATTCCGGCGTTTGAAACATATGATGAGCTGCTCGGCGCGATCAAAAAGGTGATTCTCGGCTGAGCGGAGTTGCCCGTGCGCTTTGTATATTATTGCTGATTTTTCGGCGCAAAATATGCTAAATATTTGCGCCTTCCTGCGTTGACTTTTACACACTGCTGTGTTATAATCAACACAACAAATCTTTAAGACGATACAGAGAGATCGGCAAGAGATATAACCATTCATCTGACGACTGTCGGATTGCTTTTGGATGTACTGCGCCTTGCCGGACGGCTTGGCGCATTTCTTTGTTTCGTTGGGAAGGAAGATGGTCATGGCGGCAAATAACAAAAACCTGAATCTGCAGACCGATCATTGCCCCGATACCATCCTTTCCGCGCTGCCCCAAGGTGTCTTTTCATCCCTGCAGGGCGGTTCCTTCGCTCTTTTTCCCGGCTTTTGCGATGTGCATGTGCATTTTCGCGAGCCGGGTTTTTCTTATAAAGAGACGATTGAAAGCGGATCGATGGCGGCAGCTGCCGGTGGATATACCGACGTTTGCACGATGCCGAACCTCAACCCCGTGCCGGACAATTTGGAGCATCTGGCGCCGCAGCTCGATCTGATCCGGGAGACGGCATCCATTCACGTGCATCCATACGGCGCACTCACCGTAAACGAGCAGGGGGAAGCGCTCGCCGACCTTGACGCTCTCGCGCCCTCGGTGATCGCGTTTTCCGACGACGGTCGCGGCGTACAGAGTGAAAGCCTGATGCGGCAGGGAATGGAACAGGCAAAACGGCTTGGCAAGGTCTTTGCTGCGCACTGTGAAGTCAACAGCTTGCTGCGCGGCGGCTATATTCACGACGGCGCTTATGCCAAAGCCCACGGACACTGCGGGATCTGCAGCGAAAGCGAATGGCGCATGATCGAACGGGATCTGCGGCTTGCCAAAGAGACGGGCTGCGCCTATCACGTCTGCCACATCTCAACCAAAGAGAGTGTCGATCTCATCCGCAAAGCAAAAAAAGACGGCGTTGACGTCACCTGCGAAACGGGTCCTCATTACCTTGTTCTGACAGATGACGATCTGCAGGAGGACGGGCGTTTCAAAATGAATCCGCCGCTGCGCAGTGAAGCCGACCGCGCGGCGCTGCTGGAAGGATTGCTCGACGGTACGATTGACATGATTGCCACCGACCACGCACCGCATTCTGTCGAGGAAAAAAGCAAAGGGCTTGCCGGCTCTGCGTTCGGCATCGTCGGACTGGAAACCGCGTTTCCGGTGCTTTATACGAAACTGATAAAGCCCGGTGTCGTGCCGATGAAAACCGTCCTTCGCGCATTGACAGAAGCACCGCGCCGGCGATTCTCCATCCCGACGGACAACAGCGTCAGCGTTTGGAAGCTCGACGAATCCTTTGTTGTTGCGCCGGAACGTTTTCACTCCAAAGGTCGTGCAACGCCGTTTGCCGGCGAAACGCTGCAGGGCGTGTGTTATCTGACTGTCTGCGGCGGTAAGATTGTTTATCAAAAGTAAAGGTAAGATATATTCCCGGGAGGTCTTTTTATGGCAAAAAGAACAGATATCAAAAAAGTACTCATTATCGGCTCCGGTCCCATCGTGATCGGTCAGGCGGCGGAATTTGACTATGCCGGCACGCAGGCTTGTCTTGCGCTGAAAGAGGAGGGCTATGAGGTCATCCTTTGCAACTCCAACCCTGCCACGATTATGACCGACACGACGATTGCCGACAAAGTCTATATGGAACCGCTGACGCTCGAATATATCGCGAAGATTCTGCGCTATGAGCGCCCGGACGCGATTGTCCCGGGTATCGGCGGACAGACCGGTCTGAACCTTGCCATGCAGCTGGAACGCAAGGGTGTTCTGCGTGAATGCCACACACTGCTGCTCGGCACCAGCTCGGAGAGTATTGAAAAAGCGGAGGACCGCGAAAAATTCAAAGAGCTGTGTGAAGAGATCGGTGAACCGGTCATTCCATCGGAGATCACGTATAATCTGGAAGAAGCAAAAGCAGCCGCGAAACGCATCGGCTATCCGGTGGTCCTGCGTCCGGCGTTCACGCTCGGCGGCACAGGCGGCGGCTTTGCGAACAACGAGGAAGAACTGATTGAAATCGGCATGAACGGTTTTGCCCTGTCTCCGGTACATCAGGTGCTGATTGAGAAGAGCGTCAAAGGCTATAAGGAAATTGAATTCGAAGTGATGCGCGACAGTAACGATACCGCGATCACCATCTGCGGCATGGAAAATGTTGACCCGGTCGGCGTGCATACCGGCGACTCCATCGTCGTTGCCCCGATCATGTCGCTGAATGAGCATGACCTCAAGATGCTGAACGACGCCGCCATCAAGATCATCCGCGCGCTCAGAATTGAGGGCGGCTGCAACGTGCAGTTTGCGCTCAATCCCCATTCGAGCGAATATTTCCTGATCGAAGTCAATCCGCGCGTGTCGCGTTCGTCCGCACTTGCATCCAAAGCCAGCGGTTATCCGATCGCGCGCGTCACGGCAAAGATTGCCATGGGCATGGCGCTGGAAGATATCCCCGTGGCCGGCGGCACGGCTGCCATTGAACCGCAGCTCGATTACGTGGTTGCCAAATTCCCGCGCTTCCCGTTCGACAAGTTCACTGCCGCGTCCAATCAGCTCGGCACTCAGATGAAGGCGACCGGCGAAGTGATGGGCATTGGTTCCAACCTGGAAGAATGCATGCTCAAATCCGTGCGCTCTCTTGAAATCGGTGTGAACCATTTCTATATGCCGAAGTTCGAAGTGATGGAAAGCGACGCGCTGCGCAACTATCTCAAGGAATTCACCTCTGACGGAATCTTCGCTGTGGTGGAACTGCTGCGTCGCGGGGAATCGATTGAATCGCTCTATCAGCTGACCGCCATCACGCCGCTGTTCCTGGAATCGCTTGAAAAGATCGTGCGAATGGAAGAGATGCTTGCCGCAAATCCCGGCGATCCGGCAACGCTGCTTGCCGCGAAAAAACTGGGCTTTTCCGATCCGTATATTGCAAAGCTGTGGCAGTGCACGGAGCTTGACGTTGCCAAACAGCGCGCCAACAACAATATCCGCCCGGTGTTCCGCATGGTTGACACGCTGCATACCGGCAAATACATTGCATACCTCTATTCGTCCTACAGCGGCAAAAACGATTCGCGTCTGACAGATAAGAAAAAGGCGGTTGTGCTCGGCGCCGGTCCCATCCGTATCGGACAGGGCGTGGAATTCGACTATTCCACCGTTCACGCGGTCACAACAATCCGCAAGTGCGGCTATGAATCTATCATTATCAACAACAACCCCGAGACGGT
>JAEEGL015250298.1_pt1 | contig 15373 bp, 12 predicted proteins | sample 9134231 | NCBI WGS metagenome assembly JAEEGL01 (sample SAMN16246548, study PRJNA631951) | gut metagenome | biome: gut microbiome; feature: rumen; material: fiber-attached | host: Bos | place: Iran: Karaj | collected 2018-10 | reverse complement strand
TGCCGCGTCGTGTTCCTCACCTATCTCCTTAGGCGTCTTTTCAAGACCGAACAATTCTGTCATACAATTCTTGTGTACTTCTGTTACAGATGCTGGAAGATACTGATCATACCAGAGCTGTACGTTTGAAGCGTTGAAGAACACATCAGCGATAATCTTCATGTTAGGATCATCAATATTCTCTTCCATACCCTTGATTGAAGGCTGTGTACCTGTTGATAACTGGTCATTGTTGTATGTATCATCGTTGTAGTACTGAGTTGCAAGAACATAGCAAGCATCAAGCATATCCTGATTTACTGTACCGTCATCGTTGTAGCAGTTAAAGCTCATGCCCATACCGATTGCTGTACCGATTTCTACGTCCTGAGGAACGCCCTTAGCCTTAGCTTCTGAATCCTCTGGGAATCTGAATACACCAATGTTCTCGTTGTACCACTCTTCATTATCATTCTTGATACCAGATACCTGCCATGCACCGTGAAGCATCATAGCAGCAGAGCCATCATAGAGAAGTGCTCTATCCTGATTGTCATCAGCTGAAAGTGAGTTAACACCATCTGGGAAGTATCCCTTCTTTACCCAATCCTGAATCTTCTCGCCAGCATAGATAAATGCTTCGCTTGTAAATGTTCCGCCATTTTCCTGTGTATATGCAGCATCGAATTCAGCATTGCCTGAGTGACGAGCAACTAAGTACATGTAGTACATAGAACCTGTCCACTTAGATGCATTTGCAAGTGAGAATGGTGTGATTCCGTTTGCCTTAAGTGTATCGCATACATCTTCAAGCTCGTCGATTGTCTGAGGAACCTCAAGACCCAAATCCTTGAAGATTGTCTTGTTGTAGAAAATGTCACATCCTGAAAGTCCACCAAATGGAATAGCAAGCATCTTGCCATCATATGTTGACTGTGCAACAGCTGCATCGATGAACTCTGGATGATCGTATTTTGCATACATATCTGTAATGTCATTAGCATATCCTGAGTTGTAGTATTCAGCCATTGGACCGCCGCCCCAATGTACATAGATGTTAGGTGCCTGACCAGAACTCATAGCAACTACAAGCTGCTGCTTATAGTTATCATTCTGCTGGTGTACCTGAGTGATTTTGATGTTAGGATAGTCTGCCATAAATCTCTGTACGGCACCTTCCTGAGTACTCTTTGCTGGCTCATCTGTAGCAATGTCCCAAAGAATAATTTCCATAGGCTCTGTTGTAAGCTCTGGGAGATTCTTTCCATCTGTCTGCTTTGCGCCTGTGTTTACCGCTGTTTGTCCCCCTGATGATGAATCACCACAACCAACCAACGATGTCACAGCAAGAGCTGCAGCAAGTAAAGTACCAATAACCCGTTTTTTGTTCATACCTTATCCTCCTTCTGTTTAGTAGTCGCTTTTTGAAGCATTCACTTGCTTCCTTCTTAAGACCGATTTTATATTACGAGAAAATATTTCGCCTGTGCATAATTGCTATGTACCATACTATAATTGCTATTTTATATGTGCATATTTAATAATTTACCTAAAAAGGTCAATTATTTACCATTGCAATATGTCGCTTTTGTCACTCATTTGCGGGATTAGGTATGTTATAATGTGACAATAATAATCGTAAATGCGGATACGATAAAAATTGCTATTTCTGTTTTTTCTATTCATCTTTTGGGGGATTGATGGTATGAAAAGATATTATGAAGATGCTAAAGAAAACGTACAGCACAAAGTTAACACCAGTCTGAGAATGTTTATCAACCGCCTCCACGCTGATTTTCCAGCTCACTGGCATACGGACATCGAGATTATCTGGCCTAGAGAGGCTCCTTACAAGGTAATCTGCGGCAATCAGACTTATTATGTAGAGGTAGATGACATTCTTTTGATTTGTCCTACCGTTCTTCACGAGATTTTTTCTCTATCTCCTGGCACTAGAGTATACATCCAGGCAGATTTTTCCGGCATCGGAGCCATAAAGGAAATTGACAAGGCCTTTCACCTCATGGCTCCTGCTCTTCACATCAAGAAAAAATCTTGCCCACCTGACGTCTACAATTATATTTGCAGCCAAATGAATGCCATTATGGAATTGTATTTTGGCTCTACCCCTCATATATATACCCATGAGGAGGAAATGGATGATACAGTTATTTCCTATACAAAACTTGCGGACTATGACGAGCTTGAAATCTATTCTATTCTCATGCAATTAATCGCTTTTTGTGGAAAGAACATCCACCTTTTCAAGGAGTCAAACTCACAGGCTTCTGCAGGGGCATTGAAAAATAGTCTTCCTCTCAACAATGTATGCAACTATATTGCAGAGCATTTTTCAGAGGACTTATCTCTAGAATCAGTGGCATCCTACGCCGGCTTTAGCAAGTATCATTTTGAGCGCATTTTCAGCGACTACACTGGCGTCACATTCTACCAGTATTTACAGCAGATTCGCATAAATTACGCCACTACACTTTTGTCCAACCCAGAGCTTTCCGTCACAGACATTTCCTACCAGTCCGGATTTGCCAGCTGCACCGCATTCACCCGTGCCTTCAAAAAAAGCACTGGCTATCCGCCATCAAAATTCAGAGTTCTAAACGAGGAGCAGCACCCACTCAGCGCCAATCCTCATTTTGCAGACAGAAAAATGCGCCACACAGTAGTGTGACGCATTACTTTTTAATCCTTAAAGAGGCTAATAACAATGGCAATAATATTCCAGATTGAGCCCCATATTTGCCAAACAAGGAGAAGCAGTAGCGCTAGTGACGCGATACTTAAAACTATATTCATAATGATTCCTCCTATATTTCTTTCTCTCTAATTCTATCGCCAGTTTCAATATCAAAGAGGTGGGTCTTCTCTTCTCTGACTTCCAGTTTGATTACATCCCCTCTCTTATATCGCTTTTCATCTTCTGTAATAAGCATCATAAGCACATCACCAACACGGATTCCTATTCTTCGCTCATCACCTAGATTTTCAAATGTTGCTATTTCTTCTGAAGTACCCTTTGAGTCTTCTCCTCCAACTAGTACATCCATTGGGCGCACGCCCATCTTACAACAGAATCCATCATGAACCACACTGTAGTATCTTTTCGGAACTGCAATCCTAAGATTAGAATCCTTGAATGTGAAAAAGTACGTGCCATCTACATCTACTATTTTTGTCTCCAAAATATTCATAGGAGGCTCGCCGATAAATGATGCCACGAATTCATTTGCAGGGTCATCGTACACTTCTGTTGGTGTACCAAACTGCTGCAAAACTCCAAAATTGATAATGGCGATTTTATCTGCAAGGGACATAGCCTCCAGCTGATCATGGGTTACATAGACAGTGGTACATTTTATCTTATTTATAAGACGTTTAATTTCCGTACGCATTGCCTGTCTTGCCTTGCCATCTAAGTGAGAAAGAGGCTCATCCATAAGCAATAGCTCCGGCTCTCTAATAATTGCTCTTGCAATATTTACTCTCTGCTTTTGTCCACCGGAAAGCTTCACCGGCATCTTATCCAGCAAATCATCAATCTGCATAAGAGGGGCAATCTCACGAACCTTTCTATCGATTTCAGACTTATCAATGCCCTTGGCTCTCATGTTAAATGCCACATTTCCATATACATTAAGAGGTGGATACATCGCATAGTCCTCAAAGGCAAGCCCTATATTTCTATCCTTTGGATGGACCTTGTTTACAAGTCTGTCTCCAATATAGATTTCTCCATCTGTGATTTCCTCAAGGCCTGCTATCATGCGAAGCGTTGTTGTCTTGCCACATCCTGAAGGACCTAAAAGTGCCACGAACTCTCCCTGCTCGCACACCAGATTTAGATCTTTTACGGCAAAATCGTTCTTTATCTTTTTCTTCTTTCCAGAATTGTCATATCTCTTAAAAAGATGATTAAGTGTTAAACCCGCCATTATTTCTCCTCCATAGATGCAGCCAAATCAATAAAGCTCTGCTCATCATATCTGACAATATATTCTTTAGTATTAGCATCAAAAATGATTGCACGGTCTAGCTCAAAATACAGATAGATGTCACTGTCAATTGCTACCGAAAGGCCATTTGGTGCTATCATTCTAAGCTGATCATCTGCACATTCAGCTACAATTACAGACTTGTTGCCAATGCTTTCATAGCTGTAAACACTGGACTTAAAATATCCATCCTTTGGTTCAAATGAATATTTAACATTCTGAGGTCTAAGACCTATATCCACATTAGTCAGATTAGACTCTTTAATTTTCTGGTAAACCCTCTCGTCTTCAGGAAGCTTTAGGGCTACATTGTTTCCATTTACATTTACAGTGGCGATTAAGCTTCCATCCATTTCTGAAATTATCGCATTTACGATATTTATCTGTGGTTCTCCCATGAGCTGAGCTGTAAACTCATTACAAGGCATATAATAGATTTCATCGCCTGTTCCAATCTGAACAATCTTTCCCTTGTTTATGATTGCAATTCTATCTCCAAGAGCCATTGCCTCCATAAAATCATGGGTTACATAAATACATGTTGAGCCTAGATTGGCCTGCATTTCCTTTAGCTCTGTACGCATGGAATTTCTCAGCTTAGCATCCAGATGAGCAAGTGGCTCATCCATTAAAAATACATTAGGCGTACGCACCAAGGCTCGCCCCATGGCAACTCTTTGCTTTTGCCCATTTGAAAGCTGACTTGGCAGTCTCTCTAAGAGATTTTCCATCTTCATGGTCTTTGCTGCCCACTGAATTCTCTTTTCTATTTCAGCTTCATCTGTTTTATAGAGCTTACTTCTCAAGGCTGAGGCCATATTGTCATAAACTGTCATCTGAGGATACAAGGCATAGTTTTCAAATACCATTGCCACATTTCTATGAGCAGAATCAATTAGGTTAACATTCTCGCCGTTAAATTTTACTGCCCCTTCTTCTGGCATTGCTATTCCTGCAATGCAATTTAATATAGTAGTTTTTCCTGCTCCGGCAGGTCCAAAAAGAACGAAAAATTCTTTGTCCTTAACATCTATTGTGATGCCATCAAGAGCCTGAACTTTTCCAAAAGCTTTCTTGACATTTTCCAGTTGTATTCTCGCCATAAGTAAGACTCCTTATCCTTTAACAGCACCGAAGCTAAGACCTCTAACCAGATGTTTTTGAATGCATAGGGCAAAGATAACAGCTGGTAAAGCAGATACAGTTGAAGCAACAGCCAACTGACCATAATGTGCACTATCGGTACCTAAATATTTCATGATTGCAACGGTTACAGGGTATACATTGTTACTAGACAGTATCAAAGGAAAGGTAAATGAATTCCATGCGAATATGAACGCAAGTAGGGCTGATGAAACTAAGCCGGGCTTTATAAGGGGAACCAGCATTTTAAAAAATATTTGATACCAACTGTAACCGTCAACCTGTGCTGCATATTCAATTTCCACTGAGATATCCTCAAAATATCCTCGGACAACCCAGATCAAAAGTGGCAACGATATCAGTTGGTACACCCAAATCAAACCAACGTAGCTATCATAGAGACCAATCTTTTGATAAATCATGAACAGCGGCAAAACCACCAGAATTTCTGGTGCAAACTTATAAGAAAGTATTTGAAAGGCCAAATCTTCTTTTCGAGGGAAATTGTATCTAGCCAGAGCATATGCTGCGGGAACGCCTACAATAATAGATACCAGCACGGCTCCACCAGATACAATAACGCTATCTAGGATATATCTTCCATAATCAGACCTAAGTAATACTTCCTGATAGTTAGCAAGTGTTGGATTAAAAACAAATGTAGTTGTAAAAACTTCTGTATCTGATTTAAATGAAATTAGCACCATCCAAATCAGTGGAAAGAGTGCAAAAATTGCATAAACAATCAACAGTATGTTTTGAAGCACATTAAGTGCTTTTTGTTTGCCAGTTTTCATTACACTCCTCCTTTATTCTTCCAGGCCAGCAGCCTGCTTTTGTGCATTGCGTTGTAAGTTTACAATACGTTTAGCGGCTATATTTATAAGCAACCAAAGCACTAGGATATATGGAATAGCTCCACCAAATTTTTGGAACTTAAATCCCTTTTGATATGCCGTAAGGGAAAGGGACATAAGCGAATCACCTGGTCCTCCCTTTGTGAGCGCAAATATAACTGCATACTCCTGAAGTGCCGCCATAAATCTAAATAAAAGTGCAATGTAAAGACTTGGCTTTAGCATAGGAAGTGTTAAGTTTGTAAAATTAAACCATGCGCTTCCACCATCAATAAGTGCAGATTCAAAAGGTGACTTTGGCAGGGACTGTAGTCCAGCCAATACCAAAAGAATAATAAACGCTGTATTAATCCATACATCAATTAGGATAACAGTAAGAAGTGCTGTACCTGGAGCTGCTGCCCACGGGAAGTTGTACACTCCAAATATATTCAAAAGCTTTTCAACAATACCTACCGAGCTATTAAGCATTAACTGCCATACAATTGTGGCCGTAACAGGAGCAATCATAAGCGGAAATACTAACAACACTCTAAGCACTTTTGAAAGCCCATTATTCAAATTGTTAAGTAGAATCGCGACGCCCAATCCAATAAGCATCTCAATTACAGTAGAAATCACACCGTATAATAGAGAAATCTTTACAGCCCCCCAGAAAGAAGGGTCTCCCAACATATTCACCCAGTTTGTAAGTCCAATGAATTTATGATTAGGAAGTTTAAAAGAATAGTTTGTAAGTGAATACCAAATTGCCATTGCAAAAGGAACCATAATTCCAATTGTAATGATTAGAGAAGGCGCAACAATCAAATATGGTCTGACACGTGTAGCAAAAGGCACTTTATTCAGTTCAGATTTATCGTTGCTCTTTTTATTAGCCATCATGTATACTCCTTCATAAATTATTTTTTAGATATTACCAAGGGGAGCTTATGTCCCCTTGGCAAATTATTTCCTATAAAATCATTCTACTTCTAGATCTGATACCAGTTCGTCCATAGTAATCTTTAGCTCGTCCATCGCTTCTTGAACAGAAGAATACTTATTTGTGGTTACCAAATCTTGCAATGTCTTTGCCCACTCTGTGGTAGTCTCTGTGAAATATGGCTGTGGTGTAAAGTAGATACTTGCACTCTGCGAAATAGTAGAGAATGCCTCATAGTATCCTTCTGCACCTGCTAATGATTCTTTGTATGCAGGGTCATTAAGTACTGACATACGAGGTGTATCTGTGCAAGCCTTCTCGATTCCTGACCACTTCATAAACTCAGGGCTTGTGAAATACTGCATGAAATACCAAGCAGCTTCCTTCTTTGAAGAATCAGCATTCATAGCCATTGACCATACCCAAAGGTTAGACTTCATATCTGCCTCTGTCTTGCCAGCTGATTCTGGATATGGAACCATTCCAAAAGCAAGATTTCCAGCTTCATTTGAAGAACCAGGTGTGTTCTGTGTGTATCCGCCTCTGTCTGCATCCCACATCATAGCTGCCTTACCTGCTCCAAGATCAGCGCCACACATTTCCCAGCCGTATGTTGCCCACTGAGGTGCGCTACCATTTTTAACCAGGTCAACCCAATACTCTGTCATAGCAACAGCTTCTGGTGAATTAACCATACTTACAAGCTTGCCATCCTGAATTTCAAAATCCTTTGCACCCCATGTAGAGTACATAGACATATATGCAGGGTGAATTGTTCCCCAGTCTGGAAGTCCTCTGACAGCAAGACCATAAGAGCCACTGCCATCAAACTCATTAAGTGCCTTTGATGCAGCAAGTAATTCCTCAGCTGTCTTTGGAGCCTCAATACCATTCTCCTCGAGAATTCTCTTATTATATGTGAGAATGTTTACCTCCCAGCCCATTGGAAGTGCCCACTGAGAGCCAGAGCCTACAGCATGTCCAGGAACACAGTCCCATTTAAGAGCGTCGATAACTGCAGGGATAAAATCGCTGTAGTTCCAATCTGGACTTGTAAGGCCTGTGTCGATGTAATTCTCAAGTGGCTCAAGATTACCAGCTGTTGCGTATTCCCATGACTGGTAAGCACCTGTCATGAATACATCGATTGAGCCAGAATGACTGCTGAGCTCTACATTGAGCTTCTCAAAGTAATTGCCTTCAGGCATAGATGAATAATTTACTTTGATACCGGTCTTCTCAGTAAACTCATCCAGCTTTTCTTCCACAGCATCAGCATAAGTATGCTCACTAAAAAGCACTGTGATTTCTTCACCTTCAAAAGCTCGCCAATCAAACTCGCCCGAAGCTGTAACTCCATCGCCAGAAGTTGCCCCCGTGTTTGAAGAACCACCACCGCAGCCTACAAAAGTTGCAGTGACCATCATTGCTGCCAGCGCAAGTGACGTGATCTTTCTCATAATTTTCCTCCTCTTCTCCTTCATAAAAACCTTTGATTCTTAATAAAATGTAAGAACCACCTTAAGATCTCCTTCACGTCCTGAAGCAAGATCAAACCCCTTTTCCCATTCTTCTATAGGAAGAATAGTTGTGATGACGCCATCTGTTTTAAGATTGCCATTCATCATATTTTCAATTACAAATGGATATGCATATGGACTTAGATGAGCTCCTCTAATATCCAATTCTTTTCGGTCGCCTATAATAGACCAATCAACAGTTGTCTCCTTGCCAAATACTGAAAATTCTACAAATGTTCCAAGCTTTCTTATAATAGTAAGGCCCTGAACAACACTGGCTGGATTTCCTGTTGCCTCTATATAGATATCGCAACCATATCCATCTGTTATTGCTTTTATTTCCTTATCGATATCACATTTGCCTGGGTTAAATACTAGGTCTGCCCCAAACTTCTTTGCCATATCAAGTCTATTCTCCTGCATATCAAGTACAATAAGCTTCTTTGGATTTTTCATTCTTGCGTATGTAATCATTCCAAGTCCAAGTGTACCTGCGCCAGAGATAACAACTACATCTTCATTTGTAATTTCTGCTCTATCTACTGCATGCTTTGAGCAGCCGTAAGGTTCTATTAAAGCTGCCTGCTCTAGAGGCATATTCTCTGGTACCTTTGAGATAACAGAAGTCTTTCCATATCTAACGTACTCAGCCATTCCTCCATTTGTATAGCTCATAAATCCATACATATCATGTGGCTGACACATCCAATAATGGCCATCCTTACAAAATTTACATTTGCCACATGGAACAATCTGATCAGCTGTTATCTTCTCTCCCAATTCATATCCTTCAACATTCTCTCCCATTTGAACTATAGTTCCATAGAACTCGTGTCCAGGAATAAATGGTGGTTTTACCCAGGAAGGCTGAACATCATCGCCCCAAAACATTGCTGCTCCGTGTTTACATTTCAAATCACCTGCGCAAATACCGCATGCTTCAGTCTTAATAATGATGTCATCCGGTCCGCACTCAGGAGTTGGATAAGCAAGTTCTAATCTATAATCGTCTTTGCTATAAGCAACCAAAGCTTTCATAGTCTTTGGAATACTTCCTTTAACTGCCATTGCAATTATCCTCCTATTCTGTTGTTAGTTTGAAATTCTTCAATTCTTAAAAATCGTTTGTTACGGATGCGTGATCACTTATTCTAGTTTTGTAAATCCGTTTTCTATAACGAATTTTGTAAACTTAAATTACCACTCGCATTTTCGTTTGTCAACGCGGTCCTATAAAATTTTGATTAAGCTGATAGTTTTCAGCATTTTATACAAAGCCCGGCATATTCTTTTCGTAAATATTAACTCTAAAAGGACCATTGCAAATTATGATTAAGCTGTGTTAAATTTAAATCATTATATAAAGCCGTTTTATATATTGGATTTATATTTTAATTGAACAGGAGGAATATATCATGCTTGGTAATCATTTATTAGGTTTGTATGAAAAAGCTCTTCCACCAGAAATGGATTGGGAAGAACGCTTACAAACAGCAAAGATTCTCGGATACGACTATATGGAAATATCTATTGATGAAACAGATGAGCGAATAAATAGACTCTATTGGAACGAAGAACAGAAGGAAGAGCTGCATAAAGCAATAAAGAAAACAAATATGCCTATCCCTTCTATGTGTCTCAGCTGCCACAGACGTTTTCCATTTGGCAGCGCAGACCCTTCTATAAGAGAAAAGGCTTATGAACTTATGAATAAAGCCACCCTATTTTGTGGTGAATTTGGCATACGAGTAATTCAGCTAGCTGGATACGACGTATATTATGAAGAATCTACCCCAGAAAGCTTGGAGCTATTTCTCGAGGGACTTAGGTGTGCAGCCAAGACAGCTGAGAAATACCAGGTAATGCTTGCCATGGAAATCATGGATACGAAACTTATGAGTAGCATCACTCGCTACAAGCAATATAAGGTAGTTATCCCTTCTCCATGGTTTACCGTATATCCGGATTTAGGAAACTTAACAGCCTGGGGCAATGATGTAAAATCAGAGCTTCTACTTGGAATCCACGAAATAGTAGGTGTCCATTTAAAAGACACCATTGCAGTCACCCCTACTTATGAGGGTAAATTTAAAAATGTCCCATTTGGAGAGGGCTGTGTAGACTTTAAAAAAGAGCTTGCCATCCTAGAAGAATTAGGCTACTCGGGCCCATACATGATGGAAATGTGGTACCAGCCAGGCATGGACTACATGGAATACATAAAAAAGGCAAAAGAATTTATAGAAAGCGAATATAAGAAAGGAGTCGAAACAAAATGAGATATTATTTAGGACTTGATAACGGCGGAACCAATACAAAAGCGGCCCTATTTTCTATTACTGGCCAGCAGATTGCTGTAGAAAATATCGAGACAAAAGCTATCACTCCCGCTCCTGATTTTGTAGAAAGAGACATGGATCAAATGTGGGAGGACAACTGTGCCGTTATACGTGGGCTCTTAGAGAAAAACAACATTAATCCTGTGGACATTGCAGGTGTGGGCCTATGTGGACACGGCAAAGGCCTATATCTATGGGGCAAGGACGACAAACCTGTTCGACGAGGAATTATTTCTTCTGATAATAGAGCATGGAAATACTCTTCTATGTGGAAATCAGATGGAACAGAAGACAAAGCATTCAAGCTTTCATGCCAGCACATTATGGCCTGCCAGCCTATATGCCTTTTAGCATGGATTAGAGATAATGAGCCTGAATCAATGGATAAAATCAAGTGGGTTTTCGAGTGCAAGGACTACGTCCGCTTCCGCCTCACCGGGGAAGCTAGGGCTGAAATCACTGATTATTCTGGAACAGGCATGATGAATCTTCACACCGCTTCCTTTGACAAGGAACTTTTAAAACTCTTTGGAATTGAAAAGGTTTGGGATGCTCTCCCACCTATATGTCTTTCCACTGATATAGCCGGCCACATCACAAAAGAGGCGGCAGAAGCTACCGGATTAAAAGAAGGCACTCCTGTAATCGGAGGCATGTTTGATATAAATGCATGTGCTCTGGCAGTAAATGTTACAAATGATGAAAACATATGCATGATTGCTGGCACTTGGAGTATAAATGAATACCCTAGAAAAAGTGCTGTTTTAGACGGAAGCGTCCAAATGAACTCAATCTTTTGTCTGCCAGATTATTATCTGATTGAAGAATCCAGCCCCACATCTGCTGGAAATAATGAGTGGTTCATAAGACAGCTCCTCCCAGAACTGAAAGAAGAGGCGAAAAAAAGCGGCCAAAGCATCTATGACATTATGAATAGTTGGTGCGATGAATTCACCCCAGCAGAATTCGTACCAGTATTCTTGCCTTTCCTGACGGCAAGCAATGTCAACCCCCTGGCTCGCGCCGCTTTCATTGGTCTGGACGCTTCCCATACTAGACACCATATGCTACGTGGAGTATACGAAGGAATCACCTACTCTCACAGGTGGCATTTAGATAGACTAATGAATACACGCACCAAAAAGCAGGCTGTCATCAGGCTTGCTGGCGGTGTAGCAAAATCAAAATCATGGACCCAGATGTTTGCAGACGTTATGAATCTACCAGTTGAAACAGTAGATGTAGGTGAAACCGGAGCTTTAGGCTGCGCAATTGCCGTTGCTACAGCAGTTGGTGATTACAAGGATGTAACCGATGCAGCAAACCATATGTGCCGTATAAATAAAGCTATTATGCCAAGGCAATGGGCTCATGATGAGTATGAAAAAAAGTACCAGTTATACAAATCTGTAATCAAGGCCCTTGATGGAACTTGGAGTGAAATGCAAGATATAATTGCTCAGAGCGTTTAAATCAGCTATTATGTAAATGTGATTAATAAAACAGGATTGGAAAACGAGAATGGCAAATTTTGATTTCAATTTACGAAAATTCAATACCTCAAATATTTATTCATATTTTTTGAATCATCCAGAAGCGACAAAGCAAGAGTTGGCTACTAATCTGAACCTGACTCTTCCTACCGTCAATAAAAATATTGATTATCTGTCAGAGCTTGGGCTTATCCAGGTCAGCGGTTCCCGCGGTAAGACTGGCGGACGTAGAGCTACAACCTACTCACTATGCTCCCAGGCTAAGATCGCACTTGGTCTTGATATTACTAAGCATCATGTATCATGTGTTATGGTTGACTTGTATGGTGAGATCATTTCTTTCAAGCGCAACAGACTTGTATTCGAATTTACGGATTCATACTTTGAAGATGTTGCAAAGCTTTTAGAGAATTTTATTGACGACAATCGGATTAATCGTGAAAAGATTCTCGGTGTAGGTATCGGTATCCCTGCTCTTGTACAATCTGACAATCAGACCGTATTCTACAGCGGTATTATGGATTTAAGGAAGAATACATATGAGATGTTTAGCAAATATATCCCATATGAGATATCCATGTTCAACGATGCCAAAGCGTCATGTTTTGCTGAGAAATGGGTAAATAAGGACATCCAGAACACCTTCTACATTATGCTTAGCAACAATGTTGGTGGTGCTATGATTATCAATGGCCAGGTTTATTCCGGCGATAATTTCCGCTCTGCTGAGGTAGGCCACATTACCCTAGTGCCTAACGGCAGACAGTGCTACTGTGGCCAATGCGGTTGCGTGGATCCATATCTTGCAGCCACTAATCTCTCTCAGGATGATTTGGATGGCTACTTTGAGAAACTGAAGACCACAACCGATGAAAAGACGCTGGACGACTTCGACAAATACATGGACTACATCGCAGCCACTGTAAATATAGTCCGTTCAATTCTTGACTGTGACATTATTCTCGGTGGATATGTAGGCGAATATCTTGAGCCATACTTAAATGAGATTAAAAAGCGTGCTATTAAAATCAGCACCTTTGATTCCGACGCCGACTACATCAAGCTATGCTCTTACCAGCACGAATCCATCGCCGCCGGCGCAGCTCTTCACTACATAGCTCAATTCATAAACACAATATAATTAATACGTATATACGAATAGCCCCTCGCATGAGGGGCTATAGTTTTTTACTGCTTATTTTCTTTTTTTCGTTCTAGGCAGTAGCCTTTTTCGGCTGCACTACTGCCTATTTTGCATTTCTCATTCTAGGCAGTAGGCTTTTTCGGCTGCACTACTGCTTATTTTCGATTTTCTGTATTAGGCAGTAACATTTTTCGCTGGCGTTACTGCTTATTTCTCATTTTCCATTTCAGGCAGTAACATTTTCCAAAATCGTTACTGCTTATTTCTCATTTTCCATTTCAGGCAGTAACATTTTCCAAAATCGCTACTGCTTATTTCTCATTTTCCTTTCTAGGCAGTACTATTTTCCAAAATCATTACTGCTTATTTCTCATTTTTCTATCCAGACAGTAACATTTCTCAAAATCACTACTGCCTTTTTCCCATTTTCTATTCTAGGCAGTAGTTTTTCTCTCCATCTTAACATGCGGGATGCCGTCTTCTAAGAATGGCTCTGATACAACTTCAAAGCCTTCCTTGGCATAATAGCCTATGGCGTACTCCTGAGCTTCCAAATATATCTTCTTCGCTTTAAGCTTATCTCGTGCTATCATCACACCTTCATGAAGCATCCTTCCTCCGATTCCCTGACCATGTTCTAGTGTGACTACTCTTCCTATCTGCGCTACGCCTGCTGCCTCATCATTATTTTTCCAAAAGACTCTGAGGCAACCTGCAACTCTCCCAGAATCATTCCAACAAAAAACATGAATTGCATCCTGATCATTATCATCTAGATCCTGGTACACACAGTCCTGCTCTACTACAAATATCTCTGACCTTGTTTATAATATTTCATACAGTTCTGTAGTGCTGAGTTCATTAAAATGTTTAATTACAAAATTCACTTAGTTCATTCCTCTATTTCAGTATTCGCTTCTCTGGCAGCTATATAAGCATCAACTCCATTTGCAATTCCCACTGCAATCTTTTGCTGGTAGTCATCTGTCACAAGTTTTGCTTCCTCATCTGGATTGGATAGATATCCCACCTCCACTATGGTAACAGGCACCATGCTCCAGTTGATTCCACTCATGGAATCATCCTCGAAAATGTTTTGTTTCTTACATCCTGTTTCATCCACAAGATAATCAAGTACACATTCCGAAAGCAGGCGGCTTTCCTCATAGCGATTGCCATTATATGGATTATCAGGGGTCTGGCACATGGTCATGGCTCCATGGACACTAGAGCTATCATAGCCGTTGCAATGGATTCTGATAAAGGCATCTGCATTTGCCTCATTGGCAATGGCTGCTCTCTCGCTATTACTCATATTCACATCATTATCTGTTCTGCACATGATGACAGTGTAGCCTCTGGCTTCTAGCTCTGTCTGCAGCTTAAGTGCAATCTCAAGATTCAGCTGATACTCTGGCGTACCAGTTTTTACTCCCACATTTCCATAGGTTACCTTGGCCTTTTGTTCACTTGCACCTGGCCCTATAGGCTCCTTTGACAAGTCACCCTTTTGCTGATGACCTGCATCAATGACAATTACCTTATCCTGGTTGGTGGTGCCTAGTTCCTCTGTGGCAGTCTCATCGGAGGCTGGCTCTTCTATCTGTTCATTGTCTGTAGCTGTTTGGTCCGCTACGTCTGTAGCAGGATTTTCCATCTCAGCTAGATATTGGCTGTCCGTCTCTTTTAGACCCGCAGTTTTATAGGATGGATACAGAAAAAATCCAACCAAAATAAGCAATATACTAATGATAAAAATTAATACTTTCTTCTTCATAAACATTCCCCATTCTCTAGTTGCTAAATCTCTATTCTAAGGGCCTTTTTTGACCTCATATCCGCATAGAAATATTAAAGCATTTTTGTGTATTCAATTATATGATTATACTGGTAAAAAATCAAAGAATTGTATGCTATTTAGGGAATCGTATACTTAATTGAAAGAAGAAATGCAAAATCGATT
>JAEEGL012823608.1_pt1 | contig 15373 bp, 12 predicted proteins | sample 9134231 | NCBI WGS metagenome assembly JAEEGL01 (sample SAMN16246548, study PRJNA631951) | gut metagenome | biome: gut microbiome; feature: rumen; material: fiber-attached | host: Bos | place: Iran: Karaj | collected 2018-10 | reverse complement strand
GGAGTGAAGCGTATATCGCTTTTGCGAAGCAAATATATCGCATCGCCGTAAGGCGATATATCGCAAATTGAAACCGCCGACAGCCCGATAAACTGAAATTTGTAAACCTGCTTCCACAAAAAACTTGAACAAGAAAGAAGGTTCATCATGTCCAAACTGACCGAACTCAAGGAACGTATCTTCGTGCCGAACCCGAGCTTTACCTTAAAGGAGCAGCTCGGCTACTGCGGCGGCATCTTCGGCAACTGCATGGGGCAGGACAGCGTAGGCACGTTTGCGGATAAATTCTTCCGCAAATTCATGAAGATCCGCGCGGAGCACATCACGCTGTACGGCAACATCTCCATGGCGGTGGGGCTGATGATCACGGCGATCTCCGGCTATCTGCTGGATACGCCCGCGCCGCAAGGAAAACCCACGCCCACCAAGATCATTACGGGCGTCACGCCCGTGCCCTTTGCCGTTTCCAGCCTGCTGCTGTTTGTGGTGCCTACGGGCGATCCCTTTAAGAATTTCATATGGATGCTGGTGTTCAACCTGATGTTCGGCATCTCGGATTCGTTTTACGATGCGTCCCTCTCCACCCTCTCGCTGCGCATGACCAACAACGCGCAGGACCGCAAGAATTTTTACACGGTGGGCACGCTGGCGTCCTCGCTGGGCTCCATGCTGCCGGGCTGGCTGATCCCGATCCTTGTAGGCGGCACGGATGACGCCGTAAAGCAGAAAAACCTGTATTTTTACGGCGCGCTGGTGTTCTGCGTGCTGGGCGTGTCACTGATGTACGCCCCGTTCTTCACGCTCAAAGAGAAGATCCGCGTGACGGCGCGGCCGGAAAAGACGAAGCTGGCGTGGGATAAGGAGACGATGCTCTCCGTTTTGCACAACCGCACCTTCATCATCACCGAGATCGCCACCTTCTTCGAGCAGATCCGCCAGATGAGCTACAAGCTGCTGCCCTATATTTACGAGGACGTGTTCGGCGATTACCGCCTGAAGGCCGTGATGGACGTGGTGAGCGGCACGCTCTCCTACGCGGGCCTCGCCTCCGTTCCCATCCTCGGCAAGCGCTTTTCGGCGCGCACCGTGCTCTCCGGCGGGTTTGCCTATACCGGGCTCTTTTACGCCGTCATGGGGTTGCTGAGCCTTGGCTTTACCTCGGAAAAAATGCACAGCCGCCGCATTCTGGTGGGTCTGATGATCGGCCTTGCCGGTATGCCGAACAACGCGATCGCCGCCTCCAAAAAGGTGATGGTGGGCGATTCCACGGACTACATGGAGTGGTACGCCGTGAAGCGCTTCGGCAGGCCCATCCACGCGGAGGGCTTCATCACCGCCACCCAGAGCTTTTTGGGCACCGTGTTCAACGTGATCCGCACCAATATCTACAATATCATTTTCGGCAAACTCGGCTACCTGCCCAACACCACGGACGAAAACGGCAACGAGGTGCAGGCCGTGCAGAGCGAAAAGACCCTGCGGGGCATTTACCTGATGTTCGTGCTGTTCGGCGTGATCGGCAACTTCCTCGCCGCCCTCACCTACCGCTTCGATACCTACACCGGCAAGCGCAAGGAGCAGATCTACGCCGAGCTCACGCAGATGCGCGAGGAGCGCGCGGCACAGGCAGCCGCCCCGGCGGCCGGGGATGAAAGTGTTGAGTGTTGAGTTTTGAGTGTTGAGAATAAAAAATCAGAGTGCTGACCACTGGCCACTGATCCCCCATCCCCTATCCCCTATCCCCTATCCCCTATCCCCTATCCCCTATCCCCTATCCCCCATCCCCCATCCCCCATCCCCCATCCCAAAATGAATTACTTATCCGTAAACGCCTATTGCCGTAAAACATTCGGCAAAAAGCTGTATAAGCTGTCGCTGGACGGCGGCTTCACCTGCCCCACCCGGGACGGGACGCTCGGCACGCGCGGCTGCACGTTCTGCTCCGCGGCAGGGTCCGGGGAATTTACCGGCAGGGGCAAAACCGTAGACGCGCAGATCGAGGACGCCAAGCGGCGCGTGGCAGCCAAGTGCAGGGGTGACGTTGGCTATATCGCCTATTTTCAGAGCTTTACAAACACCTACGCGCCCGCCGATCGCCTGCGTGATATTTATCTGCCCGTGATCCGGCGCTCCGATATTTCCGTTCTGAGCATTGCCACCCGGCCGGACTGCCTGCCACCGGACACGCTGGACCTGCTGGCCGAACTGAACGGCATCAAGCCCGTATGGGTGGAGTTGGGCCTGCAGACGACGAAACCGGAGAGCGTGGAATACATCCGCCGGGGATATGAAAACGAAGTTTACGCCGAAGCCGTAAAGGCGCTGCGGGCAAGGCGCATTTACGTGATCACGCATATCATTTTAGGGCTGCCCGGCGAAACGCCCGCCGAAATGGAGGAAACGCTGCGCTATGCGCTGGCGGCGGGCACGGACGGCGTGAAATTTCAGTTGCTGCACGTGCTTGAGGGCACCGATCTCGCGGAGGACTGGCGCGCGGGCAAATTCCGGACGCTCACCATGGAGGAATATACTGATATTCTGGCGCGGCTTGTTTCCCTCCTGCCGCCGGACGTGGCCGCACACCGCCTCACCGGCGACGGCAGCAAAAAAGACCTTCTCTCTCCCCTGTGGAGCGGGGAAAAGAAGAAGGTGCTGAATGCCATCCGGGCAAGATTGAGCGTTGAGAATTAAAAATTGAAAATTGAAAATTGAAAATTACTCAAAAAGCCCCGACCCAAATGGTTCGGGGACTCTTTGTTTTTATTTTTCTGTTACCATCTTTTATCGTTATAAGGCGTATCTTCAACACCTTGTTCATGAAGGTTTTTGACCATTCTGTCAAGCTTCGGTTTCCACATATTCCTGAACCAAGCGGTATCACCGAACCATTTTACAAGCGTGGGGCTGATTGCATAATATGTGTGAATAAACGCGCGTCCATACCATTTCTGCGCGAGCATATTATCTCGATAGCGGCGAAGCGTCCAAACTTGCGGGCAATCATAAGAACCATATACTGCAGTGGCAACATAGCAGCCAGATTTACTAGTATTTGTTGAGGCAGCCTTTTGCTGTTTTTCTCTTATAATACTATAGCATTCTTGGACATAATCGGGATCATATTTATTTATCTTACTTAAATACTCATCATTTAGTATAGGATTTCCATCTCTGCCTAGCATAAGTGGTACTTGGCTAATACCTGCATAATACGCTCCATATGACATATCCTTCCATACAACAGCCGCCAGTTCTTGAATTTGTTTTTCCCCTTCAAAAACTGATTCTAATTGCTCTGCACATTTATCCAATATGTATATGCACGCCTTTTCACGATCTCTATACTCATCCATATACTGAGCCTCTAATCTTTTATAGTCAGATGAATGATAATCGTATGGGATCACGCAACATAAATTATGATATGATTTGTTTGCTGCGTCCGCCAAAGCTCTCCTAATTGATATACAGCTCTGTACTATTTCACTCATTACGGAAAGATGATCTTCATCCGGCACATTCTCTTTCACCAAATGAAAAACCGAATTCAAACAATTTGCAAAAGTATACGCCGCTGATTTAATATTTCCCACAGTGCAGTTTAATGCAGTAAAATAAACCGAATAAAAGGAGGCTTCCCAGCTAGACGGTTTTTCAAGCATAACCATTTCATAATACTTTGCCGCGTTTTCAATGTCGTTATTATCCTTGGCGCGTCGTGCCAAAACTAAAAGTTTTTCCGTTTCTTCGGTTTTATCAACTTTAACTGTGCCCATCAGTTTTTTAGCTTCTTCAACAGAGTATTTCGTGCCGCAATGCTGGCAAACGAACATGCCGTCCTGCTTTACCAAATCATTACTGTTGCACATTTCACAAATCATTGCGTTCATTTTGTTCTATCTCCCTTCTTAATCTCCTATTTTTTCAGTTGTCTTTGTTTCTGTAAACAAAGCTTGCATAAACCCGCCGATTGTATACCATAGAATGTACGCGCTTCCTCTTCGGATGAAAACCCCTTCCATTCTTTGGGACATGGTTTTGTACAGTGACAATATCCCCTGATATGGATTTTGCCGTTTCCCGGATTCAAATAATAAAGCTTGTCCAAAAAATACCCTCCTCACAAAAAACAAAAAAGTGCGGCAGCCGAAACTGTCGCACCGAAAAACACACAGCTCCAACTGTCGCCAAACATCCAATTTCCATAACCCAAAGCATGAAAACCGGGAGCCTGTATTTTTACCAATAGATAAAAATACATGCTTCGGGTGATGGAAGAATATTCAATTGGATGTTTGGCTTTTTTATGATACCACACAATTCAGTTTTTTTCAAGTGTTTTCCTGCTGTTTATGATCTGTCTGTTTCTGCTGTTTATGATCTGTCTGTTGAATAAAAAGCGTTTCGGCGTAAGCGGCAAAAGAAAATAAATAAAAAATCCCTCCGCGAAGGAGGGAAAATACTTGTTTGCAGATCAGCTTTTTGATTTTTGCCGCGGTTTCTTTTGCAAAGGCGCGTACGGATGCGCGCGTGCCGGGTTCTCCGGGCGAAGGCAGACGACGTTTCCGACGGGGCGGGGCTTTTCCATTATTTTCAATTTTCAATTTTTTTAATGCCCGGATAAACGCAAACGCCCCGCCTTACTCCATCACGTGCATATGCCTGAGCGCCGGGTCTTCGATGCGCTTCATGATCTCGTACGCGTGGGGCTCAAGGAACTCGGACGGGTAATCCGAAAGCCCTTGCGCGGTCAGCTCTTTGATCATCTGCGCCGCGGCGGATTCAATGATCTCCGCTGTTTCTTTTCCGGGCGGGTCCGTAAGGGCCCGTTCTATTTTTTTGATCTCATCCCCGAGTTTCGGCAGGGCGCGGCCGGCCTTCAGCACCCATTTGTAAAACGGGGCGTACTGCCGGTTGAGGAGGAACGCCGCGCCTGCGTAATTTTCCGCAAAGCGCGAAAGCGCCAGCACGGCGGCGCCGGGCTCCCCGTGCTTTAATGCCCGGGCGTAGTTATACTGGCCTGCCTGCGCGGCAAAGATCACGTATTTGGCAAGCTTTTTTCTGCGCACGTCCTCCGGCATGGCGGAAAGCGCCCCGCGGACGGCGGTCACGTCCCCTTGGCCGTCGTAAAAGATTTTGCCGTTCACGGCGGCGGCCAGCCGGTGGTCCGGCACGCTCAGCCACTGCAGGTTCGTTTCGGGGGCAGAGGCAAAGCCCGTGATCCCCGCAAAAAACGCGCCCGTTTCGCGTACGCCGTGGCGGGCGGTTTCGTATACGCTTTTGCCGAGCACCGGCACGCCCTCAAACGTGTCCGGCAGCCGGTCGTAAGCGCGGGAGAGGCGGAATTCGTACGTTTTGTAGTCTTCCGGCGTCAGCCAGAGGAAAAAACCGGGATCGAAATCGTGATCCCGCGAAATTTCGTCGTCAAACCCGAAGTTCTCGCTGCCAGGGCCGCACACGCCCGCGGCAAGGCGCGGGAAGAGCTCCGGGAACTCGGCTTTCAGCATCGGTTCGCCGCAGGTTTTGTAATAGGCCTCCGAAAGTTCAATTCCCCGCATAGTAAGCCTCCGCGCGTTCGTTCAGCCGGTCCGCGATGGCCGTTTCCCCCAGCTCCCGGGCTGCGGCGGCGCATTTGCGGCAGGTGTAATAGTAGTAGGCGTCCCGGTTTTTCTCCGGGATCTCAAGCACCCGCGCCCCGAGGGCTGCGTGGGCATGCGATTGGGCTTCCCTGCCCGGCCAGCGGGCGTAAAGCCACGCTAAATTAAAGCAGGTGACGGCCGTATCGCAAACGTCGCCGTGCCGCTGCAGGATACCCAGCGCGCGGGTATAGTAATATTCCGCCTTGGGGTAGTTTTCCGGCGTCAGATACACGGAGGCGCGGTTGTTGAACAGCCCCGCGAACTCCTTTGCCCCGGCGGGGTAATACCTGCCGAAGAGCGCCTCGGCCCGGTCGTAGAGCATCGCCGCGCCCTCGTCCAGCCCCGCGTTTTTATACACGGTGGCGGCGTTGAGCACGATCATGGCCGCCGGGCGGGAGTTGGCGAGCTCCTGTTCGTCCAGCAGCGTCAGGGCGGCGTCCGCGGCCTCCACGGCGGCAACGGGGTCCCCGTACTGCCGCTCAAAGCCCATGATCTCGTTATAGATCGAAACGGCCGCGAGCACGTTTCCTTCGCTCAGGTATTTGTGCAGGCTCTCGTAAAGAAAGGCCCGCGCATCCGCGAACCGCTCCTGTGCCAAAAATTCGTCTAACCGGGAGATGATCTCCTGTACGGTGGTGGGCATAAAACCTCCGGAAATAATCGTTTTGAGTTTTGAGTGTTGAGAGCGTTAGAATATCACGGAAATGCCGGATTCAGGTTCTCAACACTCAATACTCAACACTCAACACTTAACGCTGACGGCCGACGGCTGACGGCTGATCAGATCTTCCATTCCGCAATATTCATATACAGCCTGTCCTCCGTGGCGGCCACGCCGCTTTTGATGCTGCGGGAATAGCAGAACTGCCCGTTGCGGTATAAAAGCGGTATAAAGGGCATCGTTTCGTCGAAGGCGGCCAGAAACGCCGGAAGCTCCGTCTGCCCGGCCTTGTAATGGCGGTAGGTTTCGCCGATATCGAGGCTTGTAAGATCGATGCCCCAGGCCGCGGCGCCGCCGGGGGAGAAGAACGGCGAAAGATCCATGTTTTTGGTGAGCTTGATCTCGGAGATGTAAAAATCGTATTCCCCGTTCATGAGCGCTGCGCGGAAGGCGCGTTCGGAGAGGTAGAGCACCTCAAGCCGGATATTCACCTGCGCCAGCTGGTCCGCGAGCTGCGCCGCGGCGGCGCGCAGAAAGGCGTTGCCGTCCTGCGCGATCAGGGTATAATACAGCGGCTTGCCCTCGATGCCCATCTGCATGGAGGATAGGATTGCATCCGCGGCGGCCACGTCCGCTTCGTATCCGGCGTTCACGGGGTCCGGGATCTCAAGCAGCGCGTCCCAGGAGGAATTCACCGGGAACACCGCCGGGCGCGCGTGGCTCACGAAGGCGTTTTCCGCCAGCGCCTGCCGCGAGACCGCCAGCGAAACGGCATGGCGCGTATCCGCGAGATCCAGCATGTCGGAATCGTGGTTCACCCCGAGAAATACGAGATTATTCAGGTAGATCTCGTTGACGCCGGAGTAGCTGCGTTTGGCGGAGCCGTCCGAAAGATCCGTAAAGAAGCAGTCGATGGAGCCGGTGTTCAGCAGGTGCATCAGCGTGGAGGAGGTGTTCACTTCCCTGAGCCGCACGGTGCCGATCTCCGGAATGCCGCCCGCGTGCCGCAGGTTATAGGTGAGGTACAGCCGCAGCTCGTCGCGCTCGTACCGGTAGCAGCCCGTGCCTACGGGCAGATCCGTCTCCTCCTCGGCGGTGCCGAGCTTCACAATGGGGAAGGTGAGCAGGTTCACGGCGTTCACGTCCGGCGAATCCAGCGTAAACGAAACGGAATAGCTGCCGTCCGCTTCGCAGTCCGAAACGTTTTTCAGCGATTCCGCGTACAGCGGGCTTTCCTTGGCTTTCAAGAAGGAATACACCACGTCCGCCGCCGTCAGCGGCGCGGTATCGGAAAACACAAGGGAATCGAGCAGCGATACCTTCAGCGTCTGCTCCACGGCGGAGGCTTCTTTGGCAACGCCCGCCACGGGCATAAAGCCGCCGTCCAGATAAAAGAGGCTGTCGTATACCAGCGAGATCAGCGAGGCGTTGATCAGCGTTTCGGTGAAGAAGGGATTCAGGGAATCCAGCTCCGTATAGGGCACCGTGATGCTGCCGGCGGGCAGCGGCGCCTCGGTGGTGATCTCCACAGGCGCGGTGGTATCCTCGTTTACGGGCCCGCGGCGGCAGGCGGACAGCAGCAAAACCGCCGCCAGCGCAAGGCAGACCGCCGCGCGGAGCTTTTTGGTTTTACGATAACAGAAAACGTTCAATGCTCACTGCCCTCCCGGTGGCGTTATCGATTTCGGCGAGTACGCAGGAAAGGGTCGCCGCCCCCTCCGCCTGCTGGAACCGCACCGGCAGCCCGGTGCGCATTTTTTCGGTGGCGCTCTCTATGGTGACGCCGAGCACGGAGTGAACGACCCCCGTCATGCCCGCGTCCGTAATGTAGGCGGTGCCGCCGGGCAGGAGCTGCTCGTCCGCCGTGGCCACGTGCGTGTGGGTGCCGAACACGGCGCTGACGCGGCCGTCCAGATAAAAGCCGAGGGCGCGTTTTTCGCTGGTGGCCTCCGCGTGGAGATCCACCAACGTGCATTTTACGCCCGCCGCATCGAATTCGTTTACGATACGGTCCGCCGCGTCAAAGGGGTTTTCGCAGTAATCCATGTCGATCTGCCCCGAAAGATTGGCAACGCCCAGCCGCAGGCCGCGTTTTTCCAGCACCAGAAGCCCCCTGCCCGGCGCGGACCGGTGGAGGTTATATGGCCGCAGCAGAACGCTGTTGGCATCCTCCAGCGTCCGGCAGATCTCCGGCCGCCGCAGGGAATGGTTGCCTCCGGTGACCGCATCCGCGCCGGACGTGAGCAGATGCTCGTAAGAGAGCGGCGTGATCCCGTTGCCCTTGGCGCTGTTTTCGCCGTTGACGACGCAGAAATCGATTCCCTGCATCCGTTTGAACCCGGGCAGCACTTTTCTTACCAGTGCGCAGCCCGGCTCGCCCACGACGTCGCCGATGAATAATACGCGCATGTTGCGCCTCCTTGGGTTGTGTTTGTCTGTTTGTTCGCTGCGCTCACGGGAGGACGCACCTTCGGTGCGGGAGAATACGCCTTGCGGCACGGGAGAATGTGCCATACGGCACGGGAGCTGCGCCTTGCGGCGCGGGAATGATTCATTTTCCTCTGGAAATAACCCGCTCGCGCGAGCGAGCACCCTCCCACGAGCGTAAGCGGGTATTCTCCCGTGAGCGGAGCGAACATCCTCCCGCGAACGCAGTGAGCAAATTCCCGTTCGCGTCAGCGAACAGCTGATTTTTGCAAAGCAAAAATCAGCTCCCGCAGGCTGTCCTCCGGGAGCTGGCTGAGATTATTTCGCGTAATCGAACGCCCGGTTTTCTCTGATGATGTGCACCTTGATCTGGCCGGGATATTCCATTTCTTCCTCGATCTTCTTTGCAATGTCTCTGGCGAGGATGGTCATTTTGTCGTCCGTGATGACCTCGGGCTTTACGATGATGCGGACCTCTCTGCCCGCCTGAATGGCGAAGGAGCGTTCCACGCCCGGGAAGGAAGTGGAGATCTCTTCCAGCTGCTCCAGACGCTTGATGTAGTTCTGCAGGTTCTCGCGTCTTGCGCCGGGGCGCGCCGCCGAAATGGCGTCCGCCGCCTGAACCAGCACGGCAACCACCGTTTTGGCTTCCACATCGCCGTGGTGGGCCTCGATGGCGTGTACGACCTCTTCTCTCTCCTTATACTTTCTGGCGTATTCCACGCCCAGCGCGATATGGGTGCCTTCCATCTCGTGGTCCAGCGCCTTGCCGATATCGTGCAGCAGGCCGGCGCGTTTTGCGGTTTTTACGTCCGCGCCGATCTCGGCGGCCATCAGACCGGCGAGATAAGAGACCTCAAGGGAGTGCACGAGCACGTTCTGCCCGTAGCTGGTGCGGTATTTCAAACGGCCCAGGAGCTTTACGAGCTCGCCGTTGATGCCGTTGACGCCGGCTTCGATCACGGCGCGTTCGCCCGCCTGCTTGATGGAGATATCCACCTCTTTTTTGGCCTTTTCGTACATCTCCGCGGTGCGGGTGGGGTGGTTGCGGCCGTCCGCGATCAGTTTTTCTATGGTGAGACGCGCCACCTCGCGGCGCACGGGGTTAAAGCTGGATACGGTGATGGTTTCGGGCGTGTCGTCTATGATCAGGTCCACGCCGGTGATGTTTTCAAGGGTACGGATGTTGCGTCCCTCGCGGCCGATGATGCGGCCCTTCATTTCGTCGTTGGGCAGATCCACCACCGATACGGTGGCCTCGGCCGTGTGTTCCGCGGCGCAGCGTTGAATGGCCGTTGCCACGATGTTGCGGGCGATCACGTCCGCCTCTTCTTTCGTTCTGGTCTGGAATTCAAGGATCTTGAGAGCTTTTTCGTGATCAAGCTCCCCTTCGAGGATCTGCAGCAGATATTCCTTGGCCTGTTCCTTCGTGAAGCCCGAGATCTTCTCGAGCATATCGAACTGGCTCTTCTTTAAGGCTTCGATCTCGGCAAGCCGCGTTTCGGCGTCCTTCATGCGTTTCTGAAGGGCTTCTTCCTTCTTTTCAAGGGCGTCCGTGCGCTTGTCCAGCGATTCTTCCTTTTGCACGATCCGGCGTTCCTGCCGCTGGATCTCGCTGCGTCTCTCCTTTATCTCTTTTTCGTATTCCGTGCGCTCTCTGTGGATCTCGTCCTTGGCTTCAAGGATCGCCTCTCGCTTTTTGGTCTCGGCGGTGGAAAGCGCGTTGTTCACGATGCGCTTTGCCTCTTCCTTCGCGTCGCCGATGGCTTTCTCTGCCGTTTTCTTCCTTATGAACTGGCCGAGGAAAAAGCCGACGATCCCAAGCACGATTCCCACAGCAACTGCAAGAATAATTGCTTTGTAGAGTTCCATGTAAACGATTAACACCTCCTGATTTTCAGATTTTCATATGGGTTGATGTGCCCTGCGGCACAGGAAAAAGAATAATAATGCGTTAAATATTCACGATCTATTTAAAAAGCGCAATATTTAATTACACTTTTGCATTATCTTAAGTATTTTATTATTTCTTTTTATAAAAGTCAATAGGTTTTTACGCATTTTTTGTGCGGTATGCAAAAACCCGGCTTTCGCCGGGCTTTTTGCCTCCGGCCGTTGGCCGTCGGCAGTTTTGAGTTTTGAGTGTTGCGTGTTGAGAAATGAACAGGTGATAGGCGATAGGGTGAAATCATTGATGCCGGTCACCGGCGAGCGGCTGACGGCCGGCGGCCGGGCCGAAGGCCCTCACTTTCCGACGCAGAAGCTCCTGAACACCTCGTTCACCACTTCCTCGGAGGCGCGTTTGCCGGTGAGGGTGAGCAGCTCGCCGATGGCGCAGTCGATCTCCACGTTTACGGCGTCAAAGGTGAGGCCGCCGTCCAGGGCGGCGAGCGCCTCCCGGAGAAAGCCCAGCGCGTTTTCGCAGCAGCGGCGCTGCCGTTCTCCGGCTAAGATCTCCTGCGAAAAGTCCAGCCCCGCCGTGCCCAGAACGGAAACGAGGGCGTCGCTCAGCATATCCAGCGAGGCCTCCTCCTTCGCGCTGAGGGTCAGCACGGGATCGAAGGCGGCATACACGGGGCCGAGATCCGGCGTTTGGGGCAGATCGGATTTGTTTACAATGGCAAGGCAGCGTTTATCGCGGCACAGGGCGATCAGATCCTCGTCTTCTTTGGTCAAGGGGGCGGCGCCGTCGAACACGGCGATCACCAGATCCGCGCCCCCGATCTTATCCTTTGCGATGCGCACGCCGATGCGCTCCACCTCGTCGCCCGCGTCCCGGAGGCCTGCGGTATCGGAAAGGCGCAGCACGATATCGCCCACGCGCACGGTCTCCTCCACCACGTCGCGCGTGGTGCCCGGGATGGCGGTGACGATGCTGCGTTCGCAGCCGGAGAGCAGGTTCATCAGCGTGGATTTGCCCACGTTCGGCTTGCCGCACAGCACGGTGCGCACGCCCTCGGTCACGCTTTTGCCCGCGTCGTAGTTTTTGATGAGTTTTTCCAGCGCGGCGGCGGCCGCAGAAAGCGTTTCCCGCAGCGCGCCCTGCTCCACGGCGGGGATATCCTCGTCCGGGTAATCGGCCCACGCGGCCAGCGCGGCGGCGGCGGAGATCAGCGATTCGCATACGCCGTTGATCTTTTTGCTCACGTTCCCGGCCAGTGTGTTCCCGGCGGCTTTCAGGGCGCTTTCGCCCTGCGCGGAGATCACCTTCATTACGCTTTCGGCCTGCGCCAGATCCATTTTGCCGTTCAGAAAGGCCCGGCGGGTGAACTCGCCCGGCTTCGCGGGCACGGCGCCCAGAGCGTATACGCGCCGGAGCAGCTTCTGGGTGACGAACAGGCCGCCGTGACAGCACAGCTCCGCAATATCCTCGCCCGTGTAGCTTTTGGGCGCGCGGTAAACGATGGCAACGCCGTCGTCGATCACGCTGCCGTCCGCATCCAGATAGTGCCCGTAAGCGGCGGTGTAACCCGCAAGAGACGAAAGCGCCCGGCCCGCTACGTTCCGGAAGCAGGCGTCCGCGATTTTTACGGCGTCCTCGCCCGAAAGCCGGACGATGCCGATCCCGCCCGCGGCGTTGGGCGTGGAAATGGCTGCGATTGTGGACATTTTTCGGTTACCTCTGTTTTTTCGTTTTCGTGGTAATATTTCAGTTCGTTTGGAAAACTGAATTAAAAATTAATAATTAATAATTAATAATTAATAAATGAGGAAGGGCTCCGACCCGTCAGAAACATCGTCGCCTGCCTTCGCTTGTGGCGCTCGGCACGCTTGTGTTTCTTCCAGCCTGCGTTTCGCCTTCATCCGCCACCGGTGGCGGCGAAGCCTCGGCACCTTACCCGATTATTAAAAGGCGTAACCATAAATATCATAGTTAAATGCGGCGACAGCCGCCACCATAATTTTTAATTTTTAATTTTTAATCGTTAATTAAGCGCAGCGTAAAATTTCAATCGTACGCCTCAATTATTTTCAGCTTTGCCGATTTCACGGCCTCTTCCACCAGCCTGTCCTTTTCGGGGATCAGGGCTTCCGTTTCGCGGGCGTATTCCGGCGTGGGGCGGGTGCGGGGATGGCGGGGCGTGAACACGGTGCAGCAGTCCTCGTAGGGCTGGATGGAGATATCGAAGGCGTCGATTTTGCGCGAGATCTCCACGATCTCGTTTTTATCCATGCCGATGCAGGGGCGGAACACGGGAAGCGAGGCGCACTCGTCCGTGCATTTCAGCGCGTGGATGGTCTGGCTGGCCACCTGCCCGAGGCTTTCGCCGGTGATCAGCGCGTCGCAGCCCTGCCATTCGGCAATGCGGGAGGCCATCTGCATCATCAGGCGGCGCATGGTGACGGTGAACATCTCCTCCGGGCAGTAATCGCGGATCGCCTCCTGCAGCGCGGTAAAATGCACGGTAAACAGATTCACGCGGCCCGCGTAGGCGGCCACCCTGCCCAGCAGGGCGTGCACCTTTTCCTCCGCCAGTTCGCTGGTATAGGGCGGGCTGGCAAAATGCACGGCCGTGAGCTTCACGCCGCGCTTGGCCATCATATAGGCCGCCACCGGGGAATCGATGCCGCCGGAGATCAGCACGCAGGCCCGTCCGCCGGTGCCGGTGGGCATGCCGCCCGCGCCGCGCAGCTGTGTGCCGTGGATATAGGCGTAGCGGTCGCGCACCTCCACGTTGACGGTGACGTCGGGATCGTGCATGTCCGCCTTCAGCTTCGGAAAGGCCGCAAGGATCGCGCCGCCCACCTCGTCGCAGATGGCCGGGGAATCGTAGGGGAATTTTTTATCGCTCCGCTTCGCCTTTACCTTAAAGGTTTTGGCAAAGGCCAGTTCGGGCGCGAGATACTGCGCCGCCGTGCGGGTGATCTCGCCGATCTCCTTTTCGCACACCGCCGCGCGGGAAACGCCCACGATGCCGAACACCTTCAGGATGCGCTCCATGGCCTCGTCCAGATCGGCGTCCTCGCTTTCGGGCTCCACCGTGATCGTGGACTGGGACTTGACGAACCGGAACTCGCCCAGCCCCTTCAGCTTTTCGCGGATATTTTTGATCAGGATATCCTCAAACGTATTGCGGTTCAGGCCCTTTAAGGCCAGCTCGCCGTCCTTCAGTAATATAATTTCTTTCATTTTTGATCCTTTCTTTTGGATATCATGGCTCATGGCTCAGGGCTCAGGGCTCAGTGGCCAGTGGCCAGTGGTCAGCAGCCTTAATTTTTAATCTCAACACTCAACACTCAACACTCAACACTCGATCAAAGTTTCGTCCTTACCGTTTTGATCGCGGTTCCCACCGCTTCCGCAAATACCGAAAGCTCTTCCTCCGTGGTAAACCGGCTCATGGATACGCGGATGGCGGAATCGATCTGCGCCGGCGGCAGGCCCATGCGGGTGAGCACTTCGCTGCGGCGGCCTTTTTTGCAGGCGGAGCCCGCGGAGACGTAAATGCCCCGCGCGGAGAGGAAATTGATGAGCACCTGCGAGGGGATGCCCGCAACGGACAGATTCAATATATACGGCAGCGCCCCCGCCGGGGAATTGAAGGAAACCTGCGGATAAGCGCCGAGCTTTTCGCGCAGATACGCGTTCATCTGCTGCATATGCGCCAGCTGCGCTTTGGGTTCGGGCAGCGCGCGTACCGCCGCCCCGAAGCCCGCGATGCCGGGCACGTTTTCGGTGCCGGAGAACAGGCCGCTCTCCTGCCCGCCGCCGAACACGTAGTTCTGAATATTTACGCCTTTTCTTATGTAAAGCGCGCCCACGCCCTTGGGGGCGTGCAGCTTGTGGCCGCTCACGCTCACCAGATCCGCGCCGATGCGCGCGGGCCGGAAGGGCAGCTTGCCGAAGCCCTGAATGGCGTCGATATGGATAAGCGCGGGCGCGCCCGCCCGCCGCACGGCGGGGGCGATGTATTCCACGGGGTTGATCGCGCCCGTTTCGTTGTTTACCAGCATGGCGCTGACCAGCACCGTTTTGCCGTTGACCGCCTCTGCCAAGGCCGCCGGGGAGAAGGCGCCGGTCTCATCGGGCACAAGGCGGATCACCTCAAAGCCTCTTGCCTCCAGCGCGTCCATGCAGCCGGATACGCTCGGGTGCTCCAAGGCAGTCGTAACGATGCGGTTGCCTCTTTTTGCGCGCGAAAGCGCCGCGCCGAATATAGCGGTGTTGTTGGCCAGCGTGCCGGAATGGGAAAAGTAAATCTCCTCCGGGCGCACGCCCATGGCGGAAGCCAGCGCGCCGCGGGCCGCGGATACGGTATTCTTTGCCGCCCCGCCCAGCCCGTGCAGGGCGCTGGGGTTGCCGTAGCCTTCCGTCATCGCCCGCATGGCGGCGGCAGCCGCCTCCGGGCACACCCGCGTGGTGGCCGAATTATCCAGATAGATCTCCATGGGATCAGACCTTTCCCGCCCCCGTGCGGTATCCGGTGGGAGCGAACATAACTAATATATTATACTATGAAAAGGCAAAAGTGGCAACCTTTTTTTGTTCGGCAATGCGGAAGGCGTTCAAATTTCAGTTTATGGGGCTATCGGCGGTTTCAATTTGCGATATATCGCCTTACGGCGATGCGATATATTTGCTTCGCAAAAGCGATATACGCTTCACTCCGTTCGCGCGCGATATGATATGCATTCCTTATCACGT
>JAEEGL011510503.1_pt1 | contig 15373 bp, 11 predicted proteins | sample 9134231 | NCBI WGS metagenome assembly JAEEGL01 (sample SAMN16246548, study PRJNA631951) | gut metagenome | biome: gut microbiome; feature: rumen; material: fiber-attached | host: Bos | place: Iran: Karaj | collected 2018-10 | reverse complement strand
ACCGTACTTCTTGTCGGCATCCTTGTAGCCCGTAATCTCAATCTCGTCACCCCATACCAGGGAGCACTTCTCCTTGAAGGCCTTCGAGGTGATGTTGTCGAGGTCACTTCCCTCAGCCTGGAAGCGGATGCGGATGCCCTCCACCTGGGTCTCAGGACTCATGTTCTTGGCAGCCTCGATGCTCTCCAGTCCACCGTTCTTGTTCTCGGCGGTGGGGTAGAAGGTTCCCAGACCGTCCAGCTTCACGGGGACTCCCTGAGACAGCAGCTCGGGCACACACTGGGTCAGCTTGCTCAGCACGCCCTCAATGACGTCGCGGGTGAAGATGCTGCCGTGGTCGCTGATGTGCTTGGCCAGACCCTTCAGGCTCAGGGTACGCTTGCGTTCCAGCTCGGCATAGTACTTGCCGAACTGGTCACTCTTCTCGTTGTTGTTCTTGCGAAGGTTGACCTTCAGCTCAATGTTGTTTACTGTACTCATAATTCAATTAGACTTAAAAAGTTTAACAAAAGGGTTGATTAACTCAGTTCTTCCTTGGGACTTTGCCCCGTCCTTTGAGGCAGATACCCCCGGGCTTTCACCTTGATAGGCCGGCACTTTCAAGTGGATACCTCGGGGCTTTCTCAGCAGAGGGCTTCCGTCCTTTATACATTTGCAAAGTTACAAAAAATATTTGAAACTACCAAATATTTAAGCAATTATTTTACAAATATTTCCTATCTTTTGCTCAATTAATACTTTGCACAAAATTACACAAAAGGGACGGTTCTTTTTGTGTAAAAATTTAGGAATGCAGAAAGGAGGAAATGCGGAAAGTAGACATTAAGCATTTCCGGGGGCAGGGTTTGAAGCAGGAAGAGAGACATTATAAGTAGAAGTTTTTTTTATTTGTTATTATTATTACCATCATTATATATATATCTTCTCTGAATATCACTTTCAGAATATCTTAATGTCCACTTTCCGCTTTTCCTACTTTCCTACTTTTTCCACTGTTTTGTTTGGATATCTCAGAAATAATGCTTAACTTTGCGAACAACTTACATTTAATAAATATGCTACTACAAAGAAATATCGTCAAAAAGTATCTGAGTCTGCTCGATGAGGAGCTGATATCAAACGTTTGGGAAAAGTACTCAAGCTATTTTTTGAACGAGGATATTCAAGCCAATATCCATAAAATCAAGGAAGAGCAGTTCCAGGAAGGCTTCCTTCGCGAGCTGTTCGTCAAGGTACTTGGCTACACCATCAACCCTTCGCCCAACTACAATCTCACAACAGAATTGAAAAACGAAGTTGGTTCAAAGAAGGCTGACGGTGCCATTCTGATTGACGATAAAGTGGTTGGTGTCATCGAGCTGAAAGACCATAAGACCCCCGATTTGGCAAGCATCGAGAATCAGGCTTTCGGCTATAAGAGCAAGCATAAGGACACGCGTCTGGTTATTATCTCCAACTTTGAGAAACTTAGATTCTATATTGACAATGCGGTGGAGTACCGAGAGTGGGACATCTTTCACATGACAAAAGACGAGTTTCGCGAACTCTACCTTTGTCTGGCCTGGACGCAGGTGGAACGAGGCATCGCCCTACAGATGAAAGAAGAGTCAGTTTCTACGGAAGACCAGATTACCAATGCGCTCTACAAGGACTACTCGCAGTTCAAGCGTGTGCTGTTTGCCGATATCGTGAAGAACAACCCGGCCCCAGAAGGCAGGGACGTGAAGGACTGGCAACTGCTGCTGTTCAAGAAAACCCAGAAACTGCTCGACCGCCTGCTCTTCATCTTCTTTGCCGAGGACTGCGGACTTCTGCCTCCCAATTCGATAGTGCAGATTATTGACCAGTGGGAGAAGCTGAAGGAGATGGACGAATACCGTCCGTTCTACGACCGCGTGAAGAAGTATTTCGGCTACATGAACACGGGCTTCCAAGGCAAGAAGTACGAGATATTTGCCTACAACGGCGGACTCTTCAAACCCGACGAGGTGCTGGACAGCATCAAGATCAGTGACGACCTGCTGGCAGAGCACTCGCGTCGGCTTTCGGAATATGATTTCGAGAGCGATGTAGATGTAAACATCTTAGGGCATATCTTCGAGAACTCACTCTCAGAGATAGAGGAGGTAACCCTGCAGATACAGGCGTCAGAAGCTCCCCTCTCTATGGGAGAGGGATTGGGGGTAAGGCTCTCTAAGCGCAAGCAGGATGGTGTCTTTTACACTCCACAGTACATCACGAAGTACATCGTGGAGAATACTGTTGGTCGTCTTTGTGCTGAGAAGAAGCAGGAGTTGCACATCGTAGAAGATGAATATTTCTCTGACCAACACCGTCAGCTTCAGACCAAGAAGCGCCTGTTGGACCAGTTGCAGCAGTATCGTAATTGGTTGCTTGAAATCACTATTCTCGACCCAGCCTGCGGTAGTGGTGCGTTCCTGAATGCCGCCCTACAGTTCCTGATGAAGGAGCACAAGCACTTGGACGAGATGGAGGCAAAAGTGACAGGTTCGGCCATTGAGTTTCAGAGCGTAGAAAACAGCATTCTGGAGAACAACCTCTATGGTGTGGACATCAACGAGGAGAGCGTGGAGATAGCGCAGCTCGCCCTCTGGTTGCGTACCGCCAAGCCCCACCGCAAGCTCAACACGCTCAACGAGAACATCAAGTGCGGCAACTCGCTCATTAGCGACCCAGCCGTTGCCGGCGAAAAAGCCTTCAATTGGCAGAAGGAGTTCCCTAAAGTATTCGAGAAGGGTGGCTTCGACGTGGTGATAGGTAATCCGCCGTATGTGCAACTTCAGAGTATGGGGACTATGAGTGACGTCTATGCCCGGTGCGGCTTTGAGACTTACAACAAGAGTGCCGACCTCTATTGTCTTTTTACAGAACGAGGTTACAGCCTGTTGAAGCCGGGCGGCTTGCAGTCGTTTATCATGCCAAACAAATGGATGCTGGTTTCTTATGGTAAGGAACTGCGACGCTTTATGGCAAAGACTGATTTACAACAGATTCTTAACTTTGGTGATGTACAATTTTTCGACGAAGCCACCATCTACGTCTGCATCTTTGTGACCAAGAAGTCCAGCGAGCGAGACAGGAAGGTGTTGGCGCTGTCACTCAATCAAAAAACCTATCATGGCGACTTCCTCCACGAAGTGCCCGAGCAGTTGGCTAGCTACCCATCAGAGATCTTTGGTGAAAAGGAATGGATTATCCAGCCAAAGGCTCATTTCAACATCCTGCAGAAGATGCAGACAGGTGTTGCCCTCAAGGACATGCCCCTCTCTATTAACTATGGTATTAAAACTGGCTATAACGATGCTTTTTTCATTGACGGAGCCGCCAAGAATCAGCTTGTTGCCGAAGACCCGAGAAGTGAAGAACTCATTAAGCCGCTACTACGTGGAAGGGATATTCAGGCGTGGGTGCCAGAGTGGGATGAGTTGTATTTGTTGTTTGTCCCTTGGCACTTCCCTCTCCATCTTGACTCTTCAATACAAGGATGTTCCATTGAAGCTGAAAAAGCTTTTGAAAGTCAATACCCTGCAGTATTTAAACATTTAATGAATCATAAAGACAAACTGTCAGCCAGGAATAAGGCAGAAACGGGCATTCGTTATGAATGGTATGCTTCACAACGCTGGGCTGCAGACTACTATGAAGAGTTCTCGAAACCCAAAATCATGTATCCCAACATGACTTCGTTGTTCCCGTTTATATACGACGAAAAGGGTTTCTTTGGCAACGACAAGACCTTTATGATTACCGCCAACGACGATACGGTGAACCTGAAGTACATTACCGCCATTCTCAACTCCCGGCTGTGCAAGCTCTGGATATGGTACAATTGTCCGGAATTGCAAGGTGGCACTCGCGAGATTCGCAAGGTGTATTTTGAGAACTTCCGCATTCCTCTTGATGCAGACCAGCAGTCCTTGGCCGACATGACTGATTTGCAGATGCAGCATGTAAGTCAGCTACAGGACAAGCGCACTCGTTTCCTGCGCCGACTGAGTGAGAACTTTGAGGGTGTGAAGATAACGACAGCCCTGCAGCAGTTCGACCAGATGGACTTCAAGGGACTGATGGCAGAACTGAAGAAGCAGAAGCTAAGCATCCCGTTGAAGCAACAGGACGAGTGGGAAGACTTCTTTAATGAACGCGTGGCAGAATGCCGGGAACTCTCAGCGAAAATAAAGGCAACAGATGAAGAGATTGACACCAAAGTGTTCGACCTCTATGGACTGACCGAGGAAGAGCGTAAAATAGTGGTGATAGGATAGATAAATTATGGATTATACTCATATTCCCGAAGCTTTATTATATAAAAGGAAGTCAGTGGATAAGTTTGCAATGCTTCATCCATTGAATGCCGAGGTCTTGAAGCGCCTCATAAGGATGAAAGGTTGGGATAAGAAATATTCAAAAGAAATTCAGATTCTTCCTTGTATGAATAATGCATACTACATTTGCACCATTATGAGGTTAGAATATGATGCCACATTTCGTGAAGATTCTTATAAAAGCATTGCAAGAGAAAGATATTATGAAGGTAGCCATACGTTTAAAGAATGTGTTACGCTGTCCTTGGTGGTTCTTCTAATAGAACACAGTGCTACAGAATGGCGTCAAAAACTAAAAGAGGTATCAGATGACCTGCTTCAGTATGTTTACTGTTTGTATGAGGAGAGAACAAACGACTTGTCGAGCGTCTTCGATTCAGAAATACTAGATGAGGACCTCTTAAAAGGAATACCTTCATATCTGTTAAAGGATTTGGACGATTCATGGGTGTTGCCAGATGATTTGTTTAACCCCCGCGCTCTTGACGAAAAAGCTATTTATGACCTGCACAGGCAAGCCCAATCGTTTAATTGGGATAAATACGTCTATCATCATGACGAAGATGATATTCATGAGATGGTAGAGAAACTTGGTCAAACACAACAAGAAAAAGCAATTCTCATCCGTTCATTCTGGAAGGATATATACTATTCACGAAAAAAGTTCGATGGACCAATAAAAGATACATGGCTATTTCTGAAAACACTTGCGCAAGAATTTTGTCCAGAATACATGGAAAAAACGGAATTACATAAAATTCCTGAAACTGGTGTTGAATTTGAGAAGCGAATATCAGAATTAGAGGATGAGGTGACACGTTTAGAGCAGAAGCTGGGTAATGTTAATAGTGAGGTATCTTCAGAACTGGAAACTCAGGTTAAAGAACAACAGGCTGCTCGCATAAAGGAATTGGAAGCCGAGGTTGAAGAGCTGAAACGAAAAAGAGAAATTGATAATAACAATGATTGGGTCGTGGAACTATTTTCACACTTCTGCTATGAAGATGTACAAGTGGCACAGGACATTATCAATGAGATGCGCGACAAAACAGACCCAGAGATAGCGAACATAATCTATGAACGCAGAGACAAGAAGAAAGAAATTTCAACCAAGACTAGCAACATAGACATGTGGAGAGTTCTCCATGCCGCAAAAATATATGAAAGTGACTCTTACCAAAATCTAAACACGGCTTTGCAAAGACGAAAAAAAAGAAAGCAGTAACATAAAGTTGCTGTTTTTTTGTTTGTGTAATTTGTGTGATTTGTGTAATCAATGCACAAAGTGTTTGTGTTGTGTTTGTGTGATTGCTTTTGGGGGTAAAATCCTCATTATTTATTAGTTAGACACTTAAAATATCATTATTTTTGCATCGCCAAAAGGTTATTCCTGAGGCGATGTTTTTTGTTTTTACATAGTGCTTCATAGTTAGCAAAGCGATGCTACACTAACATTCCGGTTCGGGAGAATAGAAATGTTTTTCAGGACACATATTGAGAATAATATATGTACGCGTAAAATAGGGTTGGCGCTTAGCGCTACCTGAGCACAGGTCCCGACAGCTGCTGAAATCGCCTATGGCGGCTGAAGTGCGAGGCATTAACAAATTAAATCCGCAAAAAAAAATGAAAAAGCGTGATTTTCCCGCGTTTCTGACTGCTATGAGCAGTAAGATTCGCAAAGACCAGAAGATGCAAATCTTCTACCACGATTTGAAACACAGTGTTGAATCTGACGATTTCTCACTGAGTTTGCTGAACGACGCCATGCCCAACTGGCTCTACAAAGGACTGCGTAAAGACATGGTAAACTCTCTGAAGGGTTTCACCGATGAGGTGGCTCTTGAAATCGTTGACAATTTGATTGATTGTTGGACGGGTCTTGGACTCAATCTGACAGGAATTGGTCACGTTGACACGATGCTATGGGATTTCTACTGGCGTATTCTCGACTGTGCCCACACCAAAGGCGTCAAGATAGAATATAAGGAGTAGAAGAAAACGGAGGCCTGCCTTAAGGCTTCAAGGCGCCAAGGCAGGTTCCTCCTTATTTATTAAAAGATCTACAAAGATGGAAACAAATAATACAAAACTAAAGAAAATCAAGGCTCGCGGCGTAGGATGCTACGACCCTTCGGATAACTCGTTTGGATTTACGGCTTTCAACGAGGCCCCATCGAGTCAGCAAAATGTGAAAACGTGCGCCGGCGGTGGCAAACGCTGGACGACGACAGGCTCTGACCCTTCGAAGATGATTAGTCTGAAAAGTAAGGAGAGCAGTGCCGACCAGTATGCCGACTTCGTCAGTCAGTTTAACGCGCTGACCAAAGACCTGAAACCCAAGAAACCCGTGACGCTGCCACAGGAGCTGCGCGTGGTGAAAGAGCAGGGGCTGGAGTGTTGGTTAGACGAGGAGAAGAACGAAATGACCTTCACGGGCATAATCGACCTTTTACGTCACAGCCGCGACTGGCAAGCAGAAGTGCTACGTCAGGTGCAGCTGGTGGTTCGCCGACTGCCAGCCTCAGAGAGATTCAACAAAGTAATAAACCACATTAAAAATGGAGGAACCAAGTAATGTTTAAGATTACCTATCAAGTTCGTACTTACTGCGAAATGCTGCAGATGGGCTGGGAAGAGTGGCAACAGGCCATGCAGAGAGCCAAAGGTATTGTGATGAAATACCGTCAGATGCTGGCAGATACTAAGCTGCTGACCGACGAGGTTGCTCGCAAGAAAGCCAAACAGGCTGCTGATGCCGTAAAGCGTACGCTGCCTGGAGCCTGCTTCCAAGCGTCCGACTTTGCCGTAAGCATAGGCGACGACCCGAAGAAGAAGTACAACTATCAGAAGTCAGGTCGATGGCGCGACATGCGCTACGCCTACCTCTCCGGGCTCGTGGTTATCGATGTGGACCATTGCGGTAATCCCCGTGAGTTGTTCGTGCGCTTACAGCAAGAACACGACTTCAAGACTTTGGGCATACTGCTGGTCTATGTGTCGGCATCGGAAGACGGCATGAAGATTGTGTTCAAGGCTAACCCCGAATATCCCCACAACCTGATTTGTCAGCAGTGGCAGATGGCAGAGCGTCTGGGGGTGTTGCAATGGGTAGATGATGCCTGCAAAGACAGTACACGCCTGAGCTTCCTAACCTCGCCCGAAGACGTGCTCTATTGTGATGAGAAAGAATTATTCAACCACTAAAATGTTTCATTATGGAAAATAATATCAGAACCGATTATGACTTGCAGCAGGGTGACCGCTATCGCCAGCTGCCCAAGGGCGACTCAGCGCCCACAGACCCCAAGTGGATAGCGTATGACGAACAACTGAAAGCGCAAAAGCGTGAGAAGAAAAAAGCGAAGATTAACGCTGACGGTGCTTCTGAAGCGCCTATGCCTGCTGCTAATGTGCCCTCTGTTACAGAAACGCCTGTAGAGTTCACGCCAGAGGACGAGGCTTTCATCAAGGTGCTCAACGAGCATTACGGACCAAGCCTGCCTCCTCACACGAAGCACGACCGCATGCAGACGGAGACGTCTCACTGGCTGTGTTACTACAACGACAACGACGCACAGAAAGCCATTGCTATGGCCCGTCGGCTTGACTGGGTAAGGGAATGGAACCCGAACCCCGGCGAAGTGGAAGACCTGTGCCAGTCGGCTGCCAAGAAGAAGCTGCTGACGCGCTATCCCAAGGCGCTGAAGGAGCTGATGGAGAAGGCGGGCATCAACTTGGAGCAGACTGTGGCAAATACGAAGAATGTCAATCCACTGTCCGTTCTGCCCTTCGAACGTTGGTGCGACACGATAGAGAGCTTCTTCGATGTCTATCCCTGTCTGCGCGAGGTCTGCGAACCTCATCCACGCCGTCTGTGGCCTTTCCTGCTCTTTGCATCAGGTGCCATGATGGGCACGTGCATGGATTTGACATATTATTATTTTTATGCCTCTGAAAGCGAGCGTACGCGTCTGAACTACATCATTTGGGGCGTGGGTGATCCAACGTCGGGCAAACATACACTGGAGCGACTGATGGACAATCTGCTGGCTCCCATCATTGCTGAGAGCGAGATAGCCGACGAGAGTACTAACACTTGGAAAAGCGAGACTGACGCCAAGGGAGCAAATAAAGAGAAAGATTTGCGCCCGGAGATTTACAATCGCATGTTTGGCTATCGCTCGTCTAACTCTGAGTTTATCCGCTCGATGATTAACTGCAAGGAGGAAGTTGATGGTGAGATGATGGGACGCCACATGGTGACCGTTTCGTCAGAGAAAGACCTAGAAATAGGTAAGTCGGGCAGCTGGATTTCGCGCAGTAACATGCTGCTTCTCAGTTTTCACGGGGAGTACGATGACCAGCACTACAGTAACAAACAGTCGGTCAGTGGCCGTTATCGCGTATTCTGGAACATGGTGGAGACCTTTACACCGCCCACGCTTACGAAGCTCGTCAATGAGCGCTCTGTAAATTCTGGCCTTGATACACGTACTGCTACCATTCCCATGGGCGAGGAAGACTTCAAGATGATGCCGTTGCGACGCAAGGAGGACTCGAAGACTGCTGAGTATAATGAGACGCTAAAACAGTGGGCGTACCGCCTGGATCAGCGTCGTGGTGAATTGCCCTTCTGGCCTTTGGTGGAGCACGTCCACCAGTGGTGTGACGACCGCCGTGCTATTGCCGAATTCAACGATAGGGATAAGGCAGACTGGTTGCTTATCAAGCGTGTGCCATACTATGGAATCTCAATCAGCGCCCCATACATCGATATGCGGCATTGGGAAGAGCGCGAGCAGACTGGCACTTATACCATTGACGTTCAAGACCTCGCTCTTTGCGACCTGGTGCTCGACATCCAGTACCGTACACAAATATTTTGGTATTACGAATTGCACCACCAGTATTACATGAACCAACTGCGTGATGCAGCTCAGCAGCGTCGCCGTACCAGCAAGTTTCAAGAGTGTTTCCGCTTGTTGCCTGACAAAGAAGATTTCACTACTGATCAGTTTGCACAAATCTTTGGGTATGCCAATAATCATGCTGCCCAGAAAACGTTGCAACGTCTGGAGGCAGACAAAGCTATCAAACGCACCATGCGCGGACACTACAAGAAACTTGTTTCCGAGCTTCCGACCATATAAATGCGGAAAGTAGGAAAAGCGGAAAATAGACATTAAGCGTTTTTCCGAAGGATAAGGGGCAGGCCTCGCGGGGTTTGCCTTTTTTCTTCCCTTTTCTTTGGTGCTTTCAAAATTACTTCGTAACTTTGCCTGCATAAAACTAAAAACTATATGATGATGAAGAAAGTATACTTTTTATTCCTATTGGCATTCCTGCCCCTGCTGGCTCATGCCTTTTCAGGTGAAGTCGAGATTGACGGAATCAAATATTATATAAATACTGGAGGAGAAATCGCTGAAGTTAGGGCGAATACTCCAAAGTATTCTGGTGACGTTGTCATCCCACGCTCCGTTGTTTATGAAGGAGTGACGTGTAATGTCGTGGCTATTGGTGAATATGCTTTCTATGAATGCTTCAGCCTCACCTCTGTCACCATCCCCAACAGCGTAACAAGCATAGGTGATTATGCTTTCTTATGGTGCGACAATGTAACCTCCGTCTATATCCCCAACAGCGTAACAAGCATTGGTATTAGTGCTTTCTCATTTTGTCGCAGCCTAACCTCCGTCACCATCGGAAACAGCTTAACAAGTATTAGTAATAGTGCTTTCAAGGATTGCTACAGCCTCATCTCCGTCACCATTCCCAATAGCGTAACAAGTATTGGTAAAAGGGCTTTCGAGTATTGCACCAGCCTGACCTCCATCACTATCCCCAATAGTGTGACAAGCATTGATGAGCATGCTTTTAATGATTGCAACAGCCTGACCTCCATCTCCATCGGCAACAGTGTGACAAGCATTGGTGAGTACGCTTTCCATAGTTGTTCCAGCCTGACCTCCATCTCCTTCCCCAATAGCGTTACAAGCATTGGTTCTGGGGCTTTCTATCTTTGCTACAGCCTTACTTCCATCTCCATCCCCAATAGCGTTACTTGCATTGGTGAATATGCTTTCTCCGGTTGCACCGGCCTCACCTCCATCACTATTCCCAACAGTCTAACAAGCATTGGTGCTGGTGCTTTCTCTGGTTGCACCGGCATCACCTCCATCACTATTCCCAACAGCATAACAAGCGTTGGTGAAAGTGCTTTCCGTGATTGTATTGGTCTAACCTCTGTCACCATCCCTAACAGCGTGACAAGTATTGGTGAAAGTGCTTTCCGTGGTTGTATTGGTCTAACCTTTGTCAACATCCCCAACAGCGTAATAAGCGTTGGTTACAAAGCTTTCTCAGGTTGCACTAGCCTCACCTCTGTTACTATCGGAAGCGGAGTCAATAGTATTTCTGAACGAGCATTTGCTAAGTGTTCTATTCTAGAAGATGTGTATTGTTATGCTTTGAATGTTCCAAACACTGTGAATGATGCTTTTGATGGCTCTTATCCTGAAAACGCTACGCTGCATGTACCAAACGAGTCCTTGGATGCCTATAAGAATACTGACCCTTGGAGTCGTTTTGGTACGAAAGTAGGGCTCACAGAAACCAATATTCAGCCTTTGAACAGCATCGCCGAGCCATCAGATTTCTACTCCCTCGACGGCCAGCGCACAGAACAGCCTCGCAAGGGTGTGAACATCGTCAGAATGAGTGACGGAACGGTGAAAAAGGTTGTGATTAAGTGAGAGAAGTGAAAGCTTGCTTGCACTTCCGAGCGTTTGGAGCAGCGAGAGCCATCAAGCTTGTTTGAATGGCCGAGTCGTGACAAACGAAGACGAAGTCAACGTGAACGAGCTCGAACTGAAAGTTCATGAATTCACCCTGCCCTACAAAAAAGAACCCCGGCCATATAATTGGTCGGGGTCACATTCGTCATTCGCATCTTGCCGTCAGCAGCATGATGTTTCCTCTACCCAACAACCAAAGCGAACCTTAGCCCAAGGGCATTTGCAATGAGCATGAACGTAGAAAGCTGCATGTCCGTATGTCCTTGCTCAAGCGAAGATATGTACTCGCGCTTCTTGCCAATGCGCTCACCCAACTGCTGCTGGGTAAGCTTCTGGCGCTTGCGTTCGTCGCGCAGAATTTCAGCATAGTACCATGCCTCTGCCTTGGCTTGAAACTCCTTGCGTGATGGTGAACCTACAGGACCATACTTCTCTTCAAGTCGATCTTCTATCTTAGGCAATTTTGCCCATTTTTCTTCACTAATCTTTATCATAAACTGTCCTCCCATTCTTTTAATATTCGTTCGGCTTTCTTAATCTCTGCGTTATATTGCTTTGAGCTTTTTTCTACGAAGGAGTTGAGCATGACCATATGCTTGCAGGTTCCTGTCAGTACCCCGGGTTCTGCGTCAGGTTGTTGTTGAGCGCACGCACGTCAGCGGGTCTCGGAGTGAGGCTTGCCCATTGTTATTATGTGCTCAGCAGAAGGTCCGCTGATTCATGTCACTTTTTCACATCACCGTAAGCGAAATGCGTTTCCCCAGTCCGGAGAATATGCGGAACAGGGTTGAGAGCTGCACATCGGCATGGCCGTTTTCAATCTTTGAGATATAACTCTTCTTGGTACCAATCTTGGCGGCCAGCTGTTCCTGTGTCAGTCCTGCCAAACGACGCTGTTCCTTTAAGCACTCTGCCAGGCAGAATGCTTCAGCCTCCGTCTCAAAATTCTCACGAGCCTCAGTTCCACGCTCCCCGTATTCAGCATCGAGCAGTTCGTCGAAGCTCGTACACTCCATGATTGCTTTTTTCTTTTTTGCGTCCATTATTTTGTCTCAATAAAGAGCTTTATGGTGCGAATACTATCCATTGTTTATCACTTTAACGCTGCAAAGTTAATCAATTAATGAACAACCACCAAACTTTTCGGTTTTTTTTGTTAATTCCCATTCTTTTTGTATATAAACAGAAGTGGGTAGTTCTCTCTCGAGGGACTCTTTTTCTTTCCCTTTTCTTTGGTGGTACTTATTTCTATGCAGGGCAAAGCAGCATGGGCGATTCAGTACCCCGGGTTCTGCGTCAGGTTGTTGTTGAGCGCGCGGACGTCAGCGGGTATCGGGAAGACGGTTGTGTGGCCGTCAGACTCGTCGATGGCATCTGAACCCTCATAGAGCGACTTGTATTTGTTGAAGCGGATGAGGTCTGGTCTGCGCCAGCCTTCCCAGCAGAGTTCCAGGAGGCGCTCGTCGAGGATGTTGTCGAGGGTACAGTCACGAGGTGCCGCTCCAGCACGCTCCCTGACGGCATTGAAGTCGGCGCTGCCGTCCTCTCCCAGCCGCACCTTACACTCGGCACGCATCAGCAGCACGTCGGCATAGCGGAAGAGCACGATGTCGTTGTCTATGAGTTTGCCGTCCTTGATAGCATTCTTGTCAAACTCGTATTTGTACATGCGTGCGCCTGCCGTCTCTACGTATGGCGAACCGCTGAGGTCGAGCTGCACCTTGTCGGGTTCGTATTCCAGCGGCTGTCCCGTTCGGTCGGTGACAGGTTCTCCGTCAGGGCCATAGACTTGTGTGTAGTGGTAACAATCGATGAATCGGGGGTCAAGGTCGTCAGGATAGCCAAACACCTGCAGCGTGCGAAGCGTGGCGCAAGCACCGTTCTCGCCGTTATATCCGTATGCTGCTGCATGGCGATAGTGGAGTGAACGGATGATGTTCTGCTGCTGGTTGGAGAAGAGGTTCTTGTCCATCGGAATGGTGAAGATGTTCTCCTTGGAATTCTGGTTATAGACGAGGAAGTTTGAGCTATAGATAGGTTCGAGGCTATAACCCATGTATTTCAGTTCGTCGCAATAGTGGATGCATTCGTCCCATCGGGGTTCACCTGTATAAACCTCTGACTGCAGCATCAGTTTAGCCAGGATGAAGAATGCCACGGGTTGTGTGATTCGTCCGTAGTAGTCGCCCTCGCGGGTGCTGTTCTCTTCGGGCAGGAAGTTGATAACGGAGAGGAGCTCGTCTTCGCAGAATGTGAACACGTCGGCCCGCTTCTCGCGTTTCACCTCGTTCATCGATACGCTGCTGTTGGTCACTAAGGGCACATCGCCAAAGAGGTCGATGAGATACCAATAATACATGGCCCGGAGCGCTCTCACCTCTGACGTCCAGGCGAGATGGCTGTCTTCGCCGGCAAGGTCTTTGTAGGTGTTGAGTGTCTCCAGCGACCTGTTGCACAGCGTGATGACCTTATAGAGATATAGCCACGAATTCTTTATCAGGTCGTGACCGGCTGTCCATGAGTGCTTATACATGTCCTGCCACAGACCGCCGTCATACCAGTCGCCGCCGCGTAGGGGTATCATGGCTTCGTCGCTGCCGAAGGTCTGCAGGTCGTAGATGCCTCGGTTGGTGCCTTGCAGTCCCTGACCGTCTTCGTATCCGCCTATGTAGTTATACAGGGTGGCGACGGTGTTGAGATACAGGGTTTCCCTGGATGTGTAGGCCGCACTCTCGGGTAGCTCGCTGCGTGGTGTCTCGTCGAGCGAGCAGGACGTCAACGCTACGCTAACCAATAACCAATAAACAATAAACAATAAACTCCGCTGTTTCATAAATGTCTCTTCAATTCTTCATTCTTCATTCTTCATTCTTCACTCTTCATTCTTCATTCTTCACTCTTCATTCTTCACTCTTCACTTTCTCAGAACTGTATGCTCAGGGCGAGTGAATAGGTCCGGTAGGGTGGGATGGTGCGTTTGTCGTCAACGCCGAGTGTTGAATCGACTACCGATGAGTTGATGATAGGCGTAAGGCCCGAATAAGAGGTAATGGTGGCAAGATTGTTGACGGAACATGCCACGCGCAGCTTGCTGATGTATCGGGTGCGGACGGGTACGTTCCACCCCAGCGTGACATAGTCGATGTTCACGTAGTCGCCACGCTCCAGCCAGTAGTCGCTGATGTCCTGGTCCTGGATGTTCATCTCGGGTGCGCCCTGCATCACGTTGTAGTTTGGCAGCGACGACATGTTCATGTATGCCAGCGCCGTACCGTTGTATATCTTGTGGCCAAAGGCTCCGTTTACCTGCATCGTGATGTCGAACTGCCTGTAGCGGAAGGCGAAATTGGAACCCATCATCGCCTTGGGTGTTGCCTGTCCGCAGATGTATCGCTCTGATGTCAGGTCGTAGCGCTTCGAACCGTCTTCTGCTATCGTGAAGCCCTTGCAGTGGGGCAGATAGAACACGCCGAGCGTCTGGCCTACTATCTGGAAGCACGCATCGCTCGCCCCATGATAGCCGGCTCCGTAGAGTCCGCTGATGCCCTGCACGTCGGGAGCCGTCAGGTATTGTCCCTGATAGTATCCGTTGAGGGTTACGAGCTTGTTGCGCTCGAAGGTCCAGTTCATGTTGATGTTCAGCTCCATATCCTGTCTCTTCAGCGGAGTGATGCCGAAGCCTATCTCCAGACCGTGATTGCGCATCTTGCCGAGGTTGGCCAGCAGGTGGTCGTAGGTGAAGGGTGGTACGGGTACCACGTAGTTAAAGAGCATGTCCGTCGTGCGCGAGGTGTAGAAGTCGGCTGTCAGCACTATCCTGTTGTCCCAGAAGGCCATATCCAGACCAACGTTGAACGTGCGTTTGATTTCCCATCCCAGGTCGGGGTTGGCGTTGCGTATGATGCCTAAGGTGGTTGTAGGCATGCCGCCCACGCTCACTACTCCGTTAGGCCTGATGAGCTGTTGCGACAGGAAGGCATCGATGCCTCCGAGGTTGCCACTCTTACCGTAGCCCACACGCAGGCTGAGCTTCGAGATATATTGCTTCAGGGGTGCCATCCATTGCTCCTCCGTCATGTTCCAGGCGGCACTGGCTGAGGGGAAGAAGCCCCAGCGATTGTTATCGCCCACCTTCGAGGAACCGTCAAGACGGGCGCTGACGTTGAGCGTATAGCGGTCGGCGAAGGTGTATTGCGCCTTCACGAGGTAGGACGTCATGCTCGAATT
>JAEEGL017030500.1_pt1 | contig 15374 bp, 9 predicted proteins | sample 9134231 | NCBI WGS metagenome assembly JAEEGL01 (sample SAMN16246548, study PRJNA631951) | gut metagenome | biome: gut microbiome; feature: rumen; material: fiber-attached | host: Bos | place: Iran: Karaj | collected 2018-10 | reverse complement strand
GAGGACGAAGGTGCGAAGCACCGGAGTCCGAGGCGTTTTGGCGGTCGCGGGAGGCTGCGCGTAGCGCGAAGCGCTTGCGCAGGACGGAGCGACCAAGCTTAGTTCTAAACATTATCGCAAAACACACGAGGACGAAGGTGCGCAGCACCGGAGTCCGAGGCGTTTTGAGGACGCGAGAGCAACAGCGCGGAGCGCTGTGTGCGGAGCGGACGAATAGTTCGTAAAAACTTGCAGTGCCAAAACACACGAGGACGAAGGTGCGAAGCACCGGAGTCCGAGGCGTTTTGGCGGTCGCGGGAGGCTGCGCGTAGCGCGAAGCGCTTGCGCAGGACGGAGCGACCAAGCTTAGTTCTAAACATTATCGCAAAACACACGAGGACGAAGGCGCGAAGCACCGGAGTCCGAGGCGTTTTGAGGACGCAAGCGGACGAATAGTTGTAAATACTTTTCCGTTGACAAAGACATAGTTCATAATTAAAATGAATTGTAATGTTATACTCGAAAGTATAAGCTTTCATGATAGAAAAGGTGGTGTGAAATATGATCTGTCCTAATTGTCAGGCTCAAATCAAAGATACTGCAAAATTCTGTAATTACTGCGGATTTTCATTCCAGACTGTCCCGCAGAACCCGAACCCGCAGCCCCCGGTAACCCCGCCCCCTGCAGCCCAGCCGACCGAAGCACCCGTTCAGCCATCCTGGTTCGGCCCGGAAACAGAGGAGGAGCCTGTCATGCAGGCACCCTCCGGCAATCCGTGTCCGTCCTGTGGCCAAAACAATGAACCCGGTGTGAAGTTCTGCCGTTTCTGCGGAACCAAGATGGGAACTGTCGGCGTTACCGCTGTTGCCAGCGAAGCGTTCACTCCGAGTGAACCCGCTCCGGAACCCGTTGCTCAGCCGGCACCCCCTTCCAACACATGGACGCAGCCGGGACCCCAGACACCGCAGAACCCGCCTTACGATCCGTCCATGAACAACCAGTGGCAGCAGCCCGGCCCGGCCGCCCCGGTCCCGCCAGTCAATCCTGATCGCCCCTGGGAGCAGATGGGTCCGAACAACCAATGGCAGCAGCCTGGTCCGAACCAGTGGAACCCGAATGGACCCAATCAGTGGAATGGTCCGCAGACTACCAACAACAACACACCCGGTAAAAAGGGAAAACAAGGCAAGAACGGCAAAAACGGAAAGAAGACAAGCCCGGTCTTTGTCATTCTGATCGTTCTCTTCAGCCTCATCATTCTGGCGCTTCTGTTCCTGATCATCTGGGTATTTGTCCTCGGCCGTCCGTTCCCCGGACTCTCCGAAGGCGAGGAATCGTCGCATATTGAAACTTCGGTGAATCCGGATGACTCCTCTTATCTGGTCAATTCCGGAGACGAAAACTCCTCCGGTGAAAGCTCCAACAGCCAGATGAACTTCACTCATGATTCCTCGAATTCTCAGAACGACGGCGATTCGTCCAACAGCAGCGCCGGAGAATCCTCTCAGGAATCCTCCGAAAGCTCGATTCCTGAGCCGACAAGCTTCACGCTCAGCTGCGGAGCAGAGGTTCCGTTTGACGCAACGACACTTGATCTGACCGGCTACAATGTCACCGATCTTGCCGGTATCGAGCAGGCTCCGAACCTGCAGACACTCACCATCACGCAGGGAACGATTACCGACCTGAGTCCGCTTACCGCACTCTCCGGACTGTCCTCGATCACGCTTAACAATCTTCCGATCTCGGATATCTCGGCCCTGAGCGCACTGCCGAACCTGACCTATCTGAATGTCAAAGATACCATGCTGACCGCAGATACGCTTGCTGCGATCAAGGCGCTGAAACCGGGCCTGACCATCGTCGGCTACACGGTCTCCGAATACCAGCTTGTCGCAGCCGATGTGACCTGGGAAGAGGCAAACTACGCAGCCAATCAGGCCGGCGGCCACCTTGTCACGATCACCTCTGAAGAAGAGTACAACAAGATTGTGAAGCTTCTTGGCGACACAAAACTGATGTATATCTGGCTCGGCGCACGCTCCACCAACGGCACGTTTACCTGGGTCACGAACGAGGAATTCTCCTATACCAAGTGGTATGAGGGAGAACCCAGCGGCAAGGACATGGACGGCACCGTCGAGGACTGCCTGTGCCTGTGGCACGTCACCTCCGAGTGGACCGAAAATGACCAGAGAAACGCCCTGAATTCCGTCAACGGAACGTCAGGCAAGATCGGCTATATCATCGAAACCGAACGCGTCTGGGGCTACCAGCCGTAAGAGATAAGACGAGGCCTTTGCAAGGCGAAAGGAAACACGATGAGCATCATGCATTCCGAGTGGACCGGCAGACTGAATCACTGGATCCGCACGCTGAAAGATGACCTGTATCTTCCGCTTGGAGAGATCAAGTGGTCGATGTTCCGCACCATGGACGAGCTTTCGCTCGAAGAGGCTAAGAAAGGTTCCTACGAACCGGTTAACCCCGGCTATGTCTGGGGAAAGAAATACGAATACGGATGGCTCAGGGGCGTGGTTACGATCCCTGAAGAAGCCGATGGCAAGCGCATCGTTGTCGATCTGAATCCGGGCGGCGAATCCACGGTCTTTGTCAATGACAAGGCCTTTGGCAACTACCGCGCGGACTGGGTCAGGGAAAAGCATCACTTCATGGTCGATAACTTCCTGCCCCGAGAGGCAAAAGCGGGAGAGACCTTTGAAATCATGGTCGAGGTCTATGCCGGCCATTTCTTCCCACAGGCGCCCACGGGCGGATGCGCGACCGGCCCGGTGCTTCCGGGAAGCTACAAGGATCCGAAAACAGACGGGGCAAGGCAGACGCTTGGCAGTTGCACCTTCGGTATCTGGAATGAGGATGCCTATCAGCTCTACATGGACGTAGATACGCTCAAAGAGCTGTTGAAGGTGATCGATGAGGACTCCCTGCGCGCTTCGAAGATCGCGGAGGCACTGGAGAAGTTCACGCTCGATGTCGATTTTGAACAGCCGCTCGAAGGCCGTATCCGTGATTACAAAAAAGCAAGAGAAAACCTGCGTCCTGTCATGGAGGCGAAGAACGGTTCGACGATGCCGATGTTCTATGCAATCGGCAACTCGCATCTGGATCTGGCCTGGCTGTGGCCGATGCAGGAAACCTATCGGAAGACCGCCAGAACCTTCGCTGCACAGCTGAGGCTCCTGGAGGAGTATCCCGACTATGTCTATATTCAGAGCCAGCCCGCCTCGTATGAGATGTGCCGGCAGCACTATCCGGAGCTGTTTGAGCGGATCAAGGCGGCGGTCAAGGAAGGCCGCTGGATCGCGGACGGCGGCATGTGGGTCGAGCCCGACACCAACATGTCCGGCGGAGAAGCGCTGATCCGTCAGCTCCTGTACGGAAAGAAATATTATAAAGAGGTTCTTGGGGTCGAAAGCCATACGCTCTGGCTCCCGGATACCTTCGGCTATTCCGGCGCACTGCCGCAGATTCTGAAGGGCTGCGACGTGCAGTACCTCGTGACCCAAAAGATCTTCTGGTCCTACAACGAAGGCGATAAATTCCCCTACCATTATTTCAAGTGGCAGGGCATCGACGGAAGTGCGGTCACCGCGTTCCTGCCGACAAGCTATACCTATTACACGACCCCGACCGAGGCCAACAAGGTCTGGAAGAACCGCACGCAGAAGCGTGATCTCGAGGCTTTCCTGTTCCCGTACGGCTACGGTGACGGAGGCGGCGGACCGACTCGTGACTATGTCGAATACGTGGAGCGCCAGAAGGATCTGGAAGGCAGCGTCAAGATGAAGCACGCCTCGCCCCAGCAGTTCTTTGAAGAGATGGATGCACAGGGCGGCCCGGCCAACACCTACCGCGGCGAGCTGTATTTCAGCGCGCACCGTGGTACCTACACCTCGCAGGCAGCCGTGAAGCGGAATAACCGCAAAGCCGAGCTGGCGCTGAGAGAGATGGAGATCTGGGCATCGCTGGCCATGGAAAAGGGTGTTTCCGAATATCCGACGGAGGCTGCAGAGCGTCTGTGGAAGGAGCTGTTGCTGCATCAGTTCCATGACATTCTTCCGGGTTCCGGCATTAAAGAGATCTATGTTGAAGCGAGAGAGCGCGTCGGCGCGGTCATCGAAGAGGCCGGCTCCTGGAAAGATCTGCTCGTGAAAACGCTGACGGATGATGAAAACGGATGCAGTGTCTTTAACTCACTGAGCTTTGAGCGGACTGCACTGGTGAAGCTTCCGGACGGAAGCCGGCAGCTTGTGAAGCTGCCTCCGATGGGGGCCAAACCGGTCAAGGATGCCGCAATCGAGGCGCCGTCGGTGGTGCTGAGCGAGACGGCTGACGGTTTTGTGCTCGAGAACGGCTTGGTCACCTGTGTTGTCAACCGCAGGGGCGAGGTCGTATCGTTCAAGATCGAAGGCAGCGAGCGTGAGTTTGCCGCGGGTGCGATGAACCGGTTCCGCTTCTTTAAGGATGTTCCGAGACTCTTCGATGCCTGGGATATCGACTCGAACTATGTTGATCAGGAAGTAGAAGGACTTCGCAACATTTCCGTTACGATCGGAGAAGTCTCCCCGCTTTCCGCCTCGCTCCTTGTCAAGGGCGAGATCGGCGAGTCACTTATTGAACAGGAGATCGTGCTCGAAGCGGCCTCCAAGCGCGTTGAATTCCGCACCAAGGTCGACTGGAGAGAACTGCACCGCCTGCTGAAGGTGGCGTTCCCGGTCAATGTCTATACGGACAATGTGATCAATGAGATCCAGTTTGGCTATGTGGAGCGTCCGGTGCATCGGTCCAAGCTGTACGACAAGGATCGCTTCGAGGTCTGCAACCATCGCTACAGCGCTCTTGCAGACGGAAGCCATGGAGCCGCGATCCTCAATGAATCGAAGTACGGCATGAGTGCGAATGACAACAGCATGGAGCTGACGCTCCTGCGCGCCGCGGCTTCTCCGGAGATGCGCGCAGACAACGGAGTCCACGAATTCACCTATGCGTTCACAGCCTTCGAAGGCAGTTTTGCCGAGTCGGATGTTGTCAAGCAGGGACTCGAGCTGAATGTACCGCCGGTCGTTGCGGAAGGAAACGTGGAGGCGTTCAGCGCCTTTGCGCTCAGCGCAGACAATATCATCCTCGACAGCGTGAAAGCGGCGGAGGACGGAAGCGGTGACCTCATTCTGAGACTCTACGAGTCCAAGCGCTGCGACACGTTTGCTACGCTCTGCACCGCGCTTTCGGCGAAGGAAGCTTGTGCTGCAAATATGCTAGAGGAGAAGGGCGAAGCGCTTTCGCTGGAGACTTCGGAGAAGGGTGCAGCGCTCAAGCTTCACTTCGGGCCCTTCGAGATCAAAACGCTGCGCCTGAGTTTCTGAGACACCTTCCTTTCGGTTGTGCCTTGTTTTAGCAAGGGGCTTATGATACAATAAGTCAGATAAAATCTATCCTGAAAAGGAAATGTGAAAAGATGTATAAGCGTATTTTACTGAAGCTCTCCGGCGAGGCGCTCGCAGGTGAAAACGGATTCGGACTGGATCTTTCCAAAGCGAAAGATGCCGGACGTCAGGTCATCGCGGCAAAGGAAACCGGTGCACAGATCGGCATTGTGATCGGCGGCGGCAACTTCTGGCGCGGCCGTTCCTCTGAAGGCATCGACCGTGTGAAAGCGGACCAGATCGGCATGCTTGGAACCGTCATGAACTGCCTGTATGTTTCGGAGGTGTTCCGCGGCATGGGTATGGAGACCTCCGTCTACACTCCCTACGCGATCGGCCTGTACACCGAAGTCTTTAACAAGGACAAAGCGGTGCGCGACATGGAAGCGGGCAAGATCGTCTTCTTTGCGGGCGGCACCGGCCATCCGTTCTTCTCGACCGACATGGGCGTTGCCCTTCGCGCGGCGGAGACGGACTGCGACGTCATTCTGATGGCGAAAAACGTGGACGGCGTGTACGACAGCGATCCGAACCTGAATCCGAACGCCAAGAAGTTCGATACCCTGACCTATCAGGAAATGCTTGCGCGCTGCCTGCGCGTGATCGACCTTCCGGCCGCGGCGTTCTGCATGGAGAACCATATTCCGTCGGTGCTCTTCGCGCTGAAGGAAGAGGGCAGCATTGTAAAGGCCGTGAACGGAGAAAAGATCGGAACGATGCTCAGCTGAGCTCACACAGTTTGTCCAAACCGCTAAGGCGGAATTTTCAATACAAAGGAGATAGGAACATGGCTGTTTATGAAATCAACGATAGCAAAGTCAAAATGGAGAAGACCCTCTTGAACCTTGACGCGGAATTTAACGCGATCCGTGTCGGACGTGCCAATCCCCATGTCCTCGATCGTATCGAGGTCGACTACTATGGTACAATGTCTCCTCTCCAGCAGGTAGGCAATATCATGGTTCCCGAACCGCGTGTCCTTGCGATCCAGCCCTACGATCCGTCGATGCTGAAAAAGATCGAGAAAGCGATCATGACCTCCGATCTTGGCATTCATCCGACGAACGACGGCAAGGTCATTCGCCTTGTCTTCCCGGAGCTGACCGAAGAAAAGCGTAAGGAAACGAGCAAGACCGTTAAGAAAAAGGGTGAGGATGCAAAAGTAGCCCTTCGCAACATCCGCCGCGACGCGATGGAAGCGATCAAGAAGGACAAGAAAAACAGTGATATCACTGAGGACGACCAGAAGAATCTCGAAGAGAAGCTTCAGAAGCTGACCGACGAATATATCAAGAAAGTAGACGCGAAGATCGAAGTCAAGACCAAAGAGGTCATGTCGATCTGATCACGATCTCACATGTCAATTTATCGTGCAGCCGGCTCTTCTGCGGCTGCACGAATTCTTAATACGGAAATAATAACGGAGACATCGGTATGGATGAAAACATGGTAACGGCTATTCCTGCAGAGCGAATCCCGAGGCATGTCGCGATCATTCTTGACGGAAACGGGCGCTATGCAAAGTCGAAAGGCCTCACACGGCCTCAGGGGCACAAGGCCGGTGCGGATAATGTTGAAACCATCAGCGATGCCTGCATTGAGCTTGGAATTCCATACCTGACGGTGTACGCTTTTTCTACCGAAAACTGGAAACGGTCGGAGGAGGAAGTATCCTACCTGATGGGGCTGATGCGCTGGTATTTGAAGAACTATATGGCAACGGCGCTCAGGAAAGGCATTCGGATGCGCGTGATCGGGGACCGGTCGAAGCTCGACCCGGAGATGGTGCGCGAGATCGAGAAGGATGAGCGCGAGACGGCTCACCTGACAAACCTGAACCTGACGTTTGCGATCAATTACGGATCGAGGGATGAGATCACCCGCGCGGTGCGCTCGATCGCTGAAGAGGTGAAGGAGGGAAAGACGCTTCCTTCCGAGATCGATGAGAAACTCATCAACGCCCATCTCGATACATCGGTGCTGCCGGACCCGGATCTTCTGATCCGTACGAGCGGTGAGGAGCGGCTCAGCAACTTTCTGCTCTGGCAGCTGGCCTACAGTGAGTTTTATTTTACCGAGAAATATTGGCCCGAGTTTACACCGGACGACCTGAAGGAGGCCGTGCTGAACTATGCCTCACGCGAAAGACGGTTCGGCGGGCGTAAGTAAACCGGGGCACGACATACAGTAGTTGAAGGAGTGAACGAGTATGAAAACACGATTTATCAGCGGAGCGGTCCTGACGGTCGTCGTGGCGGCAATGCTGATCATGGGCGGTTGGGTCATGATGGCCGGACTCTTGCTGCTGACGCTCGGTGGCGTTTATGAGTTTCATCACGTCATTTCGGCCAGGCCGAAGGAAACAGCGGAAGGAGAAGACAAAAGTGATGCGATTCCTCGCAATCCGATGATGATCACCGCGCTGGTTCTGTCAGCGATCTGGCTTCTGATGGTCGTGCTGTTTACGGATAAGGTCATGAACGGGCCTCTCGGACTGCATTTCATCGGCGGCATGATGCTTGTCTTTATGGTGGAATGCGTCGTGCTGTTCCCAAAGCGTACGTTTGCGGACGCGGCGCTGAGCCTGATGAGTGTCGTGTATGTCGCGATGCTGTTTTCCGTGCTGTACCTGATCCGCGCTTCAGAGAACGGTCACTTCTTCGTCTGGTATGTCATTGCGGTTTCGTGGGGCTCGGATACCTGCGCGTACTTCACCGGCATGATGCTTGGCAAGCATAAGATGGCTTCGAAGCTGAGCCCGAAGAAGACCGTAGAGGGAGCGATCGGCGGTGTTGTCGGTGCGATCATCATCTGCGTGATCTTCGGTATGATCATCGCGAGTACCGTCATGATCGATTCGGCCGTCATGCTGAAGTTCTCGCTTTTGACGGGTCTGATCGGCGGTATCGTTTCGGAGATCGGAGATCTGTTTGCGTCTTCGATCAAGCGTGTGCTGAACGTCAAGGATTATTCCAGACTGATCCCGGGCCACGGCGGAGTGCTGGATCGTTTCGACAGCACGCTGATGGCCGCGCCGGTCGTATTGATACTTTTGGATCTGTTTTTAATGATCTGACAACATGCGGTGAAAGCGGGCCTTTTTGGCCCGTCTTTCGCCTGAAGCAATGAGGAAGTATATGAAAAAGGTAGTGGTGCTTGGCAGTACCGGCTCGATCGGGACACAGACGCTGGATGTAATCCGGCACTTTCCCGATCGTTTTACTGTGACCGGACTGGCCTTTGGCGGAGCAAGGTGTGAGGAGTTTGCAAAGCAGATCGCGGAGTTCAAACCGAAAGCAGCCGCGGTGTTCGATGAAAGCGCGCTGGGGAGGCTGAAGGAGATCCTTGGAAGCGAGGCGGAGCAGGTTCGTCTGCTGGCGGGCATGGAGGGATTGATCGAGCTGGCTTCGATGGAAGAGGCAGACATCGTCGTGACGTCCATGGTCGGCATGATCGGCATTCGCCCGACCGTCGCTGCGATCGAGGCAGGCAAGGACATTGCGCTGGCCAACAAGGAGACGCTGGCCTGCGCCGGTTCGTATATCATGAACCTTGCGAAGGAGAAGGGCGTTTCGATCCTTCCGGTCGACTCGGAGCACGGGGCGTTCTTCCAGTGCATGCAGGGCGTGCGCAAGGAGGACGTGCGAAAGCTTTGGCTTACCGCGAGCGGCGGCCCGTTCCGCGGCTATACCAAGGAGCAGCTGGAGACGGTCACGCTTGAGCAGGCGCTTAAGCATCCGAACTGGTCGATGGGCGCGAAGATCACGATCGACAGCGCGACGCTGATGAACAAAGGCATCGAGATGATCGAAGCGAGATGGCTGTACGATGTCGAGCCGTCCGCAGTTGTGCCGGTGATCCATCCGCAGAGCCTGATCCATTCGATGGTCGAGCTGAAGGACGGCTCGGTCCTGGCGCAGCTTGGCCCGGTCGATATGCGGCTTCCGATCGAGGTTGCCTTGTTTTACCCGGAGCGCGGGGAACATGTTGCCACGCCGCTGGATTTCCGCACGATCGGAACGCTGACGTTTGAGGCGATCGATGAAGAGGTCTTTCCCTCGATCGCGATGGCGCGCCACTCGATGGAGGTCGGTGCGCTCCTGCCGGCTGTGTTTAACACGGCCAATGAGGTGGCGGTCGCCAAATTTCGCAGACGGGAGATCGGATTTACCGATATCTACTGCCTTGTGGAGCGCGCGATGAACCACTATGAGAAAACCCAGCCGATCCGAGAGGATTATACGATCTCGGACGTGCTTGACATTTGCAGAGAGGTTGAATACTGGATTTGAATATCGTTGTCAGTATCGTATTAACACTGTTGGTATTTACGTTGATCGTCGTGATCCATGAGGGCGGTCATTTCTGGATGGCCCGCAAGATGGGCGTTTTTGTGGAAGAGTTTGCCATCGGCATGGGCCCGACGATCTATAAGCGAATGACAAAGAAGGGCATGCGCTTTTCGATCCGCGCACTTCCGATCGGCGGTTTCTGCCAGATGAAGGGCGAGGAGCAGCAGGAAGGCGTGGTGCCGGATGAGGATTCGTTTACCGGGAAAAAGCCCTGGCAGCGTGCCCTCATCGTCTTTGCGGGTCCGTTTATGAACTTTGTGCTGGCCTTTGTCCTGCTTCTGATCCTGAATATCGCGGTCGGATACATCAGCCGTGAAGTTGTGGTCGCGGAAGCGGACTTTCCGGCAGCGGAAGCAGGCCTTGAAGAGGGCGATACGATCATCGGCATGAACGGTGAGATCGTCCGCAGCTATTCGAAAGTTACGCTCCTGATGATGTTCTACGAGCCCGGCGATGAGGTCACCCTGAAGGTGAGAACGCCGGAGGGCGAAGTAAAGACACTGACGTTCGTTCCGAAGCTTGATGAGGCGAGCGGACGCTACCGCATGGGATTCTCGGTGACGGTATCGGGAAGCCTGAAGGATCAGATCGAAAAGAGCGGATTCTTCCCTGCAGTGGGAAGCGTGATTGCGCAGAGCTTCTGGGACATGCTGTTCCAGATCGAGATGACGATCCGTTCGTTTGGCATGCTGCTGAGCGGAAAAGTGGGACTTGACGGGCTGACCGGGCCGGTCGGCATTGTCAGTGTTGTCAATACGACCGTGCAGGAATCCAAGAGCTACGGCATCATGGCGGTCGTGCAGTCGATGATGGATCTGACGGTCCTCATCAGCGCCAACCTCGGCGTGCTGAACCTGTTCCCGATCCCGGGACTCGACGGCTCGAGACTGCTGTTCCTGCTGATCGAAAAGATCCGCAGAAAGCCGATGAATCCGAAGGTGGAGAACGCGATCTACCTTGTTGGCTTTGTGCTGTTGTTCGGACTGATGATCGTTGTCGCGTTCAATGATATCCTTCGACTGTTTAAATAATTCAGATAGAGAGGCTAGCTATGTACACCAGAGAGCAGACACGTGTCGTAAACATCGGTAATACGGCGATCGGCGGAGGAAATCCGATCCGGATCCAGTCGATGACGAACACCAAGACGGCAGACGTTGCATCTACCGTTTCACAGATCCTTCGTCTCGAGGAGGCGGGCTGCGAGATCGTGCGCTCAACGGTGCCGGATGAGGCGAGCGCCAAAGCGATCGCACAGATCAAAAAGCAGATCCACATTCCGATCGTCGCGGACATTCATTTCGACTACCGCTGCGCGATCTGGGCGATGGAAAACGGAGCGGATAAGATCCGCATCAATCCGGGCAACCTCGGCGGCAAGGAGAAGCTGAAGCTTGTCGTTGATAAAGCCAAGGAATACCATGTCCCGATCCGCGTCGGCGTCAACAGCGGCTCTCTCGAGCAGGATCTGTTTGCGAAGTACGGCCGCACGGCCAAGGCGCTGTCGGAGAGCGCACTGCGCAACGTCGGGTATCTGGAGGAGTTCGGATTCGAGGACATCGTAGTCTCGATCAAAGCCTCCGACGTCAATCTCTGCGCACAGAGCTATGAGCTGTTTGCGAAAGAGCGCAATTATCCGCTGCACCTTGGGATCACCGAGGCGGGCGGTGTGATGGACGGATCGATCAAATCGGCCCTCGGCCTTGGCATCATGCTGCGCGAAGGCCTCGGCGATACGATCCGCGTTTCGCTGACCGGCGATGTCGTGGAGGAAGTCGTAACCGCGAAGAAGATCCTGAGCTTTATGGGGATCCGCCGAAGCGGCGTGGAGATCGTTTCCTGCCCGACCTGCGGACGAACGGAGATCGACCTGATCTCGCTGCAGCAGAAGGCGGAGAAGGCGCTTGCCCATATCAAGACCCCGATGAAGGTCGCGATCATGGGCTGCATCGTGAATGGTCCGGGAGAAGCGCGCGAGTGCGATTTCGGCATTGCGGGCGGAAAGGGTGTCGGGCTGCTTTTCAGAAACGGCGAAGTCATCCGGAAAGTCCCGGAGGAAGAGCTTCTTGCGGTGTTGGTGGAAGAGGCGGAGAAGTATGACCAGTAATCAAAAATACCTCAGCGATGTGTTCGTCGGCGCGTTCCTCTCAGTAAAAGAGGCGCAGGATTTGGCGGAGCGCATCGTTGTCGATAAAGTGCGGATCTTCAAGGATTCTTCGCGGATCGAGATCTGGGTCTTGCCGGAGCCAAGGCTAAGCGAAGATGAGCGAATGCTTCTTATGGCGTGCATCGACGTGTATCTGCACGGCCAGCTGAAGATCGAGCTGAAGATGACCGAGGACCGCAGCAAGACCTGCAGCCGCCTGAAAGCGATGACCATGCAGGAGCGAAAAGAGCAGCTGCTGAAGAAGATGAAAACCGAGCAGCCTTCCGCGGTTCCGTTTTTGAAGGAAGCGCTGTTTCGTTTTGAAGGCGAAGATCTGACCGTTCTCTGTTCCGAAAAAGCAATGAATTTCTTTAGGGCTCGGAAGACCGAGCCTCTTTTGGCACGCCTTTTTGCCGAGATCGGCGGGGAAGGCACGGTTTCGTTTGAAGCCGTCAAGGAGATGGACGCGAAAGCAGTAAATGCCGGCGAGGAGAGCCAATCGGCCGCATCTGCCCCGAAACCGTTCATTCAGGAAGAGACACCGAGCGTGGTGAAAGCGACGGAGGAAAAGCCGTATCCGGAGGGCGACAGTGCTCCCTGGGATGCACCGCTTCCGTCTGCGCCAAGCGAAGAAGAGGAAGACAATGGCGGTTTCGAGCCGGAAGAAAAGCCGGAGGAGAAGAAGCACCGCAATCAGGTGATGTGCGGCAAGCCGATCAACACGAAGGACGAGATCTCCCTCTCGCTCTGCGACGTGGAGCGGCGCAATGTTGTCACGCGAGGCATCGTGACCTCCGTCAGCATTCGTGAAATTCAGAACGCAAAGGGAATTCTCAATTTGAAATTGACCGACTACGCCAACACGGTCATGGTGAAGGCGTTTGTCGTGATGAAAACATATCATGAGCGCATGGAGAACCAGCTTGTCAAAGGCCGCACGGTCCTTGTCAAGGGCAATCTGAACATGGATTCCTACGCGCAGGATCTTGTGCTGACCGCGAGCTCTGTAACGCTCTGCGGTGAGGACATGGTCATCGATGAAGCGAAGAAGGCCGCGGTGGACGCGATGGTGCTTGGCCGTCCGTTTGAGGGCGAGCGCATTACGATCGCGGAAGCGCTGAAGAATAACCCGTACGGAAAGATCATTCTGCAGGGTGACATTCTGACAACAGAGAGCAAGGAACTGCGCAACGAGCGGACCCTGATGAGCATTGACATCACGGATTACACCGACTCGATTACGGTCAAGGCTTTCTTTGATAACGATGAACTCGAAAAGAAGGGCGGCATGCTCAAAAAAGGCAAGCAGATCCGCGTGCTCGGGCATGTTCAGTTCGAAGAAAAATTCAGCCATGAATATCAGATGACGGCCGATTCGATCGCACCGAGCTCCGATCAGCTGAAGCCCGAGCGAAAGGACACCTATCCCGAGGGCAAAAAGCGCGTCGAGCTTCACGCGCACACCAAGATCTCGGAGATGGACGCGGTCATGGCGCCGAAGGATCTTGTCAACCAGGCGTTCAGGTGGGGACACAAGGCGGTCGCGATCACGGATCACGGTGTCGTGCAGGGCTTCCCCGAAGCGATGGACGCCGCGAAAAAGAACGGCATCAAGGTCGTGTACGGCTGCGAGGCCTACGTTGTCGATGATACCAAGAAGGCGGTCATCGGAGACAAGGGACAGGGCTTTGACGATGTCTACGTAGTCTTCGATATCGAGACTACCGGCTTCAATAAAGAGGAAGACCGGATTCTGGAGATCGGCGCGGTGAAGGTTGAGAGCGGAAAGATCGTGGACCGTTTCAGCCATTTCATTGATCCGGAGCGTCCGATCCCGGAACATATCACGAAGCTGACCTCGATTACTGACGAGGATGTCAAAGGGCAGGGAACGATCGATGTGATCCTGCCTCAATTCAAGGCATGGGTCGGAGACGCGGTGCTTGTCGCGCACAACGCATCGTTCGATACCGGTTTCATTGCGAATAAAAACGCGGCGCTCGGCTATGAGGCGATGGACAACACGATCGTCGACACGCTTGAACTGGCGCGTGGTCTGTATGATCTGAAGCGCTACACGCTCGATGCGGTCGCGAAGCATCTGGACGTCAGTCTGGAGAACCATCACCGCGCCGTCGATGATGCGGAGTGCACCGCCGGGATCTTCCTGAAGATGCTGGAGGACCTGAAAGGAAAGGACATCCATGCGCTGCAGGATGTCAATCCCTATATCCATGAACATACCGACGTCAAGCGTCTGCGCTCGCACCACGCGATCATTCTGGTGCAGAACAAGGTTGGACTGAAGCATCTGTACGAGCTTGTCTCTCTGGCGCACCTGACGTATTTCTTCCGCCAGCCGCGCATCCCGAAGTCGGAGATCGAGAGTCACCGCGAGGGCCTGATCCTCGGCTCGGCCTGCAGCGCCGGCGAGATCTACGAGGCGATCCTCGAGAATGATTCGCAGGAAGAGCTGGACCGTCTGGCTTCGTTCTATGATTACCTGGAGATCCAGCCGATCGCGAACAACCTTTACCTGATCGATGATGAGGATCACGGCAATATCCGCTCGGTGGAGGATCTGCAGAACATCAACCGCCGCATCATCGAGCTCGGCCGCCGCCACAACAAGATGACGGTCGCGACCTCCGATGCGCACTTTATGAATCCGGAGGATGAAGAGTTCCGCCGCATCCTGCTCGCGTCGAAGGATTTCAAGGACGCGGATAGACCGGAGCCGCTTTACCTTCACACGACCGATGAGATGATGGAGGAGTTCTCCTATCTCGGTGAGGAACTGGCGGAGGAGGTTGTCATTACCAACCCGAACAAGATCGCGGACATGGTCGAGCGCATCCTGCCGATCCCCGACGGTCAGTTCCCGCCGGTCATCGAGGGCGCCGCGGACGAGCTGCATGATGTGTGCTACGCGAAAGCGAAATCGATGTACGGCGATCCGCTCCCGGAATATGTGCAGGAGCGTCTGGACCGTGAGCTGTCCTGTATTATCAAATACGGTTTCTCAACGCTGTACATTCTGGCAAGGCGTCTGGTGCTTCACTCGGTCGCGGACGGCTATTACGTCGGTTCGCGAGGTTCGGTCGGAAGCTCGTTTGTCGCGACCATGGCGGGCATCACCGAGGTCAACCCGCTGAAGGCGCACTATTACTGCAAAAAATGTCATTATACCGATTTTGATCCGCCGGAAGCGCGGAACGTTGCGGGTATGTCCGGATTTGACCTGCCACACCGGAAGTGTCCGAACTGCGGCGAAGAGCTTGTCCGCGACGGACAGGAGATCCCGTTCGAGGTGTTCCTTGGCTTCAAGGGCGATAAGGAGCCGGATATCGACCTGAACTTCTCGGGTGAATACCAGGCAAAGGCGCATGCCTACGTCGAAGAGATGTTCGGTGTCGGTCATGCATTCAAGGCGGGTACGATGGGCGGCCTGG
>JAEEGL015550122.1_pt1 | contig 15374 bp, 11 predicted proteins | sample 9134231 | NCBI WGS metagenome assembly JAEEGL01 (sample SAMN16246548, study PRJNA631951) | gut metagenome | biome: gut microbiome; feature: rumen; material: fiber-attached | host: Bos | place: Iran: Karaj | collected 2018-10 | reverse complement strand
GAAAAAGTATGGAAGAGTTTTAGTTATTGATGATTGTGCACATGGAATAGGGGCAATTAGAAATAATATTCACTCTGGAAATATAGCTGACTTTACATCTTTTTCTTTTCATGCTGTTAAAAACTTGACAACAGCTGAGGGCGGAGCAGCTACTTGGAAAAACTACGATTTCCTAGACGATGAAGCATTATATAAAGAATTTCAATTATTATCTTTACATGGTCAAAATAAAGATGCTTTACATAAAGAAGGTGTAGGTAATTGGGAATATGATATTGTAGGGTTATATTACAAATGTAATATGACAGATATAATGGCAAGTATTGGCTTAGCTCAAATGAAAAGATATGATGGTTTAATAAATAGACGTCATGAAATTATTGAGAAATATAACAAGGCATTTAGTAAATTACCTGTAAAACTATTAAATCATTGTGATAAAAATCATCGTTCTTCAGGTCATTTATATTTAGTTCGTATAAATGGAATTGATAAAGATATAAGAAATAAAATTATTGTTAGAATGGGAGAATACGGTATTGTAACAAATGTTCACTATAAACCACTTCCATTATTAACAGCATATAAGAATTTAGGTTTTGATATTAAAGATTATCCAAATGCATATAATTTTTATCAAAATGAGATATCTTTACCACTTTATAGTAAATTATCTGATGATGATGTTAATTATATAATAGATTGTTTTATAAAGGTTTTGGGTGAATTTAATATATGTTAGTTAAATATGAAAAATTACCTAAAGAATTAAAGAATAAAAAAGTAAAAGAATACTATGATATCTTAAATAAAAAAAGATTCTATTTATTCATCAAGAGAATATTTGATATAATAGCTTCTTTTATTCTTTTAGTATTATTATCGCCAGTATTTTTAATACTTGCGATAATGATTAAAATGGATTCAAAAGGGCCAGTATTTTATCGTCAAGAAAGAGTTACTAAATATGGTAAAATATTTAGAATATTTAAATTCCGTACAATGGTAGCTAATGCCGATAAAATAGGATCTTTAGTAACTGCTAATAATGATAATAGAATAACTAAAGTTGGTAGTAAAATAAGAAATTCAAGATTAGATGAAATACCTCAATTAATAAATGTATTAACTGGTGATATGTCATTTGTTGGAACTAGACCTGAAGTTAAAAAGTATGTAGATAAATATAGTGATGAAATGATGGCAACTTTGTTAATGCCAGCAGGTATTACATCACGTGCTAGTATTAATTTCCGTGATGAAGCAAAAATTATGGATAAATATTTAAGTAAAAAAATGACAGTAGATGATATTTATGTAAAAAAAATATTGCCTGAGAAGATGTCATACAATTTGGAATATTTAAAAAAGTGTAGTATAATTGAGGATATAAAATTGTGTGTTAAAACAGTTATATAGTAGGAGTACATATGAAAAAAATAATAGTAACAGCAATGGTAGTTGTAAGAAATGAACAAGATTATATAGAACAAAGTTTAATGTCATTAATAAATCAAGATTTTCCTAAAGAGAATTACGAAATAATTGTGGTCGATGGATTATCTAATGACAATACTTTGAAAATAATAAATGATATAATAAAAAATAATAATACAAAAGTTAAAATTACTCTATTGAAAAATGAAAAAAGAATTCTTGCTGCCGGATGGAATATTGGTATAAAGAATGCTAAAGGTGAATATGTTGTTCGAATTGATGCACACGCAAAAGCTAATAAAGATTTTATAAAACAAAGTCTTGATACAATGAAGAAGATGCCAAAGGATGTGGCTTGTGTAGGCGGTAAAATTACATCTGTCTCATTAAAAGGTGGAGATGAAACTGTTAGTAAAGTATTGTCTTCTCCATTTGGAATAGGCAATTCGAAATTTAGATATTCCGATAAAGCTCAATATGTTGATACGGTTGCTTTTGGTTTGTATAAGAGAAGTATTTTTGATGAAGTAGGTTTATTTGACGAAACATTAGAAAGAAACCAAGATAACAACATGCATAATAGAATTCGAAAAGCAGGATACAAATTTTATTTTAATCCTAGAATTAAGTCGGAGTACTATGTTAGAAATAGTTTGAAAAAAATGCTTAGACAGGGATTCTTAAATGGTAAATGGAATGTTATTGTCTTTAGACAAGACAAAAAATCTTTATCTATTAGACACATAGTGCCTTTGTTTTTCGTACTAAGTATTATTGTTTTGACTGGTTTGTCTTTTGTAAGTAAGTATTTCTTATTTGTACTATTACTAGAATTGTTGTTATATATTGTTTTGGCAATACTCTTTGCATTAAAGAAAACAAAAAATATTATAGAAGTATTCAAAATGCTAGTTTACTATTTCCTATTACATGTTTCATATGGAATTGGTGAAATTAGTTCAATTTTTAGAATTATATAGTCAATTGATTTAGGAGGAAGTTATGAATGTTTATGAAAAATTGATTAATAAAAAAACTAAATTATCTTTAGTTGGATTAGGATATGTAGGAATGCCAATTGCTGTATCATTTGCGAAGAAAATACATGTAGTTGGATTTGATATTAATGAGAAAAAAATTCAAAATTATAAAAATGGGTGTGATTTAACTAATGAAGTTGGAGATGAGGCGTTAAAAAATACAACTGTAGAATTTACAAGTGATGAAACAAAACTTCAAGAAGCATTATTTCATATAGTTGCAGTTCCAACACCTGTAAATGACGACCATACTCCAGATTTAACACCTGTTATTTCTGCTTCAAAAATTTTAGGAAGAAATTTGAAAAAAGGATCTGTTGTTGTTTATGAATCAACAGTTTATCCAGGAGTAACAGAAGATGTTTGTGTTCCAATTTTAGAGAAAGAATCTGGATTAAAATGCGGTGTTGACTTTAAAATCGGATATTCACCTGAGAGAATTAATCCAGGTGATAAAGTACATAGATTAGAGACAATCACAAAAATTGTTTCTGGTATGGATGCTGAAGCATTAGATGTCATTGCAAAAACATATGAGTTAGTTATTGATGCTGGAGTATATAGAGCAGAAAGCATAAAAGTTGCTGAAGCAGCGAAAGTTATTGAAAATAGTCAAAGAGATATAAATATTGCCTTTATGAATGAATTATCAATTATATTCAGTAAAATGGGAATTGATACTTTGTCTGTTTTAAAAGCTGCAGGAACAAAATGGAACTTTTTACCATTTGCACCAGGTTTAGTTGGCGGACACTGCATTGGAATAGATCCATACTATTTAACATATAAAGCAGAGCAAATGGGATATCATTCACAAGTTATTTTAGCTGGTAGAAGAATAAATGATGATATGGGTAAATATGTTGCAGAAAATGCTGTAAAACAATTAATTAAATGTGACAAGCTTATAAATAAGGCAAAAGTAGGAATTTTAGGAATTACATTTAAGGAAAATTGCCCTGATGCAAGAAACTCAAAAGTTTATGATATTATTAAAGAATTAAATGATTATGATATCAACCCAATCGTTGTTGATCCAGTTGCAGATGTAAATGATGTTAAGAATTTCTATAATATAGAATTAGATACAATGGATAAATTGAACAAATTAGATTTATTAATAATTGCAACAAGTCATGATGTATTTAAAGATATCTCTATTGAGCAATTTGATAAAATGTTCAAGGATAAAAAAATAATTGTCGATGTTAAAGGAATTTTAGACAAGAACGTATATGAAAGTAATGGATATACATATTGGAGATTATAATTTTAATATATAGTGGGAGTAGGTGCTTAATTCAATGGGATACTTAGATTTAAAATTTGAACCAAACACATTGTTTTTGGTTACTGGAGGAGCTGGTTTTATCGGCTCTAATTTGTGTGAAGCTATTTTAAAAATGGGATATAAGGTAAGATGCCTAGATAATTTATCAACAGGGAAACAGGCAAACGTTGATTTGTTTATTAATAATCCTAATTATGAATTTATAAAAGGAGATATTACTGATTTAGATACATGTATGAAGACTTGTGAGGGTGTTACTTATGTATTAAATCAAGCTGCCTGGGGATCTGTTCCAAGAAGTATTGAGATGCCTTTATACTATGAAAAAGTGAATATAGCTGGTACCTTGAATATGCTTGAAGCTGCAAGACAAAATGGAGTGAAAAAATTTGTTTACGCATCAAGTTCATCTGTGTATGGAGATAGTGCAGTCTTACCTAAAAAAGAAGGTGAAGAGGGTAATTTACTATCACCATATGCACTTACTAAAAGAGTGGACGAAGAATATGCAAAACTTTATACTAAACTATATGGTTTAGATACTTATGGTTTACGTTACTTCAATGTGTTTGGAAAAAGGCAAGATCCTGATGGTGCATATGCGGCTGTTATTCCAAAGTTTATTAAGCAATTAATGCATGATGAAAGACCAACAATAAATGGAGATGGAAAACAATCAAGAGATTTTACATATGTTGAAAACGTTGTAGAAGCTAATCTTAAAGCTTGTTTGGCTAGTAGTGATGTTGCTGGTCAAGCATTTAACATTGCATATGGTGGAAGAGAATATTTGATAGATATTTATAATCATATTTGTAGTGCTTTAGATAAAAAAATAGAACCAATATATGGTCCAGATCGTGCTGGTGATATAAAGCATTCTAATGCAAGTATAGAAAAAGCTAAAAAATGCTTAAATTATAATCCAGATTATAGTTTTGAAAAAGGAATTGAGTTAGCGATAGATTGGTATGTAAATAATTTGAAATAATCCATTTTGACTATGGAGGAGAAATGAAAACAATAGCTATAGTTAGATTTGCAGCATCTTTCGGTGGAATAGAACATCAAATAATTAACATGGTGTCTAGGAGTAATAAGAATTATAAGTATATTCTTATTACACATATTAAATCGGAATTTTCTGAAGAATTTAAAAAATACGGAAAAGTTTTTTTGATTGATACTACAAAACTTTTTGAATCAAAAAAAAGAATAATGAAAATAGTAGATGAAGAATCTATAGATATATTACAATCACATATGCTTCGAGAACATTACATATGTTGTTTATGTAAGATGGTATCTAAAAAAATATATCATATTTTTAGAGTACATACTTATATAAATTGTTCTTTTATAAGTAGTTATAAAAAGTTTTTGTATCATGCTTTATCCAAATTATTGAGTAGATTTGTTGATTTGTATTTGCCAATTAGCAAAGTGAATTATGATGAGTTATGCAAATATAGTAGAATAAATAAAAAGAAAATACGTATATTACACGATGGTGTACGTGATATGAGTAAAGCAACGTCTTCAGGTGATTTTGATTATTATAGCTTGATTATGATTGCAAACTTAGTATACGGAAAAGGTCATGATGTAGCCATAAGAGCTTTAGCAGAATTAGTTGCAAAAGATAAGAAATATAATATAACATTTATTGGTAGTACTGATGTTGACAATGGTAATGATGAATATAGTCTCAATGGATTTAATAAGTTAGCAAAAGAATTGAATGTTCTTGATAACATTAAATTTCTAGGTTATATAAAAGATGTTACGAGTGTATTAAAAGATAAAAGTATAGTCATTTTACCATCGTATAGTGAGGGAACTCCAAACTGCTTATTGGAAGCAATGTCCGCAAAGAAAATAGTTGTTGCATCGAGTGTAGGTGGTGTACCAGAATTTGTTGAGGATAGTGTTAGTGGATTTTTACATGAAAATAAAAATTATCACGAACTTGCTAATAAAGTTTTGAAAATAAAGAAATTACCAAAGTCTATAATTAATGAAATTGCTGATAATGGATACAATACATGGTTAAACGAATATAATGTAGAAAAAATATGTGAAGAATTTAAAAAAATATATGAAGAGGTGGAGTAAAATGAACGATAAAAAGAAATACGCAATAGTTATACCATCTCTTAGTATGGGTGGGGCAGAGCGTGTCGCAAGTGAACTAGCTAATGAAATGATAAAACGTAATATTGACGTTCAATTTGTTCTTTTAGATAATGATGATGTTTATTATAAACTTGATAAAAGAATTGATGTTACTTTTATCGATTATGATAAGAATAAAAACAAGATTTCTAGAAATTGTTTTAGAATAAAAAAAATACGTCATTTCTTGAAAGAAAATTCAATAGATATAGTTATTTCTTTTTTGACATCAGCTAATTTTATGTCTATTTTATCGACAATGAATACAAAAATAAAGGTGTTTGTATCAGAAAGAAGTAATCCTAATGTTGATAGAAAATCTATAAAAATAATAAGGAATATTTTATATAGAATGGCAGACGGATGTGTTTTTCAGACAAAAGAGGCATTAAATATTTTTAAGGGAAAAATAAGAAAAAGAAGTGTAGTTATAGAAAATCCTATAAAAAAAGGGTTACCACAGTGGATAGATGTCAAGAAGCATAATGAGGATATAGTCATAGCTTGTCGATTAGAAAAATCCAAGAATATTCCTATGCTTTTAGATGCTTTTTCAACTGTAAAAGATTATAATAATAATTGTAAATTATTGATTTTTGGTGATGGACCAGAAAAATATAATATTCAAAAACTAGTTGATGAAAAACATTTAAGAAAGAATGTTTTATTGATGGGCAAAGACGTAAATTGGCATAAAAAAGCCGTTAACAGTACTGTTTTTGTCTTATCATCTGATTACGAAGGAATGTCTAATTCATTATTAGAGGCTTTGTCTATGGGGATGCCTGTTGTTTCAACTGATCATCCAATAGGTGGAGCTCGTGCTCTAATAGAGGATAAGAAAAATGGTTTCCTTGTACCTATAAAAGATAGTGAAAAGATGTCTAAGCGAATTATTGAAATAATGGATAGTAAAAAGCTGCAAATTAATTTCTCAAAAGAGGCAATAAAAGTTAATGAGAAATTAAGTGTTGAAAGAATTGCTGACAAGTGGTTAGATTTTGTTAATAATAAATAAATGTTATACGTTAGAAAGGGTTATAATGAAAAAAAAGGAGAATGGATTAATTAATTGTATTAAAAATAATTCTTTAGCAATTAATACTTTTGTTATTTATTTTTATGTAATTAGTATGTTTTTGTTTTTAACTACTGATTTTTTTAGATACGTTAAAATTCCATTTATAATAGTGACATTATATGTTATTATTTATTCTTGTTTAATTAAATTTAAAAATATTAAACCAATCATAAAAAACTCTTTTTTCATATGGTATGTTGTTTTTTGGTTATTTATAATAATTATGACATTGTGCCGAAATTCATCACAGCTGTTGCTGGTTTCGAAGAATTTTATCGTGTTTTCTATGTATATTTTTGGTTTACTGTCATTATTAGAAGATAAAAAAGTAAAGAGTAAATTTGATTATTTCAAGATGATTCGAATTACATCTTTAGTCTTATGTGCATGGATTTTAATTTTTGAATTTAATAATTTATTAGATGGTGAGCGAATTGGATTTTCTATTATTACAAAGAATCCTAATGGAGCTGGTACGGTTCTTTCTATACTTTTTTTTGCAATGGTATATATTATTAAAAAAAGCAGAAGAAAGAGTGATATTGCACTAATAATTATATTATTAGTATTTATTTTTGCAACAGGATCTAAACATGCAATAATTATGTGTGCAATTTCATTAGTGTACTTTATTTTTAAAAATGGAAAATTATTAAAAAAACGATTGTTAATATTCTTAATTAGTATATGTCTTTCTATTGGTTTAGTTTTTGCCGTTCCATATTTAAGGAAAAATGTAGGTGAAAGATTTCTAAAATTACTAGGTACAATGAACATTATTAATTATGAAAAAGATTATTCCTCAACACAACGTGTTAAATATTCTGATCGTGCAGTAGAATTGTGGCTTGAAACACCAGTATTAGGTGGTGGATATGACAATGTTATTGTTAATTCAGGTTATAATACTTATAGTCATAATAATTATTTAGAAGTTTTATGTACAGTTGGTATGATAGGTTTTATCATTTATTATGGGTATATTTTGTATTTATTTGTATGTACTTGTAAAAAAATTAAAAATGGTCATTATCGTATAAGAGAAAAAAATATAATTGTGCTTTTACTTATATTGTCAATTATAATAAGTGATGTTGGAGCAATAACATTTTCATTATATCCATTCTATTACATTATATGGTATTTGATAGATAAGAAAAATGGATTATTTTTCACAGGTCTTGATGGTATAAATATTACAATAAATAAGAAAAGTGAGGTAAATTATGAGGCGTAAGCGAATAATAAAAAACGTCACTTCTTCTTTACTTTTACAAGTAATTACAGTATTATGTGGCTTTATTGTTCCTAAATTGATTATTGAAACATATGGTTCTGATACTAATGGTTTAATATCATCAATAAGTAAATTTCTAGGCTATATAGTTTTACTTGAATCTGGTTTTGGTCCAGTAATAAAATCTCTTATGTATAAGCCAATAGCTAAAAAGAATAAAGAAGAATTAGAAAGAGTATTAAAATCATCCGAATCTTTCTTTAGAAAAGTTGCAAAGATATTTATCGCGTATATAATTATTTTATGTGTAGTTTATCCGCTATTCATTAATAAAGAGTTTGACAGAATATATACAATATCATTGATATTAATTATTTCAATTAGTACATTCTCAGAATATTTTTTTGGTATAACATATAAAATATATCTTCAAGCAGAGCAAAAGGCTTATATAACATCATATATTGAGGTTTTTGCGACTATATTAAATGCTTGTTTGGTAATACTTTTGGTAACATTAAAATGTGATATAAGAATTGTAAAGATGGTTACGGTGTTAGTATTTCTATTACGTCCTATACTCCAAAATGTATATGTTAAAAAGAAATATAATATAAACTTTAAAAATGCTAAGCCATTAGATAATATTGAACAAAAGTGGGACGGAATGGCACAACATATTGCTTCAGTAATACATGAAAACACTGATGTTGTAGTTTTGACCATTTTTACAAATTTGAAAGAGGTATCTGTTTATTCAATTTATTTTTTAGTTGTCAGTGGTATTAGGAGTTTTTCACAATCATTTTCTTCAGGTGTTGATGCATCATGGGGAGATATGATTGCTAAAAAAGAGTATGACAATTTAAATAATAAGTTCAATACTTATAAGATTCTATATGATCTAATTGTGACAATAATATTTATATGTACGTTTGTACTGATTGTTCCTTTTGTACAAGTATATACTAGAAATATTACGGATTACAATTATATAAGACCTCTTTTTGGTTATTTGTTAGTTTTAGCAGAATTTGTTTGGGTTATAAGGCAACCATATAATGATTTAATAAAGGCGGCTGGTCATTTTAAACAGACAAGACGTGGTGCAATTTTAGAGGCAGTAATTAATATTTGTTTATCAATCATTTTGGTTAGTCAATTTGGTCTTGTTGGTGTAGCAATAGGTACACTTGTTGCAATGAGTTTTAGAATGGTAAACTTCATTAATTATTCTTCAAAAAACATTTTAAAAGTCAGTCCTTGGAAGCAATATATTAGACTTTTCTTGATAGCAATTGAATTTGCAATAGTATTTTTTGCATTTAGATTTATTGAGAATGTTAATTTTACCTCATATATAATATGGTTTAAATATGGTGTTTTAGTTGCTTTGGGTACAACAATTGTTGTACTTGTGATTAATTCAATTGTGTATAGAAAAGTATTAAAAAATATCATAAATATAATAAAAAATAAAATTCATAAGTAAAATACTTATGTTTTTTTGTATTAAATAAATATTTTGCTATATTGTCTCGTGTTAAGTAGTGTTAAAAAGTGTAAAATAGCAATTTCAAACTATGTGTTTAATTTAATAGTTATAATGTGTTTATAAGTATCAGACAAGTACTACTGATGTTTTTATAACATTTGTTATTAAATGTGTGATATAATTTATTTGTTTGTAAGGAGGTTAATTATGCCGATTTTAAATGATATAGCGTATAAACTTAGAAAAGTACCTTTTATAAAGAAAAAAATAAAAGATGCGTATCAATATGTGGGTAATATTCTTAGTGATAAAAAAACTTTTCCAGATAATATAGTTCAGATATCTAATAGTGAAAAAGAACATTTGTTTGGATATTATGATAAATGTCCTTGGAATAAAAACGAGGATAAAATGATTTATTTGGAAGTTGAAAAAGCAAATAAGCAATATGCCTCATCAATTCCTGCAAAAATAATATTGAATAATCTTTCTACAAATGAGGAAAAAATAATAGCTGAAACAAATTGTTGGAATGTTCAACAAGGATGTATGTTAGGATGGCTTGGTCCAGATTTTAATACGAATATTATTTATAATGATTTTATTAATGGAGATTTAAAAGCAGTTATTTTTAATATTAAGACTAAGGAAAAAAGAATAATAGATTCATCAGTATATTCAGTATCAAATAATGGAAAAATAGCACTTACATTGGATTTCATTCGACTTAATAGATTAAGGCCAGGATATGGTTATAACAATATGGAAGATAATACAAAAAAAGATTTAATTCCAAGAGGTTATTGTATTTGGAAAGTTGATCTAATAAGTAATACAAAAACTGGTATTATTAAATATAGTGATTTAATAAAAATTGATCATAAAGAAACAATGGATGGTGCAGAGCATAAAGTAAATCATATTATGATTAATCCATCTGGTAATAGATTTATGTTTTTACATCGTTGGATAAAAAATGGTGTAAAATATACAAGATTATTAACTGCAAATATTGATGGTAAAGATATTTATAATTTGCTAGATGAAGATATGGTTTCTCATTGTAATTGGAAAGATGATACAACTATTCTTGGATGGGCAAGAAAAGGAGAAAAAAATCATTATTATTTACTAAAAGATAAATCAAAAGAATATAAGGTTATAGGAAAAGATAAATTATTAGTGGATGGTCATCCGAGTTATTCAAATGACTTGGCTTGCTTTGTTACTGATACGTATCCAGATTTTAAAAGGAAACAGCATTTATATATATATGATGAAATAAATGATAATTTAAAAGAAATTGCTTCAATTTATGCTAATACAAAATACATTAATGATTGTCGCTGTGATCTACATCCAAGATTTAACCATTCTGGAAATAAGATTTGTTTTGATGGCTCGCAAAATAAAAAAAGGCAAGTTTATGTTTTAAATATCGATAGAAATGCTTTTAAAGTAAAAGACAATATTGACACCAAGAAAAAAGTATCAATAATAGTACCTATATACAATGTGGAAAAGTATTTAAATAAATGCCTTGATTCAATCAAGAATCAAACTTATCAAAACATTGAAGTGTTAATGGTTGATGATTGCTCACCTGATAAAAGCTACAAGATAGCTAAAAAATATGAACAAGAAGATAAAAGATTCAAATATATTAAGAGAGAAAAAAATGGTGGATTATCTGCTGCAAGAAATACTGGTATAGATAATGCATCCGGTGATTATCTTTGTTTTATAGATAGTGATGATTGGATATCTGAAAACTACGTTTCTCATCTAATTAAAAAAGCTTCTGATGATAATGCAGATATAGTTGTTTGCGATTATGTTATGACATATGAAAATGGACAAGAGAAAATAGCAAATAGTTTTTCAGAAATTAATAATAGTTCTTCAATGAAAGAGAAAGTGGCATATATAAGAAATCATTCATGCACAAAATTATTTAAAAAAGATTTCTTTTCAAAGAATAATCTTTTTCCAGAAGATATTAGGCGTAGTGAAGATATAGCAACAGTAATACCAATATTGACGTATGCAAAAAAAATATCTATTGTTGATGAGGGATTATACTTCTATTTTCAAAGAGAAAAATCATTGTCAAATAGTCATGATAATGATCGTATTGATTTATCATTCTATAATAAAACGGTAGAATTAATGGAAAAAAGATCATCGTTGAAGTATAAGGAAGAGATAGAGTTTCATTCAATAATAGAATTGATTTATGGAAAGATAATGTTGATGATTCGCCATCAATATAGTAATAAAGAAATAAGGGAACATATAAAGTCCTTTAACGAAAGCCATGTTAACTGGGAAAAAAATAGGTATTTAAATAAAATGAATAGATTAAAGGGATTATTTATAAGGTTGGCAAGTAAAAAATTGCTTTTACCATTACGAGTTATGGTATTTATTAATGATCATAGATAAAAAAACCGATTATCTTATTAATAATCGTTTTTTTATTTAAAAAGTTTTTCATAATTATAGCTGAGATAAAAATCTTTCATTGTTTTCATCATCTTATTAATGTTATCTTTTGTAACCAAATATTTTTCGCTTTTCATTTGGTTAAGAATCAAACTATTTATCTTTTCACTATAATGTTCTATATCTTTATAATTGTTTAAATCTGAAACAATATCAAATTCATTGACAAAAGAATATAAATGAATATTTGGTATTTCAACTAATAGTTTTGAACAGTATTCAATTTCATCTAATCTTTTATTTATAATGTTTTTCTGATTCAGATCATCCCAGTAATATATACTGTATGGTGGATAATATAAGTAAAAATCAATATTTGGATATTTCTTTGCTAATTCTATTACATTCATATTGATATTATCTTGAATTCTTGTTTTATCGTAATTTGAAAACTTATATACATCAGTTTCTTTTTTTGGTCTTTTATATCTCTCATCAACAGTTTTCTTTGAAAAAACAAATAGTTGATACCATGTGGCATAATCATCAAATGATGTGCTTTCGGTTTTATTTTTTGTGTTTATAAGACTTTTTATTGTTTCAATAATAACATTTTTGTTAAAAACATACTTAACGTCATTAAAAATATTATCGTCATATAAATAATTTGGATAATCATCTAGTTCATAACGCATATAATTTTTATCACTATTAATAGAATGTAAATCTAAGCATCTTAATACTATTTTTATTTTTTTGTTATTGTTTGTAGCAGTAATTAAAGCATCATTTATTTCTTTAAATGATGCACCATAGAAAGGTGTTTTAATACTATGAGCATCAAATAGATTATCAAATTCACTTGTCCTAAAGTTTTCTGTCATTGATGTTCCGATAATAACGGCATCATAATCAAAGTGTTTTAGTATACCATCGTTTTGATATCGTTCATTTGATAGGGTATATGTAATACCTTTGATAGGCTTATGATAGTGAAAATATGGATCTATAATTATTACAAGAGCGCAAATAACAATTAAAACGAAAAATGTTAAACATAGTGTTGATAATACAAATTTTTTTCCTGTCATAATACCTCCTAAAAATTAAAATACAAGAATGTACTGATACCACTTAGTGAAATAATACACCAAATTAATAAAAATACTGTTATTAATATTTTACATAGTGTAGGTTTGAAATTTTCACTTTTTTCTTTGATATTATTTGAGCCTAGTATTATTATAAATGATGCAATAAAGAAAAATGTTAGAGATATATAAGGAAATGCACTTTGTATTTTTGATATGTCAAATAAAAAATTTATTCCTGGAAGTTTAAAAGCATCATTTATATATGAACTGATATTATGAAAATCAAACACAAATATTCGATGCATTATTCTTAAAGCATCCCTAATAGTTGAGGCTCTAAATATAATCCAAGTTAAATTGATAAATGAAAATGTTATAAAATAATTTAGTACTGGATGCAGTTTATCAATTTTATCTTTAAATATTCGTGTTATTATGGAAAAAATACCATGAAGTAATCCCCATATAATAAATGTCCAATTTGCCCCGTGCCAAAATCCACTTATGGCAAATACGATAAATACGTTTATATAAGTTCGGATTTTTCCTTTTCTATTACCGCCAAGAGGAATGTAAATATATTTTGTAAAGAATCTAGTTAATGTCATATGCCATCTATTCCAGAAGTCTTGTATGTTAAGTGCTTTATATGGAGAATTAAAGTTTGTAGGTATGTCGATATTAAACATTTTACCAATTCCTATTGCCATATCGGAATATCCTGAAAAATCAAAATAAATTTGTATTGTATACGAAAGCATAACTATAATTGCGTTAGTGCTATCTAATAGACTTATGTTTTTAAATCCCCAATTTACTGCTATTCCAAATGTGTCAGCAATTATTACTTTTTTTGCTAATCCGAGAGCAAAGATGTATATACCTTTAGCGAGATTATCACTATTTAATTTTTTCTTTTCTTTATCCAAGAATTGAGGTACTAATTCATCATGGGTGACAATTGGTCCAGCTATTAATTGTGGGAAGAATGTAACAAATGATGCATAGTATAATAGAGAATATTTTGGTACGTCACCTTTATAGGAATCTATGATAAAAGATAATTGTTGAAATGTAAAAAAACTGATTCCTAATGGTAATAAAATATGTAACAAATTATAATTAGTGTTAAATAAAGAATTGATATTGGAAATAAAAAAATCCATATATTTAAAATATATTAGTGTTCCAATATTAATTATTAATCCCAAAATTAAATATGTCTTTTTTTTAGTTTTTGAAACGTTGTTTTTGTTCATAAGTGTATAAAAACTAAAATTAACCAATATACTAAATACTATTATGAGTAAATATGATAAATTGAAGTATGCATAAAACCAAAGCGACATAATTAATAAATATAACTGAGCTATTTTATATTTTTTAAAGTGATTTAATACAAAATATCCTATTAATGTAATTGGTAGAAATAAAAATAAAAAAATGTACGAATTGAATAGCATATATTACTCCCATGGAATGTATTTTACATTATATATAACTAAAAATCAATAATTAAACATAGTGATAAATGAAAAAAAGATTTATAAAAATGAATTATTGTTGTATAATTAAACTAGAGGTAATATATGGAAAATAATGAAAAGAAGGAAATGAAACTTAAAGTATCATCATTGATTATTGTTATATTAGCAGTAGCTATTCTTGCTGTTGGAGGAATTCTATTATATAAGAATTTATCAGGTTCTAAAGAAGGGGAGAAGGAAAATGAGGTTGTTACTCCAACACCAACACCAACGCCAACTCCAGAGCCAATCAAGATTGTTGATTTAAATTCTAATACTAGACCTTATGGTGTTATGATTAATTGTAGAAGTGAAGCTCTTCCTCAAGCAGGATTACAAGATGCATATATGGTATATGAAATAATGGTAGAGTATGGTATAACTCGTATGTTTGCGTTATTTAAAGATGTTGATATTGGTAAAGTAGGATCAATTCGTAGTTTACGAGATCAATATTTTGCCTATGCGTTTGAAAATGATGCTGTAATAGTTCATGCTGGTGGGCAATTGGAATCTACTAATCGTTTAAAAAATGAAAATATTGCTCATATCG